>OLNH01000444.1_pt1 | contig 35815 bp, 33 predicted proteins | sample 1643101 | NCBI WGS metagenome assembly OLNH01 (sample SAMEA3136758, study PRJEB25190) | human gut metagenome | biome: human gut; feature: human-associated habitat; material: faeces | place: Austria | collected 2013 | reverse complement strand
TGCAATTTCTATCTGTTCTTTTGTATACATTTATTTTACTCCTTTAGGAGTCCAAAAATATGTCCGCACCCCCTACTCACATTTATCCATAATAATATTTCAAGCAAAAATTTATAATTTTCAATGTCTATAAATTGCATTTTCACACACGCTATATATCCCCCAAATCTGTTTGAATGAGTCAAAATTGCTTCACCGAATCTTTGGAAATGTACTACTTCACGCTGGCGCAAGAATTTAATTACTTCATTAACGTCAGGGTCATCTGACAACTTAAGTATGTTATCATATACGGCACGTGCTTTTTGTTCCGCAGCCAAGTCTTCATAGAGATTTGTAAGCGGATCACCGGTTACGGCGATGCTTGCGGCGTTAAAAGGTGAGCCTTGCGAACTTTGTGGGAATACTGACGCACCGTTATCCGAATAATACTCCCACGAGCCCATTTCACTCCACTCTTTAGGCGGAGCTTTTTTTGAAAGCTGTGCAACGAGTGAGCCGACAATTTCCAAATGTGCCAATTCCTCCGTACCCACAGAAGCATCAGAAATGTTCCACAAGACAAAATCGGCTGAAAATGCCGAATTTAGCGGCTTTCTGGTACATAGCATAACAACCTCTGATAAGGTGCTTAGATACGGAAAATTCAATCAAATCGAGTATTCAGAGCATCCTACTGTGGTACAGCGTGGCGATGAGCGAACAATTAACATCTATGCCGCTGTTCCAGATGTTGCATAGGGACAAGCTCTGCCGCACATTCGTAAATGGTGCTTTCCTATTATATAATACACCTGCAAGGAGGAATGTTTTATGCGAGAAAAGAAAACTCACTTATATTTTGACAGCGAGGAAAGAAAGTTATTGCTACATAGCCTTGTGGAATTGAAAAATCAGCTTATTCAACAGGGCAGATATACCGACCCCGTTGACGAACTCATTTTCAAAGTTGTCAACGCTCCTGTTAAGAGAATGAAAATTGAATATGTCTAAGGCACATCACCACGAAGCCGCTTATTCTTATTGAATTTTAAGAGTAAGCGGCTTTTTTGCGTTCTCTGGTACAGTTACATAGCCGCCTTGACAAAGCGGCTAAATCTATGCGAAAGGAGGACGCACCCATGTCAAATTGCAAAGTAATCGCTCTGACAAATCAGAAAGGCGGTGTCGGCAAGACCACAACGGCGGTCAATCTGGGCGTAAGTCTGGCACAGCAGGGCAAGAAAGTTTTGCTCATTGATGCCGATGCACAGGCAAATCTAACCATGTCACTCGGCTACAACAGACCAGACGATTTCCCCGTCACGCTCTCCACCATCATGCAGGACATCATTGATGATAAATCCGTCGATGTTTCCAAAAGCATCCTGCACCACGGCGAGGGCGTTGACCTGTTACCGTCCAACATTGAGCTGTCGGGCTTGGAAGTAAGGCTGATTAACGCCATAAGCCGTGAAAGTGTGCTGAAAACCTGCGTAAACGAGGTCAAAAAGAACTATGACTATTGTTTAATAGACTGTATGCCGAGTTTGGGTATGCTCACCATCAACGCACTTGCGGCGGCTGACAGCGTGGTTATCCCTACGCAGCCCCACTATCTTTCTGCCAAAGGTTTAGAGCTGTTGCTTCGCTCCGTGTCGAAAGTCAAACGGCAAATCAATCCCCCATTGCGGATTGACGGCATCCTTATGACGATGGTAATGCCCCGCACGAACATCTCCAAGGAAATCACCGCCACGGTGAGAAGTGCCTACGGGCAGAGAATTAAGGTGTTCAATACCCAGATACCCCACTCCATCCGTGCGGTAGAAGCCACCGCAGAGGGAAAGAGCATTTTTGCCTATGACAAAGGCGGCAAGGTAGCCGCAGCTTATGAGCAGTTCGGAAAGGAGGTGGCAGAGCTTGGCGAGAAACAGAGAAACAAAAATCGAGCTGACCGCATACGATGACCTGTTTGAAACAGACCAGAGCCGTGAGGAAGCAAAGTTAAGCAAGATACGGGATATTCCAATTTCCCAGATTGACGAGTTTCCCGACCACCCGTTCAAGGTTTTAATGGACGAGGACATGGAGCAGCTTGTCGATAGCATCAAGCGAAGCGGCGTAATGACCCCTGCTACTGTCCGTCTGAAAGAGGATGGGCGGTATGAACTTATCAGCGGTCACAGGCGTAAAAAGGCTTGTGAGCTTGCGGGGCTTGAAACGCTGAAATGCGAGGTCAAGGAGCTGACCCGTGACGAAGCGATTATTGTCATGGTGGAAAGCAATCTCCAGAGAACGACCATTTTACCGAGCGAGAAAGCCTTTGCCTATAAGATGCGGCTTGAAGCAATGAACAGGCAGGGACAAAGAAGCGATTTAACTTCGTCCCCAATGGGGACAAAGTTACGGAGTGACGCCGAACTTGCCGAAAAAGTAGGCGAAAGTCGTAATCAAATTCAGAGGTATATCCGTCTGACCGAGCTTGTACCCGAAATCCTTCAAATGGTTGACGACAGGCAGATTGCTTTCCGCCCTGCGGTTGAAATCTCATATCTGACCGAGGAACAGCAATACACCCTGCTTGAAGCCATGAGCTACAACGACGCTACCCCGTCGCTTGCACAGGCTATCAAGATGAAAAAGTTTAACCAAGACGGGAAGCTCACAAACGAGGTTATCCAGAGCATCATGGAGGAAGAAAAGCCAAACCAGAAAGAAAAACCCGCTTTCCGTGATGAACGGATAACCAAGCTCATACCGAAGTCTGTACCCAGAGGGCAGGAAGCCGATTTTGTGGTAAAGGCGTTGGAGTTTTACAACCGCCATTTGCAGCGGAACAAGGCTCACGAAAGGTAAGCCACACACCAAGGGCGGGGTCTGTCCGTTGGGGGATAGCCATATTTTTTTCGGCTTCCCCCTCTCCACACCTCACCCCCTTGATACTGCCAGTAACTAACCGAAAAAAGAAAGTATTTAAGCTGTCCATGGGGGCAGCTTTTTTCGGTCAGCAAGGCAAAATTTTTAACAACCTAACAGGAGGTATCTATGAAGTTTTCAAAATTATTCAAAAAGGCTGCGGCTCTTTGCATGGCTGCGGTCACAGCGTTGTCGCTCATTCCTGCGACCATGGCATTTGCCGCAGGCGACATCGGCACGATTAGTTTTTCCCACACCTACGACAGCGGCGGAAACGCCATGAGGTACAATTCAAGTGCCACAATTAACGGTTATACCGCAGGCGGCACGGGCAATTACAAGTACCGTATGTCCGTGGACGGGGAGACGGCGTTCTGTATCCAGCCTGGCGTACCGCTGAAAACGGGAAACACCTTGAAAAAGGCATCTTCCGACACATGGAACGCCTTATCCGCCAACCAGAAAAAGGCTGTCGGGCTTGCCCTGCTCTACGGCTATCAGGGCAACCGCAGCAATCTCACGGGAAGCGATGATGAAAAGTGGGTTGCCACCCAGACCCTTGTGTGGGAGTTTGTCACGGGATGCCGTGAAGCCACAGGCTCCTACCGCCAGACAAGCACGACAATCTACAGCCTGCATTTTGGCTCTAACTATGCCAACAGCGGTGCGAGGGCGGCTTACGACCAGATTGTTTCGCTTATGGCAAACCATAACACCATACCGAGCTTTCTGTCGGGCGGTAAAAATGACATCACAAAGGAGCTTGCCTATAAGGACGGGAAATACAGCATCACGCTGACCGATAAAAATGGCGTATTGTCGGATTATTCCTTTACAAGCTCCGATGCCAATGTATCCGTATCCAAAGACGGAAACAAGCTGACTATCAGCTCCAAAAAGGCGGTAAGCGGCTCTGTCCGTATCACCGCCACCAGAAACGGCGTGCCGACTGTCAGCGACAGTGCAAGGCTCATCGCTTATGGCGACCCGAACTTGCAGGACTTGGTGACAGGCGTGGAAAATACCGACAGCGTAAAGGCGTATATCAATGTGGAAACGCCCACAGGTACGATTGCCCTCAAAAAGACTTCCGAGGACGGCGTTGTGGCAGGCATCTCTTTCCACATCAAAGGCGACGGCTTTGATAAGACCGTAAAGACCGATGCCAACGGCAGCCTCACCGTGGAGGGCTTGTTCCCTGCGACCTATACCATCACGGAGCAGCCCATTGACCGTTATGAGCCGCAGCAGACCCAGACGGTTACGCTCATCGGCGGCAAGACGACCACGGTTAATTTCAATAACACATTAAAGCGTGGCAGTCTGGAGGTGGTAAAGACTTCCGAGGACAATCTGGTGGAGGGCGTGAAGTTCCACCTTTACGGCACATCGCTCAGCGGTCTGCCCGTGGATGAATATGCCGTGACCGACAAGAACGGGCTGGCTAAATTTGAGAATGTGCTTATCAGCGGCAACACCCCGTATGTGCTTGAGGAAGTGGATACCGCTATCCGCTATGTCGTTCCCGAAAGCCAGACCGCCCCGATTGAGTGGAAAAAGGTTACAAACCGCAGCTTTACCAATATCTTAAAGAAATTCAATGTGACTGTCACAAAGACCGATGCGGAAACAGGAAACCCGCAGGGCGACGCCACTTTGGCAGGTGCGGTTTACGGCATCTATAAGGGCGAGGAACTGATTGACACCTATACCACAGACGAGAACGGGCAGTTTACGACAAAATATTATATCTGCGGTGACGATTGGAGCGTCCGTGAAATCAGCCCGTCGGAGGGATATTTGCTTGACAGCACTATCCACCATGTAGGTGCAGAGCCAGAGCTTTATACCATCGAGTACAACTCCGCTGAAAATGATGTGAATGAGCAGGTCATCAAGGGCAATATCGCCATCATCAAGCATACCGACAACGGCGAAACCCAGATTGAAACACCCGAAGAAGGTGCGGTATTTGAAGTGTTCCTCAAATCCGCAGGCAGCTATGGAAATGCAAAGGAAACCGAGCGTGACATCCTCACCTGTGATGAGAACGGCTTTGCCCAGACAAAGGATATGCCTTACGGCATCTATACCGTGAAGCAGACCTCTGGATGGGAGGGACGGGAGCTGATGAAGCCCTTTGATGTGTTCATCAACAAGGACGGTCAGACCTACCGCTATTTAATCAACAACGCAAACTTTGAGAGCTATATCAAAATCGTGAAGAAAGATGCGGAAACAGGCAATACCATTCCGTATGCAGGTGCAGGCTTCCAGATTTACGACCCCAACGGAAACCTTGTGTCAATGACTTTCACCTACCCCGAAGTAACCACCATCGACACCTTTTACACTACCGCAGACGGCGAACTTATCACACCCCAGACCTTGGAATACGGCACGGGCTATTCCCTTGTGGAAGTGCAAGCCCCGTATGGATATGTCTTAGACTCCGAGCCTGTGTATTTTGATGTGGTGCAGGAGAACTCCGAGGAGGAAAGCGGCATTACGCTCATTGAGGTGGTACGCTCCAACATGGCACAGAAAGGCACAATTACCGTGGAGAAGTCTGGAGAGGTGTTCTCCACCGTGGCAGGCGACAAGGGCTTGTATCAGCCGATTTTCTCCGTCGGCGGTCTGGAGGGGGCTGTCTATGAGATTACAGCCGCCGAGGATATCTATACTCTGGACGGTACGCTCAGGGCTTCCAAGGGCGAAGTGGTTGACACCGTTACCACAGGTGCGGACGGCACGGCAAAATCCAAGGAGCTGTATCTTGGCAAATACGAGGTCAAGGAAACCACAGCCCCGTATGGCATGGTGCTGAATGAGGAAGTCCACGCCGTAGAGCTTGTGTACGCAGGACAGGAAATCGCCGTGACCGAAACGGCAACGGGATTTGTCAATGAGCGTCAGCGTGTGGAAATCGACCTTGTAAAGAGCCTTGAAACCAACGAAGCCTACGGCATCGGAAAGAACGGCGAAATCTTTGATGTGACCTTTGGCTTGTATGCCGCCGAGGAGCTGAAAGCCGCAGACGGAACGGTGATTCCAGAGGGAGGTCTGCTTGAGGTCATTTTCCTTGATGAAAGCGGTCACGGGAAAGCCATCAGCGACCTGCCGATTGGCAGCTACTATGTGCAGGAAATCAGTACAAACTCCGCCTATCTCTTAGATGATACAAAATACCCTGTTGTCTTTGAATACGCAGGACAGGATACGGCGGTTGTGAAAATCACAGCCAACGAGGGTGAAGCCATCAGCAATGAGATTATTTACGGCTCAGTCAGCGGAAAGAAATCCGATGAGGACGGAAATGCTCTGGGCGGTGCGACACTTGGCATCTTCAAGACTGGCACGGCTGAATTTACCAAGGAAACAGCGATTGCGACTACCATATCCGCAGGGGACGGTAGTTTTTCTTTTGAGAAAGTACCGTATGGCACATGGATTGTCCGTGAAATCGAAAGCCCGAAAGGTTTTGTACTCTCCGAGGAAGAAATCGCCGTGACTGTCGGCAAGGTGGACGAGGTTGTGGAAATCTCCCTTGTCAACTACCGTATCCGTGGAAACATTGGGCTGACAAAGGTGGATAAGGACTATCCCGACAACAAGCTCTCTGGTGCGGAGTTTGAGGTTTATGCCGATACCAACGGCAACGGCGGACTGGATAAGGATGATGAGCTGCTTGGCAAGATGACCGAGGTTGAGATTGGCGTTTACCAGATGAAGGAGCTGCTTTACGGAAAATATTTCGTAAAGGAAACGAAAGCCCCAGAGGGATATGTCCTTGATGAGAATGTCTATCCCGTATCCATTGAGGAAAACGGCAAGACCTATGTAGTGGAAAATGAAGCAGGCAAAGGCTTCTTAAATGAAGCACAGAAAGGCTCTCTGAAAATCGTCAAGACTTCCTCTGACGGCAAGGTGGAGGGCTTCTCTTTCCGTGTTATCGGGAATAACAGGTACGACCAGACTTTTACCACCGACAAGAACGGCGAAATCATGGTTGAGGGCTTGCGTATTGGCGAGTACACCGTTTCCGAGGTGAACGACAAGGCTTCCTCTGGCTATATCCTGCCTGCCGACCAGAAAGTGACCGTCAAGACGGGCGAAACCGTGACCGTAACCATGCACAACGAGCTGCGTGACACCCCGAAAACAGGCGACGACTTTAACCCTGCCTTTTGGGGAGGGCTTGTGGCGGCTTGTGTCCTCGGTGCGGGCGTTCTCGGCGTAATCGCCTTTAAGGGCAGAAAGAAAAAGGAGGACTAAGAGATGGACGCTAAGACTATCATCGCTATTGTGCTTGTGGTGTTTATCGCAGGTGCGGCAATCTGGCTCAATGTCAGGAACAGAAAGAATAAGTAACCCATGAAACTTTAGGAACGGGGGCGGCAAGCAAGCCGCCCCTTTTCCGTTTATGGAGGAAGCAATGAGGAATCTGAAAACCATTGAAAAGAAAGTCCGAGCCATTCTGGAAAAGAACGAGGACGCCCGAAATGACGATATGGTGCTGTACCTTGCCCTCTGCAATGTCTGTCTGAAGGATGCGGGGGCGATGCCCCTTGCGGAGATAATGACGCAGCATAAATACCTCGGCTTGCCGAGCTTTGAGAGTGTCAGCAGGACACGCCGCAAGTTGCAGGCGAAATATCCAGAACTGGCGGGAAGCCGCCCTGTGCAGAAGTTACGGGCGACTGGCGAAAAGGCATACCGTAAGTATGCAAAAACCGATTGAACGGAGGTCAGATTATGGAAGAAGAAAAACGCTCCAATGGCGGCTATGAAATCATAGAGGGCTGTACTATCGGGAGTACGGAGCTTGTCATCGGGCATAACCCCAAAGCCCCCAACCCCTATGTGTGTTGGTACTGCAAGGGCGGCGATAACTATTTCTGGGGGCATTACTGTAACGAGCTGTCGGCGGCACGGGAAAAGCTGAATGAGCGATACCAGACTGAGAGCCGTATGCCCTACAACAATCCCCCTGCCCCGAAGCAGAGAAACGGCGATGACCGTGAGCGATAAGAAATATGACTGTACGACCTGCCCTTATCCCCGATATAAGGACGGTCACATTATTTTCTGCGATGTCTGTATCCGTAAAATTTTAGACGAGCAGAGAGAAAAAAGGCAGAGAAAGGAGCAGCCGAATGAGTGAGGAAAAAAGAATGATTGGCTCTTATGAGGTGGAACACAGCATCCACCTTGGGGATAAAGAGGTCGTCTTGGGCGTGGATAAAAAGGAACAGTACCCCTTTATGGTATGCTACTGCACCTACGACAACCCCCTTGGCGTTCCGTGGGCAACGGAAGCCGTCGGCTCAGACGATTATCTGGAAGCCATGCAGATATTCCTTGACCGAGTGCAGGCACAGGTGGAGCTTTCTAAAACGGAGCTTGCAAAATATCCCTTTGACAAGACTGTTTTCACCGTGAAAGACTGTATCCCCGATGATAAGGGGAAAAGCATTGTCGGCAAGGTGGTGGTTATCAATGCCGAGCCGAAACGCTATGAATATCAGCACCCTGCCTATCAGCTTATATTGGCGGACGGCGGCAACGGTGCGACTGGCGGCAGAGGACAGGCGGTGTTTGGAACCTGCCTTGCCACAGGCGAGCATCGCAGGTGGGAAAGGTACGATGTCCTTGGGGAAATCAAGCCCGAATGTACGCCCGAATGGGCAAAGGAAGCCCTTGCTAAAATCAAGGCACGGGAGAAAGAGAAAAAAGCAAAGGACAGGGAGGAACGCTGATGGAGGTACGACCTTTAACACAGCCCGAACAGAAATACACCTATTCCCAGAGTATGCAACTTGAGGGTCAGACAGGCTGCATCGGGCATCTGCGTGGCGATTTTGCCCCCTCTGGCTATGGCTTTTATACTACTTGGTTTGACACCAGAGAGCAATGGAAATCGGACGAGTTTAAGGCGGAGCTGGACGAGGTTATCAACACGCTCCGTGAAGATAAGGGGCTTCTGCATAACCGTTATGATATGGGTGCGTTTGCAAGAAGTTTCCCCGAAAGTGCGGTGAAAGGGAATTACTGCACCGAGTACGGCTTCCGTGTGGATACCGACAAACACGCTTTCCTGCTCCGCTGTAACCCCACAAAGGGCGACTATAACTTTTACTGCTACTGCTATGTGAAAGAGTGGCTTGACGGGCATATCCAGAAAGCCGAGCAGGGCATCCGTTTCATTGACCCGCATTATAATGAAAAATTCCGTATCCCAGACGGCGGCAAAATCATTATCCATTATGCGTGGGGAGAAAAGGCGGAAAAGACCTGCCGTTTCATTGACGAGTACCATACCGAGGTGGGCAGCAATCTCTACCACATCTGCGAATTTGCCGAGCGTATGGAGCAGAACGGACACAGCTATGAGCCGAAGCCCCAAGAGCCGCCCCAGAAAGCGGCGAAGCATAAAGACCATGAACGATAAGGAGGATTTTCAATATGGCAGTAAACCAAAAAGCCGTCAAGGTCTTAAATAAGATTTTAGACGCAGGCTTTACCGAGGAAAAAGCCATCGCCGCCATGACGATGGACGACATTCTCTCCATGCAGGGCATCACGGTGGCGGATATTGCACTCATCAACGACCTGCAAAAGAGCATCAAGGCGAACAAAGTCATTTCTTTTCTGGCGGAGGTGCAGCGTGGGCAGGGCGAATAAAATCTGTTTTACGGACAGTCAAGGCAATGCCATGTTTGCCGTTTCTGACGGCGGAATGGTAAGGCTTGGCTATGGAAACGGCGACGAAGCCTTTGCTGTCTGCCGTTATCTGGACGAAACCCATGCGGAGATTGACGGCGTTCCCTATGCCCTCAGCGACTTTGCAGAACGCATGGAACGAAACCAAATCAGCTACGCCTCTGCATAACGGCGGGGCAGGCACAGGACAAAGAGAATAAGGAGGTGCATCACACATGGCTGCGAAATACCAGCTAATTACCGAGCTGTATCAGCGTACAGGCAAAACGGTTACGAGAAACCCGCAGGCATGGCAGAACTTTCTGTCCTCTGCCTGCCGTAATTATAAATGCCGCTTTGACGAACAGCTCTTGATTTATGCCCAACGCCCCGATGCGGTTGCCGTTACCACCATAGAGGTGTGGAACAAGCTGTTTAAGCGTTGGGTAAATAAGGACAGCAAGGGAATTGCTGTGTTTGACACGAAAGGACGCAGGAACACCCTCAAATACTATTTTGATGTTTCGGATACCCATGAGGGCTATTATGGCAGCCGCCCCGTCCCGATATGGCAGATGAACGGGCAATATGAGCAGGCAGTCATTGAACGGCTCTCCGACAGGTTTGGCGGGGCGGAAAATGGCGGGCTTGCCGAGGTGCTGATGGAAACGGCAAAAAACGCCGTTGAGGATAATCTGCAAGACTATACCGCACAGCTAAAAGGCTGCGTGAAAGACAGCTTTTTAGAGGAACTGGACGACTATAATATAGAAGTCATGTACCGTGAGCTTGCCACAAACAGCGTGGCATATATGCTGATGGCACGGTGCGGCATAGATACGGCGGAATATTTTGACCGAGAGGACTTCGGGGCTGTTGTCAATTTCAACACGCCCCAGACCCTTAACGCTATCGGCATCGCCACGAGCGACATTGCGGAAATGGCACTAAGAGAAATCTCTCTTTCTATCCGAAATGTGCAAATGGCGGAGAAAGGGCAAAACCGTACCTTTGCATATCAAGAACAAAATCATTATGATGTAGGCAGGAAACAACCCGAAAGGAGCGAAAACAATGAGCGAAATCACTTACACCAAACAGGGCGATTATCTTATACCCGACCTCACATTACCGACAGAGCCAGAAATTCAGCTTGGCAGGTACGCTTTGATGCACAGGGATTATCTGGAGAAGCACAAGAGGGTGACTTACCTCAACCTGCTGACATCGGGCAGGCTGAACGAGCATCTGCACCAGACGGAGCAGGCGGCGTTACAGAGGTTAGAGCTTCTGACGAAGCAGCTCGCATCCGAGCAGGGCGTGACGGAGGAACTGAAAGAGAAAGCACCGATGCAGTGGGTCGGACTGATGAACAACATCCGCAGCCAGGCGGAGGAATTGATACTGAACGAGCTGATTTACAGCTAACCGAGGGCGGCGAACAGCTCAGTATTGCAACCGAGGAAGAATTAAAGGCAAATCTCCCTACCGTGGACGAACAGATTGAAATGATGGTTGAAGCAGAGGACGAAAAATCCTCTGCTTTTTCCGTTTCACAGGAGGATATAGATTCTGTTCTGGTAAAGGGAAGCGGTTTTCAAGACGGCAAATACCGCATTTACCGCCAATTTCAAAAGAACGAGGACAGTAAAAGCAATATCGCTTTTCTCAAAAACGAGTATGGCACGGGCGGAGGTACGCATGACTATCCAGACGGAACGCAGGGCGGTCAATCCCACGATGGTAAAGGTATCCATATTGAAAAGCATGGCTCATACACCAAACCAGACCTCATCTTATCTTGGGCAAAGGTGGAGAAACGCCTGTGGGAACTTATCAAGGATAACCGCTATCTTAACCCGAAAGAGAAAGACCATTACGCTGATTTTCTGGAGGGCATCTCTGCCCCGCAGTATGAAATCGACACCCAGAGGAAGCTGTCACGCCAGAGGTTTATCGAAGCCCACAGGGAGATGCAGCCTGCCGACAAACGGGATACGCTCTCCCTGCGGCTCTCCGACTTTATCCGTGACTTGGACGGTTACGAAAAAGACCTGCTTGAAAAGGTAGGGCGTACCGACTTTGCCGATATGACCGCCGAGCAGATGGAGCAGGTTTTCTCCGAACCTGCCGCCGTGCAGCAGCTCCTTGATTTCCTTAAACTGGTGCAGGGGCAGACTACGAGCGTTTACAGCCGCAGCAATGCGTGGCATTTTTCACAGGAGCTTACGGAGCTTTACCCTCTTTGCTACCTCTACCATGAGGGCGATGTGGTGTATATCGGTGCAGATAAATATGAGATTTCCGACTTTAACGAGAACGCCGTATCCCTGCGGAATGTGGAATTTCCTCTGTTCGGCAAGGAAATGAGCCGTGCCGACTTTGAAGAAAAGCTCCGAGAAAACCCTGCAAACGACCATCTGAAAACAGTCATTACCGAAAGCCAGAAAGCAGAAACGCTCACCGAGGAAAAGCCAGACAGCATCACATTCTCCATCGGCTTCTCCGAGCATCCCGCCTTTTATGACAGGCAGCTCAATGACCGTTTTACCGATTTGAGCTTTGCCCTTGGAAATAAGCTGCTTGGCGTTCTGGACGAAAAGCAGCATCGGGAACGGGAGGACGAAAGCAGGCAGGTCGGTTGGTATCATAAGACCGATTTTGAAATCTCTGCCGTTGTGGGCGGAGAGGACTTCCACTACGAGGGACGGTTTGACATCGGGGACGGCGAGGGCGACTTGATTGCCCATATCAAGAACTTTTACGATTACTGCCTTCCCCCCGACTGTCCGTTTATTCCAGAGTGGAAACGGCAGGGCGAGGATTACTACCAAGAGCAGATGGAAACTTTGCGTTTCGGGCGTGATGTGTTTATTCCTTTTCTGGAGCAGCACACCGAGCTGACCCCAGAGGATGAAAAGCTCCTTGCCGAGATAATGGCTACCGAAACCGACTGGAACAGGAAAGCCGAGGACAAGGAGCAGCCTTCTGATTTACAGCCAGAGGTCATTGCCCGTTACAAGTCCGATAACGAAAGCATTGCCATTGTGCAGGCTCCCAACGGAAAGTATTTCAATCACTATGGCTACGATGAGAATAATGGCAGTTTCGTTTCCTCGGCGGGCGGCTTTGATACCTTTGAAGAAGCAGAGAAAACCTTGTATGCCCACCGCCCCACAGCCGTGGAGATGGAGGAAGAAAAGGATACACCGCATTATACCGTAGAGCAGACTTCTGATGCGTTTGCCGACCCGTTTATCATAAGGGATAACACCGTTCCAGAGGGGCGGGACGGTCAGTATTACGATGTGGACGGCATCTACCAGACCTTTGCAACCGAGGAAGAAGCACAGGAATACGCCGACACCTTGAATAGTGCCGAGCATATCGTGAAGCTGTTTGCGGCAAAGGACGCCGAGAGTGAAGCCGAACAGAAGCAGGACAATTCTGACCTTATCGGCAAGGAAATCACCATAGACAACCGCCGTTATCTCATTGAGAGCATCGGTGAAATCAGCGGCGATGTTTCCATGCGTGACATCACTTTCCAGAACAATGTGGGTTTCCCGATAAACCGAGTGGAGAAAATCGGCTATGTCCGCAGGCTCTTGGAGCAGGCAGAAAAGGAATTACCACCCGAAGAAAAAGCAGAAGCTCCCGCAGAGCCGATTACGGCAAAGCCCCCTGCTCTTTCTGCTGACCGCAACAATTACCACATTACCGATGATGCCCTTGGCGTTGGCGGTGCAAAAGAGAAATTCAGAAACAATATGGCGGCGGTCAATCTCCTGCACGAGCTTCAGCTTGAAAACCGCCTTGCCACACCCGAAGAACAGGAAACCCTTGCGAAGTATGTGGGATGGGGCGGTCTGTCTATGGCGTTTGACGAGAACAATGCTGCATGGGCGGAGGAATTTAAGGAGCTGTATGCGAGCCTGTCCCCAGAGGAATACCGTGCGGCAAAGGAATCCACCTTGACGGCGTTCTATACCCCGCCCATTGTTATCAAGGCAATGTACGAAGCCCTTGACCGTCTGGGCTTTTCACAGGGAAATATTTTAGAGCCGTCCTGCGGCACGGGCAATTTCTTCGGGCTTCTGCCCGAAAGCATGGCAGGTTCTAAACTCCACGGCGTGGAAATCGACCCGCTGACAGGCGAAATCGCAAAGCAGCTCTACCAGAAAGCGAAAATTGCCGTGGAGGGCTTTGAGGACACGAAGCTCCCCGACAACCACTTTGATGTGGTGCTTGGCAATGTGCCGTTTGGGGAATTTAAGGTAGATGACAGCCGCTATAATGCCCAGAAATTCCTTATCCATGATTATTTCTTTGCAAAGGCTCTGGATAAGGTACGCACGGGCGGCGTGGTGATGTTCGTCACTTCCAAGGGTACGATGGATAAGGCAAGCCCAGAGGTGCGGCGGTATATCGCCCAGAGAGCCGAGCTGTTGGGTGCGGTAAGGCTTCCCGACAACACGTTCCGTGCCAATGCCGGCACGGAGGTCACAAGCGACATCCTCATTTTGCAGAAGCGTGACCGAGTGATTGAAACCGAGCCAGACTGGATTTATCTTGATACCAATGCGGACGGCATCACCATGAACAGCTATTTTGTGCAGCACCCAGAAATGGTGCTTGGGCATATGGTGAACGAAAGCACACGCTTCGGGAAGTTAGAGCCTGCCTGCAAAGCAGACAAGGACAGACCCCTTTCCGAGCTGCTCCACGAAGCCATGCAGCAGATAAACGGCGAGATACCAGAGTACGAAAGCGAAATCGACCAGATTTCCGATGAGCAGGATAACTCCATCCCCGCCGACCCGAATGTGCGGAACTTCTCCTATACTCTGGTAAACGGTCAGATTTACTTCCGAGAGAATGACCGAATGACCCCTGCCACGCTGTCCATGACGGCGGCAAACCGTGTCAAAGGGCTGCTTGAGATAAGGGATAGTGTACGCAGCCTTATCGAGTACCAGACCAACGACTACCCCGATGAAGTGATAAGCACCGAGCAGGAAAACCTTAATCGGCTCTATGATGCGTTCACCAAGAAATACGGGCTAATCAACAACCGAGGGAATTATCTTGCCTTTGCCGCCGATGAGAGCTACTTCCTTTTGTGTTCTTTGGAGGTGCTTGACGATGAGGGAAATTTCAAACGCAAGGCGGATATGTTCACCAAGCGGACGATAAAGCCCCACCGTGAAATCACTTCCGTGGAAACGGCAAGCGAAGCCCTTGCACTCTCCATCGGGGAGAAAGCCCGTGTTGACCTTAATTATATGGCACAGCTCACAGGCAAAACGCAGGAGGAAATCGTCACGGAATTGCAGGGCGTTATCTTCCGTGTGCCGAATACCGAGCCTGCACGATATGTCGCCGCAGACGAATATCTGTCGGGCGATGTGCGGGAGAAGCTGAAAGTTGCGGAGATAGCGGCGAAGTCCGACCCTGCCCTAACACTTAATGTGGAAGCCTTGAAGCAGGTCATCCCGAAAGACCTCTCCGCAGCGGAAATCGCCGTCCGTCTGGGTACGACTTGGATACCAGAGTACGATATCCAGCAGTTTGTGATGGAGCTTTTAACCCCGTCAAGCCATGCCGCAGGGCGTATCAAGGTACGCTACACCCCTTATAACGGCGACTGGTTTATTGAGAACAAAACTTCCGACTATGGGAATGTCAAGGCAGACAGCACCTACGGCACGAAAAGGGCGAGTGCCTACCGCATCATCGAGGACACCCTAAACCTAAAGGATACCCGTATTTTTGACTATGTTTATGATGAACACGGCAACAAAAAAGCGGTATTCAACCACAAGGAAACCACGGCGGCACAGGCAAAGCAGGAAGTTATCAAGCAGGCGTTCCAGGACTGGATTTGGAAAGACCCAGAACGCAGAAACCGCCTTGTCCGATATTACAACGACACCTTTAACAGCAAAAGACCCCGTGAGTATGACGGGCGGCATATCACCTTTGGCGGCATCAGCCCAGAGATTACACTAAGACCCCACCAAGTCAACGCTATCGCCCATATCCTTTACGGCGGCAACACGCTCCTTGCCCACAAGGTAGGGGCGGGAAAAACCTTTGAGATGGTAGCCGCCGCACAGGAAAGCAAGCGGTTAGGGCTTTGCCAGAAATCCATGTTTGTCGTACCCAACCACCTTGTAGGGCAATGGGCTTCCGAGTACCTGCGGCTTTATCCGAGTGCAAATATCCTTGTCACCACCAAGCAGGATTTTGAAACCGCCAACCGAAAGAAGTTCTGCGGCAGGATTGCCACGGGCGATTATGATGCGGTGATTATCGGGCATTCGCAGTTTGAAAAAATCCAGATGAGCGAGGAACGCCAGAGGGAGCAGCTTCAACGGCAGCTCAATGATATAGAGATGGGCATTGACGAGATACAAAAATCCCACGGCGAGCAGTTCACGGTCAAGCAGCTTATGAAAACGAGGAAAGGCATTGAAGCCAAGTTAAAGAAGCTCAACGACACGAAAAGAAAGGACACGGTGATAAATTTTGAGCAGTTAGGCGTTGACAGGCTCTTTATAGACGAGAGCCATTTTTACAAAAATCTGTACCTCTACACCAAGATGCGGAATGTGGGCGGCATCGCCCAGACCGAAGCCCAGAAGTCAAGCGACCTTTTTATGAAGTGCCGCTATCTGGACGAGATAACGGGCAACCGTGGCACGGTTTTCGCCACGGGAACGCCTGTGAGCAACTCAATGGTAGAGCTGTACTCCGTCCAGAGGTACTTGCAGTATGACACCCTTGCACAGAACGGCTTGCAGCATTTTGACGCATGGGCTTCCACTTTTGGAGAAACGGTCACGGCTCTGGAGCTTGCACCCGAAGGCTCAAGCTATCGGGCAAAGACGAGATTTGCCAAGTTCCACAACCTGCCAGAGCTGATGCAGATGTTTCGGGAGGTGGCGGATATTCAGACCGCCGATATGTTAAAGCTCCCCGTCCCAAAGGTCAACTACCACAACATCAAGACCAAACCGAGTGAAATCCAGACCGATATGGTGGCGGGGCTTGCAAAGAGAGCCGAGAAAGTGCGGGCAAGGCTTGTTGAGCCGAACATCGACAATATGCTTAAAATCACCAATGACGGGCGGAAACTGGCACTCGACCAGAGATTGATTGACCCCATGCTGCCAGACGACCCCGACAGTAAGGTGAACGCCTGCATTGATAATGTGTACCGTATCTGGGAGGAACACGCCGACACCAAGGCGGCACAACTCTTGTTCTGCGACCTTAGCACACCGAAGAATGACGGCACTTTCAATGTGTACGATGACATCCGAGAAAAGCTGATTGCCCGTGGCGTTCCCGCCGAGCAGGTGCGGTTTATCCACGAAGCGACCACCGATGCACAGAAAAAGGAGCTTTTCGGCAAGGTCAGAAGCGGCGAGGTGCGTGTCCTCTTAGGTTCTACCCAGAAGATGGGGGCAGGTACAAATGTGCAGGACAGGCTGATTGCCATCCACAATTTGGACTGCCCTTGGCGACCCTCAGATTTGGAACAGCGGCAAGGCAGGATTGAAAGACAGGGCAATTTATTCCCAGAGGTGGAGGTTTACCGCTATGTGACCGAGCAGACCTTTGATGCCTACCTCTATCAGCTTGTAGAATCGAAACAGAAATTTATCTCCCAGATAATGACGAGCAAAAGCCCCATGCGTTCCGCCGAAGATGTGGACGAGGTGGCTCTTTCCTTTGCGGAGGTGAAGATGCTTGCCACGGGCGATGAGCGTTTCAAGGAAAAAATGGACTTGGATATGCAGGTTGCGAAGCTGAAAGTATTGAAGCAGAGCTATCTTTCCGAGCATTACGACCTTGAGGACAGGATACTGAAATACTTTCCGCAGACCATCAAGGAATATGAGGAACGGATTGTCGGCTATGAAAGTGACGCCGCCCTTGCCGAACAGCACAAGCCGCAGGGCGAGGATAAGTTCTGCCCCATGACCTTAAAGGGCGTGACCTATAAGGAAAAAGCGGATGCGGGCGAGATGCTCCTTGCGGTCTGCAAGGAAAATCCGCTGTCAAATCCCGTGGAAATCGGTAGCTACCGAGGTTTTAAGATGGAGGTTTATTATGACAGCTTCAATACCCATTACTGTCTTAACCTCTGCGGCAAGGCAAAGCACAAGGTTGATTTAGGCACGGATGCTTTAGGCAATCTCACCCGAATTGAAAACGAGATTGGAAAAATCCCTGCCAGACTGGAAGCCGCAAAGACCAGAAAGGCGGAAACTCTGGAGCAGCTTGCCAACGCCAAGACCGAGGTATTAAAGCCGTTTGCCTATGAAGATGAGCTGAAAGAAAAGACCGACAGGCTGAACGCCCTCAATATTGAACTGAATTTAGACGAGAAAGACACCCCTGTTATGGATACCGAGCCAGAGCAGGAAAACGAACAGCCCGAAAAGAAAACGCAGAGTTGGGAGCGTTAAATCCCATTTGCACATTTGTATTGCTGAAATCTGGGCAGTATAATAGGTGACGATAAGAAAAATCGGAGGTGAGGAAAATGTCTGATGCGTTCAGATTTGAAACTTTTGTAGATGTTCACGGCAATATCTTCAACGAATATCTAAGCTCTGTCGTTGCCAGACTGTCGAAAGAGGACGAGGAATACAAAGCCCTGCAAGGAAAGATTGAGGGCATTTATGATGAATATCCCAAGGTTTTAGCCGTGTTTGACAGCGAAACCGAAAGCGAGCTGACCGAGAAAGAATGTGCGGCTCTCATTGAGGTAATGGAGTTAAAGAATAAGCTCACAGACATGGAGATGCAGGCGGTGTACTTCCGTGGTTGCTATGATAGCGTAGGGTATCTCAAAAAAGCAGGGATTTTATAACGGACTGACCGAAGAAAGGACGGCGTTGGCTTGAAACTGATGCCGTCTTTTACATAGCCGAGAGGTGGAAAATTTCATAAAATTATGGTATGCTTTTATCATCTGAAAGGTGGTGGAATAATGTATATAGACACACATACGAAAGAAACAATGGAAAAGTCTATTTGTTCGTATCTTGGCGTTACATTGCAAGATTTATCTGTCCTATTTAACCTTGCAGGTAATGAAGCCCAACAAGATAAATTCCTTGATGGAGATAAATTGAATGATATATTTAATTCATTTATAAAAGCTCATATGCCAAACAAAGAATTAGATGAGGTTTTGTTTTTTCATTTGAGCAGAAGATTGAACACCGCAAGTGATTGTAATGTAGGAAACAATCTTTTTGAATTATTATCAACAGAAAATGCGATGACACTTTTTCTAAAAGAACACGATGTAGAATTTGTTGTTTGTGATAAGCATCTGAATTTGATATACAAAGGGAAAGAAATATCTCTTGATGATACTAACAAAGAGCATATACCATATTTGAGATGGCGGTTAGGACATAATGCAAATAGAATTGATTTTTGTATCAACGGTTTTCTGCTTAAAGACTTATTATACCGAAATAGTTATGCAAGAGAGCTTTATGATGTTCCAGAGTTTATTGGAGTATTAGCAACATTTTTAAAGCGTAGAGATATTGGAACAGATTATTTTGATAATAGTAAATATTATTGCTTTGAATATTGCCTTCCTTTAGCGAAAGTCATGTTTGATGAAAAGGATAGTTTAGCCGAGGAGCAGAAAGTGAAGTATCTACTTAATCAAATATTAAATAGGCTGTATGAATATCATACGCATGATATTAGATATATGTTCGACCAAGAAAATCCTATAATTAGACTCACAGATAATGATACGATGGACGAACAATACTATATAAGTAAAGAAGAAATAACTTGGGATATGCTTGGATAATTCTATTTTTACATAGCCGAGAGGTTTTCACTCACTGAAAATCTCTCGGCTAAATTCATTTCTGGAGGTGATTTTATTTGAATGGCAAGTAACGGCTATGTGCAGTTTGACCCCGCCGTGATTGAACAGGCACGGCAAATCGACCTGCTCTCCTACCTGCAACGGTACGAGCCGAGCAATCTAAAGCGTGTGGCAGGCAATGTCTATTGCACAAAGGAACACGACAGCTTGAAGATTTCCAACGGCAAATGGTACTGGTGGTCAAGGGGCATCGGCGGCTATTCTGCTCTCGACTATCTGATGAAAGTGCGGGAGCTTGGCTTCGTGGAAGCCGTGCAGACCCTCACAGGGGACATGGGCGACTGGAAGCCGCCGCCCCCTGCCGTGAAAAAGAACGAGCCGAAAGTGCTGCTTTTGCCAGAGAAAAATGCGGACTGCGATAAGGTGACAGAGTACCTTTTCGGGCGTGGCATTGACTATCAGCTCATACAGGACTGTATCACAGAGGGCATTATCTTTGAGGGCAGGAAGTACCACAACGCTGTTTTTGTCGGCAAGGACAAGAGCGGAACGCCAAAGTATGCGGCTCTTCGGAGTACGCTTGGCAGCTCCTTTAAGGGCGACGCATCGGGCAGCGACAAGCGGTATTCGTTCCGACTTCTGGCAAGAGAGCCGACGGACAAGGTGCATTTATTTGAAGCCGCCATTGATTTGCTGTCCTATGCCACCTACCTCAAATGCGAGGGAAAGGATTATAGGGCGGTGAACCTGCTCTCTTTGTCGGGCGTGTATCAGCCCAAAAAGGAACTCTCGGAGAGCAAAATCCCCATTGCCCTATCCACTTACCTGCATGAAAATCCGCAGGTTAAGACCGTTATCCTGCACTTGGATAACGACAGGACAGGCAGATTATGTACCGCCGCCCTAAAAGAATTATTGCAGAAAGACTATCAAATCGTTGACGCCCCGCCGCCAGTCGGCAAGGATGTCAACGATTTTTTAATGTCCTATCTGGGGCTTGCAAGGCAAAATACCCACCGTGAAAGGAGGGATGCCCGTTGATTGTATGAGGATTTTTCCAAAGACAGGAGCAAAAAATAATCAAATTTGAATGAAGAAAGCGAGGATTTTAACCATTGAAACAGTATGAAGTAACGCTCACAGGACACTATGAAAAGACCATTTCCGTCTATGCCGACAGCCCCGAACAGGCGGCGGAGAAGTTCAAAATCATCCTCTTTGACACCGACCTTATCGACTTTTCCGATGAGGATTTTGTCTGCGGCGAAGCCGATATTGCGGAAGCAGACGGGGACGGTGATAAGGAAAATGACACGCCCGATGATGAGGAGGACGAGTGTCTGAAGCACGAGGATTGTTCGGAATGTCTGTACTTCTGCCCGATGTGCGGAGAATGCCGTCTGGAGGACGGGGACTGAGCAATGTCTTACCAAGCACTGAATTTGGTTATCCATCTCCCGATGGACGCCCAAATTCGCTTGTTAGGGGATGCCCCTAATACCCCATAAAGGATGCCGCCAAGGAAGCGGTCAGAAGAAAGGAGCTTTTAAGAATGAGTGAGTTTTTATTCTTTGTCATCGGCACGATGCTCGGCAGCACCATCGGTGTTGTGCTGATGTGCCTAATGCAGATTAACAGGCTCTCCGAAAGGAAGGAGGATGCCGATGCGAAAAAGAAATGTGCAGATACTTTTCCGTCTGAATGATGAGGAAGCTGCCTACCTTTATGAGCTTGTGGAGAGGTCGGGGCATTCCAAGGAAGCCCTGCTGCGTTCCATGCTGATGGGCTACCGCCTCTGCGAGAAGCCAGACCCAGAGTTTTACAAAATCATGCGGGAGCTGTCGGCTATCGGCAACCGCATCAACCAGCTTGCGGCGAAAGCAAATGCCCTTGGCTTTGTGGACGCCCCGATGCTCCGAGAGGAAGCCAAGCGGTGGCGGGAGTTCCGTCTGGATGTGAGCAGGAGCTATCTTCTCCCCAGAAAGCAGACGGGCTGATGGCGGTCTGCGAGATATGGGATGTGAAAGGCAGGCTCGACCACCCCATCGACTATGCCGAAAACCCAGAAAAGACCGCCAACCCCAAGTACAGCGAAAGCGATTTACAGGCGATGGTGGATGTCATGGAATACGCCACCAATAAGGATAAGACCGAACAGAGGTTTTTTGTCAGCGGCGTGAACTGCGACCCGACCACCGCAAGGGATGAGATGATGATTGCCAAACACCAGTGGAACGACACGAGCGAGATTGTCTGCTACCACGGCTTCCAGAGCTTCAAGGCAGGCGAGGTCACGCCAGAGGTTGCCCATGAGGTGGGCGTGAAGTTAGCCGAGAAGATGTGGGGCGGCAGGTTTCAAGTGATTGTCGCCACCCACCTAAATACCGAGTGCCTGCACAACCACTTTGTCGTCAACTCGGTTTCATTTGCAGACGGCAAGCATTACCACGACAACAAGAAAAACCTGCGGTTATTGCGTAAGCGTTCCGATGAATTGTGCCGTGAGTATGCGTTATCGGTCATCGAACACCCAAGCGGGAAGAAAAAGCCCTATGCCCTTTACCAAGCGGAAAAAGAGGGGCGACCCACGAGGGACACCGTGGCACGGCAGGCGGTGGACGAAGCCATCTCCAAATCCTACACGCTGAAAGACTTTGACCGCCAGTTGTCGGAAATGGGATACCGCATCAATTTCGACCCCAACCGTAAATACTGGACGATTATCGGAAAGGGATGGCAAAGACCGAAGCGGCTCTATAAGCTCGGAGAGGATTATACCAACGAGAGGATTGTGGAACGCATTAAGGAAAATTCCTATGCGGTCAAGTTCCAGAGGTTTTCCAGACCACAGCCGCAGACAAAGGTGTACCGTGTCAAAGGCAATCTGAAGAATGCCAAGAAAATCGGCGGCTTGCGTGGGCTGTATCTCCACTACTGCTATAAGCTCGGCATCCTGCCGAAAAAGAAACAACCCAATTATGCAAGGCTTCACTATCTCTTAAAAGATGATTTGATGAAGATGGAAGCCATCACACAGGAAACAAGGCTGCTCTGCCGCAACCACATTGATACGGCACAGCAGCTCTTGTCATATAAAGGCTCTCTGGAATCCGAAATATCAGAGCTGACCGAACAGCGTAAGGGGCTTTATTCCCTATCCCGAAAATCTGTCGGGGAAGAAAAAGAAGCGGTCAAGGCTCGGCTTTCAGAAATCACGGAGCGTATGAAATTTTTGCGGAAGGAGGTCAGACTGTGCGGGGGCATCGAAGCCCGCAGCGATACCCTCAAAGAAAAATTACAGGTCATACGGGCAGACGAAAAGGAACAGCAAAGAAAGGAGCTGATGAAGGATGAACACAGGCGGCGAAGCGGCGGAGCAAATCGTGAGAATGAGCTTGGAGGGATTTGAGGTCGCTGCCAAAATCACAGGGGCAGGTGCGAAGAATATCGCCATCCTCTTGTATTCCATTCTCAAAGAGGAAAAGAAAACCAAGGGCAAGGCGAGATTGACGAATATGCTGCGTTCTGGAAAGGAGCTGAAAGTCTTTACCGTCAAGCGTGGCGATTTGCAGAAATTCACGCAGGAAGCGAAAAAATACGGCGTACTCTACTGTGTCCTTGCAGACCGCAAGAACAAAGACCCCAATGCGGAGGTCGATGTGATTGCCAGAGCCGAGGACGCATCGAAAATCAGCCGTATTGTGGAACGCTTCAGCCTTGCTTCGGTGGATACCGCATCCATCGTCACCACGGCGGAAAAAAGCAGGGATGCAAAGGACGGTCAGCCAGAGCCAGAAATCACAACGCCCGAAAAGGCGGAGAAAGACAAGCTCATGGATGCCCTTATGGGTAAACCCATGCATAAAGAGGAAAACGCCCCAAACCCCTCGGTGGCAAAGACGGAAAAATCCCCTCTGTCCGAGCCTACCTCAGAGCAGCCAAGGAAATCCGCAGAGGGGGCTACTATGACTAAGGCGGAGAAACCGTCGGTCAGAGAAGAACTGCGGAAAATCAAAGAGAGCCGAAAGAAGCAGGAAGCCGATGCCCCTGCCGTCGGCAAAGACAAATCTTCCGACAAGGCGAAGAAAACGCCCGCAGGAAAGACGGAGCATAAACAGCCGCCGAAGCGGAAGAAACCGAGCAAATCGAAAGGAGCAAGATAAATGAGTATCTATGATGTTTTTAACGGCGGCAGCCGCCCCTTTAACAAAGAGGAATGGGCAGCCGCAAAGCAGGCTCAGCGGCAGGAAGCCTATGAGATGATTGACAATACCTGTGCCGAGATGATGAAAAGCGGTGATAGCTTCCGTCAGTACCTTGATGTGCAGGGGCGTTTTGACCGCTACTCTGTCAATAACGCCATCTTAGTGTCGGCACAGATGCCCGAAGCGACGCAGCTTAAAGAACGGGCGGCTTGGAAGCAGAGCCGTGTCTATGTGAACAAGGACGCACAGAAAGTCGTTATCCTTGAGCCTGGCAAGGAATACACCCGTGATGACGGCACAAAGGCTGTCGGGTATAACGCCAAAGAGGTTTTCGATGTTTCCGAAACCTCTGCAAAGGACAGGCAGCAGCCGCAGGAAGCCAAGACCATGCGTGAGCTTGTGTCGGCAATGATTGACGCAAGCCCTGTCGGTTTTCAGCCCGTCGAGGAGCTTGAAGTGCCTGCGTTCTATGACTGCTCACAGCAGACCATTTTTATCAGGACGGGGCTTTCCGAGGAACAGCTCTTTGTGAGCATGGCAAAGGAAGTGTCGGCGGCGGTCTTTGACTTCAAGCATAACGAGAGCCGTGACGCTTCCGATTTCAAATCCTTCTGCGTTGCCTATATGGTAAGCTCCCGTTACGGCGTGGATACCAGAGGATTTAACTTCGACAGGCTTCCCAAAGAGTATGAAGGGATGGATACGCAGGCGTTCAAGGGCGAGCTTGGCTCGATGCGTGATGTGCTTGGGGAAATCCAGAGCGATATGTATAAGAGCATGGAGAAGAACAAGCCGTCCAAATCCAAAGAGCAGGAACGCTAACAGGAGGTGCAGCCTATGAAAGAAGAACGCTACCATCTGGCTATGGATAAGTATGATAAGAACATTATGCTCAACGCACTGAACACGCTGCGTACCGAGCAGGTACGGGAGGAACGCCCCACCGACCCCGTTGACGAGCTGATTATCAGAGTATCCAAAGCCCCGACCAGAAAAGTAAAAGTCGCCCCGTGCAGGTGCAATGAGGAACGATGAGAACAAGACGAGCCTAATCCTTGCCGTATGCGGCATCGTGCCTGTTGTGTGGCTTGCCCTGCTGACAGCACCCTATGTCAGCGGCGGCATCGTGGAGATAATCGGAAACCTATCCGTGGCAATCAATAACCCGTTTTCCATAACAGTATGCGAGGACAGCGTAAAGACTGTCCTTATTTTTTTGCTTGCCTACGCTATGGGCATCGGCATTTATCTCTCCACACGCAGGAACTACCGCAGGCGGGAGGAACACGGCTCTGCCAAATGGGGCAACGCAGGTACGCTCAATAAAAAGTACCGAGATAAGGACGCATCGCAAAATAAGCTGCTGACCCAGAATGTCCGTATCGGGCTGGACGGCAGGAAGCACAGGAGAAATTTGAATATCCTTGTGTGCGGGGGAAGCGGGGCGGGAAAAACACGCTTCTTCTGCAAGCCCAACGCCATGCAGTGCAACACCTCAATGGTAATCTTAGACCCAAAGGGAGAAATCGTCCGTGATGTGGGCGGTCTTTTAGAAAAGAAAGGCTATGAAGTGCGTGTGCTTGACCTTATCAATATGCACAAGAGCCATTGCTACAACCCCTTTGTCTATCTTCGGAACGACAACGATGTGCAGCGGCTTGTAACCAATCTATTCAAAGCGACCACGAAGCTGCCCATGACGGGCAAGGTCAGAACGGGCTTCCGCCGCTACTGCGTGGCGGTGCTTGCCCTCACGATGGTGCTTGGCACTTCCATGACCGCCTTTGCCGCCAACGACCCCATTCAGGTAGTCAACAACCTCTCTGATTTTATTTTCGGTCTGGTAAGGGCTGTCGGCATGATTATGCTCGGCTTCGGCATCGTGCAGATTGGCTTGTCGCTGAAATCCCACGACCCTTCCCAGAGGGCTAACGGTTTTCTGACCCTTGCAGGCGGCGTTGTCATTACCTTTGCAAAGGAGATTCTGACGCTTATCACAGGCTGATTAGGAAGCGGCAGACAAAATAACCCAAAGACACAAGACAGGGCTTACGGGGCAGATCCGCTTTGCGGATTGCCCCATAAGCCGATTTTTAACAAGGAGGTGGTCGAATGTCTGATAACTGGGTGGTACAGAATTTAGAGAACGCCCTAAATACTTGGAATGAGAAGTTAGCCGAGATATGGCAGCTCATTACCCAGTCCCCAGAGAATTTCAAGGGCGGGGCGATATGGAGTGTCATCGTGGATATACACGGTGCGGTGCAGGCTATCGGGCTTGCCCTGCTCGTCCTGTTCTTTGTGGTGGGCGTGATGCGTACCTGCGGCAACTTTGCAGAGGTGAAGCGTCCAGAGCAGGCGTTGAAGCTGTTTATCCGCTTTGCCCTCGCCAAAGGTGCAGTGACCTATGGCTTGGAGCTGATGATGGCTCTGTTTAAGATTGTGCAGGGTATCATATCCACGGTTATGAACGCCGCAGGCTTCGGGGCGTCACAGCAGACGGTGTTGCCGCAGGAGATTGTGACAGCCGTGGAGGACTGCGGCTTTTTCGAGAGCATCCCCCTATGGGCGGTCACGCTTATCGGCGGTCTGTTCATTACGGTACTCTCATTCATTATGATTATGTCGGTGTACGGCAGGTTTTTCAAGCTGTATATTTACACCGCCATCGCTCCCGTCCCCCTGTCCTCATTTGCGGGAGAGCCGAGCCAGAGCGTAGGCAAGAGCTTTATCAAAAGCTATTCTGCCGTATGCCTTGAGGGGGCTGTCATCGTGCTTGCGTGTATTATTTTCTCCCTGTTTGCTTCTTCCCCGCCTGTCGTTAATCCCGATGCGGCGGCGGTCACAATGGTTTGGAGCTATATCGGGGAGCTTGTATTCAATATGCTCGTCCTCGTCGGTGCGGTCAAGATGGCAGACCGTGTTGTCAGAGAAATGATGGGCTTATAAGGGAGGTGTGAATAAATTGGAAGTCAAGATAAATAAGGAAATCCGCAACTACACGGAGAGTATGTTTTTCGGGCTGTCTATGCGGCAGTTCATTTTTTCTGTCCTTGCCTGCGGCGTGGCGGTGGGCTTGTATTTCCTGCTCCGCCCACAGTTCGGCACGGAAACTTTAAGTTGGATGTGTATTCTGGGGGCTTCCCCCTTTGCCATGATGGGCTTTATCAAGTACAACGGCATGACGGCGGAGCAATTCGTTTGGGCATGGGTTAAATCGGAGTTCTTAATGCCAAAGAAGATTTTATTTGTTCCAGACAATCTCTACTACGAAGCGTTGAAACCCAACATTGAAGCGAGGGAAAAGGGCTTGCCCGCCCCGACCAAGAAGCAGAAGCGGCAGGCAGGAAAGCCAGAGAAAAAGAAAGCAAAGAAATCAAAAAAGCGTAAGGAGGTAAGCCATGATAAAGACGCTTAGAAACCTGTTCAAGCAGGACAAGGAAAAATTTATCGTGCCGAAATCGGTGCAGACGGTCATACCGCTGAAAACCATGTGGGAGGATGGCATTTTCCTTGTCGGGAAGAACAAATATGCAAAGACCTTTCAGTTTGAGGACATCAACTATGCCGTGGCGAGCCGTGAGGACAAGGAAGCCATGTTCCTTGAATATTCGGAGCTGTTAAACGCCCTCGACAGCGGGGCGACCACCAAAATCACCATCAACAACCGCCGCTTGAACAAGGCGGATTTTGAGCAGACCATCCTTATTCCTATGGCGGAGGACGGACTGGATAAGTACCGTAAGGAATACAACAGGATGCTGCTTGACAAGGCGACGGGGGCTAACTCCATCGTGCAGGACAAGTATGTGACAATCTCCGTCTGCAAGAAGAACATCGAGGAAGCGAGGAATTATTTTGCCCGTGTAGGTGCTGACCTTATCGGGCATTTCAACCGTCTTGGTTCAAAGTGTACGGAGCTTGATGCCAATGACAAGCTGCGTATCTTCCATGACTTCTACCGCACAGGCGAGGAAACGGCGTTTTCTTTTGACCTTTCCCAGACGATGCGGAAAGGTCACGATTTCAAGGACTATATCTGCCCCGACTCCTTTGAGTTTGAAAAGGATTATTTCAAGATGGGCAATCGGTACGGGCGTGTGATTTTCCTGCGTGAATATGCCGCCTATATCAAGGACAGCATGGTGGCGGAGCTTTGCGAATTAAACCGTAACATGATGCTCTCCGTCGATGTCGTTCCCGTCCCTACGGACGAAGCCGTGCGGGAGGTGGAAAACCGTCTTTTGGGTGTGGAAACCAACATCACCAACTGGCAGAGAAAACAAAACCAGAACAACAACTTTTCCGCCGTTATCCCCTATGACTTGGAGCAGCAGCGAAAGGAAAGCAAGGAATTCCTGGACGATTTGACGACCCGTGACCAGAGGATGATGTTTGCCGTCCTCACGATGGTGCATACGGCGGAAACAAAAGAGCAGCTTGACAACGACACGGAAGCCCTGCTCACCACGGCGAGAAAGCATCTCTGCCAGTTTGCCGTGCTGAAATATCAGCAGATGGACGGACTGAATACCGCCCTGCCGTTCGGCGTGAGGAAGATTGATGCCCTGCGTACCCTCACCACGGAGAGCCTTGCGGTGTTTATCCCGTTCCGTGTGCAGGAAATCTACCATAAGGACGGCGTGTATTACGGGCAGAATGTTATCAGCAAAAATATGATTGTTGCCAACCGCCGCCACCTTTTGAACGGCAATTCCTTTATCCTCGGCGTGTCTGGTGCGGGCAAGTCCTTTACGGCGAAAGAGGAAATGACGAGCATCGTCCTCACTGACCCTAACGCCGATGTGATTATTATAGACCCAGAGCGAGAGTATTCGCCTTTGGTAAAGGCAATGCAGGGCGAGGTCATCCACATTTCTGCAACAAGCGAAAACCACATCAACGCTATGGATATGAACTCTGATTACGGCGACGGTGCAAACCCCGTTATCCTCAAATCAGAGTTTATTTTGTCTTTGTGCGAACAGCTCATCGGCGGGGCAAGCCTTGGGGCAAAGCAGAAATCCATCATTGACCGATGCACGGCGAGCGTGTACCGCTACTATCAGCAGGGCAACTATATGGGGACGCCGCCGACCTTGCAGGACTTCCGTGAGGAACTGTTAAAACAGAATGAGCCAGAAGCACAGGAAATCGCCCTTGCCATTGAGCTTTTCACGGACGGCTCTCTTAACACCTTTGCCAAGCACACAAATGTGGATATCAAGAGCCGCCTTATCTGCTATGACATTCTGGATTTGGGCAAGCAACTACAGCCTATCGGTATGCTTGTAGTGCTTGACAGCATCCTAAACCGCATCACCCAGAACAGGGCGAAAGGCAGGAACACCTTTATTTTCATTGACGAGATTTACCTGCTCTTTCAGCATGAATACTCGGCAAACTTCCTCTTTACCCTCTGGAAGCGTGTGCGTAAGTACGGGGCGTATTGTACTGGCATTACCCAGAATGTGGACGACCTGTTGCAGAGCCACACGGCAAGGACGATGCTTGCAAACTCCGAGTTTATCATCATGTTAAACCAAGCGTCCACAGACCGTATCGAGCTTGCGAAGCTCCTTAACATCTCCGATTTGCAGATGAGCTATATCACCAATGTCGGAGCAGGTCAAGGGTTACTCAAAGTGGGCAGCTCCCTCGTGCCGTTCGTCAACAAGTTCCCACGCAATACGGAGCTGTATAAGCTGATGACAACCAAATTTGGGGAGTGCTAAGAATGGAGGGATTTTTATGTCAGAGATAAGGTTTCGTAATAAAGCCCACCGTGATTTCTTTCTGGAAAATATGATGAAATGCAGGGTAAACGACTGCTACCACAGGGCGTTTTTCTATGTGATGGGGATTGCGGAGGAAACAAGGAACAACATCAATGCCATGTTCGATTTCAAGACGGACTGCATTGAGCCAGAGGGGATGCACGGCGGATGGCAGACAAGCGGCACGGTCAAGGTCTGCCACCTTGCATTTAACCTCTGGAACGGTTACGCCGAGGACGGGCGTGAGAGGTATTTCACGCCAGAGGAATTGTTCTGCTGCGAATTTGCCCCGTATTTCATGGAGGGCATCAAGGTGAGGTATCCCGAATATTGCAGGGATTTACCCACGCCCAAGCAGCACACCGATAATGTAAGGTAAACCAAGAAAGGAAAAGAAAAGCCTATGAAAGAATATCTGAAAAAATACCAGTCTGTTATCTGTACTATCGCCGCCGTTGCCCTTTTAGGGGCAGCGGCTTTTTGCGGCTGGCATATCTGCCACCACTATGCACAGGTGGAGGAGCAGAACGAAGCCTTTGCGGAGATTGCCGAGGTCGTAGAGAACGCCCCTGCGGAGGAAGAAACGCCAGAGGATACGCCCGTCAGCGAGGGCGAGGACATTCTGGCAAAATATAAGGAGCTGTATTTGCAGAATGAGGATATGGCAGGTTGGATTTCCATTGACGGAACGACCATCAATTACCCTGTCATGCAGACGAAGAACGACCCGAATTTCTATCTGAAGCACAACTTTGAAAAGGAATACAGCGATTTGGGAGTGCCGTATATCCAAGAGGACTGCGACCTTGCAGCAAGCGACAATCTGATTATTTACGGACACCACATCAAAGGTCAAAAGATGTTTGGGGCTTTGGAGGATTACAAATCCCAGAGCTTTTATGAAAACCACAAGACTATTCAGTTTGACACGCTCACGGAGCAGGCGGAATATGAAATCATTGCCGTATTCAAGACCGTGGCATACAGCTCAGAGGGCTTCCGCTATTATGATTTTGTGGATGCGGAGGATGAGGAAGAATTTAACGCCTATGTCGGGAAGTGTAAGGAGCTTGCCATGTATGATACGGGCGTAACTGCTGAATACGGCGATAAGCTCATTACCCTCTCCACCTGCGAATACTCCGCACAGAACGGCAGGCTTGTCGTGGTGGCGAAAAAGACAGACTGAAATGACCGCAAATCTTCTGGGAAAGGAGGTTTTGCATGGCTGATATAAAGACCAGAGATGCGGTCAAGGGTACGATAAAGACCATAGACAAAGCCGCCATAGCCAGTGAGCGTATGAAATCCGCCTATGCCAAAACAAAGGAAAAGGCGGAACAGGGATATTATGCAGAGGAAAACTCTGCCACCGAGTATGCGGCGGATAAAATCTCCCATACCGCAGACCGTGTAAAGGACGAGGGCATCCACCAGTTTAATAAGCAGGGGCAGAAATCCGTCCAGACCACGAAAGAAAATATCGTCAAGGCAAAGGATAAGGTTTCAGACTTCAAGCAGAAAAGGGCAATGAAAGCCGCCGGGCAGAAAAAAGCACAGGCTGCTGCAGAACGGAACGGCTCACAGATCCGCCACGGAACTGTGAGCCGTTCTCCTGCCCCCGATGCCCCCGCAAATGGGAAAAGCCAGTTGATAAAGACCCGTCAGCAGGGGAAAAAGACCATCAAGACCACCGCCAAAAATGCGGAAAAGACCGTGAAATCTACGGCAAAAGGCACGGTCAAGGCAGCGGAAAAAGGCGTAAAGACCGCACAGGCAACCTCTAAGACGGCGATTAAGACCACCGAGCAGACCGTCAAGGCGGCACAGAAAACGGCGAAAGCGTCTGCCAAAGCCGCCCAGAAAGCGGCACAGGCAGCGAAAGCCACCGCAAAGGCGACAGCCGAAGCGACAAAAGCGACAGTCAAGGCTACCATTGCCGCAGTCAAGGCGATTATCGCAGGCACAAAGGCGTTGGTTTCCGCCCTAATCGCAGGCGGCTGGATTGCCGTCGTGATTATCTTGATTGTAGTTTTGCTCGGATGTGCCGTGTCCTTATTTGGGGGAGGTAGCGAAAGCACTTCCTATACCCCTGTCAGTGCGGAGGTGGAAGCCTACACGCCGTTGATACAGAAGTATGCGAAGCAGTACGGCATCCCCGAATATGTGGAGCTTATCAAGGCGGTGATGATGCAGGAAAGCGGCGGGCGTGGGCTTGACCCCATGCAGGCGGCGGAGGGCAGCTTTAACACAAGGTATCCCCATGAGTCGAACGGGATACAAGACCCAGAGTATTCCATCCAGTGCGGCGTGCAGGAGCTGAAAGCCGCACTTATCTCTGCCGAGGTGGAAAACCCGATTGACATGGAGCGTATCAAGCTCGCCTTGCAGGGCTATAACTTCGGCAACGGGTATATCTCATGGGCGAAAACCAACTACGGCGGTTATTCCTACGCCAATGCGGTAGAATTTTCCACCATGCAGGCACAGCGGTTAGGGTGGGAAAAATACGGCGACACACAGTACCCCGCCCATGTGTTACGCTATTATCCGTATGGACGGGCGTTCACAAGCGGCGGCAACCAAGCCATTGTAGAGGTCGCCTTGACGCAGCTCGGCAATGAGGGTGGTCAGCCTTATTGGAGTTGGTACGGCTTTGAGGGGCGTGTGGAATGGTGTGCCTGCTTTGTGTCGTGGTGTGCCGACCAGTGCGGCTATCTGGAAAGCGGCATCGTGCCGAAATTCTCCCTCTGCTCGGACGGGGTGGATTGGTTTCGGGGCAACGGACAATGGCAGGGAAAGGATTATGAGCCGAAAGCAGGCGACATTATCTTTTTCGACTGGAGCAACGACGGGCAGGACGGAGATGCTGACCATGTGGGTATCGTGGAGAAATGTGAGAACGGTGTTGTTTACACCGTGGAGGGCAACTCTGGAGATGCCTGCCGACAGAACAGCTACCCCGTAGGATATTATGAAATCCTCGGCTATGGCTGTCCGAGGTATTAGAAAAGGGCGAAAGAAAACCAGAGGTTTATTCCTCTGGCTCTTTTGCCTTACATAGTCCGTTTACCGTTGCTTCTATGACGGAAAGCTCTTTATCGTCCAATCTGTTGAGCTGTGCGTCTAAGCGTCTGCGGACAGAACTTTTTTTGACTTCCTTATTTGGGAATATGTACTCGTCAACCGACACATCAAACATTGTAATGAGTTGGATAAACAGCTCGATACTTGGATATTGCCCCTCGTTTTCGATAGACTGAATGTGTCTGGGGGCATAGCCGATGATTCCAGATAGCTGCTCCCTTGTCATTCCTCTGGCTTCACGGGCTTTTTTGATTGCCTGTCCTATCGGAGTAAAATCGAAGTCAAAATTATTGTTCCTTTCGTCCATTAGCTCACCATCTATTCTCTGAAAATGTTACTCTTATATTTTACAGAGATGTAGCTTCCAATTAAACGATGTAAAATCTCTTATAATGAGATATATAATCTCTTGTTATTAGAGGTATGGTTTCGTGTAACTAAATAGAGCCGATGAACTTGTAAACTGTTTCACAAGCTCATCGGCTCTTAATTAACATATTGGCGGGATGTATCCGAGTTGAATAGCTTTTGTCACGGCTTCAACCGCTGATGCAACATCAAGTTTTTCAAATATATGCTGCAAATGATTTGATAAGGTACGTTCACTAATATAAAGTGTGCTTGATATGTCTTTTCGCTTTTGTCCCTCTGCTATAAGCTGTATAATTTGTTTCTCACTATCGGTCAATCCTTCTATGAATGGAATTTCCCTGTCAAAATAAAGTATCCCCTGCATTATTTTAGAAAGAATAGATATGAGCTTTTCAGGTTCAATATTTTTATTAACAAATCCTTTTGCTCCTATTTTTCTTGCTTCACTTCGATATACAGGCAAATCATAACCAGACAGAATTACAACCCTTTGTTCTGGATAGCAACTTAGTATTTGTTTGGCTAATTCCAGACCATCCTCAGAAGATATATTCTTCAAGTTAATATCCATAAGGATGATGTCTGGTTTCTTAGATACAATAAAATTGTCTAATTGAGAAACATCATTGATACTATCAAAGGCGTCAATTTCTGAATAATCTGACAATGCAATCTCTAAACTTTTAGAAAATAAAGCATGGTCATCTACTAACAAAATGTTGATAAGAAACATCTCCTTTCATCGGCAATATCGTTTGTACGCAAATCCCATGTGGATGGTTATTCGATATAGTTACAGAGCCATCCATGTCATTCACTCGTTCCGTAATCATTGCAAGTCCTCGATGCTTTAACCTGTCAGCAGATGAGAGAACATCTGCATCAACAGTTCCATTGTCACTCACATTCAGTATTATAATCCCATTATCCTGCGTAAGGGTTATCCATGCTTTTTCCCCTGTCGAATGTTTGTAAACATTCGCGACAAGTTCCTTCAGCAGGCGGTACACAAAGATATTGTATGGCTCAACCAGAAATAAGGAGTCTGAACAATCAAAGGAGACACAGATATTACGATTCGGAAAAGATTGCGAAATACCATCAAGCAAGTTTTGGTAGTTTTCCTTTATAGTAAGTTTTGGAAGCAATGTAGGATGGTAATCCTGCATTTGCTCACGAATATAAGTATTCATATTATCGAGAGTTTCCGTGATAATTTTCTGTACTTCAGGGCGGTCTGCTTTTTTCATCATATTTTTTACAGAAAGCAGGTCTTGAAGAATATCATCGTGGAGAAAGTTTGCAAATTCAAGATTTAATTGTTCTTCCCGTTGTAATTGTTGTAGTGCGACATGGTATTTGCTTTCCTTGATTATCTTATTATGTCCTTTCTTGAAATTGAAATCCAAAGCAATATTACAAACATATAAAAACGCAAACAGGGCATCCAGCATAATAAAAAGCAAAGAATATCCACCATTTAAGATTATTGCTATCAAGCTAAAAATAATTACTCCAGAAAATATAAGTAATGTTAATTGGCGATTACTGAATACGGCAGATAATGGAAGGCTGTTTTGTTCTTTCAGTATGATACCGTGGATGCTTACCCAAAACAATAGTATAGGAATATATACACCAAAATTTGAAAGATGTTCAGGAACTCTCATTGTTGAAAAATAATAAGTAAGGAATAAAACTATAACTGCTATAAGTCCAGCTAATAAATGTCAATAGTTAAATGAGAAAAAAATTATTTTGTGTTCTGACTAAAAAAGGGCAAACTTCCCCCTTGGTGAAAATATCATTTTTTGAAAGATATTGAATCATTGGGTTCATAGTATTTTATGCAGCTATGTCGCATTTAGCAGCATTGTATTGTTTGATATGCTCCTGAGGAGCAATGATTTTGAATGGTTTGTTGTCTCTGAGTATTGCAAATATCATGTTGCATACTTTATGTGAAACAGCCCCCATTGCTACGAGCTTTGGTTTTGAGTCACATTTCTTGAGGTAGTACTCACGAAGAACTGGATTTTTAGCTTCTCCATTACGGGAGATACTGATGCTTTGTAAGGTTAACGTGTGAATAACACGTCTAGCTATGGCAGAACCACGCTTAGATATTTGAACCTTGGTACCTTCGAATTTTCCGGATTGTTTTACTGCCGGATCAAGACCGAAATAAGCGAAAAGTTGTTTTGGTTTTGAAAATGCTGAGAAGTCACCAATCTCACCCATGATGGATACAGCAGACAAGAAACCAGCACCTTTAAATGTTTCAATCAAATGAATCTGTTTGACAAAGTCGGCATCTTCATTAGCATCAACAAGCTCATGGAGCGATTCAAGAATGTTGTTGATTTCTTCATCATATTTACGTATGAAGCTGATATAAAGGCGAATACGCTTGATGTTGCTGTCTATGATGTAACCAAACTGATTTGCATCAGTTGCCGCCTGAATTATGGCATTATACTTATTTTGAGCATATGTAAGCCCAAAGCGAGCTGTTGATTTGATGATATCAATAATCTCTTGCTTGTCTGCTTTAAGAAAAGCTGATGGAGAGGTATAAGTCTCCAATAATGTAAGAGAAGTGTTGATAGTAACCTTGGAAAAGATGCCAAGATACTGTGGAAACACCATGCGTAATTCACCCTGAAGCTTATTCACATAGGCACTGCGATTATCCATTAAATCGTAGTATTCACGGCATAGGTTACGGCAGTTTAGAGCAAGATCTGAAGGCATAAGTGAAACCTTTAAATCAGGTTTCAAACCAACCAAAGCAGCTTTTTTAGAATCAAAACGATCATTATGTACTTTTCGTATGTTGATGTTTGTGCTATTCTTAGTGATGATAGGATTAATAACCGAGCAGTTAAAACCCTTAT
>OLNH01000442.1_pt1 | contig 35856 bp, 35 predicted proteins | sample 1643101 | NCBI WGS metagenome assembly OLNH01 (sample SAMEA3136758, study PRJEB25190) | human gut metagenome | biome: human gut; feature: human-associated habitat; material: faeces | place: Austria | collected 2013 | reverse complement strand
GCACTTGACTTTTAATCAAGTTGTCCGGGGTTCGAATCCCCGATGCTTCACTTTATGACTTCTGTGAATTTCACAGAAGTTTTTTTGTGTTATAAGAATTTACTTTGTAAAGCTCTAATGACATAAAAAAGCTCTCAAGGCAGGATATTTTTTATTTCGATTTTAGTTCTAAAATGGTATTCATTCTGCATAAAGTATTAGTACCTGATAACCGTAGGAAGTGCGCAGTCTTAACGGTGGACAGGCTGTATAATATTATGAAATCATGTAATGCAGAACAGGAGGAGTTTCTATGAAGAATTCGATAAAGAATCTGAAGAATTATTTTCAGCTGATTGTGACAGCTGTTACCTGCTTTGTAATGGGATTTGTAAAGGATAGAGAAAGTGCATGCACAGGTAGCTGTGATGAGCGCACAGTAAAAAGAAGCGGATTTTTGGGAAGATTATGGAAAAGTCTGGGAATGTGTTTGGTATATGAAACTCCGAAAGCAAAAATGATCTCAGAATATATTGTAAAAGATACAGATTCTAAGAAAAACAGGACGGATCTGCATCCAAAAGAAAAAAGGAATACCAAAAAAAATAAAATTATATACTGGAATGAACCAAGAATCCAGAATAGAATAAGTAAAGCTGCATATTTTAATACGGGGTGAGTCCCCGTATTAATAAGCTGATAGAAAAGTTAGGAAAATATTCTTAATGAAGTCAAAAGAGTGATTTGATTAAAAGTGTACATACAGAGAAAGTTATATGTATATACTAAAAGGAAAGAGGTTATGAGAAATCATGGCCGTACGTCTGGATGGTCTTATTATGAGAAAGTCTTTTTTTCCCGGAACAACGGGAATCTTTTGTCTGTTTTTTATCCCTTATCTGATTACGATTGTTTTTAACGGTGTAGAAAGTACTCTGGTCAACAGAAAATTTGATATGGAAATGATTTTACCAGTTATTGTTGCATCGCAAATTGGAGAAACTTATGAATTAGAAACAATAAAAGCGCAGACGATCATTGCACGGTCCAATTTTTGCAGAAAAATACAGGAGCAGGATAGTTTTTCAAAAGTATTGAATGAAATCAGGAATGAAGTGAAGGGAAAATCCTTATATCTTGCAGTCTCGCAAGAAAAATACGAAAAGGCAGTGACTGATACAGAAGGGATGGTTATGACATGGGATGGAGAACTAAAACAAATTCCTTATCATGAGTTAAGTGCCGGACAGACAAGGGATGGCAGGGAAGTTTTCCACAGTGAGGAGGAAGATTATTTAAAATCTGTCCAAAGCAGTGTGGATAAAGAGTCAAAAAATTATCTTAACAGTGTATACATAAATCAAAAGATACTTCCAAAGGAATTGAAAGTGAAGGAGAGAGACAGCGCCGGATATGTAACAGAACTTCTGGCTGACGGGAAAACGCTGGAAGGTGAATCTTTTCGAAAAGGTATGGGACTTACTTCTGCAAATTTTACAATACAGAATATTGGAAACCAGGTGCGTTTTTTATGCAAAGGAAGAGGACATGGAATGGGATTTTCGCAGTACGGAGGGAATGAGCTGGCAAAAAATTCTAATAGTGCAGAGGAAATTCTGGCGTATTATTTTCCAAGTATGGAAATTCAGGAGATTACAGAAATTTTCTGAATAGATGTAATAATTCTGGACACCCTATAGATATGAAGATGAAAATAGAGGTGAAAGGAATATGATGAATAACAGAGTCACGCGAATTATCGCCAATACCGTTGGTCTGGCAGCTGTAGCAGCATTAGGAATTACTGTATATCAGTTAGGTACATCTCCGATTAAAGAGGAAGCACCTAAGGAGCAAACTCAAGATACTGCTCAAAGTGAAAATACGGATGATATATTTGCTGGAGAGGATGGAATAAGTCAGACAGAATCAGAGAGTCAACCATCACTGGAGGAGGAAAATCAGGATGATGTGGCAATGACTTCCGGAGATGGAAATACACTTGTAAACCCGAATGGGGATATGAATGAAAATACTGTGGATAAGAATAAAGCTGAAGTATCTGTGAATGTGGATAAAAGCAGTGATGTTAACAGTACAGATGGAGAATCAGCGGATGTTGAGGATACTGATGCAGGAGAAGCAACGGATGTTTCGGCATCTGCAATCAATCTGCCGACAGTAAATTTCTCAGAAGATACATTAATGGAGTGGCCGGTAAATGGAAATATTCTGCTGGATTACAGTATGGATCAGACTACGTATTTTCCAACTCTGGATCAGTACAGATTAAACCCTGCCATTGCAGTTGGGGCAGTAGAGGGAGCACCGGTAGTTGCGGCAGTAAACGGTACAGTTTATTCAGTGGAACAGGATGCACAGACTGGTACAACCGTGACCATGGAGCTGGGAAACGGATATCAGGCGGTTTACGGACAGCTTACAGATCTGACTGTTTCTGAAGGGGATACAGTAAAGAAAGGAACAACTATCGGATATATTGCACAGCCAACAAAATATTACAGTACAGAAGGAACGAATCTTTATTTCGAAATGAAGAAAGATGGAGAACCAATCGACCCAATTGCATATCTTCCGTAATTCAATCGAATCAAATAGATTCTCTGCTTAGAATCAAACACGCTTCAGCCTCAATTGCGAAAAGCAATAAGCAGTGGGTGGGGACTTACTTGTATCAGGAGGAGTGTAAGCTTCTCCTGATAAACTGAGGATCAGTTATTCGGTATAGAGCCGCATATCGAGGCGGAGAATTTTGTCCGTTTGGACAGAAGTTTTGCCATTTGCAACCTAAAGGATATCTGTAGTATAATGTAGAAAATACTTTCAGAAGGAAACGATGTGAAACAGTATCTAAAAACATCACATCAATAGCATGAAAAGGAGCTTTTGCATGAATATTAACGAGATAGCGAAACTGGCAGGGGTCTCCAGGGCTACGGTATCCAGATATTTAAATAATGGCTATGTTAGTGAAGAGAAGAAGAAAATTATCCGCAAAGTGATCGAAGAAACCGGATATCAGCCCTCTTCACAGGCACAGATGCTGCGTACCAAAAAGACGAAACTGGTAGGGGTGATTCTTCCGAAGATCGATTCCAACACGATCAGCAGAGAAGTAGCCGGAATCAGTGATATCCTTACGAAAAAAGGCTATCAACTAATCCTGGCGAATACAAATAATAATATTGAAGAAGAGTTGAAATATCTTTCACTATTTAAGGATAACCAGGTAGATGGAGTTATTTTCATTGCCACAATCCTGACGAAACAGCACCGTGATATGCTCAAAGAGTATAAAGTGCCAATTGTTTTACTGGGACAGCGTCTGGAAGGGTATCCATGTATTTTTCAGGATGATCAGAAAGCGGCAATGACGCTTACAGAACAGATGGTAAAGACTGGCAACAAGTTTGGATATATTACAGTTACAGATAAAGATGAAGCTGTTGGAAGAAAAAGAATGTCCGGGGTTGAAGAGATTCTTAGTAAGAATAAGATTGAATTTGGCAGTGAATATGTGAAATGTGGTGATTTTACATTGGAATCGGGATATGAAAAAGCAGGAGAACTGTTTGGCGAACATCCGGATATTGATACACTTATCTGTGCAACGGATACTATGGCAGTTGGAGCAGTGAGCTGGTTAAAGAAGAATGGATACCGGATTCCGGAGCAGGTTCAGGTTGCCGGTATGGGAGATAGTTCTCTGGGAAAAATTATAGAGCCGAAGTTGACAACAGTACATTTCTATTATAAAACGAGCGGAATGGAGTCTGCAAAGATGCTGGTAGAGCTGATGGAGGCGGAGAATGTATCGATACATAAAGAAATTAAGATGGGATGTAAGGTGGTAATGAGAGAGTCTCACAGGAGCAAATAAATGAGAAGAGAGCTAAGAATTCACGAAACAGGTGAAAAATCTTAGCTCTTTTTATGTCTTAGAAAATTATTCCGTAATATTTTAATGACATAGAAAAAACTTTGGTTAGGATCACTTTGCGTTGGAGAATCCTGCTTCAATTGCGAACATCCATTTAATAGATAAAACCTGTTTTGGATATTATGTATAAAAATGCGACAAAATATTTGTGCTAAGTTACATATTTACAAATGAAAATCTGACGGATATAATGAAAACAATATATGAGAACGATTCCATACAAAGAACACACATAAATGTATATTAACAGTAAAATAACCATATATACATAAAACAAATAGTGTATATAAATGTGGGAACGATTACATAAATAAGAAGGAGGATATTATGGATTACAGAAAGACAGCTCAGGAAATATATGACCATATCGGTAAAAAAGAGAACATTATTTCCGCAGCTCATTGTGCCACACGTCTTCGACTGGTTATTGGTGACAACTCGAAGGCAGACAAGGAATATGTTGAGAACATTGAAGGCGTTAAAGGCGTTTTCTTTGCACAGGGACAGATGCAGATCATTCTGGGAACCGGTGTTGTGAATAAAGTATATGATGAGTTCATCCAGATTGCAGGAGTTTCCGAGAGCAGCAAGGAGGATCTGAAGAAAGTTGCAGCTTCCAGAGCAAATCCTGTACAGAGACTGATTAAGACTCTTGGAGATATTTTTGTGCCGATTATTCCGGCTATTGTTGCAAGTGGTTTCCTTATGGGAATCATGGAAGCGCTGAATTTCATGGTAAACAATGGTTTCCTGAATATTGATACCAGCGGCTCTATTTATACTTTTGCGCAGCTTTTCAGTAATACGGCGTACACATTCCTGCCAATCCTGATCGCATACAGCGGTGCAAAAGTGTTTGGCGCTAATCCATATCTGGGTGCGGTTATCGGTATGATCATGATTCATCCAAACCTGCAGAATGCATGGACAGTTGCAACAGAAGGGGTTCAGGCAACTCAGAAAGTATGGTTTGGACTTTATTCGATTGACATGGTTGGTTATCAGGGACATGTTATCCCAGTTATCATTGCTGTGTGGGTACTTGCACAGATTGAGAAGAGGCTTCACAAGGTTGTACCTGCAATGTTCGACCTGTTTGTTACTCCGCTTGTAAGTGTATTTGTAACAGGTTACCTGACATTATCCATTATCGGACCGATCTTCGTAGCCGTTGAGAACGGACTTCTGAATGGAATCCAGTGGCTGATCGCATTGCCGTTCGGTATTGGAAGTTTTATTATGGGTGCTTTTTATGCTCCGACAGTTGTGGCCGGTGTACATCATATGTACACGATCATTGACCTTGGACAGATTTCCAAGTTTGGAGTTACTTACTGGCTGCCGCTTGCATCTGCAGCAAATATCTCACAGGGCGGTGCTACACTTGCAGTAGCACTTAAGACTAAAGATCAGAAGATTAAATCCATGGCAGTTCCGTCTGCATTAAGTGCATGCATGGGAATTACAGAACCGGCAATTTTCGGTGTAAACCTTCGTTTCGGAAAACCTTTTGTAATGGGCTGTGTCGGCGGTGCAGTTGGTGCGCTGTTTGCATCTATTACAGGACTGGGCGCTACAGGAACTGGCGTAACCGGTATTTTCGGAATTCTGCTTTGCCTGAACAACCCGGTATCTTATATTCTGATGTTTGTGATTGCATTTGGCGTAGCATTTGTACTGACATGGCTGTTTGGATATAAAGATGTGGCAGCAGAGAGTAAAGCTGTAAAAAATGAAGATAAGAGTGAAGATGCTGTAAAAGCAGAGAGTATTGAAGGCCAAAAAAATTCTGTGGTAAGTGATGAAAATGCTACAGCAACAGATGAAAACAAAACAGCTTCTGAAACAGAAAAAACAGCAGGCGGCGCAGATGATTTCGTACTCTACAGTGCATTAGATGGAACTGCAATTCCACTTTCTCAGGTAAATGATGCAACATTTGCTTCTGAAGTTCTAGGAAAAGGAATTGCTGTAAATCCGGCTAAGGGTGAAGTAGTTGCTCCGTGTGATGCAACGGTTGAGACCGTTTTTGACACCAAACATGCAGTTGGTTTAAGTACAGAAAGCGGTATGGAACTTCTGATCCATATCGGTATCAATACTGTAGAACTGGGTGGAAAATATTACACAACTCATGTAAAAGACGGTGATCGTGTAAAGAAGGGACAGCTTCTCATATCCTTTGATATGGATAAGATCAAAAAAGCAGGATATGATGTAACTACTCCGCTTATTGTAACAAACACAGACGATTACAGAGATGTGAAAGCCTTACATGAAGGTCCGGTAACACCTGCAGATCAAGTATTGGAGATTGTGAAAGAATGAGTACTTTAACAAAAGTTCTTGAGAGAAATATATCACAGATTGAAAAGAATGCAAATATGAAGGAAGGAAGATTCCGCCTTGGGCATCATCTGATGCCTCCGGTGGGATGGTTAAATGATCCGAATGGATTATGCTGGTACAAGGGCAGATATCATGTGTTCTTCCAGTATGCACCTTTTGATGTGGAAGGTGGACTGAAGTTCTGGGGACATTATACAAGCGAGGATCTGCTTGACTGGAAGTATGAAGGGACAGCTCTTTATCCGGATTCCTCCTATGACTGTCATGGGGTATATTCCGGGTCTTCACTGATTGATCAGGATAAAATGCATCTGTTTTTTACAGGCAATGTAAAGATTGATGGTGATTATGATTACATTAATGAGGGAAGGGAGACAAGCACCCTTCATGTAGAGAGTGAAGACGGAATTCATTTCAGCGATAAAGAAGAGGTTATTTCCTTTGAGAAATATCCGGAGGATTTTACCTGCCATATCCGAGATCCAAAGGTCTGGAAAGAGAATGACAGATATAAGATGGTTCTGGGCGGACGTCTCAAAGAGGATAAAGGAGCAGTTCTGGTATATGAATCAGAGGATTTAAGAGACTGGAAACTGGAACGTGTGATCACTACGCCGGAGGTATTCGGTTATATGTGGGAATGTCCGGATTATTTTGAACTGGATGGACAGAAGTTCCTGTCTGTTTCTCCACAGGGGCTGAGTCGTGAAGAGTATCGTTTTCAGAATATCTATCAGTCCGGATATTTTCCGATGAAGGAAGATGGCTCTGTAGATGTGAATGACTTCAGAGAATGGGATATGGGATTTGATTTCTATGCGCCACAGACGTTCACAGATAATAAGGGCAGACGGCTTCTTATCGGCTGGATGGGAATGCCGGATGCAGATGAAGAATATGTGAATAAGACTATTGATGAAGGATGGCAGCATTGTCTCACTGTTCCAAGAGAATTAACGGTACGTGACGGAAAAATTCTCCAGGCTCCTGCAAAAGAACTGGAAGGTCTTCGAAAAGAGAAGACAGTTCTTCATGATGAGAAATCAATCGTAGAGATTCGTGTGGAAGTAAATGAAGGGTTTGACCTGGTACTTGATGAGATCGTTATGACGGGCAGCAGCTTCAAGATCAGTATGGGCGGACAGATGATTTTTAAATATGAAGATGGAGTTGCGGAGATTGGCTTTTCCGGAATTGCAGGTGCAGGAAGGTCGAAACGAAAGGCAAAGATTGGTGAGCTGAAGAATATCAGACTTCTTGCAGACACTTCGGCAGCAGAAATCTACCTGAATGATGGAGAGACTGTTTTTTCTACAAGATATTATCCGGATCGTGAGGATCTTCAGTTAAAGATTCTTGGAGGAAAATTTAAGGGAAATCTCTGGAACCTCCGAAAAATGATATTCACAAAATAGGAAAATAAACGTATAATAAAGCAGGTGGGAAAGAAAATCCGCAGTCGGTTTCCCTGCCTGCTTTTTTGACATAAAAATGACTTCAGATACTGCAAAAGGTATCCGGGGACGTGGATATGTCCGGGTGAAATACGTGCTTTAATGCCGGCTGTTTATTATAGAAATAAGGATGACTGCAGATGGTAATGTGCGGTTATCCTTTACATAGATCAGTGTACAGGATGGATAGTATAAGTTATGTCAGTGAAAGTGCAGATGGTATAAGTGGAATACCGAAATTAAGGTTTAAACGGTATTTGTCACAGGTACATTGGGAGTGGAGATTATAATGAACTATACTTACATTGTAAGATGTGCAGACGGAACCCTTTATACAGGATGGACAAATTGTCTGCAAAAAAGGCTGAAAGCACATAATGAGGGAAAGAACGGCGCAAAATATACGAAGACCAAGAGACCGGTTACGCTTATATATTATGAAGGATTTTTGACAAAAGAAGAGGCAATGAGAAGAGAGTATCAGATTAAACAGCTTACCAGAAATAAGAAACTGGAGCTGATGAAATTCTGATATTGTTGCCTGTATTTTCCCAAATTGTATCAGGAGGATAAAAGAAAATGAAAAAGATGACCAAATGGTTTGCCATGTGTGCGGCCTGTATGATGCTTAGTGTTCCGGCTATGGCAGCAGAGACACCGGATGTTACAGTAACACCAATTCCGATCGAGACTCCGGCTCCGGATATCACACCGATTGAAACACCTGCGCCAACACCAACACCTGCGTTAAAGAATGGATGGTATACTTACGGAACAAAGAATAAGAAATATTTTAAGGATGGCAAGTATCTGACAGGAATGCGAAAGATTCATGGAGAGGTTTATTACTTTAGTCCAAAGGGATTTATGAAAACCGGATGGGTTAAATATAATGATAAAAAGTATTATTTCGGTTCCAATGGAGTACGCTGCACTGGTGTAAAGAAGATTTCAGGAAAATATTTCTATTTTAGTGATAAAGGTGTTCTGAGAACAAAAACTGTTAAAGTAGGAAATACCACTTATTACTGCACAGAAAAAGGAATTCTGGAAGCATGGAAAAAAGGCAGCAGCTTTTACTATGCAAATGGAAAGAAAATGAATTCTACAAGAGCATATGAATATGAAACTCTGCAGAGAGCAAAGAATGTGGTAAATGCGATTACCAAACCAAGTATGTCAAAGAGTCAGAAATTTGAGACTTGTTTCAGATGGGTAATGTATCAGCATTATTATGAGACAAAAAGAATTTTCCATAATCAGACTGCATGGCCGGCATTATATGCTAATGACTATCTGATCCTGAGCGGAAAGGGCGGAGATTGTTTCTCTGATGCATGTGCGTTTGCGTATCTGGCGAAAGCACTGGGATACAATAATGTATATGTCTGCGTAGATACAACATCAACAGATGGAAGCGGACACTGCTGGGCTGAAATCGGAGGTCTGGTATACGATCCATTATTTGCAGAAGCAAAGAGTTATTATGGATATTTTGGTGTAAGTTATGGCTCTTATGGTCTGTATGCTGAGAGAAGAGTAGCTGTCTGAAAAAACAGATTTATAAATAGGATTTGCCTGTATCAGGAGGTAAGTTACTTCTGATAAATTGCGGAGTAGTTATTTGGTTATGAGTAAGCAGCGAAGCGGATGATTTTATTCGCTTGATAATAGAAAAGATGTCCGGGAAGATTGACGTGTCAATCATTATCCTGGACATCTTTTTATATATGATGTTGGTCAGACAGGAAGTGGCGCAACGAAGAAATACATTACGATAAAGTGGCAGGCACTTCCAAGCATCACAAATATATGAAAAATCTCATGGGAACCAAAATTCTTGTGTCTGGAATTGAAAAGCGGAACTTTCAGAGCATAGATTACACCGCCGATAGTGTAAATAATTCCGCCTGCAAGAAGCCAGTCAAAACCAGCACGTGGGAGTGCATGAAAAATTGGGACAAATGCAAGGACACAGAGCCATCCCATGCCAATATACAGTACGGAAGATAACCATTTCGGGCAGGTGATCCAGCATCCTTTCAGGATCATGCCAAGGATCGCAATACTCCATACCAGGGCACACAAAATATAGCCAATATGATTGTGAAGAACAATGAGGCACACCGGAGTGTAACTGCCTGCGATCATTACAAAGATCATCATATGATCCATCTTTCGAAGACGGCGGTTAACTTTCTCTGTAGAGTCTACGGAATGGTAGATTGTGCTGGCAGCATAAAGCAGGATCATTGTAAGGACAAAAATGCTCAATGCTACGATATGGATCACATCATAAGAACGTGCCGCTTTGATAATAAGCGGGACAGCACCGACTGCTGCGAGGAGAAGAGCGATGCCATGAGTGATCGCACTTCCTGGATCTTTTAATTTGAATTTCATAGTAAACGCCTCCATTCATTTGGGTGTATGTTAATGAGATTATGATCAGATAACAATGTAGATTGTGAATATCTGTCTGACCTGCCGGAGTTCTGAGAAAATTTAACAGAAATTCGGTTTTAACATGCAAATATAAATAAAAACAATATCAAGTAGTAATTAAAACTATATATTAAGTATACGAATACTATACCACAAATATTCAAAAAATCAAGCACCTATTTTGAGAATCAAAATAAAATAATGAGAATTGCAGGAGCAGCGAAGCAGCGGAGCAATTCGTAGATATCAAGTTAGGGGCAAAATACTTTTTGACCCTAACATTATATAATGTAAGTATGAGTAAAGCTTCGGTCAAATTGGGGCTTGTCATAGAAACTGGAATTTGCTATGCTAAATCTAAGCAAGATGGGCAATCGGTTGCGTAAAAGATAAACGGGGTGTTTTTATGAAAACAGAAGAGAAGAAGGTATATACGATTGAAGACATTGCCCGAGAACTGGGGGTAAGCAAAACAACCGTATCAAGAGCTATTTCAGGAAAGGGAAGAATCAGTCAGGCTACCAGAGACAGGGTGCAGGCATTTATTAAAGAACATGATTACCGGCCTAATGTGGTGGCAAAGGGACTGGCACAGCGTAAAACTTATAATATTGCACTGCTGATGCCGAAGGATTATGTTGCTACAGAATTCCTTTTTTTTAAAGATTGCATGAATGGAATCTGTGAGGTGGCATCTTCCTATGATTATGATATTATTATTTCTATGATTGATGGGGAAGATGTATCGCAGATACAAAGGCTGGAAGCAAATCGGAAAGTCGACGGAATCATTGTCAGCAGGACGGTAGTAAGTTCTAAGGTTCAGAAATATCTGAAGAACTGTAAGGAACCATACATATTGATCGGACCATCTTCAGATCCGGAGGTTCCATTTGTGGACAATAAGAACCAGGAAGCCGGAAAAGAGCTGACAAGTATTATGCTGATGAAGGGATTTAAGAATCTGGCACTGCTTGGAGGAAATCAATCTTACGATGTAACCGGAAGCAGATATCAGGGATTTCTGGAAGCTCATAAGGAGATGGGAGTTCCTGTAAATGAGCACCTGATTTTTATGGATGCGGATAATCAGGTAGCGGTATCTGAGGCGGTGAATCAGCTGATCGAGGAAGGGGCAGATGGAATTGTCTGTATGGATGATGTGATCTGCAGTATGTGTCTGAGCAGTCTGCGGGAAAAGAAAATACAGATTCCGGCAGATATAAAAGTTGCAAGTATGTATGACAGCAAAAATCTGGAATATAATAATCCACCGATCACCAGTATTCGGTTTGATACAATAAGACTTGGGAAGATAGCCTGTATCAAGCTGCTTAAGATTCTTGGAGAGAATCCGGAAGAAGATATACTGCCATTAAATTATCAGGTAGTGCTGCGTGAATCGACACAGTAGAAAGGAACATCTGCTGATAATAAATTGAGGCGTAAGTCACGCGGATAAATGAAGTCGATTTTATGAGCAAGTCCCCACCCACTGCTTATTGCTTTTCACAATTGAAGCAGGGGACTTACTTGATTCGGTTAAAAAAATTTCTATCTTATTACCAAAGTCATCTGCGACTCCATTCCCAGCAAAGTGAACGGGAATAATCTCCGGTAAGAAAAAGAAGCTTATTATTGCAATCGCAATGCCAGCGATGCAAATTCCCCATGTTAATTTCCTGCTGCTTATACCATCCATAACAGTGCCTTCCTCTCATATGTCAGATACTGGTACTTACTCAAAGCCCTCTAATAAGCTTACTTTTTGAGCAATTCTATAACAACCCAGCATGTAGCTATTGTTTGCATCAGAAAAACGAAATCACACACATATTTCATTCCAAATTTCATAGAAGAGCTCCCAATCAATCCAAAACCTATGCAAGTCGCACCTATGCTGAATATCAAAGCCAGAATACAAATAAGTATCTTATATTCTTTTTTCATATCCCTTTCCTCCCACATCTACATTAATTTATTGATAAAAATTTAAGGTTCCATATTTCTATTTTACATGAAGAATATGCTGCCATGCCTCATCCGGAACGATATCTAATAAATATGTTTCCTTAGAAGAAATTTTTTCAAGAAACTCGTCCAGTAAATTTTCTTCCTTATCTTCTGCTATTGGCAGAAGTTCCTTATACAAAACCGTAGGAATTCCAATAGAATACTTTTCTTCCTCATATACGAGAGAACCAAATGTCCAGTCTTCCTGTTCCTCTGGGCCTAATTCCACGATCAACTCAACAATCGGCAAATAATGACACATTTGTAGGAAACTTAAATTAACTTTTATCCGGCCTTCCTCGCCCTCTGGATCTTTTTCTATTATCTCTATTTTATCCTTTCCCGTTACGGTCATTACAACTAAAGAGTTTTTCGGAGATTCTGTATTTATCTTCTCTATTGACTTTGCTTGAACAAAGCCTTTTTCCATCGTTTCTTTTTTATACTCACTACATCCTTTTGATTCAAAAACACCATAGTAGCCGCCCAAATTGTTCATTGCTATTAAGTCCGGTGATTTGTATGTAGTTTTACCATTAGCTGAAAGAAATTGATATTTTTCTATGGGCGGCTGTGAACTGAGTTTTAATACCATTGATAAGTGAACCATATACTCATAAGAGTACTTTTTCTTTCCAAGTACTGTAGTAAGTATCATCCCAAGCCAGTAATTAATTGCACCAACTTCTGTACTATCCAAATAATCTTTTCTTGCTAAATCAAATGAAAGTTCTCCCTTTGGCAATAAAGAAACAAATGTTTCAAATAATCTAATTTTGAAATATATTTCTTCTTTACGGTCTATTATCTTTTTCTCGGTCAAATATACATCTGGCATCCCAACCGACACAATAGCATCTATTAGTTCTACCCCGGTAAATGACAAAGTTCCATTGTCTCTTCTATTATGATCAGAAATTTTTTCAGGTTCCAGATACAATTTTATCTGATAAATATCTCCACGTTTTATCTTCATCGCCTAATTCCTCGCAATTAATCGTATTTGAATTCAATTGGTTCCCATCTCTACATAAAGCATATTTTTCAAAGAATTGAAAATCTCAATATTCATAAGAGACAATAATCTTTCTGCAAAAATCACAATTATAGGCAGCTATGCGGTCTCCAGATATCCTTGCTGCCAACTCTAGATCCGTATTTAACCGCAAACTCTCAGAGCCTTCTTTCCACTCCAGTCCTGCCCCTGCACCAACCGCATGCAACTGACCCTTTCGCATTTTTCCTTCACAATATGGACATCTCATATTCACGTCATCTCCTTTAAGTAGTTAAAGTTCCTCTTGTTACCGAGTATTATCCTGTTCCTGGATAGATTGTATATCTCCTTTCGCATATGTCTTTCGTCTAAATGTTCTTTTCTATTTTTTCTCGTTTCATACGTTCTTTCATCAATAAAACAAATTGAACGGTCCATATTACCCATGCTGCAAAACACCCGATTCCACTGTATAATAAATCTATGGCTGCACCGGCTACAAACGGCAGTGCCATCCACATCATCCGATTTCCATATACTCTGCACATTTCTTTTTCATCATACTGTTTTCGTTCTTCCGTAGATTTCATATTATAGCCAGACAGAAAAGCAGCTGCCTTTCCATTTGATTTTACAAAGCTGATTCCAAATAAAAACATAATCACTGCCATTCCCAAATCAAAGATAACACAGAATCCCATTGCAGACACCTCACTTCCCACTTTGGCCATCAAATAAAAAAGCCAAACACAAAAGTAAAACTTATTATGTTTGGCTAGGTCAACTTGTTATTTTTTTATCACTCCTTATGGTTGTATTATACTATATATCCCTCTATAGTAAAACAATTTTTTATATTATTTTTTATTTTAATATTATATTTCTACTATCATCAATTTTTCAGATATTTTCAACGCATAAACAATGCTATTAGCTACAATATTTCTGGAAAATTTATCATAGGTTTGTGTTGCCACAAAGAAACGCTGGCTCTGAAAATCAAAGCCGCCGTTCTAAATTGTCTGGTTTTTCTTTTGCCGTCATGCGGCAGATAACCAATTCATTCTATTTTGAACTTCTTTTATGCTACCTGATGTCTGCAATAGGAATGAATCGCCAAGAATGTAAACACAAATAATTCAATTCCTGCCGAAATCAAAATAACATGCGGTGTCCAGAAACTCATTCCACCGATATTCAGATAATTGAAATCTGCAAGCTGATAAAGGAAATTGTTCTGCATACCAATTCCGGCAGATGGAAGTATGGTGGAGAACCATGTTGCTCCCATCGCCACATAAGCAAAAAGCGGCATGAAAAGAACCACAATAGAGATCAGCAAAACCGTCAAGGTATCTTTAAACTTCGCAGACAGGAATAGCGTACAGCTAACCGTTGCTAATACGGAGAGCAAGCCTGCTGCGGCAAGAATTATCTGCAACTGTCCCAGATTGATGTTTGGCAGGTTAATGGTAGAGTATAGCATCTGGAATGATGTTTTTAAGCAATCCGTCCCGAACGCTGCATCTAAAAGATGCTGCCCACTACGGACAGCCTCTTCTCTATAATAAGATTTTCATTACTGATATATGTCCACCAATCCTGTTTTTAACATTGAATCTGAAAACTCATATGCAGCTCCATCACCGTTAAGATTCAGATACATATTATTCAAGTCATTCTCATTTACGATCCATGCCATATTCACCTGTATACTCTCACCAGGTTTTAATGAAGAAATATAGTTTCCTCCATTTCCATAATCCTCTGATATACTGTTGTATGTCATTTCAGCTGTACGTGCAACACCATCCCATATAACACGATCGTAATCATCTCCGGACGGTTCTGTCGGATCGTAAATTTGATATGATCCATCTTCATGGTCCATCAACAGCAATGTACCAATATAAAGCATATGGTTAATTTCTTCATCTGACTTATTGGTATAAGTAACTGTCGCATAGACGAGCTTTTGTTTCACACTTTCTGTTTTTACAATCTCGTCCACTGAATCAATGCCATTACCGGACTTAATATAAGACAGCGTATTATTTACTAAATTTCCATCAGTTCCAACTGCATCAGTCCATTCTTCCGGCACATTATTCTGACCAAGCAGCTGCAGATTGTCCTCCACCTGAACAGCATCAACACAAAATGAGTTTAATCAGCCAGAAGACCATTCCATCGCAATCCTTGACCAAGACCAAAAACTGGTGTATAACAGTGATCCGCAGACAGATACCAGCCGTCTCTATCAGACATACTTAAAATGCACTAAAGATAATTCCAGCCATGTTTTTTCATTTGAAGATATGAGTTTAAGCTGTTATACGGTATCCCCACTTACCGGCTGGACATTTATCCTCACAAGCAGTACCGCTACTTATATGAGCAGTATGAAAAACCTGATTTTAACCAGTGCCCTGCTTTTCTTCATATTGGGAATTGTTATGTCTTCTTTCCTGTTTATACTGACACGTATGTTAGTCCGCCCAATGAACGAGCTGGTTCATCAGTTAGAAAGTATTGATCCCGATTCCAACATTCAGCTGAAACCGACTTCAGCAAGTTCTACGAACGAGATTGTATTACTGACCCAGACAATTCAGAGTTATCTTGCTGAAATTTATAATAAGACTGTATTGCTGAACGAATCTCGTCGCAGGGAGTTTCAGGCTCATTATGAGGCTATGGAAGCACAGTTGAATCCCCATTTTCTCTATAATACCCTGTCCGTGATCGGAATGACCGGTCTCAACAGCGGGGATACTACGGTTTTTCAGATGTGCAGCGAACTAGCAAGCCTTCTGCGCTATTCTCTGTCATTTACGGGCCAGGCAGTTGAACTGGGACAGGAAATTGCCAACGCCAAAAGCTATCTATACATCATGAAGATACGCTATGAGAATGATTTTATATGTACATGGGAACTGGATTCTTCTATTGAAAAACTCCATGTACCAAAATTAATCGTTCAGCCAGTCATAGAGAACTGCTTCCAGCATGGATTCCGCAAAGCCGGATGTGAGATTTCACCACCATGGAAAATAAGGGTACACTCCTGGTGCGATGATGCAAACTGGTATCTTTCTATCAGTGACAATGGAAATTCTTTTGATATGGAAGTATTCAACAACCTGCAAAAGCGTATCCAACATTTTAAAGCAGCAGCCGATACCACTGTCTCCCCCACTCTTCCCGAACGTCAGGGATATGGTCTGGAAAATACGGTCTTGCGTCTGAGTATTTTTTATAAAGGAAACGCTTATTTTAATGTTACAAATGATAATGACTGGGTAACAATAACAATCGGAGGTCCTTTGGGATCTTCCGCAGTACAGAATAACACGGAGGAATTAACATGAAGATCATAATAGTAGAAGATGAACCGGCTATCGCAAGAGGAATTGCAAAACTTTTAACGATTACTTACAAAGATATAATAATCCTGGATGTCTGCCTGAATGGCAGTGAGGGAATGATGAGCATTTTAAAGAACCAACCAGACCTTGTTTTTACAGATATCCGTATGCCAGTCATGGACGGATTAGAAATGATCCGTCAGATCCATGAAAAGAATTTCTTTCCTCAGTTTGTAATATTAACTGTTTATGCGGAATTTGAATATGCACGCACTACCATGAATCTTGGAGTCAAGGATTATCTTTTGAAACCAATTTCCATAGAACCACTCAGAAAAATCATAGACTCCAGCCAGAAACAGATCAGCAAAACTACCAGGATTCTTCAGGAAGACTATCTGAAAAGGATAATATCTTTTAACAATCGCGAAACTTCCGATAAAAATCCATTACTTGCCTGTAACTGTACTTTTATGATCCTGTTTACAGGATCACTGTGCAACAATATATATACAGAAACCATTTTGCACAGTCCCCTGCAGCCAGCAAGCCGTGAACAGATTCAGAAGCTGGAGAACACGTTCCAGGTTTCAATTATTGTGCTGGCAGGAAGACATTACAACGAATGCATTTATGCTGTAATCGCCCCTTGTTCTTCCACTATGGATCTGGATGACATTGCCCAAAATATCTATTCACTCCATGATAACAGCGAAGAAACATTAAATCTGGTAATCTCCAATACCTGTACAGATGGCCGAGAGCTTTTTTCTATCCGCCAGGAAGCATACCTTTATGCCCTGTTCCATATCCGGTTCGGTTGCAGCAGAATATTCCATATCAAATCTGAAACCGATACGAATATTGCACCTTCCCCTGAGATCAGACAGATCTGTTCTAACCTTGGTGAATACATCAAAAGACAGAAGATCTCCGACTGCCTCCGATCCATGACAGGTTTCTGGAATAAAAACAAAGTCACACAATTCCAGCTTGTTACAGATCTTCACTATTTTTTCAGTACTCTGGAACAGCTTCCCATTCAGTCTCATGGACAGCTTATATCCAATATTGATGAAATTATCGGCTCCTGCCAGACATACTCCGACCTGGAAAAAACAATCCTGGACGAAGTAAACCAGTATCTGGGGTATGCGGATGATTTTGCCAGACGGGATCAGCAGACCCTGGCAAAGCAGGTCAAAGAATGGCTAGATGAGAACTTTACCACACAGATTACATATAAGATATTTCAGGATCTTTTCAATCTGAACGAGAAATATATATCCACCCTGTTCAAAGCAGAATACAATATCACTCCCAGCAGATATGTGGGAGAGCTTCGCCTGAACATGGCAAAAAATCTCATGCAGAACAATCCGGAAATCCGGGTGAAAGATGTTGCTGAACTGGTTGGATTTACCGATTATTTCTATTTCAGCCGTGTATTTAAATCCCATGAAGGTGTCACACCGAGTCAGTATATTAAAGTTTTGATGCAAGACGACGTATTCCGAGATTTTGAGAAAATTCCTCCTCTGGTAGAATTTTCTTTACAAAAAAGTCGAAACTCATGCTATACTTATAAAAAATGATCACAACACATAAAAGAGGTAATTTCTATGAAATACAGAGACGAAATTCATATCGCACTCATGGCACTTGTCTTTTCCTGTGCCATGTTTGCAGTCTATGCAGTTGTCCCGAAAGATGCTGCTGTTGCTGCCAGGGCAAAAGCTACCGTTAAAGAGGCACCAGAGACAGCTGCAGAAGCAGAGGCTCTTCGTTCCAGCCAGGATGAAGATGCCGGATTTAACATCTATACAGAAGACAGCAACTATGACGATAGTTCCGATTCTTCCGACAGCTCCGATTCTTCCGACAGCTCGGCTTCCTCCGATCAGGCTACCTATGATCCTGGAACTGATTATTCCGGTGACACCAGCGATGGTGACGTTGCAGATGAAGGCTCTTCCGATCAGGGCGGTTATGATTCTTCAGATCAGATCGATTATCCATCTGATGACGGATCTGAAGACACCTCAACTGATAACAGTTATGATGATTCCTCGCAGGATAGTGGGGATTCTTCTACCGATACCAGCGGCAGCGATACTTCTGACACCACAGACAGTACCCCCACTGAAGACAGCAATTATTAAAAAGTAAAAAGAAAGGCAATGAGTACATGAACAAAATACTCAAAGCCTTTCTTTTTTATAGAATTTCTATTTTTTATAATCAAAGTGATTCCATTTACTTACTCTGTGTTCCTGTAAATCTGCAATTTGCGAACAGTTCATTTACTGCACTCTCATATACCACACATTTCTCGCTTTTTTTAATTTTTTTGGCATATTTCTTACTGTCCGCAAACATTGGTGCCAGATAAAACCAGATTTCTTTCATTTTGAAAAGAACATTTCTATCCCCGGACACTTCCTCACGGTATGTATGATACAGAAGATCATGAAATCTACGGATATCTGACTGATCTGCCGCCTTTCCACCCCTGATTTCACGGGCAAGTGAAGGATCTGCGAGAATACCTCTTCCCATCATAAAGCATTCTACATTCGGAAATTGAGCATGGATTCTTTTAAAATCATCTGCCGAAAAAATATCTCCATTATAACATACAGAGTTTTTGCTGATGGCAAGTGCTTCACCAAATATCTCCAGATTCGGAATATTTTTATAAAAATCCTTCTGTACTCTCGGATGAATGATCAGTTCTTCCATGGGAAAACGATTGTAAATTTCCATCAGCCTTGGAAATTCCTCTGCATTCTCCATCCCCAAACGAGTCTTCACCGAGATCTTCATATCTGTTTTGCTGAAAATCCTGTCCAGAAACTGTTCCAGTTCCTCCGGTCTGGCCAAAAATCCTGCTCCGCAGCCCTTTGTCACTACTGTTTTGGATGGACACCCAAGATTCAGATTCACTTCCTGATATCCATACTCTTTCAGTTGATTCGCTGTACGTAGAAAATCATCTGCATTTCGGGTCAATATCTGAGGGACTGCATACATCCCGGAATTATTTTCCGGAGAAATGTCTTTCTTTTCTCTCCCGCTGAAATTCAGGTTCTGTTTTGCTCTGATAAATGGAATAAAATATTTATCAAATCCATCAAAACACTGATACAGTGCTTTTCGATAAATATAACTGGTGATTCCTTCCAGCGGTGCAAGGTATAATTTCATGGATTATAAGTTACCAAGGTCTACTTTATATTCGTCAGAACCTTCCTGATTTACTGTATAATATGCAGCTCTTCTTTCTGCATTGATATAAATACAGATATCACCTGTCAGTCCTTTTTCTGCAACATCTTTCTTAACTGCTTTCTCTACATCTTTCAGAGATACATTCGTTTCGAAAATTTCAAGAGATACTTCTTTTACTCTTGCACCAGCAGCTTTACGTACTGCTTTTGTTGCAGTCTTGGTTGCAGTTTTTACAGTTTTCTCTGCCTTCTGAACTGCTTCCGGAGCTTTGTTAACTACTTCTTTCACAACTTCTGCTGTTTTTTCAGCCGGTGCAGACTCCTCTACCTTTTTTGCTGCTGCTTTTACAGTTTCTTTTACTTTTGCTGCTGTCTCTGTGATTGCTTCTGTTGATTTAGCTGTTGTTTTTACACTCTTTTTTCTCATAATATTTTCCTCCTGTAAACAATTACAACTACTGTTTGTTGTACCACTTCTTCGTAACAGTACCACAAAACCCTACAACCTGTCAAATTTATCCATTTTTATGGTTTCTCCGTTAACCATATCATATCGATTATTCTTCCACCAGAGATCCCATGTAATAAAATCCATGGCATTCATCCAGGCTTACCTTTACATATTTTCCAAGAAGATCTGCTGTTCCCGGGAAATGTACAAGAAGATTATATTCTGTTCTTCCTGTAAATATTCCTTTTTCCCTGCTCTCTTCTTCTACCAGAACTTCCTGCACAGAACCTTCAAATCTGGAAGAACGAATACGTCCCTCCTGCTGTACCAGTGCAAGCAGGCGGTTAAAACGTTCCTTTGCAACATCCTGCGGTATCTGTTCCATTTCGGCAGCAGGTGTTCCGCTTCTTCTGGAATATAAAAATGTAAATGCCGTGTCATAGCCACATTTAGATACAACATCCAGAGTTTCTTCAAAATCCTCTTCTGTCTCTCCCGGGAACCCGACAATGATATCTGTTGTCAGAGAAATATCCGGAATCGCTGTACGGATCTTATCGACCAGATTCAGATATTTTTCTTTATCATAGCGTCTATTCATAGCTTTAAGGATACGGCTGCTTCCTGACTGCAATGGCAAATGCAGATGATGACAGATTTTTTTACTCTTTGCCATTGTTTCGATCAGTTCATCCGAAAGATCTTTCGGGTGTGAAGTCATAAAGCGAATACGCTTCAGACCTTCCACATCTTCCAGCATTTCCAGCAGCTGAGCAAATGTTACCGGATGTTCCAGTGTCTTTCCATAAGAGTTTACATTCTGTCCCAGAAGCATAACCTCAGATACTCCATCTGCAACCAGACGTTTTACTTCTTTTACGATTGCCTCCGGCTCACGGCTTCGCTCACGTCCACGCACATATGGGACAATGCAGTAACTGCAGAAATTGTTGCATCCAAACATAATATTGACGCCTGATTTAAATGTATAATTTCTTTCTGTCGGAAGATCTTCCACGATCTGATCGGTTCCTTCCCAGATATCTACGATCTGCTGCTCAGACTGGAGCATCTCATAAAAAAGTTCCGCATATTTAAAAATATTATGTGTTCCAAATACCAGATTGACAAATGGATAGGATTTCTTAATCTTATCTACTACATGCTGTTCCTGCATCATACATCCAAAAAGAATGATCTTCATATCTGGATTGTGATCCTTCAGACTGTGCAGGTGTCCCAGTCTTCCGTATACCTTCAGGTTCGCGTTTTCACGAACAGTGCAGGTATTATAGATCACAACATCTGCTTCTTCATTGTCCTGTCTGTGATACCCGATCTCATCCATAATACCGGCCACTGCCTCTGACTGTTTTTCATTCATCTGACATCCAAATGTTGTCAGGCAGTATGTCAATGGACGTCCAAGAGTATTGGATTTCTGCGCCGTCAGTGCCTGCGCAAGTTCTATGAATGAACGCTGACGCAGCGTTTCTTCTGCACTCGTATTCTGTCCTTTAGAGGATTCGTTTGTCATTTTGTATAACTCCTTTGTTTTATAAACATATTAATCACTACCAATTTCTTTTTTAAGCACTATTCTTTAATATACAGGAATTTTTTGTCCAACGCAAGCGTTATAATGCCGTCCAGAATATATTCCTGAAAAATCAGAGTGAAAAAAGATATTCCAGCGGTAGTGTATGTAATTCCTCATATTCTGCCGGATCAGGAACCATCTCATTTTCTCCGCTTCTGCGTGGTATCTCAATTCTGAACGCTGGCTGTCTGCATATTTCTGCATAAAACTGTTCCGGAGAACCATACCCTCGTTTTCCTGTTGGTTCTACATCGTCCAGATGATATTTTGCTTTATCTGCATTCAGTCCTGCCTGTTTTTGCAAATGTCTTGCAAGGCGATAGCTTTTTTGATTTGCAGCAAATGACTGCGATTGTCTGAAATAAACAATTTGTCTCTCAGAGTAGCCAAAGGACAAAAGTCCTCTTCCTGTATTTTCCTGAAAAACTTTTATAAGTGCTTTTGTTTCATTTTCACTCGCCGGCTGACTGTGAATTTGTTTTCTTCTGTAGTACTGTGTCGGGAAATTTTTTCGCAGATTTACCCCTCTGCTGTTACAGATAAATTCTTTGCATGAAATCTCCTGCATTCTCAGCATCTGTCGATAAATCGGATTCCGGATTGCATAGAAATCTTTCTCATAAATTTCATATCCATCCGGATTCAAAAGTGGAATAAAACAGATTTTCCAGTCTTCCAGTAATACCCGAAGGTCGTACAGATTCTCCAGTTTCCATTGGCATTCCCATGCTTTAACATATTCTTTCAGCATATGCATAAGATATACCGGCATACATTGATCCCGTCCACTTAAACCTGCAATACAGAAAATAGTCTCTGCACCTTTTCCAATCTGCACCATTGGAATCATCCTGTCATCATGGCTTTTGCCAATTACCTGAAACTGCGCGATTTCTGTATACCGCCCTGCTATTTCCCACATTTCATAATAAATATTCTCATATGTACAGAATGTCTTGTCCGTATTGATCATCATCTTTCCCTCTGCATGTATAAATAAAAATCATTTTACGGGTTCCTGTACTATTATATGAAAAGAGACAGGCCAAAATGACCTGTCTCTCAAATCTTTTTGTATTTAATCAGAATTAAATTACAGTTCTTCTTTTTTACGTTTGCGAACAACGATATATCCGCCTGCCAGTAAGGAGAGTGCTGCCAGTGCAGACATTGTTCCGATCGGTGATTCATCGGCTGTAGATACCGCAGATTTGGATTTGGAACCTGCATCTTTCTCAGATGCTGCAGCAGTTGCTGTCAGTTCTGCATCCGCATCATCACCGGAGCCGCCATTTCCACCATTATCGCCATCATTACCCGGAATTGGTGTTCCAGAAAGTTCTGCAATATATGCATTCCACTCTTTATCACTGATTGAAGCCGCTGTGAAAGTAAGTGCCTTTCCGTTACTTCCCGTAATATATTTAATATCCTGTGGTGTAGCATCTTCCCATTCTTTTCCATTATAAACCTGTTTTTTCAGGAAAATATAAATATTATAGCTTGCACCGTCTTTAATACCTTTACCAGAACCAATTCTCCAGGTTGTATTCTGCTGTTCTGTCGTTGGATTCTTCTTTGTACTCCAGTATACCGGATACCATCTCTCATCTCCCTGAACAGGGCTGGTGTTATCCATACCCGCACCAGTTACAGTGAATTCATAGAATTTACCTGGGAAGAACTTAAGTTCTCCATCCAGACCTGTAACAGCACTTTCACTGACCTTATATGTTTTTGCCGGTCTCGTAGTAGTGGTTGCAGCTGCTGCCGGACGTTTCTTCTTAAAACTGCTGCCGTTTAATTTTACAACACTCATTTTTGCTTTTGCTCCGGAATCCGGTTTTGCACAAATTACCAGCCAGGAATCTTTTTCCGGAACTTTTACTGCTGTCACATCAAAGCTTCCACTTGTGGACATTACATTCGTAGCATCGTTTGCGACATACATGTTCTGGATTGTTTTAGTATCTGTTCCTGCATCTACAAAGAAATAATACCATTTACAAGGTCCATCTGTTGTCATCTGCAATGTTACTGTCGTATGGTCTTTCCATTTTAAAGTACCGCTCTTATATTTCAGTGTCAGCGGTGCCGGAGTTGGTGTCGGTGTAGCAGTTGCTTCTGCTGCCTTTTTCTGTAATGTAGCAGAAAGGCCATTCTCTGCTAATGCCAGTGTATAATCTGTAGTATCATATTTAATCTGACCAACTGCTGTATTAAAATCTGCTGCTGCAAAATTCTCCACACTCTTAACAGCAACCTGCTTGTCTGCCGCCTTCTCCTGTGTAAAGGAGATATCAGAATTTGTCATCGCACCTGAAACGACCAGTGCAGAAGTTCCTGCCAGATAGATATTAGCCGGCTGATTTTCTTTTACAACTACAGTTCCCTGTACTTTAATATCTGAATCACTGTATACAGCACCTTTTGCTCCGTTATTTCCTGTAATTGTGCCGCCTTTTAATACAATATTTCCGCCAACATTTGTGATTGCACCACCGTTAGCTGATGAATTGTTTTCTTTCAGTGTTACGCCGGCATCCATTCCAAATGCAGCACCTGTACCAACAGAAACGATGGATCCTTCTACGGAATCACTCTCTTCATCACTGATCTTACCGGAAACCGTAAAAGATGCTCCCTCAACGCCTTCTTTCACATCAAACTGAAGTTCTGCATTCTCTCCGGTTACTTCAAACATATCATCCGTAAACGCATCGCTTGTTCTTGTGATTGTTACAGCATCTTTTGCTCTGATGCAAACTTTCTTATTGGCCAGTACGGTTACTGTAGCATCCAGTGCGATCTGTCCAGATACTTCGATTACTGTAGCATCTCTATTTGTTTCAGCGTTATACTCCGGTGCTGCATCAATTGCATGCTGGATCGTATCGAAATATCTTACTTTATCTTCCTGACCTTCTTCTGTAGCTTTCAGTGTAATCGAGATTGCTGTCTGCTCTGTTGTCTCACCTAGAGCAAGCTCTTCTGTTTCGCCTTCGGTTTCTGTTGTTTCACCAGTCTCTGCCGCGGGTGTTTCCTGTACAGCCGGTGTCTCTTCTGTAGTCTGCTGTGTCTGCTCTGACGGTGCTGCTTCCTGAGCCGGCGCCTCTGTAGCCGCTGCAGCTTCCTGCGCCGGTGCCTGTTCTGCCGGTGCCTCTGTAGCTGCTGTAGTATCTGCCGGTGTTTCTTCTGCCGGTGCTTCTGTAGCTGCTGCAGTCTCTCCATCAACCGGATTTTCTTCTGATGTCTCCGCTGTAGCTGCCACATCTCCTTCTGCAGCAAATACAGCCGCCGGTGCACTGCTTGCTGCAAGTGCTCCTGCTAAAATAATCGCATATAACTGTTTTCGTCTCAATTTAAATCCTCCCATGGTGAGTATGTAAATCTTACCTTCGGCATGTATTTAAAACTTTTTGCTTTATTGGATCATTACGAAATAATTTCTTATAAAGCCCAAAAGTTTACATGTCTAAACTGTAAATTATTATACACACGCATCCAGTAATTGTCAAATCACACATCGCGTGTTCTGTGCAAAGCTTATCGACAAATATCGATCTGCCATTCCCTGTTACTGACGGATCTGTCCATTTCCATAGATGATATATTTGGTAGTTGTCAGTGCAAGCAGTCCCATCGGTCCTCTGGCGTGAAGTTTCTGGGTACTGATACCGATCTCTGCCCCATATCCGAATTCAAATCCATCGGTAAATCTGGTAGAAGCATTGACATATACCGCCGCTGCATCCACTTCATCCAGGAATTTCTGGGCATTGGTATAATCATTGGTGATGATTGCCTCAGAATGTCCTGTATTGTACCGGTTGATATGTGCAATAGCCTCGTCTACAGAATACACTACTTTGATCGATAATATGTAATCCAGATATTCCGTTCCCCAGTCTTCCTCTGTGGCTGCAACAGCCCCCGGCATCAGCGTCATGGCTTCTTTATCTGCGCGCATCTGTACATGCTTTTCTTTCAGACGGTTTGCAAGAACCGGCAGCAATACATCTTTGATATTCGCATTTACCAGAAGTGATTCGCAGGCATTGCAAACTCCAACTCTCTGTGTCTTGGCATTCATAATAATATCAACCGCCATATTCAGATCAGCACTCTCATCTACATATATATGGCAGTTTCCTGTGCCGGTCTCGATGACCGGAATCGTACTCTGATTAACAACTGCTTTGATCAGTCCCTTGCCGCCTCGTGGAATCAGCACATCCACATATTCATTCATTTTCATAAATTCTGCAGCAGTCTCACGGGAAGTATCCTGGATCAGCTGAATTGCGTTCTCTGTTATGTCATTGGCTTTCAGGGTTTCACGAATACACTTCACGATAGCTTCGTTTGAATGGATTGCATCACTGCCACCCTTCAAGATCACTACATTTCCGGTCTTAAAGCAAAGGCCAAAAGCATCTGCTGTAACATTCGGACGTGCTTCATAAATGATTCCGATCACACCAAGCGGTACCCGTTTCTGTCCGATGAGCAATCCATTCGGACGTTTTTTCATCCCGGTTACCTCACCGATCGGATCCTCCAGCGCTACCAGCTGCTGCAGACCCTCTGCCATTCCCTGAATTCTTTCCGGTGTAAGAAGAAGTCTGTCTACCAGTCCTTCCGGCATATTGTTCTTTTTTCCATTCTCCACATCAACAGCATTGGCTTTGATCAGCTCATCTGTACATTCCACAAGATGTTCCGCAACTGCCGCAAGCACCTGGTTCTTTTTGTTTGTGGTTATGATCCGCAGCATATTTTCTGCTTCTTTTGCATTTTGTCCAAGCTCTAACAGCATTTCATTCATAGCATAACCTCCCCGGGACATTTCCTGTCCCTTTAAATAATAAAACCTTAAAAATGCTTATTTATAAATTTCTTTTTCTGTAACAATGATCTCCGGTGAAATGTCTGTAGGCTCCACCGGTACCTCTGACATCATCTGAAATTCAAATGCAACTGCAACCCTTGTGATATATGGATGTTTTTCCAGGAAGCGGTCATAAAAACCGCCGCCATAACCAACTCTGTGATTCTGCCTGTCAAACGCGACTCCCGGCATGATCATCAGAGCCTCTTCCCACTGAACGATCTCACCTCTTGCCGGCTCCGGAATACCAAAATATCCCTTTTCAAGCTGTGCAAAATCTGTCAGTTTATAAAATACCATATCCTGTCCAACTACTTTAGGAACCGCAACTTCTTTGCCATCATTCCATGCCGCTTCTATAATATACTTTGTCATAACTTCGTGATTATAATCCGCATAAGCAAGAATTCTCTGGCTGTTGCTGTATTCCGGAAGTGCCGTAACTGTTTCAGCAATTTTTCTGCTCCAGTCATCGATCTGCTGATCGGTGTGTGCTTTTCGCGCTGCAAATATCTGTTTTCTAATTGCCTTTTTTTCTTCCATATTTTTCACCTAGATTTACAATCGAACCATCTTTTTCCTGAATATCAATATTATTTAACTGTGCCCTGAGATTTTTACGCACGGCAGCCAGATATTCCTGTCGAAGTTCTGCCTGCTCCTTCTTTTCTTCTTCTGTAAGACCGACACTCTTCGCTTTATGTGCCAGAGTATTGATTCGGTCTATCTTCACATTATCCATCATAATAATTTCCTCCTAGAGAAGTTTTTCTATATAATCAATCAGGAAAAACTCTTCTTTTTTGTTTCCTGCAAATAAGGTACCATATTTTCTACCTTCCATGATCTTGTGGATCACATGAAAATCCCGGCCATTCGCGATCACCATATCCGCACCTGCAGCCGTTGCTATCTCGGCAGCAGTCAGTTTTGTAGCCATTCCACCGGTTCCGACCTTGCTCTTTGGTCCTTTTCCCATACTCAGAAGTTTCTCATCCAGTACTTCGACAGTATCAATGAATTCTGCATCCGGATTCGTATTCGGGTCATCGGTAAAAAGTCCGTCGATATCAGAAAGCAGGATCAGAAGATCCGCCCCGATCAATCCCGCGATAACTGCTGACAATGTGTCATTATCACCAAAGGATTCCAACATCTCCAGCTCGTAGCTTGAAATGGAGTCATTTTCATTAACAACCGGAATTGCCCCGAGCTCCAGCAACTCTTCAAATGTATTCCGTGCATTTCTGCGGTTCAGGTTATTGACCATCGTATTCTTTGTCATCAGAATCTGCGCCGCCATCTGGTTGTACTCTGAAAAAAGTTTCTGATAGATCATCATCAGACGCGCCTGTCCAACTGCGGAGCATGCCTGTTTTTTCTTAAGTTCTGTCGGCTTCTCATGCATGCCAAATGCAGATGCACCAACTGCCACTGCACCTGAAGTAACCAGGACAACATCCTTGCCCTGGTTATGAAGATCACTCAGTTCCCTTACAAGCACTTCCAGTTTACGAAGATCCAGTTTATTTGTTTCCTTGTGGATCAAAGAGGAAGAACCAACTTTGATCACAACGCGTTTTTTGTCTTTCAGTAACTCACGATAATTCATGGTATTTATTCTCCAGTAATTTCTTCTGCGATCTGTTTCAGGTCATCACCTGTAAACAGTCTCTGTTCTCTATTGATAGCTGATATCATCCACTCTGTCATCCTGTACGATCTCCACCCAGGTCGTTCCCGGATTCAGCTGAACTTCCTGATTATCATCTGTAATATAATGAGTCACACCCCATGGTGAATCTTTCTGCCAGGTGACATCGATTGCTTTCCCTCTTGTGATATATTTGCCTCGTCCACCGGAATTTCCGTCACGATCGGTAATCGTCTCAATATCCTTATAGCTTGTTCCCTCATACGTAGTCACATAAGAGTACTGGATCAGGATATTGTCACAGGTCAGTTGCTCTCCGGTAAGATCATCGATCTGTGCCGCACCATACTGGAAACGGCTGTATTTTTTTGTATTTTCATCATAAACAAACCATGGATGATTCACTGTAAAATTATCAAAATGTATCTCCTGTGCGGATGTACCCTGCGGAAGTGTGTTTTCAGTTCCATCAGGTACAAACACATAGTGTCCATCATAATCTTCTTTGTATTCTCTGCGGTATCCCATCTTGTCTATACCCTGCTGAAGCAGGTCATATGTTGTATAAGCATTATGCGGAGCCTTACGGTCAGTACTCCTGAAATAACAGATTTTTCCCAGTTTCACGCCATTCAGATTGTCGATCAGATGCTGTTCAAAATATGGAAGTGCAAAAGCAGACTGTCCATAATGCGCATAAATTGCATCAAATTCATTCGCATAAAAGATATAATAATCTCTGCAGCTTCTGACGGAACCAATCCGTTCCAGATCTTTATAATCCTCAAAAATTCCCATCAGTCTTGTGATATCGCCCTCTACAGGTGCCTCATACACAACACCGGCATTCGCGATCCCACTCTGCGGGCATCCCTGCTTAATATTATTCAGCATAACCGCTACCGGGCGGACCCGGCCTTCTGATTCGGGAACATCCAGTCCTGTAAGGTAGCTTTTCACCATAGTATCAGCAAATACACCAACAGGTGTCGTTCCTATCATAACCAATGCCATAACTGCTGCCAGAAATTTCTTCTTCATAGATGTTCTCCTTTCAGATGGTGAGCATCACCTGGTAATTCCCAGATCCTCCAGTGCCTTTGCCTGCTTGGCCTCCATTACCGCTGCCTCATCCGGTTCCATATGATCATAGCCGAGCAGATGCAGCATACTGTGTGCAAACAGGAAACTGAATTCCCGCTCTGTGCTGTGTCCATATTCTTCTGCCTGCGCATAGACCTTATCTACAGAGATCATAACGTCCCCAAGGATCAGTTCATCTGTATCAAGATCAAAATAGCTGTCATCGCCCTCGATCACTGAATAATCTGCCGGTGTCTTAAACGGAATCATCGGGAAAGAAAGTACATCTGTCGGTGCCCCGATTGAGCGAAATTCCGTATTTACCCGTTTGATTTCTTCGTTGTCAGTAATCACAAGATTTACGCAGACATCATAAGGACAGTTCTCTGTCTCAAGAATATGCTCAGCGACTTCTGATGCCAGTTTTTCATAATCAATATCCAGTTTACGTTCTGCTTCATAATCAATCTGTATGGTCATTCTTTTTCCTCCGGACTGTCCTTGTACCACCGGTACTTCTGGACGGTTTCTGTTTCTTTTCGTAATTTTCATATGCCTGTACGATCTGCTGTACCAGCGGATGACGTACAACGTCTTTGCTGGTAAGCTGGCAAAATCCAATATCATCTATCTTCTTAAGGACCTTTGCCGCCACATCAAGACCAGATACTGCATCTCTCGGAAGGTCTTTCTGAGACGCATCACCGGTAACAACCACTTTGGAGCCAAAACCAATACGGGTCAGAAACATCTTCATCTGTGCCGGTGTTGTATTCTGTGCCTCATCCAGAATAATAAATGCATTATCCAGTGTACGTCCTCGCATATAAGCAAGCGGAGCCACTTCGATCAGCCCTCGTTCCATATTTTTTGCGAAACTGTCAGCTCCCATGATCTGATATAATGCATCATACAATGGGCGCAGATACGGATCTACTTTACTCTGAAGATCACCCGGAAGGAATCCAAGTTTCTCCCCTGCTTCGATTGCCGGTCTGGTCAAAATAATACGGCTGACTTCTTCATTTCGAAATGCGGTAACTGCCATTGCCATAGCAAGGTAAGTCTTACCGGTGCCTGCAGGTCCGATTCCAAATACGATCATTTTCTTTCGGATCTGTTCTACATATTCCTGCTGTCCTAATGTTTTGGGTTTGATTGGTCTTCCCTGTATCGTATTACAGATAAAATCTTTATCTATTTCCGTGAGTACCTGATTTCGTTCCTCCATGGCAAGAGACAGTGCATAACTTACGTTCTGCCGTGTTATAGTATTGCCTCTTCCTGCAAGCGTCACCAGTTCCTCTATCAGTTTTTTTGCCTGAGTTGCACTCTGTTCGGTACCCAGGATCTTCAGCATGCCATCTCTGGATATCAGTGTTACATTTAACGTCCGTTCAATCAGCTTCAGGTGTTCGTCAAACTGACCGAACACATTTCCCTCCAGATCTGCAGGCACCTGCGTATATAGCTCGATAATGCTGTTAGCCATCCTCTGTTGTCCTTTCTGCAGGCTGCTCCGGTATTTCTACAGGAGTCTCCTCTCCGATTTTTTCTATAATTTCCAAAAAACCTTTGCTTACACAGGTCTTGTGGTCAATTTCTATTTTAACATTATTTGCAGATATTTGAACCCCTTTTTGCATTAATTTTTCTTCATACCTCTGCAAAGTATGCCATGCAAGTTTTTTTACTTCTTCCCTTGTATACTCTTTTTTTATCTTTCTGTACTGGTTTTGGGTAATATACCCTATTGAGCACGGCAACTGAAAACTTTTGGTCAGATACATTTTCTGTTCTTCTGCAATCTGATACCAGCCATTTTTTGTCCTGTCTGCAATTTCCAAATAAAATCTGCCTGCTTTCAGATAGATACCCTTTTTCTTTTTACCGGTCCATTCATATGTCTCATAGATCATTGGAATCTCATGATAATATGCCTTCTGTCTTTTTATATAAATATCTGCATCTGCATGAACCGCTTCATACTTTACAACCTCCTGACTGTCATCCTTTAATTCCAGTATTCCCGATACCAGGATTTCACCTTTTTTACATAAATCCCCAACCTTTTTCCGGGGCAGTCCGCTTCTGGTTATCATTTTTATGATCTCACCATCGCGTTCTGCCATAATATCACAGGCAGATTTGTCCTTTTCTTCTGTAGTCTGTATAAATATCCCTTCTCTGACTGTAAGGAGCAGTCTGGTTCCCTCCAGTTTTGCTGATACCCACGTAATATCCGGATATTTTTTACGGATCTCAGCTGCAATCTCACTGCAGCTGAGCCTTCCTTTTGCCATTCCATGCCTGATTCCTTTTTGTTCCAGAAAATCCAGTATCTCAGGTGTGCTGTTTCTGACATTTCCCTCTACATCAATTTCCCACAACCGTCCGGACAGGAACAAAAGCAGTCCTGCACATAAAAGTAATCCAAGAAAAAAAGCCTTTCTCTTTTTACTTCGGTAAAAAAAGAAAGGAAGTCCATGCTTTTCCAGAATATGAATTTTTACTTTTGTTTTTCTATGTATTGGAGCGAGTCTGAAAAAATCTCTGATCTGCAGACATCCTGTCAGACTCAGTTCTGATTCTCTTCTGAGATCACTGATTCGAATTTCACGAGCTCTGCACAGATTCAGAAAACGTTCTGTCTGTTCCCCATATATCCTCACACGAACGTATCCATTTCGAAACCCGGCATACTTTTTCATAATCTCCTCCTAACCTTCCAGGATAATCTCCGTAATCACACCTTCAATATACATTTCTTCAGGTGTATACATCGGAATCTTCAGTCTTTTTCCCTGTATTCGAAGTTTCCCCTGAAAAGTCAGTAATATTATTTCTTCTTTCTCATACCGCAAAACACTTCGATAGTTGCAGACTACTGCCTGATGTTTTCCTGTAACAGTAAACACCGTTTCTTTCATTGCCAGATCTCTCGGTATTTCCAGCGAGGTAACTAGATTTTCTTTCCATTGTCCCATCTTTTTCATAACAAAAACCTCCCTGGCGCTCATTATAAATGTACGCCGGAGAGGTCTTGTTTATTCTCTGATATTTTATTTAAAAAGCACCATGGAAAACCAGAGTATCGTATTTCCGCCCAGATTATACTCCATCTGCTGTTTCTCTACGATCTCACTTACTACCACGCCATGGCTTTCCAGGCAGGGATGCATTCGGTCCGGATGTCTGCACGGTTTGCCATGTGGATATGCACAGTCCTCACAGATATCACAGGATTCCGTTGAAAGTGTAAACGTCTCAAATCCCTGTTCTTTCAAAAAACGGGCAACTTCCGTTGTCAGTTCTTCGTGTGCAGCTCTTGTTTGCAGCATTTCCTGCATATTCATAAGATCAGAAACTTCTGCCACACTGGAAAAGAAAACAGCCTGTCCAAACTTGCGGATTCTTTCCTCGCATTCTTTCAGAGTACCCACAGCCGGCGGACATGCCCAGGTCGATCCATACCGTTCACATTCCTGCTGACAGACGATCCTTACTCTCTCCTCGACAGACAGATCTCCGGTATTCAGGATACGATATTCAAAGATCGGATACTGCGCAATAAAATCTTCAAATTTGTCAATATTCAGTTCTGCCGTCATCAGGGTTCCTCCATTTTAATTAATCCAGAATAATCAGCGCCATGAATACAAGGTCTTCATCGCCGCTGTTTGTAAGTCCATGTCCTTTGCCGTCCGGAGTAAATGTCACATCACCGGCCTGCACCATACGGAGTGTTCCATTATCGCTGTAAATACCTTTTCCTGAAAGAATATAATACGTTTCACTCTCATTATGATGTTCATGATATCCCAGAGAACATCCCGGTTCCAGAGTTACCTGCGCATATAATTTGCATTTTCCGTTTAACTGCTTCTCATCAAGGAGACGTTTCACCAAGGTATGTCCCTGTCCGCCTGCCATATGTTCTACTCGTTCTGTTGTCATATCACTATATCCTCCTTTTTTTGGAAATCATTTATTGCAAGCCGGAGTTATTTCCGGTTTGTGTCCTTTTATTTATGATAAGGTTCATGGTTCAGGATCCTGTAGCCACGATAGATCTGCTCCAGAAGAATCATCTGCATCAACTGATGAGGAAATGTCATTCTGGAAAAGCTCAGTTTATAATCTGCTCTTTTCAGGACTTCATTGCCAAGACCTAACGAGCCTCCGATCACAAATGCGACAGAACTTTTGCCTTCTACACCCAGACGTCCGATTTTTTCGGATAACTCGACGGAATCCAGCATTTTACCATCAATCGCAAGTGCAATTACATAATCCTGTTCCCGGATATGCTTCATCAGACGTTCCGCTTCTGTATTCTTAATCTGCTCGTTCAGTGCATCAGATGCTTTATCCGGTGTCTTTTCATCCGGAACCTGGCAAAATGTCAGTTTGCAGTAACGGCTCAGACGCTTCGCATACTCGGCAATTCCATCATTCAGATATTTTTCTTTGATTTTCCCTACAGTTATGATCTTAATTTCCATTTACAGGTATTCCTCTATATAATTTTCAAATTCTTCTGCAGACATCAGTACCTTACGAGGTTTCGTTCCTTCCTCCGGTCCGACAACCCCTGCATCACATAACTGATCCATGATTCTTGCAGCTCTGTTGAAACCGATTTTGAACATTCTCTGGAGCATACCGATCGATGCCTTTTCTTTTTCAATAATGAATTTACCGGCCTCCACAAAATAAGCATCCCTGTCGTCAGCCGAAGAACCACCGGTGCCACCGGACATGCCTGCCGTATTTACCTGCTGTTCAATCTGGGAATTGTACTGCATTCCCGGATTCTTTTCTGCCAGGAAGTCAACAATACTGCTGACTTCTTCATCGGATACAAAAGCCCCCTGCAGTCTGGCCGGTTTCTGATATCCCTGCGGATAAAACAGCATATCGCCCTTTCCAAGAAGCTTCTCTGCTCCATTCATGTCAAGGATCGTCCTTGAATCAACACCAGAAGATACAGAGAATGCAATTCGTGACGGCATATTTGCCTTGATCAGACCGGTGATAACATTTACAGACGGTCGCTGTGTTGCAATGATCAGATGAATACCTGCAGCACGTGCAAGCTGTGCCAGACGACAGATTGCATCTTCCACTTCTCCAGGAGCAACCATCATAAGGTCTGCAAGCTCATCTACAATAATTACGATCTGCGGCATCTTCTCAGGGCGCTCTTCACCTTCCGGAATACGCATTCCCTCAACTTTGCGGTTATATTCCTGAAGATTTCGAACACTGTATTCTGCAAACGTATTGTAACGGTTCATCATCTCTGTTACTGCCCAGTTCAATGCACCGGCAGCTTTTTTCGGATCCGTGACAACCGGAATGAACAGATGTGGAATACCGTTATAAACACTGAGTTCCACTACCTTCGGGTCAATCATGATCAATTTGACATCTTCCGGAGATGCTTTGTACAGGATACTTACGATCAGGGTATTGATACAGACAGATTTACCGGAACCTGTAGCACCCGCGATCAGAAGATGTGGCATCTTGGCAATATCCGTAACAACCGGTTTTCCTGCAATATCTTTACCAACTGCAAAAGACAGCCTGGACTTTGCACTCTGAAATTCCTGTGACTGAAGGATCTCTCTCAGCATAACAGCATGATTTTCTTTGTTCGGTACTTCAATACCAACAGCCGCTTTGCCCGGAATCGGTGCCTCAATACGAATGTCCGGCGTTGCAAGGTTTAATTTGATATCATCTGCCAGATTGACGATCTTACTTACTTTAACGCCCATTTCCGGCTGCAATTCATATCTGGTGACAGTTGGTCCGCAGCTTACATTCGTCACAGTTACATTCACACCAAAATTATGCAATGTATCCTGCAGCTTCTTCGCAGTCTTGCGAAGATGTTCATCGGAGTCTCCCTGTGATTTGCCATCTCCACGCTTCAGAAGTTTCAGCGGCGGATAATGATACTCACGCTTAACCACTTCATTCTGCTGTGTAATCTCTTTCTGGATATTTTGAATTCCACTTTCAATCTCCTGTTTGGAAGACTTCGGATTTTTGACTGACTGTGAAACAGGTCTTGTCTCCGGCTGCGGCACAGATTCCGGAACATTCTCAGACACCGGCTCCTGCACCTGCTGTACTTCCGCATATGTTTCTACCGGCTCCGGTTCAGAATAGCATTCTGATAATTCCGGTACATCCTGCTCTGCCGTTGGCTGCACATAGCTATCTGATGGTTCCTGATAAAATTCTTCCGGCTCTGCACGGTGAATCTCAAACATCGGAGTCTGTGGTGAAGCCATCGCCATCGTGTTCTCCACAGGCATATTCTCAGGCATCTCATCCTTCTGGTCCTGCCTCACAGTTTCCCCGTGT
>OLNH01000428.1_pt1 | contig 36336 bp, 33 predicted proteins | sample 1643101 | NCBI WGS metagenome assembly OLNH01 (sample SAMEA3136758, study PRJEB25190) | human gut metagenome | biome: human gut; feature: human-associated habitat; material: faeces | place: Austria | collected 2013 | reverse complement strand
ACAGAAAACATAAAATGATGATCAATCAGACAGTTAGTATTGGAATCTTAAAAAACGATCTGATTTATATACTTCTTGAAACGGATGATCAAAAGAAAAATATATTATTTCAGCAAATATATGAAGACATCAGTAAGAATCTGGTTCCTATTCGTCCTGATCGGCATTATACCAGAACGAAAGGGCGGTTAGCAGGGAAATATTCAAATACTCATAAAAGAGCATACTAATCTAGAAAATACGAGTACAAAGAGAAGGGGATAAGTATGCCCATATAAAAAAACAAAAAGCAGGAATCATAGTTTTATAAATACTTACGATTTCTGCTTTTTGCTAAAGTTAATGACATTGTGTAAAATCAAGGTTTTTCTTGGTTGTCCCTATTATACCGCTATCTCCCACAAATATATCCCAAATCTGTGGAAGTTCATCCAAACTATGTGCACGAATAAATTTTCCAACCTTAGTAATATATTGATCAGGATTATCCAACATATGTGTAGGTACCTCATGAGGTGTGCTCATTTTCATCGACCTGAATTTATGTAATTTAAAAAATTTCTTATTCTCTCCCACTCTTTTTTGTGTAAACAAAATAGGACCCGGATCATCAATTACAATCGCAAGAGAAATTGCCGCATACAATGGTGAAAGAACTACTAAGCCGCCAAAAGAAAGCACTATATCTAATATTCTCTTTATATATTTTTCATATATTCCAGGAACATATTCAGAAATTCCTGTTGCTTCTAGATGTCCTCTTACACCATCTGCATTTTCTTTATCATTTTCATCTACTATAAAGACTACTTTATTACCTTCTAATGGATTTTTCTGCTCTGGTTCATTTTCATATACAGAACATCCCTTTTTCTTTTCTGCTAAGATATTCATTCCTACAAACACAGTTCCAGCCATAATTCCAGAAATTCTTAACAGTTTTTTTATATTATTTTTATACAATTTCATATATCCGGCTCCCTGTTTTTATCTTTTATATATGTATGCTCTTATACCGGGCGGTAAGTCGTTACCACTTTCTGTACTCTATCTCTAATATCGTTCCTATTTTTATAAGCCGCTTCCATCAATACATCCAAATCTCCAAGAAATTCATCCACCTCAAACGGAATCGGACAACCAATATGTATCAGATCATTCTTCGTCTTCTTAAGCCCTTCCTCTGCCATCAACTTCTCTTCATACAACTTCTCCCCAGGCCTCAAACCACTGTAAACTACTTTAATATCCACATCCGGCTTAAACCCAGAAAGTCTGATCAGATTTCGTGCCAATGTATCAATCTTCACCGGCTCACCCATATCCAATACAAAGATTTCTCCACCTTTTGCATAAGTTCCAGCAAGAAGCACCAGACTTACTGCTTCAGGAATGGTCATGAAGTATCTGATGATATCCGGATGTGTAACTGTAACTGGACCGCCTGCTTCTATCTGCTTCTTGAACAGTGGAATTACTGATCCGTTGCTACCCAGTACATTTCCAAAGCGTACTGCCACAAATTCTGTCCGGGCATTTTTTAATCCTTCGATTACTTTCGGATCTTCAATCACTTCATTCATTCCATGTGTAAAAAGCTGTGGGATTTCACTTGCTTTTCCTTCTTTGATCTTATGGTCAAATGCCTGGATGATCATTTCGCATAAACGTTTGGATGCTCCCATGATGTTTGTTGGATTTACTGCTTTGTCTGTACTGATCAGTACGAAGCGTTTGCATCCGTGTGCCATTGCTGCATATGCTGTTTTGTATGTACCCATTGCATTATTTTTGATTGCTTCACATGGGCTGTCCTCCATTAACGGAACATGTTTGTGAGCAGCTGCATGATATACAATTTCCGGATGATAGTCTTCAAATACTTTGAAAATTTTTCTACTGTCACGAACGGATCCGATAATGGTATCCAGATTCAGGTCTGGATATTTTTTCCTTAATTCCTGCTGAATGTCGTAAGCATTGTTTTCATAAATATCAAATAAAATCAGATGTTTCGGATTGTGAGCTGCAATCTGTCTGGCGAGTTCTGAACCTATAGAACCTACACCTGTTACCAGCACTACTTTTCCGGTAATGTACTGGAATACTTCGTCCATATTTGTCTTGATCGGATCTCTGCCAAGAAGATCTTCAATCTGTACTGGTTTCATTTTGCTGACTGTTACTTCTCCAGTATACAGCTGATACATTCCAGGAAGGTTCATCAATTCACAGGAAGTCTCGTTGCAGATTCTGAGGATTTCTCTTTTATCCTCCGGTCTTGCACTTGGAATAGCTACGTAGATTTTTTCGATTCCAAATTTTGCTACAGCTTCCATAATATTTTCTCTTCCACCAAAAACCGGTACGTTGTCTATGTATCTGCCCCATTTATTCTGATTGTCATCTATGAAGCAGTAAACTTTTTCATTAGTTTCTTTTGCATGTTTGATATCGCGGAAGATCATCTGTCCGGCACTTCCGGCTCCAATCAGCATGACTCTTTTTTCATATCCGGCTTTTTAATTTCTTCTTCCTCGTAAGAGCAGGATAAAACGATATGCAAAGCGGATTCCTAATGTAAAACAGAATTGAATGATAATTCCAAATGCATAATAGGATATCGGCATTCTCTGAACACATACCGTAACAATGATCAGATAAAGAACACCTGTAATCACCGTTCCCATGATCACGCGTATCAGTTCTGCATAGCTTGCAAATCTCCATATGCTTTTGTACAGGCGCAGGAGCCAAAATATTACCACGCAGAAAACTGCATATATCCATATTGTGTGAAAGTATGTCTGCAGATAATCCTTCTGGATATTTTCATATTTACAGTCAAACCGTATCCATAAAGCTACAAAATAAGATACCAGGATTGCTGTAAAGTCATATACCATCAGGATTAGAGAGATTACTTCCCAATGTTCAAGTCTTTTTTTGTTGTTTGTAGCATTTTTACTCATTCTTCTTTCTCCGCATTCCTTCGTTTTTCAATTTCGTCTTATCTGATAATGTATGTATTAAGCATGTGTGATGTATGTTTCTAATATTTGTATATATAGTTTTATTGCGAGACAAATAAGCCGCAACTTTTTTCACATGTTCCGGCTCTTGGTTTCCTTATAAATTTCAGCATATTTTTCTCCTTCATTTTTCTCTTCCTTTTTGTTTTTAATATTTTATAAAAATATTCCCCTCAGTTGACCTTATCAGTCCTGCATCCCTTTTTAGTACATTTCTGAAATTAAGTAATTTGTTTTGTTCTTCAAAAATATTTTTATGACGTTATATTGTGTATCAGTTAGGCTATCAAGCATCTAACTAATACACATTTTTAGTTTTTTGAAATAATCTCCAGACCTGCTGACATTTTTTGTCTGCTCTCTCCCAGTGAGATTTCAAGTTTCGCCAGACGTTTGTGTCTGTCTATTTTACAGATCAGCTCTTCTTTTCCCTGCAAGGGTCCCTGAGTCACATGGGTTACACCATCTTTGATATATCCTGTTGACATAGAGATTCTTTTGATGTCCGGCTGCATCAGATTTTTTAAGAACATTTCCTGCTCTGGAAGTAATGATGTTATGCCAGATATAATGTCCTTTTTCATAGAGGTTGACCATTTTTGTCTATCCAATGTTCCCTGCAGATCTGCTTTATCTTTACACTCAATAAAGAAACTGTCCGGGAATACCGATCTTTGTTCCACATGCCAGGAACCCTGATATTTCTTCATGCAGTCATATGTAGGTATGAAGAATTTTTTTTGTTCTTCTTTTGATAATTTGGTATCGTAAAATTCTTTAAATTCTGCGATTATATTCTTTGTAGGCTCATACATAAACCACATGGCGGGATCCACCTCATTTCAACATTTTTCGTAGAGTATCCTACTCCACGAATTACATTTCTATCTAATTCTATAAATTCAACTATGAGTAATTTTACATACTACGGCATATTTTGTCAATATTTCTGAGCAAATCGGGACAATTCTATCTTTTTTGACAAAATATTTGTATATCATCAATATTTTTTATGAATTATTTAGAAGAATGATATTGGAAAGTTCGCCATTCTGGGCTACGCACTAATCAATACGCCGTAATAATTATGGTCGTACATATTACTGAAAGGAGAACTTTTATTATGTCAAAAAAAGGAGAGAATATTTACAAAAGAAAAGACGGGCGTTGGGAAGGAAAATACATTAAAGCACGATCAGAAAGTGGCAAAGCAGTTTATGGCTCTGTTTACGCTTCTTCCTATCAAGAGGCAAAAAAGAAACGTAATCAGGCTATTGCGAGTATAGAATCTGTTCCATCAATCAACAATAAGAAAAAGAATGCTCCTTCACCTGATTCTTTCGGAAAACTGTCTTCTGCCTGGATAAATTCCATACAGAAACAGATCAAGGAATCTACTTATACTAAATACAACAATATCCTCCAATCGTATATTCTTCCAGAGTTTGCTAATTCAAAAGGAATTTCCTGATCGTCAGGGATATGTTCTGGCAGCTATGGATGAGGAATATGTAGAGCCACGAACAATGCAAAATTATTTCCGTTATGTACAGAACCAATGCGGATTGACTCCAGTGAATTTTCATGCACTCCGCCATACCTTTGCTACTAGATGTATAGAGTTGGGATTCGATGTCAAAAGTCTCAGTGAAATTCTTGGTCATGCCAGTGTAAATATTACAATGAACCGATATGTCCACCCTTCTATGGAATTAAAGCAACAGAATATGCAAAAACTTTCCGGCTTATTAGCCGTCATGTAAAAGCCGTCAAAAGCCTCGAAACTCCCATAAACAAAGGATTTCCGGGGCTTTTTTCTTAGAGTAGGATACTCTACGAATTCAAAGAACGTATTGGTCTTATCTTCAGTAAAAAAGAGAGGGAATCTATTACTACTGTTCCCTGTTTAAGTTTCTTTATTCTTATTTGTACAAATATATAAGAACTAATTGTTCTTCTATATTATAGCATATCCTTTTTCAGAACACAAGGTTCTCATTGCAAGCAAAAAAACAGCCGCCATTTCTGGCGGCTGCATTTTTTTGAGTTATTGAATTAATTATTCAGCGTCTGCGATTACTGTGAAGAAAGCGCCGTCATCTAATGCAACGTCAAGAGTTTTGTTCTCTTTGTCAACGCTGATCGGATCTACGATCTGCCATTTCTTTGCATCTTCTTTGCTGTAGGTAAGAAGCTGAATGTTTTCCATAGCGTCTGTGATGCTTGGAACAGCGATTTCTACTTCATATTTACCATCAGCATTTTTCTCTGCTTTGTCAGCGTCAAGTACTTTGAATTCATCGAATCCTGTAACAAATTCTTTTCCTTCAAGTTTCTCAACAACTTCTTCAAGAGCAGCTTTTACTTCTTCGTCTGTTGTTTCGTCAGCAAGAGTTTTCAGAACATCTTTGAATTCTGCTACTTCCATCTTACCTTCGTTAACTTCTTTGAAAGCGTCAGCTACTGTAGGCAGTTCTGCCTGCAGATCTGCAAAGCCTTCTGTTTCTTCGATCTTCTGAACAACTTCATAGATTGTAGACTGTTCAGCGGATACTGTAATTGCGCTTGTGCGGCTTCCAGCTGCACTGACACCTACAGTAGCACATCCTACTCCAAGGGCAGTTGCTAAAGCAAGTGTCATGAATTTCTTTGCAATTTTCATAATGCACCTCTCCTTTTGGATTATTTTTATATAGATAACCGTACAGAATGTCTGTACGGACTATCTCTGAGTGATATAACAGTACTATCAGTTAGATTTTCTCATAAAACATGGAAATAATCAAGTCTGACAATGCATCTTCGTCTACATGATACTCGTCAAAGTTCTCACCCTGTGTTCCCTCACCTGGTACAGTTTCTGTATCGGTGATCCCGTTTCTTGATGCTGCCAGTATTTTTGCAAATATATCATTTCCCATGTTTGTAACTGTATAGCTCTTAATACTGTCGTAGAGGTCTGTCACAAATCCGGCATCCTCTCCCGCCTTCTCCTGGGCTTTCTGAACCAGTGCCTGGAGATAGGTTTTCTGTCTTTCCTGACGGACCAGAGCACTCTGGGTCTTGTCAGTGTCTCGATATCGTACAAACTTTTCTGCATTTTCGCCTGTAATGTCTACAACAGCACCTTCTTTAAATTCCGGATAAACATCCGCAAGGCTATTGTCAGGCACTGTGATCTGGACTCCGCCTACGAAGTCTGTGATCACCGGAATACCATCCATATTCATGGAACAGTATCCCTGAATCGGAAGTCCCTCCAGCAGATTGGACACTGCTGTTTTCATCAGTTCACAACTCTTCTGTTTGCCATCACCAAATGCATACTGGATATTAAGATGATCTGTTGATTCTCCAAGGCTCCTACCTGATGGATTGAATATCTCGATCTTCGCCATAGTATCTCGTGGGACGAACAGAACTTTTAACTGTTCTGTTGCTCTGTCCATGGACACCAGGAATATCGCATCTGCCTGACCGGCATCCTGCTGTGTCTGATAGGTATCTACCGAATTTCTTGTATCAATTCCTAGAAATAAGTAGTTGCTGAGATGGTCGTTGTACTTATATGCCTCACCATTGTATTCCACAGTACCACTGTCCTGCTGACTTGTCTGTACGGTCGTCTGCATCTGACTACTGCTCTTCTGGCTCTTTGCGGCATTCTCTTTTGTCTGCATCAGCAGATAATACCCACCGCCCAGAACTGTAAGAGCTATGATCAGTACAATGATCAGGATCATAGTTATCTTCCGTTGTCTCGCAGCTTCTCTTGTTGTTTTTTTCATTTTCATTCCTTCAATCGTTGCAATTGTATGCCTTATCAGTCTTTCGTGATATAGCCAAGCTCCTGTAATTTATTAAATACTGCCTCTCCCATCGCCTGCTGTGCTTCATAAGTCGCAGATGGCTGAGCTGTTACACTTGCAAGACTGATGTAATGTTCACCCCACTTCTGGCTGAGCACCTGATCCAGTGCATCAGCAGTTACGCTTCCATCCAGCGGGATGGTTCCTACTACGATAAAATCATCTTTATACTGGAAAGTATTTAAGATCTGTTCCTGCTGCTCTGCAAGTTCTGCAGGATCATGGTTCCATCCACCGTAGTATCCCATAAAGATAACCGGAATGCAGTCCATGTCATTTCTGGTTGTCTCTTCTTCTGTAAGGTCACGGATTCCTGTTTCTGTTACATTCAGCTGTGCACCGTTTGCCGCTTGCTGATGTTTCGCGATATAACCCTGAAGAGTTTCATCGCTTACTCCTGCCATCTTCATCATGGAAAGAGTTCCACCTGCCTGAAGTGTCTTATTCACAACTGTCAGGTTGTATCCGTTATCTGTCAGAAGTTTCTGAAGTACTGCCATATAAGAATAGGTATTGGATGCATCTCCATTAATCAGATCATCTCCCCAGCATACAACGCCTGAGATTGTTCTTGCAGTTTCTTCATCAGCAGTCTCTTCTGCATTCTCTGTATCATCAGCCTCTGCTGTGTCTTCTTTCTGATTGTTCTTCTTGCTTTTCTTGTCTGTATTATCTGTTTCTGAAGATTCTTCCTCATCTTTTGATGCTTTCTCAAGTTCTGCAGCATGTTCTTTCACTGCATCATAATCTTCGATTCCTATGTGCTGATCACCGGCAAGCTCGGTCAGTCTCTGTGATTCTTCCTGTTCGGTTTTATAATTCATTGCAAGGAGAAATCCAAGCAGTCCCACCAGCAGAATACAGATAAATCCCAATAAGATATTTTTCTTTTTTCCTTTTTTCTTTCTATTTCTGCTCACTTTTCCCGATCTTCCTTTACTATTTGATTATGGTTTGCATCACCTTTGGCGATAGATTCTCATTATTTCTGGGACTCATCGCTTCTGCGATAGTATTCACCATAATGCTTGTAGTAAGAAGAATAATATTTGTCGTCTGTGGTGTCTATCTTGTTCATAACGGCGCCCAGAACACGGCATCCGCTTCTCTCCAGCTGTGCAAAAGCTTTCTGTGCATCTCTGTATCTTACGCTTCCAGGCTGGATAAGGAAAATCGCTCCATCACAGCAGCCACCGATTACGGCAGCGTCAATTACAGTTCCGATAGGCGGAGTGTCAATCAGTATGTAGTTATAATATTCTCTGACCTCTTTCAGGAAAACCTTGAAAATGTTCTCACTGAGAAGTCCGGACGGGTTTGGTGCTGCAGGTCCGCCGAAAATGATATCCATATTCGGGAAGTTTGTTTCGTAGATAATCTCCTGCAGTCCTACCTGACCACTAAGAAGCTGGGAGAGTCCTTTGACTTCCTCTTCTACTCCCAGACGGCCTGCATAGGCTGTTTTTCTGATATCAGCATCCAGAAGAAGGACTTTCTTACCGATGCTTCCAAGCTCCTGTGCCAGGCTGAGAACAACATCACTCTTACCTTCATTTGGATAACAGCTTGTAACCAGAATTGTCTTAATACTCTGACCGGACAACTGGATATTTGTACGAAGAGTCTTGATCGCCTCGCCGTAGAAATAGTCCGGTTTTCTTTTATCTGTTAAATTGAGTTTCTTCATTGATCAGATTCCTCCATTAATTTAGCGGTGTTTCTTGCTCTTCTTATTGCTCTTCGGTTTCTTGTTCTTCATATTTACATAGTCTTTTCTGTCAGGAACCTTGGCAAGAACAGTAACTCCCAGATATTTCTCAATATCCTCTTCTGTCTTAATGGTATCATCCATTACTGCATATACAACTACGATAGCTGCGCATGCAAGGAATCCAAGTAAGAATCCGATTGCTGTATTCTTCGGTACACTTGGTGATGTTCTCTCTGTAGCAACCTTACCAACTTCGATGATCTTAGGCGGGATAACTTCCATCTTATCCCCAATATAAGAAGAAGAAACAGTTGCAATCTCATCAACAATCTTCTTCGCCATTGTAGAATCTGCATTATCGACTGTGATTTCAAGAATACGGGTATCTGTAGGATTATTGATCGTTACATCCTTCTTCAGATCCTCTGCTGTCATATCCAGATTCAGATTTGTGATGACCTGTTCCAGTACCGGAGTACTTGTGATCAGTACTGTGTAGTCACTGGTCAGACTGGCACCTAACTGCAAATCCGCCAGAGACGTAAGTGTTGTCTCTTTTGAGAGTACCAGCATACTGGATGTGGAACTGTAAATCGGTGTCATCAGGAACTGTGTCGTCGCAGCTCCGATACATCCTCCTATAAGGGCAACCATCAATACCAGCAGAATTCTCTTCTTAAGTGCACGGAATATCTCCAGTAAATCAATTTCGACTTCATCATCGTTGACATCAAGTGCCTGCAGTCTGCTACTCTCAACCTTGCTGTTCAAATTGTCTAACATTTGATATTTTCCTTTTCCCTTTTCTCATTGTATATTTTGACATAAACCGACTTTATTGTATCTTAGTAGAACGCAAAAGTCAATCCACATGGGGTTTATTCTTTAAAATTTCCTCTGGATTATAGATAAAAAGTTCATCTGCATAGTCCTGGCCCAGCTTTTTGGCGGTCATTTTGTATGCTTCGCCGATTCTGGTGATGCGTTGTGTGCTGTTGTGGCAGTCCGATCCTACGAAATGGATCAGACCGTATTTCATTGCCTTGTTGCAATAGCGGCGTGTGAAAAAGCCGTCTTTTCCAATAATGCTGTCTGCATTGATCTGCATATATGCACCCATATTGACCAGGTCTTCTACGAAATCCAGATTTGTCCGTGTTGCTTCGTATCGTTCGATATGTGCAACAATTGGTTTATAGCCTCCGGATAGTAAAGCGCTGATTCGTTCATGTATGTAATTTTCTTCAGAATTATGGGAAAACTCTGTCAGTACGTAACGAGAATCTGCCATTGTCATTACTTTCTTCTCTCTGAGCATTGGCAGCATTTCCATAGTAGAATGGAATTCACATCCAAGGTATACATGGAGATCCGGGCTGATCTCTGCTGCTGCTTTCTCTACCAGTTTGAACTGCTCTTTTACTTTTTCCACAGGTGTCTCAAACATGCGGAAACGAAAATGTGGGGTTGCTATAATGTTTCTTACTCCCTGCTTATACTCCATCCGGAGCAGTTTTCTGGTTTCTTCTATGTCTGTTGCTCCGTCGTCCACTCCGGGTACTATGTGACAATGTATGTCGAAAATTCCCTTTTCGGACATTTATACATTCCTTCTTTCTTAGTTTTTTACTATCTATTTCTGATGGTGCCATATTCCCACCACTTAAATCTTACAGATTTTGAAGTGGGGGTTCTGTGTGGTTGCGCACATTTTTTATATATTCTTTTTCCTTCTTTCAGGATAGCTTCTCTACGCTTCATATTAAACATAGGTTACTGACGTGTAATACTCTCAGATATAAAAGCTTTTCTTAAGCGTATGGTATTATACAGGATTTCATGCAAAAGAGCAATGAAAACTCTGCACAAAATGCAAAAAAGCAGAGAATCCGACTGTATCCGGGCAAATTCTCTGCTCTGTGACTTCTTATTCTGATTATTATTTCATATAGTTTAAAGCTTAAATACTCCTTCTACATTACATAGCAGTCATAACGGATTGCTTTTCCCTTTAAAATATAAGAAGGTTCTCTGTCTGCCAGATGTACGCTCTTCAATGGGCGTTTTACAATGATCTTAGAAGGATTTGCTTTAATTGCCGCATCAAAAAGATCTTTTTCTTCGGAGCATGGTGGTTCCAGTTTCTGGATCAGCTGCAGTTTCTTGTTGATCAGACCGGATTTCTGTCTTTCCGGGAACATGGGGTCCAGATAGATGACATCTACCGGATCCATGAGTTTCGCCAGACATTCTACGCTGTCACCTTCTACCAGTTTCATTCTGGCAGCAATGTCTTTTAATATCGGATGTTTCTTTGCACGGCGGAGAGCATCTTTGAGAAGAGCTGCGATCACAGGGTTCTGTTCGTACAGGGTAACTTCGTAGCCGTATGCTGCAAGGAGAAAACCGTCCTCTCCCATGCCAGCAGTGGCATCGATGGCTTTCAGGTTCTCTCCTTCTGCTTTGGCGGCGCGAACCAGCATCTCATGGGAAAGTCTTCCGTTGGTGACTCTGTGAAGCATGTTTTCGAAATCTCCCTGGTACGTCAGCCCATAGCCGGTAAGGGAAACGCCTTTGGAATCAAACATTACTGTCAGATGATCTCCAGGGTTGTCTGTGATTGGTACGTTATTTTTTCTGGCAAAAGATTCTGCCATTTCTCTTTGTCCGCCTTTGCCAAGGCAGACGACTACTTTATCATTCATTGTCTTTCAGCGCTTTCTCAATTTCGTCAATTACGATCTTTAATGCTTTAATTCGGGCATATTTCTTATCAACAGATTCCAGTACATGCCATGGAGCAAAAGATGTATTGGTTTTCTGAAGCATCTCATCTACTGCTACTTCATAAGCATCCCATTTCTCACGGTTTCGCCAATCTTCATCTGTGATCTTCCACTGTTTTTCAGGATTGTTCTGACGCTCCTGGAAGCGTTCCAGCTGAGTGTCTTTATCAATCTGTACCCAGAATTTAATGATAACTGCGCCCCAGTCCTTGAGTTCTTTTTCAAACTCGTTCATCTCGTTGTAGGCACGTTTCCAGTCGTTCTCGCTGCAGAAGCCTTCCAGACGCTCTACCATAACTCTGCCGTACCAGGTTCTGTCAAAAATAGCGATGTGACCATCTTTTGGAAGTCTTGTCCAGAAACGCCATAAATAGTGTCTGGCTTTCTCATGTGGTTCAGGACTTGCGATTGGATTTACTTCATAACCGCGAGGGTCAAGGGCCTCTGTGATTCGTTTGATGTTACCGCCTTTTCCTGCTGCGTCCCATCCTTCATAAGTGATGATGACAGGAATCCGTTTTCTGTATAATTTGTTGTGAAGTTCTCCGAGTTTGCTTTGAAGTTCTTTCAGTTCTGTTTTATATTCTTCGTCATCCAACGTCTTGTCCTTAAGATCGATATCTGCAAGATGTGGAATCTGCTCCAGTGGAAATACATTCTGCAGGATTGGGACGGAATGTGCCTGATTCTGCATGGCTACTTCGATGTTGCTTACCATAGTTTCAAGTATTTGAAGTTCTGCCCATTTTCGGTCGGATGCATCTATGATGTACCATGGCGCTGTGGATGCGTTGGTGTCGGACATATACTGCGAGAAAATCTTTGCACATTTTTTGTAATGGTCATTCTGCCATTTATCAAAGTTTGATACTCGCCATTTTGTATCCTTATGAGACAGAAGTGCTTTCTGACGCTCTTTCTGGTCTTCTTTGTCAATCTGCATGAAGAATTTCAGAACCAGATAGCCGTTATCTGTGAGCTGACGCTCGAAGCGACGGATACTGTCGATTCTCTGTGTGTATGCTTCTCCCTCAATTTTATCTTCCAGACATTCTCTGCATGTCTGCTCCATCCATCCGGAATCCAGAAATGTGAATTTCCCTGCTTCCGGGATTTGTTTAAAATAGCGGTACAGGAATGGATATCTCAGGTCTTCTGCTGTTGGTGTGGACATTGTGGCTACTTTGAAGAAACGTGGGTCGATGTTCTTGATTACTTTTCCAATAGTACTTCCTTTGCCAGAAGCGCCCCAGCCCTCGAAAAGTACAATGACTGGTATCTTGTGTTCTTTGATCTTCATCTGGAAATCATAGAGCTGATTTCTGGCAGTCTGCAGGCGTTCTTTGATTTCCTCCTTTTCCGGCATATGCGCCGGGGTCCAGTTTTTAAGCATAATAGTGTCCCCCTTACTTTGGCTTCTGGATAAATGTTGGTTATTTTGCAAAATGGGTGTTAGTTTTTGTTACGGGCTGCATAAAGATAGTTCCATGTTACCATTTGTCTTTCTGAGTTAATGATAACATGGAACCGAAATAGAGTAAAGGCAAAAGCAGCTACATATATCGTTTTATAGCTTTCACTTTTCCATTCTCGACTTCAATATGTAAATTTCCCCCACCCTTTAAAAGTTTCTCTTTCTTCATTGGGAAACATCCTACATCATCATATTGTAAATACTTTGTTTTCGAAGTTATTGCAAATGTCTTTTTCCCATATTTTACGTAATGATATTTGTCACGTACTATTCTCTCTTTTTTCCCCTTTAAAAATGAGCCATAAAAAGTGATACTCTTTGAATTAATTATTATCTTTGTTGTTCCAGGAATATAATCTTTTTGGAATCCCTTAGTCTTATAATTAGTCTCATAATAAATAATACCTTGATTCTTTTTCTGTGCTGCATTTACTGGAATTATACTCTCACACAGAATTACACATAAAAGCACAATAATTGCAATTAATGTCTTATCGAAAATATTGTTTCTTTTTATTATTGTTCCTTCTCTCTGCATTTGTCTTCCTCCATTTTGTAGTGTGTTGTGTTTCTTGTTGGTATTATCATAACATACTTCCAATGCTCGGAACCCTTTCTTGATGAAATGCATTACTTTCCTGATAGATAACCTATTTATTTTTCTGTTCTCTACAAACTTTACATTTTGCCATATGTCTCTCCTTTCTATTGGCAGCTCCTTTTAATTTAAAAAGATTTTATGCTTCTCTGCCTGACCGCTTATTGCTTTTTACAAATAAAGTAGTAGACTTCCTTAATTTCATTGAAATAATGATAGCATGAAAACATGTCAGCGTAAAGCTGATTTCGTCCATATAGGACTACATTTAGACTACATTTAAGTATGATTTTTTCGTTGCAATCCTACACATTTTCCTGTATAATATTAAGAAACAATTGTAACAGACAGAAGAAACGTACAAGGGCGTACAACACACATCATCGTGGTTGTATGCCTTTATTTTATATGCCAGAAGTTTGTGGACTCGGAAGCATCTGTTGCATTTTTATAAAATAAGGTATATCAAAGGAGGGCGTCTATGATCAATACTATCGCAAATTTCATTAACAGGCTGGATAGCCTGGTGTGGGGCTGGTGGATGATTCTTCTGCTGCTTGGGACACACATTTTCATGACAATCCGTACAGGTGTGATCCAGAGAAAAATCGGCACTGCTATCCGTTTATCCGTTACCAAGGATACAGAAGCTGAAGGTGAAGTCAGTCAGTTCGGTGCGCTTACTACTGCGCTTGCTTCTACTATTGGAACCGGAAATATCATTGGTGTGGGAACTGCTATTGCACTTGGCGGACCAGGTGCTGTTCTCTGGTGTTGGCTGACTGGTGTTTTTGGCATTGCAACCAAATATAGTGAGTCTCTGATCGCAGTTAAGTATCGTGTCAAAACAAAAGATGGCCGTATGCAGGGCGGCGCTATGTATGCGCTGGAACGTGGATTACATATGAAATGGCTGGCACTGCTCTTCGCCTTCTTCGGTGGATTTGCCTCCTTTGGAATCGGATGTGCTACTCAGGTTAATGCAATCGCTACGGTATGTAACGAGAACCTGAATATTCCGCCTGCATTTATCGGAATTGCAGTTGCTGCTCTGACTGCACTTGTTATCTTTGGCGGTATCAAATCAATCGCTACTGTATGCGAAAAGCTGGTTCCTTTTATGGCATTCTTTTATGTGCTTGGATGTCTGGTTATTCTGGGAATTAATTATGATTTTATTATTCCTGCTGTCAAAACGATCTGCAGTATGGCATTTACACCTGGCGCTGCTGCCGGTGGTCTGGTAGGACGCGGTATTATGATGGCTATGCAGTATGGAATTGCCAGAGGACTTTTTTCCAATGAATCTGGTATGGGCTCTGCTCCAATTGCCGCAGCTGCTGCCCAGACAAGAAATCCTGTTCGCCAGGCTCTTGTTTCCAGTACCGGAACTTTCTGGGATACGGTTGTTGTATGTCTTATGACAGGGCTTGTTCTGGTTACCAGTATTATGAAAAATCCTTCTATTGATATGGGAAATATCACTGATGGCGGTGTACTTACTACTCTGGCTTTTCAGCAGATCCCGATTCTTGGGCCTGTGATCCTGGTAGTCGGAATTATTTCTTTCGCATATTCTACAGTTCTTGGATGGGCATATTATGGTGAACGATGTGTAGAATATTTCGCAGGTAAAAAAGGGTTAATTCCTTATCGTGTTCTTTACATTGCTGTTGCCGCTATTGCACCGGTTATTTCGCTGAATCTGGTATGGACTATTGCAGATATCCTGAACGCCCTGATGGCACTTCCGAACCTTGTTGCGGTTCTTTTGCTTTCTAATGTGATCGTTAAGGAGACGCGGAAGTATATTGATCATCTGGATGCGAAGGATGAGACACCGATTGAAGTTATTGATAAATGATGAGATTTTAGAAAGAGCCCGGAAACCAAACGTGAAGTTTCCGGGCTCTTTCTAAAACAATTGTTTTAAATAATCATAATCCTTTTCTGTACATTTCACTAATAATTACCTGTACATGTTCTGATTCTTTATAATTATCTGGACACTTTATTCTTCACAGCAGACCATCCACTATACACTTTCTTTCCCAGCGTATTATAAGAATATGCCCGTATTCTGTAATAGTATTTCGTTCCTTTTCTTAATCCTGTGTTAGTGTATCTTACAGTATTTCCGGATTTGATGGTTGCTACTTTTCTATAAGAACCTGTAGTACCGGCTCTACGGTAGATTTCATAGCCTTTTGCATTCTGGGATTTCTTCCAGGAGATTGTCAACCTCTTTGCAACTTTATTGGATATTCCACTGATAACCGGTTTAGAAGGCTTCACGGTATTGTTGTCAACATCATAAGCTTTATCTGTCATCTGCAGAACAGAATTTGCACCGGTTCCGTAGGTGTCTCGGGTATCCTTATCATATTTGAAATATATATTGCCGCTTTCGGTTTCGTAAGTATAACCTTTTGAAACACTTCCATAAGATGGAGTATTAAGGAAAAGATCTCCGTCCTCTCCTACTGTACCTTTATCACTGTTTGTGATGTCTGCCATGTAGTATCTGCCATCCTGCTCTACAATATTCCACATATGAGGTCCGGCACCGGTTCCGCCGTCCATGTCTCCGGTTACTGTATAACAGGTAATATCACTGAGGTCACACAGATACTGGAATGCTTTTGAATAGCCCTCGCAGACTACCTGTGTGGAATCATCTCCGTCAAACACCCAGATCAGCTGCCACGGATCACCATAGCCGTCTGCGTAAGAATCCGACATTGCTTCATCATTATAGTCTGTCAGATAGCAGATCATTTCCTTATAAGCAACCAGTTTCTCTGTCACAGACGAATTCTTGAATTCATTTACAATCTGTTTTGCATTCGCAGCCGATGCTTTTGCTATATTTACCATGCTGGCATCTACCCGATATTGATCGGACGCATAGCCATTGCATACCGGCATGGATACCTCCAGATCTGTAATCCTGACAATACGTTTACCGCCACTTACTGATACAGAATAATTGTAGCTCCACTCCGTATTTGCCGTTTTCTCATACCAGTATAATTCATAAGGACAATCTGTCCGGAGACAGCTAAGAACTTTGTCTGTATCCAGATTGTCAAAAGTCTGTGATACTTCCTTTTCTAACCGTGCTCCCGAAGCAGAAGTCTGCCAGCGGAGTCCCAGATCTGAAGTGATTTTTAACTTTGTGCTTCCACCTTTCGCCGCTATATTGGTTACTTTTGTTTTCATCTCTTCATAAAGAGCCTGCTGCACACCGGAAAGAACGCTCTCGCCAATAGAAGTGGCAGGAGCTGTAGTGGCATCTTTCTCATAGAAGAACTGATTTGCATACTCCCCAAACAGTTCATCATTGTTTGACGAAGTATCGGTATTCAGACTGACTTTCTCTGTTACATGCACAGAACCATCCGGGAGTTCTTGTATTGTTCTTTCTGTAACTGTGAAATCATTTCCTGCTGCAGTATCATCCGTAATGCTGCTATCTGTAACATTGCTGTCCGTGATACCATCATCTGCACTATTGAATTCAGCAATGTCGCCACCTGAAATCGCTTTATTCTCTCCGCCATCTGTAAAAACTGTGGCGTTGAAATCTGCATCCGCATTTGACTTTCCCTGATTTTTTGCTGAAGATGTTTCTTGTTCTGTGCCATTCTCAGCAGATGGAATCTGATCCATGTTAGAAAATGTCTCTACTCCCATCCCATCTGTGAACTCGTCTGCTGCCAGTACCGGTGCTGTCAAAGTTCCTGCTACCAGCACGAGACTTAAACTCAAACTGATAAAACTTTTTCTTCTGTACATACTTCCTCGCTCCTTATCCTTTGTTTTTACTCAATATTTCGTTCACTTGATATCTACAAATTACCTCACCGCGAAGCAGCTCCCGCATTTTCGTTCCACTGCAATGGGTGCTAAACGTGTGACGCTGCAAGCCCTGATATCTCTCTATTAATAAAATACAAGATTTCAGGAAATGCTGCAAGTGATATGGGACAAAACGACATATTTCGGGATAGTTGGTCAGGATTACTGCATACTTGGCGTGGACTGTGGTGTCTGCATCTTCGGAAGTTTTACCGTAGCTGTCGTATTGCTGCCTGAGGAATGGCTGGATCCGCCTGAGGAATGACTTCCGGAAGAATGTGAATTATGATTGCTGTGAGATCCATGACTGCTGTGGCTGCTTGAGGAATGAGATGCATGGCTTCCGTGAGTGCTTGATCTATGGGAACTATGGCTGCTATGAGAGCTGTGCGATCTGTGAGAACTATGAGATCTGTGTGCAGCATAGACATCACTATCTGCAAGCATAACTCCGAGGATCACCATCATAGAACCAATCATGGCAACTTTAGATCTGGAAATGTTTCCCTCTTCCTCCTGCATAAAATCCTCGATTCCTTTTTTTATCTGCGGAAAAATATCTTTCTTATCCATTCTCATACCTTCTTTCTGCTATACACCTTTGTGAGCCTTCCATTAGTGACCTGAATTGAATATACATTATTTTTAATTTTCAACGTTGCCTTACTGTTGAGTTTTCCGTTTTTCCATGTACCTTTTATATAATTTTTACTTTTCCAGGTATACGTACCGGTGCCGTTCATTTTGTCATTTTTCCAATGACCCGTGAATTTGTCCCCGTTTTTAAACCAGTAAGTGCCGCTTCCGTTTCTTTTATCTTTTGAAAAATATCCTGTGAATTTGTCTTTATTTTTATATTTAACAGTTGCTTTTCCCTTCAGATAATTATTATCCCACGTTCCTGTGATAACAGTTCCATCTGCACAATAATAGGTTCCTTTTCCCTGCTTGGAAGGGAATATATCTGGCTCCTCTTCATCCGGATCACTTGATTCGCTATCATCTACATTTCCAATATAGCTATCTCCCGTATCATATGTAATGGTTTTGACAGACGCCATTACTTCACATGGCTGTCTGATTCCTAAAGTAAGTATCAGACTGATCATCACAAAAATAAAAACTTTTTTCAAATTCTTCATTCTCTTTCTCCCTCTTACTGACACCAGGACTTCAGAATTTCTATAGTCTGCTTATCATTTTCATACAGTTTCTCAAACAGTACTTCCTGAATTCCTTTGTAAATACTACATCTGTACTCCTCTTCCATTCTCGGATATACCGTCTTATATCTGGCATAACTGATCACCGGACAAGTTCCGCAGTATGGATGATATACACAGTCACAGCAATCCGTCAGTCCTTCCAGACAGGATGCATTGACAAGCACTCTACACGCAGGTGCACTCATCAGCTGATTATAGTCGTTATCATAGACATTTCCCAAACAAAAGCTGTCATCGCCCATTTCCGCAAGCATTCTCGCCTCATCACAGCTGTATACTTTTCCGTTATAATAATACGCCATCTGTCCGATCGCACCACCACACGGAGAACGCAGTTCCATGTAATTTCCAGCATCATGGTTAAAAAGCTTATCCAGAAAGATTCTGGCATGGCCTTCAATCATAAATACTCCCTGTCTGTTAAGTTCCAGAATATACTCAAATATCTTTCTGTAAAATTCCAGAAATTCTTCTACTGTATATCCTATGGTATCCCAGTTATCCTTTGCATATCCTAACGGTGTTAATGGACGGACAATTATCTGCTCTAATCCAAAAGCATGATACTGATCTACCAACTCTTTGTACCTTGTAAGAGAATATCTGGTAGTTGTCTGAATTGCAGATACTGAAATCTCACATTCTTTTAACTTGTGCAGGCGCTTTTCCAATATTTTAAAAGCATTCCTGTTCAAATACGGTCGGTTCCTGTTATGGAGAAGTTCATCCCCATCCAGAGATGTACAGATCGAAACCTGATTTTCTGCAAGAAATTGTATTTTTTCTTCGTCCAACAACATAAGATTAGAAACCAGTGAAAATTCGATTTCCTTATCTGTCTGCTGCGCTTTTGTGTATTCTACAATATGCCGGAGTGTCTCGAAATTCATCAATGGTTCGCCACCCTGAAACTCAAAAGTCAGGAAATGTGACGGTGCCTGCAACGCTATGTCAACAGCTCTTTCTGCAGTTTCCAGAGTCATCTTTGTATGTCTGTCAAGATCTGTAGATGCCTGACAGTACACGCATTGCTGATTACATTGCTTCGTCAGTACAAAAATATGCAACGATGCTCCCTGAAAAAGATTTCTTCTGTACTCCCGAAATTCTGCTCCTGCTTTTTCCACAAAATCATAAGCACTGCCTTCATAAAGAAAATATTCATCCTTAAGCCGGCCTGCAAGTTCTTCCTGTGGATCAAGTTTATTAGTGACAAACCGCAAAAATTCATCTTTAGTCAGAAAAATATATCTTCCTAAATCGTTCGTCAAAAGATATTTATCTCTTATCTTCTTATAATTAAAATAATTTCTTTTCATCGCATTCATCATCCCAAAACTCTGACTTTATATTTTGTACAATGATAGGTGGAGAAGAAAAAACCTCCACATCTTAACTTTTCTCCGCATTCTTCGCACTGATCAAAGTATCGTATTTTATAATCGCTGATACTATTCTTATAGCAGTACCAGTATTTCCTGTCAAAAAGACATAATGGAAAGTTGTAAAGTCCTGGTTCGATCCCGCACCTGAAACTCTCCTCCAGTGCACTTTGCAGGTAAAACTTAAGCTCATCCATTTCTATCCAGACCATTTCTCTGTTCTTCCAGGCATTTCCCAGAACTTCCATTCCCATAATATTTATATATTTCACAGAAGGAAATTCCTGATGAATAAACTGAATAATAGAATTTAATTCCTGATAATTCAGTCTGGAAACAACAATACGTATTCCAACTTCTACACCAGCCTCCAGCAAATGGTGAATCCCAGCCATTGTCTGGGCAAAACTTCCCGGGCATCCGGCTATCAGGTCATGTTTTCCGGGCTCTGCGCTGTGTACCGGAATCTCAATTTTAAATTTTTTATTGGAAAAAGCTGAAAATTTCTCCGCATATTTACGATCAGCAAAACTTCTTCCATTCGAAAGCATCAAAACTTCTGCTTCTTCTGCCTGTTCCGTCATACACTGAACCAATGGAAGTAACTGATGTTTCAACAATGTCGGCTCTCCTCCGGTGATATCTACATGACTCAGATCCGAAGGCAGTAAGGAAATGTACTCCATCAGATATTCACTTGTGATATGATTCGGTCTTGTACGGGCTTTTACCGAATCCGGACACATAATACAATTGGAATTACATTGATTTGTCACATAAACCAGCGCACTGGATGAACTTCCATCGTGAAGTCTGATTACTTTTCCCTTTTGCGTAAGTTCTATTACATCTCCATGGCAAAGGTCCTCTGTTTCGTCATTTATTATGGCAGTTTTTTCTCCATTCCTGTCAACCGCATACCAGATGTCCTCACTTTTCTCAATTCTCCAGAGACAATCATTTCTCAGATCCGTCAACTTCGTCAAATCATTCATTTTAAGCGCCATACTCCAATCAAATATGTAATCATTCCTATTAAAATAAATACCGCAAAGGGAATATATCTGACAACCATAATCTGTTCCTTGCCATACTTGGACTTCTCCCATCTCTTAATGGAATCCGCTTCCTCCTGTGTAATTCTTGACTTCGTAGTCTCATCTGTAGTAGTTGGCAGCCCTTTTACTCTGGATCCATAAAACTGCTGAACCGCGAAATAAGATAAAATCATACCAGCTTTCACATCACATGTCCGGATCCATTCATAATTAAATCTATCCGTAAATTTCAGACTAAAATGCGTTACTACAACAAGAATCACCGTCATTCCCAACGTTCTGAAATCATATCCGCCCCAAAAAGTAAAACTGAGAAGTGAATATACCGTCAGCATACAGATGGTCCATATCTTCTTATGCGGAATCCTGGCTGATACCAGCTTATTTGTCATCAAAATTCCTATCAGAGAGAAAAAAATCCTATTACTTTCAAAATAATCTCCGAGTACATAACTGCAGGCAGTATAGACCAGAGATAGAAATAATATGGAAAACCCTATATCCCACAACTGCTCCAGCTGAATTTTTCCCTGATGAAAGGTAACTGCCCTCTCTTTGTGAAAAACTGTAAGCCACAGGGATTCTCCGATCAGATAAATATATGCCTCAATAAAAATCAGCATAAACATGATCATGGACGGAAACAACATCTTATCCGAAACTGCATACCATCCGGCAGGATAAATAAAATTTACAAACAGCCATAATTTCGAATCACCTGCCCCCCATAACTTCCACGCAAAAAACAAAATTGCAATCACAAGTGCCGATAACAGATTCGTCAGGAACAGCGAAATAAGCTCTCTGTGCCAGAAATAATATAAAAATGTCAGCACAATTCCCGGACACATTCCTGCCTTCAACCATTTGTTGTAAATTTTTCCCCGCTTCCAGTCTGTTACTGCTGCAACTGTACAAATAAAAATAAGATATAAAAGCATAAGGTATTCAACATGGCTTGCAAAAAAATCAGTCATACAAATCACCCGTATTCTTAATCGTTGCTATCAGAACATAATTTCTGAATTCATTTAATATCATCAACGATTCTGTCCTACATTTTTCAAAACGCAAATGGTAATAATTGTCTTCTTCTACAACTGAGATATCTGCAAGACTCCCAAAAGCCGATATTGACATTTGAATCGCATCACGACTGTAGATTCCTTTATTTAATAACAGACTATTCTTCATCCTTCCACGCCTCTGCAATCTCTTCCAGATTATACTCTTCATCGCTGTCAGTCTCTTCTTCCGACTCTTCCTGCGGAATAAACGCACTATATAAAGCCCGTGTCACGATCAACTCACGAATCTGTCTGGTATCATTACCAATAGCCAGTTTCATACTCTGATCCAGCAATTCATTCTGAAAACGCCCTGCATCTTCAAAATCCACGGCCTTCATTCTTCCGTCAGCCGCCCGCTCCTTGCTGGAAAAAAAGATTAAATATTCGTCAGAGTTCTGATCAATTCCTATGTAGTATTCGTCCGTTAACAGATATGCAGCTCGGTAAACAGCCTTCAATGGATAAATATCTTTCTTCACCTTAAAGCAGATTCTGCCATCTTCTATTCTTTCATAATCTAACATATATCAGGTCCTTTATGATTTGTAGTATTTTTCTTTATTATATACCTGTTGGAAGGGGAAATCTATCATAATTGGAGAGAAAAATCTTTTTGGAGGGAAGTTTTATTCGACATTGTTCGAGATTGGAATGGGGTATAAATAAAAAAATGATTTCATGCTATCCACTTGTTTTTAAGTGTTAATGATAACATGAAACCATTTCTCTGTAAAATTACGTCAGCTTTTCTTTTTATGTAATATTGCTGACTATCATATTTGTATTAAGAATTTAATATCTCTTCCATTTAAGCTTTGAAAAGGACTTACCACTCTCATTTTTGATGATCTTCTTAGTATATGCAGAATACTCTGCCTTTGTAACTTCCTGACCCTTTACGGATTTTTTCCACCTCAATCAGGTAAAATCTTTGTCTCCTATTATTAAACTCTCTTAAATTTTCCAGAAGAATACGTATATGTATAATTTTTTCTCCATGGACCATTTACTAAAATTGCAGATGCCCTTAACACAATTTTATTACCCGAAACACTCTTAACAGATGTACCAGACATAGATATATTCGATATCAATTTATTCTGAATATTGAACACTGGCATAAACTTTCCATTCTTATACTGATACAATTTGTGCATCATCTGTTCATCACCCATATTCGATTCAAATCTAATTGACAGAAATGTTCCACTATTCATTGTACATAAAACTGTTTCATAACGACCGCCCTGATCATCTCTTATATTACAGTTTAACGCCAACTTTTTATTGACATACACCTTTAAATGGTTATTTACATTAGAGGTCATGCTCTTTCGAGTATAAAATATATCTGCTTTTTTATCGCCAGTCACATCATACTGTTTATACGTTCTGTTTACTGCAAGATTCACTTTTGCAGGCTGCGAAGTGCCACGTGCCATAACTCCTACAGGAGTTGCCATTACTAGAGCTGTCGCCAAAATTGTTACTAACATTTTCTTTAAACTTATTTTCATCATAGTCTTTTTTCTCCCATCTGTCTTTTCTTTGTACAAATCCATAATATATAATTTTCTTCCTCTTTTATTATAAATTTGTTAACAGTATTATACTGTTTTTAACTATATATTTTTTTATTTCTGACAAAAAGCACATTTTTTATGATGAATAACATTTCAATATTCTATTTGAATGAAGTTTTTATTCGCAAAAGACATACCCAGGAAAGAGGATTCTTTCCTGGATATGCCATTCGCCTTGAAATCTTTTCTTCTGTTGATAATATGGGATAAAGCAGCGTTCTAAAGTGTCGCTGCTTATTAACCGCTGGCATTGGCAGCGGATGTTTTCTTCGGTGCCTGTGCGCACCTGCATCACATACCACATTGGATCCGTTACCTCCGTATTTTGGGTATGCTTCGCCATTCTGCCTGTGTTGCAAGACAGATTCTTACTTCAAGATATGTAAGATCCATATCTTCAAACGCGGCAAAGCGACGATTTAAAGACAAAAGACTTTTGTTTTCGGTATTTTTTGCCATGAAAATTCATCTATCACTAGAGATTTTGTAAAAATTTTTAATATCCGAATATGCCTGATTGAAAATCCAACTTAATTATAATGACAGAAAAGGGAGCCTGACCGAAATGATCAAATCTCCCCTTCAACTATTCTTACATTATATTATTCCACAGTTACACTCTTAGCCAGATTTCTTGGCTTATCTACATCCAGACCTTTAGCTACGCTAACGTAGTATCCCAGTAACTGAAGTGGGATAACCGCCAGTGAAGTTGCAAAGTGCGGATCTGTTTTTGGGATGTAGACGGTGAAGTCTGCGGTATCTTCTATATTATAGTGTCCGTATGTTGTAAGGCCCATAAGGTAGGCGCCACGACTCTTGCATTCTACCATATTGGAGACTGTTTTCTCATAAAGATGATCCTGAGTGAGGACGCCAATTACGAGGGTTCCGTCTTCGATGAGGGAGATGGTGCCGTGTTTGAGTTCGCCTGCTGCGTAGGCTTCTGTGTGTACGTAGCTGACTTCTTTCATTTTCAGGCTGCCTTCCATGCTGATGGCATAATCGATGCCACGACCGATAAAGAAGGCGTCTTTTGCATTTGCCTGTTTGGCTGCGAACCACTGGATACGTTCTTTGTCGTCTTCGATGATCTTGGTGATCTTATCCGGAAGGGCTTTCAGTTCTGTGATCAGCTGCTGGTATTTCTCTTCTGTAATCTGCTCTCTTACTCTGGCGAACTGTACTGCCAGGGTATAGGAAGCGATGAGCTGAGTGCTGTATGCTTTTGTGGTTGCTACGGAGATTTCCGGACCTGCCAGGGTATAGAAAACGTTATCTGCTTCTCTGGCAATGGAAGAACCTACTACATTGACGATTCCCAGTGTACGGATACCGTTCTGCTTTGCTTCGCGGAGTGCTGCCAGACTGTCTGCTGTCTCACCGGACTGACTGACAATGATCACAAGTCCGTTTGGATCCAGGATTGGGTTTCTGTAACGGAATTCAGATGCAAGTTCTACACGTACCGGAATTCTGGCCAGGTCTTCAATTACATACTGAGCTGCCATTCCTACATGGTACGCAGAGCCGCAGGCTACAATATAAATCTGGCTGATTTTGCGGATATCCTCTTCTGTAAGACCTACTTCTGTAAGATCAATGTGATCGTCTTTGAGTACAGAATACAGAGTATCATGGACTGCTTTCGGCTGTTCATGAATCTCTTTCATCATAAAGTGCTCAAATCCGGCTTTCTCTGCTGCTTCTGCATCCCATTCGATAGTCTTTGGCTCTTTCTGGATCTCGTCACCGTCCAGATTGTAGAAAGTAATCTCACCTTTTCTGACACGGGCCATTTCCAGGTTTCCGATATAATATACGTTGCGGGTATATTTCAGGATTGCCGGGACATCAGAGGCAATATAGGATTCACCGTTCTCTACGCCAAGGATCATTGGACTGTCTTTTCTTGTCACATAAATCTCTTCCGGATAATCTTTGAACATGATTGCCATCGCATAGGAGCCACGGATACGAACCATCGCATGATTGATAGCATCTACCGGTGTACCAAGATATTTCTTATAATAATAGTCTACCAGTTTAACTGCTACCTCTGTATCTGTAGATGAATAGAATTCATATCCGTTACGGATGAGTTTATCCTTTAACTCCTGATAATTCTCAATGATTCCATTGTGGACTGCTACCACATTTCCATCATCGCTCATATGCGGATGTGCGTTTGTCTCAGATGGCTCGCCATGAGTTGCCCATCTGGTATGTCCGATTCCGCATGTACCTGGAACAGACTCTCCATCGCTGGTCTTGTCTGCAAGAACTTTCAGACGTCCTTTCGCTTTGATAATTGCTGTATCGCCTTCTCCGTCACGAACTGCCAGACCTGCTGAGTCATATCCTCTGTATTCCAGTCTGGACAAACCGTACAGCAGAATCGGTGCTGCCTGATGATTACCTGTAAATCCTACAATTCCACACATTTTCTATATTCCTCCTGAATAATTCTTCAAACCTTCAAAGTTCGCAGATTTGTTATATAAATCACTTCTTTTCTCATGTTTGTCGGTTCTGAGATTCAAATTTCCTATCATGCATACAGACATGAAAATGATTCTTCCATTTTTTGACCCTGATATCATAATGCAAAAAAACAGAGGCAAAATCTCTTCTGCCCCTGACTGAAACCTGTGATTTCGGGGTGTTTCTTTCCATATCGTGTTTCATTGTAGCATGATGTTTCACTTATGGCAAGAAAATCGCCCAAAACGATATACTCTGTTTTTATGAAAGTACTTTCGCAAACATTATTCTTTGATAATATCCTCAAGATTTTTTTATAAACAAAGGTCACCAAAACCCCGAGACATTTTATTTTACTTTCTGGCTTTTTACAGTGGACCATCCACTATATACTTTTTCGCCGTTTTTATCATATGTATAGGAACGGATTCTGTAATAATATGTGTGTCCTTTTTTCAGTTTCATATTTGTGTATCTTATGGTGGAACCAGATTGGATCACTGCTGCCTTTACATAGGAATTGGTAGTTCCTGCACGGCGGTAAATCTCATATCCTTTCGCTCCTTTTGATTTCTTCCAGCTGATCACAAGTTTTCCGGCTGTCTTGTTTGATATGCCTGTAATTGTTGTTTTTGCCGGTTTTGCGGTCAGGCCATCCGCCGAATAGGACTCCTGTGTCATCAGAAGGATAGAATTCTTTCCTGTTCCATATAATTTCTTCGTATCTGTATCGTATGCATAATGCATGTTTATGCTGTCTGTGGCATATGTATAGCCTTTGGAAATACTTCCGGAGAGTGGGGTATCCAGAAACAGCCCGCCCCCGGATCCTACTGTACCCTCATCGCTGTTGGTGATATCTGCCAGGTAGTATTTACCATTATTTGCAACAATATTCCACATGTGAGGTCCTGCTCCAGTTCCGCCGCTCATGATACCGCTTACTGTATAACAAGTAATATCACTGAGATCGCATAAGTACTGGAATGCCTTGGAATAGCCCTCACAGACTACATTGGTGCTGTCATCTCCGTCAAAGACATAAATCAGCTGCCAGGGATCTCCGTATTCATCCCAGTCCGTCACATCTTCATTATATGAAGTCAGATTGCAGATAATTTCTTTATATGCAAGAAGTTTCTCAGGTTCTGTGTAACTGCTGAATTCATTTACGATCATCTTCGCATTGGCTGCTGCCTTCTTTGCAAGCTGTACGATTTTGGCGTTTACCTTATAGCTTCCAGATGCATAACTGTTGATCACTGGCATATATATGGAAATATTTGTAATCTTTACAGTTGTTTTGCCTCCTGTTGTAGATGTAGTATACCCATACTGCCATATGGTTGATGCTGTTTTCTCATACCAGTAGAGTTCATAAGGACAGTCTACCAGCAGGCAGTTAATGATTCTGGAAGTATTCAGTGTACCGAAACGTGAGGATACTTCTTTCTCCAGCGCTGCTCCTTTTGCTGTAGTCTGCCAGGTGAGTCCAAGATTGGAACTGATACTGAATTTCGTTGAGCCTCCCTTGGATGCCACTGTGGTGACCTTTCCTTTAAGTTCTTCATATAAGGTCTGCTGTACGCCGGTCAATACATCCTCTGCCACGGAAGTTCCAGGCAGTACGGAGATATCCTGCTCATATAGAATGCTGTTAAGGTATTCTTCCAGAAGTTGTTCATGATCCGGAATGTCTGCACTCGGAATCACGGTATCTGTCATAACTTCTGTATCATCGAAATTATCTTCCTTCACATCTGAGCTCTCTTCTCCGTTATCTGTATTCTCTTCTCCAGAGTCAAATTTCGGAATATCCTCTGTATCTGAACTGAAATCTGAAACAGTTGAAGCTGCACCATCTGTAAAATCAGACGCCGCTGCCGGTGCTGCCAGCATACCTGCTGCCAGCACCAGACTAAGTCCCAGGCTTATTATGTCTCTCTTCTTATGCATATTTAATCTCTCCTTATCTGCCGTAAAAAATAGAAAAATGGAAACATATCTGCCAATTTTTCTATATCATATCTACAATATCCTATTTCGCCAAATAAAACAAGAGATTTAAAAAGTATGTACAGTAACACGCTCTAGCGTATTGCAGCTATTTTCTTATCCGCTCTGTATTCAGTACCTGCCAGAAGTCCTCGTTCTCCTGCCAGATAGCATAAATCTGCAAGACGTTCATATTTTGTCTGCATGCATGCAATGTAGTCATCCAGGAATCTCCTTACCGGATATGGGATGTCTAGTCTCTCGTATCTGTTCTCCAGTTCAGTAAGGTCATTGTTATCCTGCTGGATGTATTTGTCTGTCATGCTCATTTCTGCCTTGAGAACAGCAAGTTTCTCCTCGTAGTTTGCTGTTAATTCCATTGCATTTATTGTATCCATTATTCTCTTTTCTCCTATTATCCTGTGTCCGTGATCTGATGTTGTTACTTCACTGCATTACTTTATATAATATATACTGTATTGAGTGTGTGTTATTTTAACCAAATCAGGTAATTCCCCTGCTTCAATTCTAAAAAGCAATAAGCATTGAGTAGGGACTTGCTTGTATCAGGAGGAGTGCAAGTTCTTCCTGATAAACTGCGAAGCAGTTATTTGGTTATGAGCAAGTAGCAAAGCGGATGATTTTATCCGCCTGACTGCTGCCGCAACTGTGTTATGTAGAATAAAAAATCGTATATATTTTCTATATCTTGTGTTGTATTAGCAGTTATGTTACATCTTTTCACATAATGTAGTGTGTTGGTTTCTGTCCTATTTCGAGTTTAATTTTAATTTTTATGCCTCTAAAAGTCAACGGAATTCGTCCGATGTTTTATGATATAATTCGACATTCATCTTGATAATACGTAGAAAAAAGCAGCTGCCCGTCATATAACTACATGCGGGCAGCGATAAAAAAGTGGATTTTTTTCAAGTGTTGCGGATGATCCGGTTTAATTTCATGAAGTCTATGACTGCCTGTTTTCCGATCTTGCAGATTTTCTTCATGTTAATGGAATTGACTCCTCCCTGGCGGGGACGGAAAGTGATAGGCAGATATTTGATGGTACATCCTTTTTTCTTGTAGATTACCGCCAGAAGAACGTTAGAAAGATTGAAGTTCTTCGGAATCAGGGCAATGTATCTGCGCATTGTTTGCGCTTTCATCAGACGATATGGAGTGTTTGCATCTGTTAGAGTTACACCGAAACAGATACGAATAACTAATTTCAGTGTTTTGGTCACAAATACACGGGAAAATCCGTCTTGTCTGTCCTTTCTCCACCCGATAACCATGTCGTATTTCTGTCTGCGGTTCCAGAACGGTTCAAACTCTTCCGGAAGTGTCTGACCATCGGAATCTGTCTGGAATATGTAGTCTGCACCGTTCTTCAGAGCATATTTATACCCGTATAGCACGGTTGCTCCATGTCCACCGTTTGGCTTTGTCAGCGGAGTCAGAAGCGGTCGTGTTTCAGCGCATTGTTTTAATTTCTCATATGTGGAATCTTTGCTTCCGTCGTCAATGATCACCAGGCGGGACTGACCATTCCCATTATGCTTCTCTATAATGGGATACCAATCGTTGACGACCTGCTCAATGTTATCCTGTTCGTTGTATGCAGGAATAACGATATATAGCTTATCCATAGTGCCTCTCCTTTGGATGTTTTCATTACTGTTCACTTTGTCTCAGTAACGATGTTTGATGAAATCCATTATAGCACATATATATGGGAAATGGTATTGCAGAGTTTATATATCCTTTACAAGTATTCCTAGCTTCCGGGCTAGATTGAGAAGTTCTTTGTTTGCAGCGTTCATGGTGCCGAACTCTTTCAGCGGGCAGATAACTTTCTGACACTGCTTCATAAGTTCTGCTGCATTTTCATAGTTTTTCTGTGAAATGCATTCAAATGGTTTCTCTGCAACTACCTGTGCTGCAAGAGCACTGGATACCTGATAATCAACATCATTTGTATGAAGCACACCTGCTGCGAAAGGAATGCCCTGGCGCTGGAGTTTCCGGTAGATTGGAATTCCGCTTCCGTTGCCTCCGATCACGAATATCTGCGGTGTGCCTTTCGGTGGTTCCATTTCTACGCACCCGAAGGCTGCATTGTAGCTTCCCCGGGTAATGCCGTACAGATTTCGAATGTAATCTGAGGTAAAAATTTCCTCCGGTGCACCGTATTTCTCTATGTATTCTCCATGAACACAAATAACTTTGTCAGAAACTTTCTGTGCAAGATCCAGCTCATGAAGAGACATTATGACTGTAAGCTGATTGTCCAAAACCATTTGTTTCAGAATTGTGAGCAGTTCCAGTTTATGACGGATATCCAGGAATGAAGTCGGCTCATCCAATACAATGATCTCCGGCTCCTGGCAAATGGCGCGGGCAAGGAGAACTCTCTGCCGCTGCCCATCACTGATAGCTGTAAAGTCTCTGTCTTTTAAGTCCCAGGCATGGACAGTTTCCATGGCTTCCTTTACTTTTACCTTGTCCTCTGCTGAAAGAATTCCCAGAGTACCTGTATAAGGGTAACGTCCGGTTGCTACGATATCTTCACAGGTCATTAATTCCGGACGCATTCTCTCTGTGAGAACAACTGCCAGTTTCTGCGATACTTCTTTGTTGGACATCTGACTCATCAGCTGTTTATCCAGATAAACCGTACCACTGATTGTGGCAAGCTGTCTGGTAATACTCTTAAGAATTGTGGATTTCCCGGCTCCATTTGGGCCGATCAGAGTAAGGATCTCACCCTTTTTTAACTGAATATTGATTTCTCTGATCAGTGGTTTACCGTCATAACCGACCGTCAGCTGATCTGTATGAAAAAAATACGGCTCTTTCGCAGGCGCTTTTTTATTTGTATTGTTATCCATTTTCTCTCTATATCTTTCCTTATATTTGTTTCTTTGCTCGTAACTATTCAGTATCTTCGCTCACAGTTACGAGTCAAAATCCATTGAAAATTGCTTTTGGTGATGGAAGTACATTCTGCCAACAGGTTATATTCTCTGCTGTCTGCGGATCATAATATAGATTACGACCGGTGCTCCGAACACTGCAGTTACGGAGCTGATACTGAGTTCTGTAGGCGCAAATACAGTTCTGGCTATCAGATCGCAGAAAAGGCAGAATACTGCTCCTCCAAGGAAACACGCAGGGATCACAAGGAGAGGTCTGGCTGTTTTGAGCAGGCTTTTAGCAATGTGTGGCACTGCGATTCCCACAAAGGATATTGGTCCTGCAAAAGCGGTCACACAGGCGGACAGAATGCTTGACAGCAGGATCAGTGCCACGCGAAACAGCTTGATATTCACGCCCATGTTCTGCGCATAGACTTCTCCTAACTGGTATGCACCGATAGGTTTTGACATGAAGAACACAATTACCATCGTGATCAGCACAACGACTGCCATTACCCGCACATTCGCCCATGACATTCCTGAGAAACTTCCCAGAGACCAGTTGTGGAGATTGACAATATTGGAATCATCTGCAAACGTAACCACAAAGTCTGTGACAGCGGAGCAGATATATCCGATCATAACGCCACTGATGACCAGCATGGACATATTGTGGACCTTCTTTGCCACCAGTAGGACAAATCCCATGGAGATCATGGAACCAATAAAAGCTGCGATGATCATTGCCGCGGATCCCATAGAGATAGATCTGCTGAGGAAAAAGATCATCAGCAGGGCAACTACCAGCTTGGCTCCCGAGGAGATTCCAAGCACAAAAGGTCCTGCGATCGGGTTATTGAAAAATGTCTGCAGGAGAAATCCGGAAACGGAAAGTGCTCCTCCCAGGATGATAACTGCCAGGATTCTCGGAAGACGGATCTCCCATATGATATTATAGGCAGTGCTGTCCCCCTGATGTCTGAATATAATATTCAGGATTTCGCCTACGGAAAGGTGAATGCTTCCGGCATTTACGTTCCAGACAAATAAGATCACCAGCAGAACTGCCAGTATGATAAATGACAGCCAGTATCTGGCTGTACGTTTCTTGTCGTTCATGTCCTTGTTCCTTCTATCTTTTATTTGTTTTCTATGCTCTTATCCTGAATTATATGGATAAGAGCAAATTTGCTTATTTACTCAGATATAATACAAGGGCAAACTACAAGTTTTGCCCCTGTACTAAAATCCTGTCTGCAGGATTCCTTCTTATTAAACGAATATTCACAATCCGCCTTCAACACTTACTTATAACTGCCCATCTGTCTGATCCTTTGAATTTTTCTTTTATTTAAGTTTATGTATATAGTTGAGTTCTTCCAATGAATCATCATCTGTTGTCAGGATAGTGTGGATGTCTTCGATCATAGTTCCAAGTTCTGTTGTTTCCTGAAAAAGGTTCTTGCCTGTGCACCATACATTTCCATCTTTCACTGCCTTAAAATCTGCCAGAAGATTGCTCTTGGCAAGGAGTTCGTCAATGGTTGTAAGTTCTCCGTCAATGGTGCTGTTGTAAATAATGTAATCTGCATCTTTTGCTTTGGCATAGAACTCTTCCATCTGCATATTCATAGTGGACAGGGCATTATCGCTCTCTCCGGTGTCTTCCGGGACGTATTTGCCGCCTGCAAGTTCGATCATGTTGGACACATAATCATTATTTTTGCGGACATTGACAGCGCCTACGGAATTAATGTAAAAGAACGCTACTGTCTTGCCAGTGTCTTTATCGTCAGATGCAAGGACTTTGTCAAGCTTGTCTGTCTGTTCTTTAAAAGCTTTCTCTGCCACATCTTCTTTTCCAAGGAGAACTGCATAGAGTTTCATCCATTCGGTTCTGCCAAGAGGATGACTCTCATAACTGGAACGTTCTACCATGACCGGGATACCAAACTGCTCCAGTTTCTCCTGTACCTCAGGGTTATGATGGATCATGGTGGACTCAATGGCAAGACCACATCCCTCGTTCAGGATCAGTTCATAGTCCGGTGCATTGTATTTACCGGCATAGATCATCTTTCCGGCTTCCATGGCATCTTTGGCTTCCTGAATGTACCATCCGCTTTCCTTGGTTCCGGAGAGATGGATACTGTCAATGCCATCAATGGCACGAAAAAGATCCATGGCTGAAGTTGCTACCAGATAAATGTTATTCAGTGGCTGCTGGATTACTGTGATATCTTTATCCAGACCTTCCGGTGCTTCTTTTCCTTCCGGGACTACCAGAAACTGACCTTCCTGATCAATAGTGATAATGGCGTAGCCATCATTATAGTAGTCCACGCTGAATTCCTGCGCATAGGATAATTCCATACTGTGATCATAAGTCAGTCCCGGGATATCTGCCGGAGTACTGGTGCTGTCTTTGTCAGCTGCATTTACCGTGCAGGTACAGATCAGCATCATCGCCATCAGCAGAAAAGCATGAAATATTGTTTTCTGCAGTTTTGTAATTGAAATATTCTTTTTCATAACTGTATATTTCCGATTTATGTATTTTCTTTATTTAGTTTTTTGTATCTATTATTCAGCGTCTTTTGCTTTCGCTTCTTTGACAGTTGAGGAATCAAAGTTTAAGGTGTAGTCAATCTCATGAGGAGTACTCATTGCTACTGTATCAGCTGTTACTTCCATTTCTGCGTCAAATACACTGACCGGGATTTCGAAAGTGGAGTTTCCATCTTTATTGACTGGCTCATATTTTTCGCCATCTACGAGCATGTAATCGTAATTCGGGCTGCTCCATACGATAGTTGCTGTGGCTTTGTCGCCTTCTACTTTGATTGCAGCAGGAGAATCAACAGTTGCTCTGCCAGTTCCGCCTGTGAGGGTTACTTCCATTGTGTAGTCGCCATCCTCAAGGTTAAGATCTGCTAATGTTTTGCCTTTTTCGTCTTTGCTGTCTTTCTCTGTGTCTGCTGTTTCTGTGTCATCTTTCGCGTCTTCTTTTGTGTCTTCTGCATCTTTGGAAGCTGTGTCTTCGGTATCTGCTGCTTCTGCATCATCTGTTTTTACAGGATTGGTAACACTTACTTTATGATCGTACCATTTGCCCTTGGTTCCGATAAGGGCTACGTCGAACTCTTCGTCAAGTGCAGGCACCGGGATATCGAAGCCGTATACTTCTTCGGTCATTCCATCGCTGTATGTAACAGTGTCTGTAGTTGGCTCAAGGAGTTCTGCGCCATCTTTTTTTGCATCTTCGGCTTTTCCGACGAACAGATTTACGATTTTCTTGGATGCAAGGCTTACATGAATAGTCATCTGACCATCTTTTACTGTGAGGGTTCCTTTTCCGTCGTTTGCTTCGTTCACATGGAACATTCCATTGTCAGTATCGAATTCTGCTGTATAAGTGCCATCCTCTAAGGTATCTCCCTTAGATGTGTCTGCATCTTTGCTTTCTTCATCTTTCGCATCTGTTTCTTCTGTATCAGCTGCGTCATTATCTGCTGTTTCTTCTGTTGCAGTATCATCTTTTGTTTCTGCCAGGATTGGGCTTGTGCCGAGTAATGTTGCTGAAACTGTAAGGGCTGTCATTAATAAGGTGAATGAACGTTTTTTCATGATGTTACTCCTTTGTCTTATATATAAATTTTTGTTTTTCTTCTGTTAAATATTTTTCTTCTATAATAATAGATAAAATGAAATATTCTTCCTATAATAGTTGTTTTGTTTTTATTAAACTAAACCTGCCAGTGCAGATATACTATATGATAAAAAGTCTCATTCCTTTCTATCATATAGTATATCTGCCCGGGAACTTTTGCAAGTTCTCCGGGCAGTTTTTCGTTTGGACAATATTTAAAATCTTTTAATCGATTGATTATTCAGCGTCTGTTGTTTCCTCTGCTGCATCATCTGTTGCAGTATCATCAGCTGCTGCGTCATCTGTAGCTTCTGCATCGTCTGTTGCTTCTGCGTCATCAGATGTTCCAAGAGAGTCGATAGCTGCTTTTGTATGCTCTACATAGATATCTTCTACTGCTTCGATTCTTCCAAGACCTTCGATCTGGCAGTCAACGCTGTCAAATGCTCCGGATGCTTCAAACTGAGATTTCCAGGAATCTTCATCATCGCCAGCCATATCGTTGTTAGCGTGGTCACCAGCAACAACCATCAGAGGACGAAGGACTACATTCTTGAATCCTGCATCTTTAACTTTTGCGATAACTTCTTCGCAAGCTGTATCTTCTGGTTTACCTTCTACAGTACCGATGAAAGCGTTTGTGAATCCAAGGTCTTCCATCTGTGTCTGCATCTGGTCATATGTTACGTTAGCTGTATGGGATGTACCATGTCCCATGAATACGAATGCTGTACCAGCATCTGCTGCTGCCTGCATATCATCGAATCCTGCTTCCTGGCAAGCTGCATCTGTGATTGCCTGAGCAACTGCTTTCTTGTCATCGTTAATTACTGTAGCGTCATCGCCTACTTCACCAAGCATTGGCTCTGCGATTGCAATAGATTCGAATTTATCTTTGTATTCGTTAACAGCATCTACCATCTCATCATACTCTGCACCATGCATCAGATGTGTAGGCTGTACAACAAGGTTCTTAACACCGTTGTCTACTGCACGGTCAAGTGCCTGCTGCATGTTATCGATTGCTTCATCATCTCTTGCTTCTACATGGTTGATGATGATCTGTGCTGTGAATGCACGTCTTACGGACCAGTCCGGATATGCTTCTGCAAGAGCATCTTCAATTCCTTTGATATCTTCTGCACGGCTATCGTTGAAGGATGTACCAAAGCTTACTACCAGAAGTTCGTTCTCACCGATTTCATCCTGGTTACGTGGATCATCTTTGGAAGCATCACCTGTATCACGTCCAAAATACTCTGGGCTTGCTTCTTCACCTTCAACCAGTTCTTTCTGAGCATCTGTCAGTTTGTCCCATGCTTCTTTTGCTGCTTTGCAGTCTTCATCAGTTGTGTCATTTCTTTCCTGAACATAGATCTTGTCGATCAGGGCTGCTACTTCGTCAGCTGCTTTCTGATCATCATCAGAAGCTTCTGCTGTATCATCGGAAGCGTCCTCTGCTTCTGCATCATCTGTTGCTTCTGCGTCATCAGCTGATTCTTCTGTTGCTGTGTCATCAGAAGCAAATGCTACTGCGCCTGTTGCTGCTGTCATGGAACAGGTCATAGATACTGCAAGTAATAAAGCTAACATGGATTTTCTTTTCATTTCGTTTTTCCTCTTTTATTTCTCGTATTTCC
>OLNH01000423.1_pt1 | contig 37067 bp, 30 predicted proteins | sample 1643101 | NCBI WGS metagenome assembly OLNH01 (sample SAMEA3136758, study PRJEB25190) | human gut metagenome | biome: human gut; feature: human-associated habitat; material: faeces | place: Austria | collected 2013 | reverse complement strand
CTCTCGGACTACGTGCACCGGTACGACAACTTCAGGATCCACTCGACGCCGGGCTACATGTCGCCGGTCGAGTTCGGGGAGGCGGGGCTGTCCCTCCCGGAATCGTCCAAATAGGTGTTGCCAATCCACTGCTCGACCTTCTCGTCCTCGATGCCCATTGCCTTGAGCATCTTCCTCGTAAGTGCCAACTTCTTCTCCCTTGCTTCGGAGTGGTTTACGCGCCGCCCCCATTGCCTCGGGCGCTCCGCGCGCCGCGTTCCCTCGCGGCGATGACATTGTCGGCGCGGCGTAACGCGGGCGTCAGCCGCCGAGGTGCTTCTGCATGATGGCGCGGTATGTCGATGCGTGGTCCTTTGCCGCCGGTTTCAGGAACGGCTGTGGGTCCTGGTGCACGGTGCCGTACTCGACGTGTGGCGCGTACTCGACGTTCGTGCCGATGTACACGGCATTCTCGTCCGGCATCGTGACGTGCGTGATGCTGTTGCGCAGGCGGCCCGTGTCGACCGGGCAGGCGCGCTTGGCGTAGCCCTCGGCGACGAGGCCTATCTCCTCGAGCGCCGTGGCGAGCGCCTGGTCGATGGCCTCCGCGATGGCCTCGCGGTTGTCCTCGCGCACCTCGACGAGCCCGGAGATGTCGGAGGCGGTCAGGCCCTTTGCGCTGCCGCGCGTGAAGCCCTTGGCGCTCATTCCCTCCGTGACGACGCCGTTGCGGTCGGTCCACGTGTCGTTCTTGGCGCTCCACTTCTCCCTGCCGACCTTTCGCGGCGCGGCCATCAGCCCAGCACCTCCGCGCCGTAGCCCACGCTGCCGTTGACGTCCACCTCGCACGCCTCGGCGGTCTGCACGGGCTCGCCGGGGATGCCCATGGTGCAGCCGTCGCCCGGCCCCACCTCGTCGCCGCGCACGGTGCATATCAGCACGTCGGGCTGGGTGAAGCCGAAGCCGAGCCTGATAGCGCAGTCGGAGTATCGCTTGCATTCGGTTATGGGGTTCATGGGTCCTCCCTCGTTCGGGAGGATGTTCCGGCCAAGGTCACGCGGCATGAAAAAGCCCCGCCGGGACGGGGCCTCACGGTCAGATGAACGGGGCTATGTCCTTTGCCTCCTTGAGGAACTTCCTCACCTTGGCCATGAAGGAGTTGTCGGTCAGGTACTCGATGCCGCGGGGCGTGATGCAGGCGCCGTCGAGGCCGTAGACGCGGTCGAACGTGTTGTCGACCTCGACCCTGACCGCTCCCGAGATGAATCCGTAGTCGAGAAGGCTGCACAGGATGTAGTGCCAGTACCGCTCGTTCGCGCCTGCGGCGAGGGCGATCTCGTCGAGCCTCTTGGGGTCGACGTCCTCCCCGCCCTTCAGGCACGTATAGAGGTACAGGAGGATGCGGTAGACGATCACGTGGTAGTCGTTCTTAGCCATTGACGCTCCTGACGCCGTGCTCGAGCTCCCAGTCGATGCTGCGACGCCATGCCTCTTCCCATGTTTTCGGCGGATTTTGGCGCTCGTCCTCGAGCATGGCCTCGAGGGCCTCATCGGGAACGTCAGAGAGCCTATCCGGTCGGTCGTCGACCCCAAAGGAGTCATAGTCTATAGCTTTTCCCATTTGATGCCATGGCTCCTTTCGTAGGCCCTCATCACTTCGATGATCGCGTCGTATTCATCCAGCCCCATTTTAACCTTCTCGGAAACCTTCTTGTCGAATGACTTGCCGAGAAAGGGCACTTCTCCCACCTTGTAGTAGTAGACCTCTCCGTTGTGCAGGGCGACCAGCCCGCAGCCGTATCCGTTGTATCCCGCTGACGCGAAATCGCTCCCGGTTGGCGGTATGTTCGTCGGATGGTTGTGTACAGATATGAGATCACCGCGGGGGTGGCTGGAAATCGCCCTCTCGACTTCGTCGTTTCTCGCCGTCTCGAACGGCACTGTGCCGGAGGTGCTTCTCGCGACAACCTTCCCGCTCGACCTGGAGACCAGCACGAGGTCTTCGAGCTCGCTGCCCGAGCGATGGGTCAGCATGGCGACAGCGGACTCATGTAGCGACTTGACGGCATCCCTCGGCATATCAAGCTTCGAGAACTTCGCGGCATAGCCGTCCGACTTCACGATGTCCATGTCGACCTTCGAGCCACGCGCCGAATGCCGCTTCGAGGTGATGCCCCTCTCCGTCGTCAGCGCCGCGTCCAGCACCTTCTGCTGGTCGCCCGCGCTCATCTTGCGGAACGAGCCAGGTGGGATGCCGCGTTCTCTGTTTTGGAGTAGTGTCGATCCAGCTGGTAATCCGGCCCTGCTGCGCGTCACCATGGCGACCTACAAGCCGGGGCCCCCGGCTTCGAGGACGACCCCGACGCGGAGCTCGTGGAGGGCGTGAGGCCGGAGGAGCTGCGCGACCAGTTGGCGCAGTTCAAGGATATCGACGAGGACGAAAGCCTGACGAGCGCCGAGAAGGACGCGGCGAAGAGTGCCGTGCTCGGTTCGCCTGGGCCTCCAGTCGTGTACAAGAAACCGAAAGAGACCTTCGCGCACGAGCGCGGCGGACCCTACGACCTCGCGGCGCACGAGGCGCTTCGGGCGGCCGGTCACGAGGTCGTCGTCCGCAAGGAGGACGCGCCGGAGGGCTTTTCCAATATCGACCTGCTGCTCGACGGCAGGCTATGCGAGCTGAAGAGCCCGACAAGCGATGCGTCTGGCATCAACGGGCTTAGGTTCATCGAGCGCGATATAAGAAAGGCAGTGCGGCAGTTCGAAAAGGTGGAAGGTGGGCCGGTGAGGCCCTCTATCGTCGTGCTTAACTGCGAGGAAGTCCCTGTGACAAGAGAGAATGCGCTGAAGCGCGTGCGGCTCGAGATGTCGAGGCATGACATCGACCGCGTTATCTTGTTGACCAGGGGCGGGGCCATAGACGACATAAAGAAATAAGCCCCAGGTTAGCTATCCAGCACGCCCAGGGCTTTTCAAATCAGATTATACACACCTGGCTAGCACAATTGCAGTGCGGCGGTCTCCAAAACCGCTTACCGGGGTTCGATTCCTCGGCCAGGTGCCATCGGGGCGTGGCGGAATGGCAGACGCGCGTGCCTCAGGAGCACGTGGGGATCGCCCGTGCGGGTTCGAGTTCCGCCGCCCCGACCAAAACGTTGAACCAGGCCATCCGCACGGGTGGCCTTTTCACGTCGAAAAGCGCCCCGTACGGGGCAAGACGATGCCCCGTGCGGGGCGGAAATGGAGGGAGCATGGCCCAGGAGACCACGTACGCCGAGACCGATCCGATCGACCCTGCACAGGGCGGAGAGATCGGTCAAGAGCCCGACTACAAGGCGCTCTACGAGAACGCGCTGAAGGAGTCGCGCAAAGACTCTCGCAGCCTCACGCAACATCGACCTCTCCGCGATGCCTTCTGGCTTGTTTCTGCTACCGATGCGCCCTAAAACAGGCAGCTCTCAATCAGATCCTTCCCTCGTAGGGTATCGATCCACTCCTGTGGAATTGCGTCCATGCCGTAGGCCGTGCCGGCGAGGGCGCCTGCGACGGCTGCGGTGGTGTCGGTGTCGTCGCCCAGGTTGACGGCGGCAAGGACGCAATCTTCGTAACTGTTAGTGTTGACAAAGCACCAGCTGGCGGCCTTAAGGGTGTCGCGCACGAAGCCGCCAGACCTGATTTCACGCTCGGGCACGTCTTTCAGCTGGAGCACCCATGAGGGAAGCGCGCCGTCCATCGCGGACCTCATCAGCTCGATGAACGTGACGCATGACTCGGTCGATGTTCTGTGAGCGTGCGTGATCGCGGAGACCTTGCTGATCTCTTCGTCTGTCGCATCGGTGAACGCCAGGGGCGCGATGCGCATGAGCGAACCGTTGCCGTTGTCGCGCTCGCCGGAGCCTCCTTTGCCGGTGCGCAGGGCTCGAGCGGTCGTGCCGCCGTAATCGAAAACGCCGTCGATCGTATATTCGCCACGGGCAATCCAACTTACGAACTTGTCGCGCATGCCTGCAGTGTCGATATACCCGAGCTCCCTAATCGAGTCGCAGGTAGCAAGCGTCATAGATGTGTCGTCGCTCCAAGTGCCGGCGGGCTGCCCATGCGTGCCATAGCCAATCATGTCGGTGCATTTGAACGTGCCGCGGGGCCTGAACTCGTAGGGAACGCCCAGCGCGTCGCCGACGGCAAGTCCGTAGATGCAGTCGCGCAGTGTTGTTTTCGGTCTGTCTGTCATGAACACTCCTCTTACACTTCGGATTGGAGATGCGTGGTAATCAGCGGCAATATGTCCAGCTTGATTCGCGACGCGCTGCGTCGCGAATCGAGAGAACTCAATGGTCAATATGTCAAAATGGTATGCATAGACGTCTCTTTACACGGCAACAGGCATTTCTTTCGGGCGTCCTGCCTTTGGTGCGTCGGCGAGTCGTGCCTCGATGGAAGCTTTGGACACCATGCGCTTGGTGCCGTCCTTCCAAGAATCCAACAGCCCAGCATTTATCAGCTGCGATACCCTTGCCGTGCTAACGCCAAGCATACGAGCGGTGTCCGCCGCGGTGACGGCGGGGATGTCGCCGAGCTCGCGGCTGACGGCCACGGCGATAATCTTGCCGCCGTGTTGTGGCTGGTGTCCAAAGTCCGGCGCGGGAAGATCGACGCCGCCCATAAGGTGATCGTCGACCATACATGCGAGAAAATCGGCGGCGCTTTCGACAGCGTCGTTTAGGTCGGAGCCAAACGTCCCTCCTCCGCCCAGCGAGCCACATGGCACGGCATCGACCATGCCGTCCGAATCAAAGAACTCGAATTCCCGTACGTAAACCATGTAAGACCTCCTCCGATGCCGGCGATTTGAGGAACATCCTAAGAGCTCACCAAGCGCATCAAACACCTTTATTGACTCTAGTTTAAGGCCTCGTGCGGACACGATTTGGTGTTCTGCGCGCGACCGCGAAAAGGGTTTGCGGTTACTAAAATGTGGCTATAGAGATGGTTTTATCGAACTCCATGGGGTGGCGCGCGTGGATAACAACACGTGCTGTTTCACGATAAGGGTGCCGGCGTTTTCAAAGGAATAAGCATCTATCTCAATCATATCGAGGCGGTCGTGAAGAACAACTTCTTCGGCACCCATACCAAGATCGTCTACCTCAAGGACATTACGGGCGTTAACAAAATCAAAGGCCGCGGCGTTTTCCTGCGCAACAGGCTGTTGACCGCCTGCACCTTCAGCCTCAGCGGCCACGCGAAGGCACAGGAATTCGTCAACGTGCTCAATATGGTGATGTGACCGGGCGCTTTCGAACACAAAAAACCGGGATGCAAGGAGCCGCACCTCGCATCCCGGCTGAGCTAAAACGGCGCTGCTGCATGCCGTTGGAGCTTTAGCGCTTTATCTCGATATCCTCGAGCTTAACATCCATGGCCTCGGTCTTTGCCTCGGCGATGTCGTCGGCAAACTCCAGGGACTTCATCATGGTCTCGACAGCGTCCTTGTGCTCTTCGACGTTGTCGATGCGCACATACACGCTACCACCGTCAACGTCGGTGAAGTACTCGGTCGTTACGCCGCCCGTGTGCGTGTAGGAAGCGTTGCGCCAGGTCTTGCCGTTGTACTTGACGGGATCATTCTCGGTCCACTCAAAGTCGGTCTTCCACTTTGCCTCGTAGTCGAACAGCTCGTCGGCGTTCTTGTCAGAGTCGAAGACGGGGATGAAGCGATCGCTGGCGTGCTCGCTCTCGGTGAACTTAAACTGGGCCCTGTCGGCCGTGTCGCCGGCAACGTCGGTGATCTCGACGCCCTCGGGGACCTCGACCTTAAACCAGATGAAGTCGGTCCTCATATCCACGGCTGGCTTTTCCGCGCCGCCACCGCCACTGCCGGTAGCGCCACCGCTTCCGCCGCAACCCACCAGGGCAACTGCAGCAAAGAGACTGATGCAGAGGGTGAGAATCGCAAAGGCCTTCTTTTTCATGGTCGTGTCTCCTCATCTGTAACCGCCCATGGATTACCTGCCTTTACTGTACGCGTGGACGGCTCGATAGGGTGGGCCATGTGTCCCATTTTGATGGCCGGATTTGCGCCGTTAAGTGGCAATATGTCCGGGCGCAAAAGAGGGGAGAGCCGGCCTTTCCGTCCTTCCACTGGTTCCATGTTTGGTGCGGTGGGGCAGGGCGTAGCCGGGCGCTGCGAATCTTGACGACGGACGCATCCGGTTAGTCATCGTGGGTGCCTTGCCGCAGCTTTTTGTGCAAAAAGGGGTCCGCACCTTTTGCGGTGCGGACCCCTTTGCGTTGCAACAAGTTGCTGCGGCGTGTTTCGAAGATGAGATTACTTGCGGATCTTAGACACGACAGCGCTGGAGGCAAAGCAGGCGATTGCCATGATGCCCATAGCAGCGACGATGTTGGCGGAGGCGTCACCCGTGTTGGGCAGAGACTGCTTGTTGGCCTTGGTCTTTTTGGCGGGCTTGTTGTCGGAAGGCTTGTTGTCGGAAGGCTTGGGCGCGGGCTCATCCTTCTTCCACTGGGCGTAGAGCGTCACGGGAGCGGAAAGCTCAACCTTATCGCCCGCGGCATAGCTTGTGCCGGAGCCGTCCTTTGCGGTGTTCCAGCCCACGAAGGAGTAGCCCTTGCGCACCGGCTGCTCGGCCGTAACCTCGGCCTCGGTAACGTGCTCGACGGTAGCGAAATCGACAGTTTGCTTATCCTCGGAACCGTTCAGGTCGTAGGAGAGATCGTAGGCCTTCTCCTCGGTCGGGCCCTCCGTGTAGCCACAGTACTGGCACTTCTTGGTCACCTTGCGGGTCCAGGTGCCGGCGCCATCAGAGGTCCAGTCGGTGTAGTCGAAGTCAAAGGCCTGGTCGTGCTCGCCGTCGGTGTAGGAGTGAGTCTGCATCTTGCCAGCGGTCCACACGAGCTTGCCGCCGATGGAGACGTCGGTACGGCCGGAGTTCTGGCCCCTCCAAGCGCCAATGAGACCTCCAAACCCAAACACCTTGGAGCAGGTGTAAGGGTCGGTTGCAAGACCCGTTGCAGTCGTGTTGCAGTCGATGTTGACCTTGTACTTAAAGTCACCCATATTACTGTCATTGATATTAAGGGCGGTCTTGGCGGTCGCAGTCGAGTTGAACGTACAGTTGTTCACGTTGACGGTAATGTCATGGCTGCCCGCGCTGTAATCGGTATAGACATTGATGACTTTGCCACTGGCATTAAAGGTGCAGCTGTCAAACGTCATGGTCGGCGAGCTGTACGTCCAGATGGCGTAATCGCCATTCGGGGCGTTGAACGTCGTGTTCCTGAACTCGGCGGAAGAATAACCCCAGTAGAACGTCTTGCCATTAACAATGCAGCTGTCTACCACGGTTTTGTCGGCACGAATGAAGCCAAGATAGTCCGCAGAGCCCGAACGCAGCGTCATGTTCTTGAACGTAACGGTGCCGGCGCCGTCAAAGGAATAGTCGCCGTTGTACTCGGTACCATAGTTTGCAGGATCGGGCACGAGCGCGCCGATGTTCCATGCGGTTTTGTCCGTACCCAGACCCTCAAAGGTAAGATCCTTGTCCTTGGTGTGACCCTCGGAGTTCACCTTGTAAAGGGTGTAGTTGCCCTCACCGAGCAGGATGGTGTCACCGCTCTTCGCCGCGGCGGTAGCGGTGGCAAGATCACTGTAGCTTTCACCGGTGCGGGCATTGGTAATCGTGCCGGGGGCACCGTCTGCGAAAGCAGGCGATGCTACGCCCATCGTGACGAGCGCAACGGCAAACAGCGCTGCGACCGCACGAGAGGCCGTTTTCAAAAACGACTTCATGCTGAGACTCCTTCGACTCTAAAAGTATTAAATCAGCGTTAATATTATAGAACTTCTGACATTTTAATAAACCCCTATTTCGCGCCTTTATCGGTACGCCAATCTTTCTCGCGCTTCTTGCATATTTATTCCGCATACTTGCGTCTTTGTTGCATCGGATTGTGCAACAAAGACGCATTCGTTTTGCCGGTGTGGTTTGCGCGATGGCACTTGGCGTGTCTATGGCTCAATGGACTGGGCTCAAGACTGACCTTGACAGGGGGTCGGGATTGATTGCTTGGCGATAAGCGCAGCGATGTTGCGCCTATCGCCCGCCATAGAAAAGTGCGATAACTGGGCGCACTGACGCGAATGCTCTTATGGGCTAGACTAGGCACCACGAAATACACGATGCGTTCGGGCGGCGCCGACTGTCCGATTAGCTTGGCAAGCATTGAGGGTGCATGCACATGAGCCAAGAGATGATGGATAAGACCTGCCGAGGGTTTGCCGAGGCGCTTGCCGCGCGCGAGCCCGTTCCCGGCGGTGGTAGCGCGAGCGCATTCGTGGGCGCGCTGGGCGCCTCGCTGTGCGGGATGGTTGCTCGCTACGGAGCGACGAATCCCGCCCTTGCCGATCGCGCGGACGATTTGACGCGCGCATTTGCCCAGGCGGATGAGTTGGCGCAGGAACTTGTGGGTCTGGTCGCCGAGGACGTTCGTGCCTACGGGCAGGTGTCCGCGGCGTACGGTATTCCGCGTGACGATCCGGCTCGACCGGCTGCGATTCAGGATGCGCTGCACGTGGCGGCTATGCCACCGTATCGCATTATGGATGCCTGCGGGCGCGCGCTGGCGCTGCTCGAGGACATGGCGGACAAGGGGTCGCGCCAGCTGCTGTCCGACGTGGCTTGTGGCGCCGTGTTCTGCCGCGCCGCCATGCAGGGCGCGAGTCTGACACTCTTTGCCAACACTACGTCTATGAAAGACCGGGCACGCGCCGAGGAGCTCGAGGCGGCGTGCGATGAGCTGCTGGATACGTGGCTGCCGCGTGCCGATGCGCTGGCGCGCCGTGCCGCCGACGCAGCCAGGAAGAGGGGATAGCCATGGCCGAGCTGCTCAAAGGGGCTCCCGTTGCCCGTGCCTTGACCGAGGAACTCGCTGCTCGCTGCGCCGTCCTGCGCGAACGCGGCATTGTGCCGACGCTGGCCATCGTTCGTGTGGGCGAGCGCGAGGACGATCTGTCGTACGAGCGCGGCGCCCTCAAGCGCTGTGAAAAGGCTGGCATTGAGGCTCGCCGCGTTTTGCTTCCTGCCGATGCTTCGCAGGATGAGCTGCTGGCGGCTATTAAGGACATCAATGCCGACCCCGCCGTTCATGGCTGCCTAGTGTTTCGCCCGCTGCCCGCTGGGCTCGACGAGGATGCGGTTGCCGCGGCACTCGATCCCGCCAAGGATGTCGACTCCATGACGCCGGACTCGCTACTTACCACGCTTTCGGGGCGAGGCGAGGGCTTTGCTCCCTGCACGGCTGAGGCCGTGTTGGCGTTGCTGGACCATTACGGTGTTGAGCTGGATGGGGCCAAGGTCGCGGTCGTCGGTCGGTCTCTGGTGATTGGCCGTCCCGTTGCCGCCATGCTTACGGCTCGCAATGCCACGGTGACGACGTGCCATACGCATACGCGCGACCTTGCTGCCGAGTGTCGTGCGGCTGATGTTGTGGTTGCGGCCGTTGGGCGCGCGCGCACGATTGGCGCGGATGCGGTTCGCGAGGGCCAGACGATCATCGATGTTGGCATTAATTGGGACGAGGCCGCTGGCAAGCTGGTCGGGGACGTCGATTTTGATGCTGCGGAGCCGATCGTTAGCGCCATCACGCCCGTGCCGGGCGGCGTGGGGGCTGTGACCACCGCGATTCTCGCCAAACACGTGATCGAAGCGGCCGAGCGCGCATCGAAATAGGCTTTTGACCACGGGGCTGCCGAGGCCGTGGTTTCGCCCTTTTTGCACCGAAGCGATACACTGTTGCCGTTTGATTTCTTCGCTCAAGGAGGATGCGCATGCCGTGCACAACGATTTTGGTCGGTAAGAACGCGAGCTACGACGGGTCGACGCTGGTTGCCCGCAACGAGGACTCGTCCAATGGGGTATTTGAGCCCAAGCGCATGCGCGTAGTGCATCCCGACGAGCAGCCGCGTGTCTACACGAGTGTCCTGAGCCACCTGACCGTTGAGCTGCCCGACAATCCCATGCGTTACACAAGCGTCCCCGACGTTGTCCCGGGTCATGGCATTTGGGCCGAGGCCGGTTTCAACGAGCTCAACGTTGGCATGTCCGCAACCGAGACGCTCACCACCAACGAGCGCGTCCGCGGCGCCGATCCGCTCGTGGATTTCGTGCCCGCCAAGGGTAACGAGGGCGAGGACGGCTATGCGCCGGCGCAGCCCGGCGGTCTGGGCGAGGAGGATATGGTGACCCTGGTGCTGCCATACGCCAAATCCGCCCGCGACGGTGTGCGCATTCTGGGCGACCTGCTCGAGCGCTACGGCACCTACGAGAACAACGGCATCGCCTTTAGTGACGTTGACGAGATCTGGTGGCTCGAGACCATCGGCGGCCACCACTGGATCGCCAAGCGCGTACCCGACGACGCCTATGTGACCATGCCCAACCAGCTGGGTATCGATAGCTTTGACCTGGACGACGCCGAGGGCGCGCAGGTCGACCACATGTGCTCGGCCGACCTACGCACCTGGATGGCTGAGTGGCATCTGGACCTGACGTTGGGTGTCGAGGGCGACGCTCCCGCCGCGGTCTTTAACCCGCGCGAGGCCTTTGGCTCGCACAGCGACAGCGATCACGTCTACAACACGCCGCGCGCCTGGTACATGCAGCGCTGCCTCAACCCCAGCGATGTGTGGGACGGTCCCGACGCCGACTACACGCCCGAGAGCGACGACATTCCCTGGAGTCGCGTGCCCGAGCGCAAGGTGACCCTCGAGGATATCAAGTACGTGCTTTCGAGCCACTACCAGGGCACGGAGTACGACTGCTACGGCAGCAAGGGTACGCCCGCCACGCGCGGCGCCTATCGTCCCATCGGCATCAACCGCAACAGCCAGCTCGCCGTGCTGCAGCTGCGCCCCTATGCGCAGCCGGCGTATCGCGCCGTGCAGTGGATGGCGTTTGGCTCTAACTCGTTTAACGCGCTTGTGCCACTGTACGCCAATGTCGAGACCATGCCCGAGTACTATGCCGACACGCAGGCTCGCGTGACGTCCGAGAATTTCTATTGGGCGAATCGCCTGATTGGCGCCTTGGCCGATGTCCGCTTCCATGAGTGCGGTCGCGCGGTCGAGGATTATCAGGAGAAGGTTGGCGGCATGGGCCACAAGCAGATTCACGACGTTGACGCTGCCGTTGCCGCTCTGCCCGAGGCCGAGGTGCCCGCCGAGCTCGCCCGCGCCAACGAGGCCTTTGCCGAGCTTGTGCGCGTGGAGACCGATGCCCTGTTGGGCAAGGTGCTCTACACCACGAGCTGTGCCATGAAGAATTCTTTCGCGATGAACGATAACATTAGGTAAAAGCCACATTGCAGCGAACGAGCGGGGCAAACGCCGTCAAAGGCTTTGCCTCGCTCGATTTCTATCCCGGTGACAAACGATTTTGTGTCGTTTGCTCAATCTTGGGTACAAGTAGGCCAATGAAGTTGTTCACGATTGGAGCCAACCATGGTTATGAAATTCGATCAGCTTGTTAACGGTGCCATCAACGTGGGCTTCGGCGCCGCCGCCGTTGCCGTCGAGGGCGGCAAGAAGGTCCTCGACGACCTCAATGCCAAGGGCGAGCAGGTGCGCAAGGACGCCGGCACCCCCGATATCGCCCGCAGCGTGTCCGACATGTTCGAACAGGCCGGCGGTACCATCTCCGACCTTACCGAGCGCCTGGGCATGCAGGGCGAGACCGCGGCCCAGCGCGTGCTCGACGAGCTCATCCTCGCCCGCGTGCGCGTCATGACCGCCCCCGAGCGCACGGCCTTTTTGGCCCATGTGCGCGACATCGTCGATTCGGTCGAGGACAACGTGACCTCGGTGCCCGTCGAGTCCGTTGAGCCCGACGATGCAGAGGACGCCGAAGAGGCCGAGTAGCAGCGCAGATGGCAGATTCCACCACCGATTACAACAATCAAGATCCCTTGGGTGACGAGGCGGCGGTTGTCGACGAGGTCGAGGCCGCCGTCTCGGGCGCTCGCAAGAAGCCGCGCGCTGTCGATATGGTCCCTGAGGAGCCCGACGCGATGGCGCCGGACGAGGAATACCAGCTCACGCCGGCAGGTCGTCGTGAGCGCATTGGGCAGATCGTTCGCCTGATCAAAAAGTACCGCGTATGGGACAACCTCACGCCGGTGCGCCTGCGTCGTCTGCTCGAAGAGCTCGGCCCCATGTTCGTTAAAATGGGGCAGATTCTGGCTAACCGCTCCGAGATTTTGCCGCAGCGGTTTTGCGACGAGCTGCGCCGTCTGCGCTCCGACGTAGAGCCGGTGCCGTATGAGGTAGTGCTCCGCTGTTTGGAAGAGGAATACGGCCAGCGCCTGGGGCAGATGTTCGACGCGATTGACCCCAACCCGCTCGGTAGCGCGTCGCTCGCGCAGGTACACCGCGCCCGTCTGGTGACCGGCGAGGACGTGGCCGTTAAGGTGCAGCGCCCCGGTGCGCAGCAAGTGATGGCTCAGGATATCGACATCATCCGCTCGGTGGTACGCATCGTTTCCAAGTTCGTCAACACCGACCAGTTTGTGGACCTGCATGGCGTGGTCGAAGAGCTGTGGACCTCGTTTCGCGAGGAGACCAACTTTTTGGCCGAGGCCAAAAACCTCAACGATTTCTATGACTTCCACAAAAGCGTGCATGGCGTCTCGTGTCCCCAATCCTACTTGGACCTTTGCACCGAACACGTCGTGGTCATGGACTACATCGACGGCATCTCCATTGCCGACCCCAAACGCCTTGAGGCCGAGGGTTATGACTTGGAAAAGATTGGCGCCGCGATCGTCGAGGACTACTCGACGCAGGTGCTCGACGATGGCTTTTTCCATGCCGACCCGCATGCGGGAAACATCATCCTCAAGGACGGCATCGTCTACTTTATCGACCTGGGCATGGTCGGGCGCATGTCGAGTCACGACCGCGGTATCGTTAAGGACATGATTTTCGCCGTGGCCGAAGGTGACGTTCCCAAGCTCAAGGATTCGCTTATGCGCTTTGCCGTGACGCGCGGCGATTCTGCCGAGCTCGACCATTCGGCCTTTTTGTCCGACTTGGATTTTATCGTCGCCGACTTTGCAGGGCTCGATCTTAAGGACCTGGATATTGGCGAGTTTTTGACCTCGCTGTTAAATCTGGCGCGCAAAAACGACGTTGAGCTGCCGAGCGTGGTGACGATGTTCGCCCGTGGCATGGTGACACTCGAGGGTCTGCTGACCGAGTACATGCCTAACGTCAACATGATCCAGATCATCCAGACGCACATCAAAAACGAGAAGAGCACCTATGCGCGCGTCCGCGAAATGGGGCACGATCTTGCCGCGAGCAGCTATCGCGCGGCAAAAGGCTCGCTCGAGGCGGCCGAGTATCTGGGCTTGGCGTCGCGCATGCTCACGCGCGGCCAGCTTAAGGTGAACACGCAGATCATGAGCAGCGATAAGGCGCTGCGACAGCTGGGTGGAATTGTCGACCGCATGTCGATGGCAATTGTGATCGCCGGCCTGTTTATCGGCTCGTCGGTTGTGTACTACGCGCGCATCGAGCCGGTTGTGTTCGGTATTCCGGTCATTGGCTTTATGGGCTACGTGAGTGCGCTGGTGCTGGCGCTGATGCTGGGCCGCGAGATCTGGCGTAACAGTCACGGCGGCAAGCGGTAGAGACTGCGACCGTCACCGCATTCTCCTATCGCAAACAATAGCTTTTACCTTGGGCTTCGCCTGCGTGCGGGGCCCTTTTGCGTGCTACCATATTGACAGTAATAATCGATGGCCTAGATGGTGGTGCGGAGACGCACGAATGCGCGGTTTTCCTGCGCGTTTGGGAGAATCGGGGTGCAAGTCCCCGGCTGTACCAGTAACCGTAATTCCTCTTGGTCCGGGATGGTCGCGCCGCAGATCGGACGGCGTGCCCGGGTCGGTAAGGTTAAGTCGGATCGCCTCCCATCTTGCACGCGGCCGCGGCGCATGCCGCCGGCACGCGTTGGGCTCTGGAGGGAAGGGGGACCCCGATGGGGGTACTCGAGCGCAATGTGCGCGATGACGTGGGGCAGCCGCTGGGCAATGCTCCAAGTGCAGACAGTAGGAGACAAATGGATATGTTTGAGGACGAGTGCCAGCGCGCCTCGTGGCGTCGTCATGGAGCGATTGCCCGCGGCATAGCCAAGCGCGGTCTGGTGGCGTTCCTGGCGTTTGCCATGGCTTTTGGCACCACGCCGGCGCAACTTTGGGCCGAGGGCGCCGAGGGCATTGCCGAGGCCGTGACGCAGACTGCGGAGACGAAGTCGGCGGAGGAGCAGGCTGCCGGCGAGGGTGACGCCGATGCTGCCGGTACGGATGCCGCCGCGTCTTCCGGTACCGTTGCGACCTCCGAGCAGTCGAGCGCACCGCAGCCGAGTGCTGTCCAGAGCGCAGCGGGGAGCAGTGCCGTCGCGGTGCAGAGCGATGACGCACTTACGATTTTCTCTCTAACGTTCGAGAACCTATCGACCGGCAAGCAGTCTTATGCCGGTTACACTACGTCGGATACGATTTTGGTCCATGCCTTTCAAAAAGTTAATGGGGCTAGGATCGAAATTGATTCATCCGATCTCAGTTATCAGTGGCAAGAGGGTCCTAAACAGAGCAGGAAAGACTCGGATTACACCGATATTCCCGGCGCTACTGAGCAGACCCTAAAGCTTGCCGAGTATGCCGGTAAGTCTGTCCGTTGCGTGGTGACACCTAAAGCGGGTGGCGACTCATATGCTAATCGCGGGACGACTCTGGTCACCGCCGCCGATAGCGTCAGTGTTTCGAGCGTCACCCTCGATAAGAGCGGTAAGGTTTACGCCGGAGATGTGATTTCTGCAACGGCGAAGTCGGGTACAACGGACGTCTCCGCGGACTCTCGCGTTTCCTGGCAGTGGTACTACGGCGACTCGAGTTCCGTTAGCGCTTGCACCAATAAAATCACTGGGGCAACGAGTCGTACTTTTACGGTTACGGCTGACCTGTTTGGCAAATACCTCGTTGCCAAAGCTACGAGCGCTTCTGGCGAGACTACTCCTTACGTTGCCGTTGGTCCTGTTTCGGAGGCTGGCGCGGTCGAGCTGTACGGCGTTACGGTCGAGGGCGCTTCTTCTACTGGGGCCGTGCATGTGGGCAACGTGCTCACGGCTAAGGCGACCAAGGGCAACTCTTACACGAACGTTGGATCTACCGATACCGTTCACTATCAGTGGCAGTACGCCGACGCCAAGTCGACGTCCGACGCCGCGTTCAAGAATATCGACGGTGCCGCCGACTCTGCCAGCTATACGGTTGCGGCCGATATGGTGGGCAAGTACATCCGCGTGATCGCCACGAGTGAAAACTCCGTTAAGAGCACACAGAAGAAGTACTACGGCAGCACCACCTCGGTTGACCCCGTGGGTCCGGTGACGCTTGCCGGTCAGTACACGCTTAAATCTGTCGAGCCGGCAGAGGCTTCGACGGCTACGCTCAACGTGGGCACGACGCTTACGCCCAAGGTCCGTATCCCCGACTCTTCGAGTTGGTCGGATTCCGCTCTGCCCGATGACGCCAAGCTGACCGTCACCTGGTATGCCAAGGGCGCCGATGACGCTAATTGGACCAAGGTCACCGATAACCTTGACGCCTCCACCGGTGCGCTGACTATCACCGATGCGCTTGTGGGCAAATCCCTCAAGCTCGAGGCCTCGGCGCTCGACAACACCGTTACGTGGACCTCTAGGGACACGGTGCTGCCGGTGGGGGAGTATAACCTGCTGCGCGTCGTGAGCACGCCTCAGCTCCAGAGCAAGTCGACCAACCTTGTCGCGGGCGATAGCGTCTCTGCCGATGTGTACGCTAAGCGCGTCGACGGCTCGACCACTAACGGCTCGACCACTAACGGCGTTAAGCTTTCTGCCGACAGCGCCGATATCTCTTGGTATGCGGCCGACGCCTCCGATGCGGCGGATGATGATTGGACTAAGCTCGAAGTAACGGGTGCCAAGATCCAGGTTCCCGATGCGGCCGGTAACAAGTACCTTAAGGCTGTTGCTGCGAGTGGCTCTTCCGAGGTCGAGGTCGTCTCGGCCAACAAGGTCATCAAGGCCGGTTCGCTCGAGGCTGCTGTTCAGAAGCTCAGCGATAAAAACGCGCTGATAAGCGTCGCCTACAGTGCTGATGGCGGTAACGTCAACGACGCGTTGAAGGCTCAGCTCAAGCAGCTCGGCTTTGATGATATCGACGTTAAGACTAAGACCGCCAGCTTCAGCTCTTCGTATGAGGGCGCTGAGGTCGGCATCTCCTCTACGTACGATAAGACTAACGGCGATGTCACGTTCTTCTATCTCGATCCCAACGCGTCTAGCGGCTGCAGCATTGACCAGCTGCGTCGCGCGAGCGTTACGTTCGTGCTCTCGCGTGATGGCAAGTCGGTTGAATACAAGCCGACTAAAACTGTTGAAATCGCTTGGAACGAAGGCAAGCTTCAGGACCTGCTCGACAACGCCGCCGAGCAGCTTTCCATCGGCTATGCCACGGGCGATACCGCCGAGAGCGTTACCCAGAATCTGACGCTGCCATACAGGGCGGGCGCCAACAAGAAGTTCTCCGTCGAGTGGACGAGCTCCGATACCGATGCCCTGTCTGTTTCGGGCAACGGCTGGGACGACTACACGGGCAAGGTCGCGCGCAAGTCGAGCGACCGCGAGGTCACGCTGACCGCCAAAGTCTCGGTGTTGTCGAACGTCTCCGATGTCAAGGTGACCGGTGGGGCCACGCATGCCGTTACTGTCAAGGGCGACCCCGATAAGGTTGCATCCGACAAGGCCGACCTGCAGGCAAAGGTCGATGCGGCCTTTACCTACGACAATATCAAGTACTACGGCACCAAAACGGTTGCCGACAAGGACGGCCTAACCGCCGACCTGCAAATGCCACAGCCCAAGAACCTTGGCGTCGACGGCAAGTATTACAAGGTCGAGTACTCCGCCAGCACCGATGACATCACGTTTAACGGTTACAAGGGTACGGTCTATCAGCCGCTGCCTGGCGCCGAGGCAGCGAAGACCAAAGTCACCCTTACGGTGACCGATAAGTCCAACGCCGAAGTCACGGCAAGCAGGACCCTCGACTTTGCGATTTCTCCGCAGAATCAGGACGAGCTCAATGCCGAGTTGTTCTACCTGAGCCTTGCGAAGTCTTCGTTCTACTTGGGTATTCTTGATGGCCAAAATGCCTCCAGCGTGACGGGCAACCTGCATGCGCCACTCAAGGTGTATGGCCAGGGATATGCGGTTAATTGGTGCTATTCCACCGAAGAGGCTTCGGGACATTACGGCTTCGTGTTTAGTGAGCTCCCCGGTGGCACGGAGAACACCTATCGTTTGCTCAAGTCGAGCAAACCGAGGGTTATCGCACATGAGAACCTTATCCTCACTCAGCCCGAATACAACACGAAAGTCACGATTAGCGGCCGTCTGAAGAGTGAGCGTTTTGCCCGTTATGCCGAGCGCTATCCCGACAATTCGGACTACGCGGTGCTTGCCGGCTTGGATGTTTCTGCGACGGTAAACGTCAAGGGAACGACGGGGCTCGACAACCCGAACGAGGGCAAGACCATTACGGTGACGGCCAAGGTCACGGGCGTCTCCGCAAGTGATGCCGACGGCAACTACACCGAGCAATCGGTGGTGCCCTTGACCGAGCTTACGCTTCCCGCCGACGATGACACGACGGCCGAGTCGGTACTCGAGCAGCTTATGACGGCTGCCGGTTGTACGAACCTCGAAGCAAATGCATGGGGTCTTACGAGTGCGACGATGCCCGATGGCCGCGTGTTGAGCACAACGAGCGCCGCGCCGTACAGCTACTGGTCGTTCTTTGTAAACAATGGGTATGCGAGCGTCGGTGCCCCGAGCTATTTCCTTAAGAACGGCGATTGCGTCGAGTTCCGTTATGTTAAGGGTGACGGCACGCAGAAGCCCTCGACGGCTCCTGCTACCAATCCCGGAACGGAGCATCCCGATGTCGATGCGGCATGGAATGGTTTTGCGAACGGTGGCTCGGGATCCTCGACGGACGCCCTTACGCCTACAACAAAGACAGATACGCCTTCTTGGGCACTTAATCTTCTGACCGAAGAGCAGCAGAAGGCAGGTGCAAGCGCCTCTGCGTCTGACCCCATTGTCGCGAACGGAAAGGTATACCTTGTCACGGGCGCTTCGGTATGGGGTGGAAAGACGTGGAATGCTGTCCTGAATGAGATTGATCCCGAGACGGGTTCCGTTCTGCGATCTCTTGAGCTCGGCTCTTCCATGGATACCACCTGCCGTCCTGTTATTGCGCAAGGCATTATTTTGATTCCGCTTTCCGGCGGCTATCTGCAGGCTGTTTCGGCGAAAACGTTTGAGACGCTTTGGTATTCCGATGCGTTTACGAAGCAGAACCTGTCTTCGTTGACCGTTGACGGCGACTACGTCTATATCAACACCCTTGATTATTGGTCTGCCAATGGCAATGACGTGCAAAACGGTACGGTCAGGCGCATCAATATTCACACGGGCGCCATCGCCGGTAGCGCCTCCGTCGCTGACGGAGGTTACTACTGGTCTGGCGGCCTGATGGTAAATGGCTACTACGTTGTCGGCAGCGACTTCGGCCAGGTGCGCGTGTATTCCGCCGATCTGTCGAAGCTTGTCGCCTCGTTTAAGCTATCTGGTGGCAATATCCGCTCGGAGCTTACCGTCCACGATGGCTATGTATACGCCGTTACGCGCGATGATGGCACGTTGCACAAGCTGACTATTGGTTCGGATGGCTCTATTACCGAGGCCGGGAAGGTGCAGTTTGCCCCATACTCGACTTCAACGCCCGTGTTTAGCGGCAAATATGCCTTTATTTGCGGTGCGACTGCGAACAATTGGAAGGCTAAGGGCCTGCTGTCGATCATCGATCTTTCTGATATGAGCGTGAGGCAGATTACGAAAGCCGATGGCGAAGAGCTCGGCTTTGAATCGAAGAGCACGCCGCTCGTCTCGACGCGTGATGGCGAGACGTACGTGTACTTCACCCTAAATGGCGCCAAGGGAAACTGGCCTAACTACACTTCGGGCGGCGGCGTGTATATGTACAAGCTGGGCGATGCCGAGGCGACCGAAGTGTTTGTTCCCGGTTCTGGTTATGCAAACTACTGCATGGCGTCGGTTGTCTGCGACGAGTTCGGTAACCTTTACTACACGAACGACTCAGGTCACTTGTTCTGTGTGAAGTCCCAGGCCCATCGTGTTAAGTTTGATGCTCGGGGCGGCTCTGCGACTGGCGATCAGACGCCTGCTTCTGGCTCGACCGTTGCCAAGCCGGCGGATCCGACGCGCGATGGCTACACCTTCGCGGGTTGGTACACCGATGCTGCCTGCACCAAGGCGTATGACTTTAGTGCCGCGGTGACGGCCGATATGACGCTCTACGCTAAGTGGACCAAGAATGCCGTTACCCCTGGCGGCAACGGTGACTCTGGCTCCAATAGCGGCAATGGCGGCTCCAATGGCGGCTCGGGTAATGCCGGTGCTGGTTCTGGTTCCGGTAACGGCACAAACGGCCAGCAGAGCGGCGGCGCTGTTTCGCCTGGGCAGAAGCCGGTGTCGTCGACCACGACCGAGACCAAGGACGGCAAGGATTCCAAGAAGGATTCCGACAAGGACGGCAAGAAGGACAGCAAGAAGTCTGACAAGAAGTCCAGCTTCAAGTCCGACACGGGCTCGGCTGCCGCGACTACCACCAGGAAGTCCGCTGAGGCTCCGGCGCAGCAGTCTGGCTTCAACCCGCTCGCCATTGTCGGCGTAGCGGCCGGCGTGATCGGGCTTGCGGTCATTGGCGTGTTCGTGTTTACCAAGCGCCGGTAGGTGAGAGCCGTGTCCAATAAACCTCAGGATGCCGACTCCAAGCAACCCGACTCGTCGTTTATTCAGCTCGACGATGCTAAGCAAAAGGGCGCCGCTTCGGCGGCGTCCGCCCCTCGGCGCAAGGCGCTTGTTTGCGCCCTGACGGCCGTCTGTATTGCACTCATCATCGTCTCGTTGGGTTTTGTCCATCCCTCTACCAGCGGTGCATGGTCCATCGACTGGATTGCGCGGGCTGTGACAGGGGAGAGCGTCGTTGCCAAGGATGCGTCGGTTTCCGGCTCGACTACCGCTTCGGGCAAGGCTGCGCCCAAGGACTCCAAATCTTCGGACAATGCGAAGGACGGGTCGAAGGATTCGGTCGAATCTGACTCCAAGGCCGATTCCGAATCTTCGGACAAGGACTCAAAAAAGGATTCGAAGGAGAAGAAGTCCGAAGGCAAGGGCGGCAAGAAGTCAGGGGACAAATCGGGTTCACAGAATTCTGATTCCACTGGCGGATCGAACGCTTCTAACGGCTCGTCTTCGGGCGGTGGATCGACGACCGGCGGTGCGTCCACTTCTAACGGCGGTGGCGCCCCTGCAGACGGCCAAGGCGGCTCGCAGCAGCCTGGCTACGTCACGGTGACGGTTTCGGTGACATCGAGCGCTGTGGGCAATCCTGTGTCTTCTAGCGGTACCTTCACCTTTAACGAGGGCGCTACGGCCTACGATGCCCTGTGCGCTCTGGGCCTTTCCGTCAATGCGTGCGGCACGTCGTACGGCACGTACGTTTCCGCGATTGGTGGTTTGGCCGAGAAGGAGCACGGCGCCAAGAGCGGCTGGATGTACTCCGTTAACGGCACGGCGCCCATGACGGCCTGCAGTAACTTCGTTCTCCCCAATGGCGCCAACGTCGTTTGGTATTACGTAACGGGTTAGAGGCCTTGACATAACGCGCCAAACGGGCGGTTCGGACCAACATCCGAGCCGTCCGTCTTTATGCGAGCGGGACGCCGTTTCCCAATCGAGGCTCAACCGGAAATTGCATCCCACTCTGAAGGCGAATTCCGGGACACGGTTTCCGCATCAGCATCCATTGGGAAAGCGCATCCCATTCTAGACATCGATAACGGGATGCACTTTCCGTTTCGGCGTTCGCGGGAAACTGCGTCCCGGAATTCCGGCTCAGAGCGGGATGCAGTTTCCCGATGGGGCGGGTTTCGGAAAGCGTGTCCCGCTCTGAGGGCTCATTCCGGGATGGACTTTCCGCATGGGGTTCATCTGGAAACTGCGTCCCGTTCTGTTGACTGATTCCGGGACACAGTTTCCGCTAGGACGGCGTTGCGGAAGCTGCATCCCATTCTGAGGCTGCAATCTGGGATACACTTTCCGGAACGGCGTTCATGGGGAAATTGCGTCTCATTCATGCACCGTAGCCCGCCTTCCTCGGCAGACTCTGCAAACAAAAAACCGGTTGGAATGGGAATTCCAGCCGGTTGCGAATGCAAGGGTATGTTTGGCTGACTACGACCGTGCGCCTTCGAGGAAAAAGCGACGGCTAAAGTAGTTGTACCAGGTGACCAGGAACGTGGCGATGGCCTTCATGGCCTGGTAGCCGATGCTCAAAAACGTGACGCCCACAAACATGTACAGGTCGTTGAGGCCCAGACCGATCACCGACAGGATGGTAAAGATCGTGAACTCGCGCTTACGGCTCATGCCCTCGCGATGGTCGAACACGTACTTCATGCTGAGCCAGTAGTTAACCACGACGGACGTGGTAAACGAGACCGTCGTGCTCATCAAAAAGTCGAGGTGGAACAGCTCGACGAGCGCAATAAGCATGCCCCAGTCGACGCCAAAGGAGATAAGGCCCACGACAGCGAACTTGAGGAACTGCTTGGTATGAGGTTGTGCCAGCGCGTTGCGCACGTAATCACATCCAATGCGTTGATGAATCGAGCAACGAGATACTTTAGAGCTTTTGCATGGCAAACGTAAGGTCTTTGGCAAGAACTATACGAACTCGCCAAATATTCAAGTGGTAATCCGCAAACGCTGCAAATCTTCCCGTAAACGAGCAAGGCCCAGGCAACGCTACGCTCGACGCGCGTCATCCGCAGGTCCCCGTAGTGCAACGAGGAGGCCGAGCTATTTGGTCTGCTCGCCCTCTAGGAAGATTTTTCGCGTTACAAAGTTGTAGACCATGACGAGTGCGGTAGCGCAAATCTTGGCGATATTGGCCTCGAGGCCCAGGCCGGCGTTGAGGGCCAGCACGATGCCGTCGTTGAGCGCCAGGCCAATAACGGATAGCACGACAAAGATGATGAACTCGCGGCGGCGGCTCATGCCCTCCTTGTGTGCAAACACGTACTTCATGCTCGCGACGTAGTTAAAGATGAGCGAGACGATAAAACCGCTGGTGTTGGCGATCAAGATGTTGAGGCCCAGGCCGTAGTGGAGCAGATTCATGATGCCAAAGTCGATGACGGTGGCAACGACGCCGACGACGCCAAACTTTATGATCTGCGCAAGGAGCTTTTGCATGGTACCTGCCTTAGGGTGGCGCCGGGGCGCCGCGGGGATGACAAACCCAGCAAGTTTAACCAATCCCCGCAGGCGGGGCTAGGCGCGCTCCTCGATAGCACCGTTTCTATATGCATCGAGGAGTTGGCGCAGGTCTTGGATCTGACTTCGAATCTTGACGCCGGTATCGGTGTCGCTCACCATGCGGCGCCGGTCGGCCTCGTCAAAGCGGTTGGTCTCGCTCTCGATATCGATGTTGCGGGTGAGCGCCTCGGCAACGCTGGTAAAGGCCTGGTGCGACTTGAGGCGGCATCCGCGCGAGCTCGAGATGAGCGTGTAACCGGCGATGCCCGTTTTGGGGTGGTAGGCGCGACAGAAACCGCCGTCGATGACCAGCAACTTTCCGTTGGCGCGGATGGGCTGCTCGCCCTTGGTGGTCTTGACGGGCGTATGGCCGTTGATGATATGGCCCGTCGGCGAGCAAGCCATGGGGGCGACGCCAAACTCCCGCATGATGTCGTCGCAAACGGACGAGGACGTGGTGAGCGTGTAGTACGGGTCCATCGGCTCGACCCAAGTGCTCTTGTCGGCAATGTAGGCGCGCTCGAAGGTGCGCACCACGCGTCCGCTGGCGGGTGAGTTAAAGCCGATCCACAGGTACCACATCCAGTCGAGGGCATCGCGGTCGCCGACGCGCCAGGCGCGGCGGGCGATATAGTCGCAAAAATCAAAATAATCGCGGCCGGCGTGCCAGGTACCCAGGCAGTTCATGCTGCTAAAGGTGCCGTCTTCGTTGAGCGGTACGCAGCCGTGGAACAGCAGATTGCCGTTGGCGACCTTATACATGGAGCCGTGGGTATAGAGGAAATCGATGTGGCGATGCAGATGATCGGCGGTGACAAACTCGGACACGAGCTTGTCGATGATGTGCTGTTCCTCGGGCGTGAGCGTGTAGGGGTCCGCTGGATCGACGGTGGGGAAGTCGTTGGTCGTGAGCGGCCACACGCTGCCGTCGGCGAGGGTGACCGTGCCGGTGTCGTGATCGACCTTGTCGAGCAGTAGGCGGTCGGCCATGTCGAACTCGGGGTGGCGCTGGATAATCTGGCCCTCGAGCTTAAAGAGCAGAACGTTGATGGCTTTGATGAGCGGGCTGATGGGCTCGCCGGCGGTATAGGTGGCGTTGGCAAAGGCGACAAGCTCGCGCAGCGAGATGCCGTAGTCGTTCTCGAGAATCTCGTAGTTGTCGTAGCGCAGGTTGTTGCGTAGCACCGTGGCGATGCAGGCAGGCTCGCCGGCAGCGGCGCCCATCCACAACAGATCGTGATTGCCCCACTGAATATCGAGCGAATGATAGGTGAGCAGGCGGTCCATAATCTTGGCCGCGCCGCCGCCGCGGTCGAAGATGTCGCCCACCAAGTGTAGGTGGTCCACGGCGAGGCGCTTGATGAGTGAGGCGAGCGACTCGATAAAGTCGTCGGCGCTGGCGGTCTCCAAGATGGATTCGATAATGCGCTCGTGATAACGCACGCGGTAGTTGTTCTCGTCCGGATGCGTGTGCAGCAGCTCGTCGATGATGTAGGCGTAATCGCGCGGGATGGCCTTACGTACCTTGGAGCGGGTGTAGCGGCTCGAAAGCGAGCGGGCAACCACAATGAGCTGGTTGAGCATGGTCTTGTACCAGGTGGGCGAGTCCTCGTGCCGGCTGCGGACCAGATCCATCTTCTCGCGCGGGTAGTAGATGAGCGTGCACAGCTCGCCCTTTTCGTTAAAGGAGAGCGTGTCGCCAAAGATTTCGTCGACATGCTCGCGCACGACGCCCGAGCAGTTGTTGAGGATGTGCATAAAGGCTTCGTACTCGCCATGCACATCGCTCATAAAATGCTCGGTGCCCTTGGGCAGGTTGAGGATGGCCGAGAGGTTGATGATTTCGGTGAATGCGGATTGCTCGGTGGGGAACTGTCTCGACAGCAGGCGCAGATACTTGAAGTCTTGCGGATTGCGATCGAATACGACCATGAAACACCTTCCGATGGGGTTGGTAAAACTGATAAACAGCGTCAAACGTTTATCAGTATGCGCCGCTTTTGTTTCAATTGCGGTTAGGAGATTGAATTGTTGGCCGAACGGTTTGCTAAATCGATTTAGTCAAGGTAGATATGGCGGTTGAGTGGAGACATGGGGTCATTTTTGCAGGCGCATACCTCCGGGATCGCTAGAGATGATGACGGTAAAGATGTTCACTACCTTTGGTTCAATTTGGTGAATAACGGACATTTGTACCGTATTCCCGCTTGCTGTGCGATAATTTGCGCAGCAATGAGTAAGGAGCCTCATATGAGTGATTTTGTCCTGACCTGTGAATCCGCCGCCGATCGAACCCGTGAGTTCTTTGCGTCGCGCAATATTCCTGTCGTGTGCTTTCATTACGAGATCGACGATGTTGTCTATACGGACGATCTGTATCAGTCGATTACGCCGGACGAGTTTTTTGCTCAGATTGCCGCGGGCGCCATGCCCAAGACGTCTCAGGTGAGCGTGGGTGAGTACGAGGAGTTTTGGGAGCCGTTTGTTGCCGAGGGTAAAGACGTGCTGCACCTGACGTTGTCGTCGGGTATTTCGGGCACGTATGGATCGGCCTGCGTTGCGGCGCAGATGCTCGCGGATCGCTATCCCCAGGGCGGCAAGGTTCGCGTCATCGATTCGCTGGCGGCGTCTTCGGGCCTTGGCCTGCTGGCGGAATGTGCCGCCGACGTTCGCGATGGCGGCGCTTCTCTCGACGAGACGGCCGCTTGGATTGAGGAGCATAAACTCAACCTGCACCACTGGTTCTTCTCGACCGATCTGTCGAGCTACCTGCGCGGTGGTCGCATTTCGGCCGCGAGCGCGATCATCGGCACGGCGCTCAAGATTTGCCCGCTTATGACGGTCGATTGCGAAGGTGAGCTGGCGCCGCGTGAGAAGATTCGCACCAAGAAGCGCGCGATTTCCGAGATGGCTAAGACCATGATGGCACACGTGCAGGGCGGTGCGGATTATTCGGGTAAGTGCATCATGTCGCACTCGGCGTGTCGCGGGGATGCCGAGGCAGTTGCGGCGCTGATCGAGGAACAGGTTCCGCAGCTTAAAGGCAAGATTGAGATTAATGACATCGGTACTCTGATTGGCTCGCATACCGGACCTGGTACGGTGGCGCTCTTCTTTATGGGCGACAAGCGCGTGGACTAACGTTTGTGGGCTGGCTGACGGTTTTAACGGCTACGCCTGTCCTCCTGACATTTGATAACAGAAAAAGGCCCGTCCCGTTGTTTGCGGGGCGGGCCAAGATGTTTTGCTAGCGTTTCTTTCCGCGGAAGAAGAAACCGTGTAGCGAGGGCTTGAGTCCGCGGTTGGCACGACGCTCCTCGATATGATCGTGGATCGAGGCGACGCGTTCGATGACCTCGTCGGGAATCGGCACGTCGGGATTCATGTTCTCGACCTGGCTGACCTCGGCGGCGGCGACCTGGTCGATAATGGGCACATCGTCGCGCGAGATGACAGGCGTGGCGTCTTCCTTCATCTTGCGGTAGCGCTCCATCATGTCGGTTTGCAGCTGCTGGGCCGAAGGCGGCGTCCAGATGATAGCGTTGGCGCCGGCGGCGATGGTTTCGCGGATGCTCTCGGGCGTCTTGCCACCCGGTGCGATGAGCGGCAGGCTGGGATAGTGCTCTCGCAGCTCGCGTAGGACCTGGGGTGTGTTTTTGCCGGCGGCGATGTTGAGGATCTTGGCCCCGGCGCGCACCTTGGCGTGGGCATCGTCATCGCAGCGAACGACCGTGGCGATGACGGGGATGTCGGCGATGTTGGTGATGTGCTCGACCATCTCGGCGGTAGCGGGGGAGTTGACCACGCAGCCCGCCGCGCCCTGCATCTCGGAGACTGCCGCCATCTGCACGGAGCGCTTACCGGTGGTGGTACCGCCGCCAACGCCCACAAAGACCGGGCACTCGGCAACAGTCAGCAGCGCCTGCGTAATGGCAGGCTGCGGCGTGAAGGGGTAGACGGCAAACACGGCGTCGGCATTGGAGTTGCGGATGACCGCCACGTCGGTGGTGTAGATGAGCGATTTGATGCGACGTCCAAAGAGCGTAAAGCCGCTGGCCTCCTCGATCTCATCGGGCATGCGGAGGGCCGCCTTGCGCAGGCGCCCATCGATGGGCAGCGGCTCCATGGGCAAGAGGCCGCCGGGGGTTACGGCCACCTGGGGCTCGGTAAATTCGTCCGCAAGCTCAACCTCTGAGAAATCGACCGAGGCGACGATGTCCTCGTGAACCTCGGCGGGAACATCGATGGGGGCTTGGTCGGTCGTCGCGGCGGGCGTGTCGAAGGAGCTGGTGGCGACAAAAGCGTCAACACGCTCGTTCAAATCGTTGAGAGAATCCATTGCGGTCCGTTTCTATAATGTGCGGTCGGCAGCGTGCGACCGGCGCTACGTTGCTAAAACGTTTGACGAGTTGATTTTTCCCCGCCGCGCCATCCGTTAGACTGAAGGGCCGCGAACGTGAAGGAGCTGTGGTGGCGGGAATCGAGGTGCTATCTTGGATGTCCCGTTTATAAGAGAGGTGGCGCGGTATGGAAATCACGACAATATTGAGCTCGATTGGCCTATGCGTGGGCGCAATCGTAGCCGCCGCGGTCATCTACTTTGTGGTTACGGCCATTAAGGGCAAAAAGGCCGAGCGCAAGGAACGCGAGGCACTTAAGCAGCACCGTGACCAGCAGGACAAGCGCGCACGGAGATAGCTTGTTGAGTTGGTCCGTGCGCTAGCTGCGTTTTCGGATCAGAGCGATGTAGAAGCCCTCAAAGTCGCGGCTGGGCGGGATGGTCAGCGTGCCAGGCATGCCGTTGGCGACGGTCGAGACGTGACCGGTGGCGACGGCCTCGGTGAGGGCGTTGCTCTCGACGCATGGCTCTTCGCCAGCTTCCTGAGCACGGCGCGTTTCGCTTTCGCTCGGCGTGCCGTCGAGGGGGATGAGCTCGCAGTCCATGTGCTTGTCGAGGGCCTCTTGCAGGGCGTCCTCGTTTTCCTGCGGCAAGATCGAACAAGTCGAATAGACGAGCGTGCCGCCCGGCTTGAGGGCGCCCATGGCGCGGTCCAGAAGCGCGCGCTGCGAGCGGGCGCACTTGCAGAGCAGCTGCTCGGTCAGGCCGCGCAGGCTTTTCTCGTTGCCGCTGATGACGGTGCCCGTGCCGGTGCAGGGGGCGTCGAGCAGGATGCGGTCAAAGCGAAAGAATTCGTCGAGCTCGCGTGCGTCGATGCGCATGACGGGCACGTTTTTGGCGCCCTGGCGGCCCAAGTTGGCCTCGAGCTTTTCGGCGCGGGGAATGCTCATCTCGCAGGCGGTGAGGTGCGCCTGTCCCCGGGTAAGGGCGGCGATCTGCGTCGTCTTGCCGCCGGGGGCCGCGCACATGTCCAAGATATCCTCGCCGGCCTGAGCGCCCAGCACCAAAGGAGGCATCATGGACGACAGGCTCTGCAGGTAGATCATGCCGTTGCGGTAGATGTCGAGATCCCACAGATCGGATACCTGGGCCTCGGGCAGGATGAAAGCGTCCGGGTACCAGGCAACGGTTTGGTGGGCGATGCCGGCTGCGTCGAGCGCGGCGGCGATGACCTCGGCGGTCGCCTTGAGCGTGTTGGCACGCAGCGTGACCGGGCGCGTGGCTGCGGCGCCAAAGCCTTCGATCATGAGCTCGGCATCGGCAGGCGCATAGGCGCCGGCGACCGTGTCGACCATAAAGCGCGGCAGGTCGGCGGCGGAGTGTTGGGCGGCAAGCTGGTCGGAAAGCTCGGTAGCGGCAAACTGCCTAAGCTTGAGCTCGGGCTTAACCTGCTTTTTCTGCTTACGACGACGCGGCTTGGACATCCGTCTTTCCTTCCCATTCCATTAAAAGTAGTCAATTTGGGACGGGGCTATTTTAGCTGCCCGTCCGCTTCGGCAGGCGTTGCAGTTAAATTTGGGACGGGGTAGCTAAAATAGCCCCGTCCCAAATTGACTAGTCTGCCTTGGCGTTTGTCTAGTACTGGCTCTCGTGCTTGCTGAAGAAGTCGAAGCGCGGGGGCAGTGGCTTTACGCGGTGCTCGCCGGGCTCCTCGCCCAGGCTCTCCACAAACTCATCCGTGGAGGCAAAGATGTTATCCCAGCTAAAGAAGGCGACCGGATCGACGTCGAAGTACTCGCAGATGAGCTCGCAGCCGGCCGGCACAATACCGTGCATGAGCACGGTCGCCACGCGCAGCTCGGTAAAGGCGTCGACCAGTGCCTGCGTCATTGCGGCGTTTGCCTCGCTACCCTCGAGCTTGTTGGCAGCTTTGGAGGCGTCGCTCCAGCGCTTGTTGGCGGCACGCAGGTAGTCGTCACACACGGCGAGCGCGCGGTGCGTCTCGAACTTGTACATGGCCTGCTCAAAGGCGAGAGCTGCCTGCTCGGCGGCTTCGACCACGGTGGCGGAGGCGGCACCGGCGGGGATGCATCCGTTGCGGTAGGGGCTCTCGTCGCCCTCCTTGACGGCGACGCCGTAGAAGCAGCTGCGGGCCAGGCGGTTGAACACGCCGGTCAAAAGCGCGCTCTCCTTAAGGGCCGGGTCGATAACGCGCTTGTCGTCGCAGGCGCGCACCTCGTTGCCGTCCTTGTCCTTGCCGGTCACGCGTGTGTCATATGCCTTGGGGCTAAAGCTCACCGGCTTCTCGGACAGGCCGAGCGACAGCCAATGCGCACGCATCTGCTCGCAGGTGTAGTGGTTGAGCAGGTCGTCTGCCGGCGGGGGAGGCGTCTGCGAGGACGAGCTGGCTTTTTTGCCCATGTAGAGCAGGTGATAGCAGGCGCTGACGGTGCTCTGCGTGAGGTTCCAACCCAGGGCCTCCCACATGGCGGTCTGCGCGATGCAGTAGAAGTAGATGTTGTCCTGACCGATAAACTGGTAGATCTGTGCGTCGTCCGAGCACCACCAGTCGCGCCAGTCGAGCGAGCTGTGCTGGTAGGTGGGCGCGGGGACCTGCGTGGAATCGGCGGCGGGCTCGCCCATGAGGGCGGCATCCTGGGCGGCGACGCCCTCGGTCACGCCGGCGGCGCGGGCATCGCGGGCGAGCACGGTGCGGGTGTAGCTGATGGGCGCCCACAGGCTCTCGGGCCAGCACCAGCAGGTGACGTCGGAGACGCCATCGACCTCGGGCACCGGAACGCCCCAGTCGATGTTGCCGGTGATGCGGAAGGGCACGAGCGCCTTGCCGCTACGGAAGCGCACGCCGCCGTTGGCGAGCACCGCGTGGGCATCGTCGCGCTCCTTCCAGCTGGGGAAGGTGACGGTAAAGCTGCTCTTGTTGCCTTCGGGCTCCAGCACGGTGTGCTCGGGGAGCTGGTCCTCGACGGCGTCGAAGGCCTCGCGGAACTTGTTCTGGATGTAGAGCTGTGCCGGCAGCAGCCACTCTTCCATGGTCTTGGAGACCACGGAGCGAACCTGCGGGTTCTGGGCGAGCTTGGCGGTGTAGGTCTTCATAAAGTCGAGGTAGGCGGGCAGGTCGAAGTAGAGGTTGTCGACCGGGCGCAGCTCGGGCACCTCGCCGGTGAGCTGGCTCTTGGGCGCGATGAGCTCCTCGGGCTCAAACTGGTGGCCCAGGTCGCACTCGTCGGCATAAGCCTTCTCCGACTTGCAGCCTTGGATGGGGCAGCGGCCGATGACCTGGCGACCGTTGAGGAACGTGCCGGCCTTGGCGTCGTAGAACTGCAGGGTAGAGCGCTTGGAGATGGTACCCTGCTCGTGCAGGCGCTCGATAATCTCGGCGGTCACCTTGTTGTGAATCTGGGCCGCCGGCTCAAGGCCCGAGCCGCCGTAGATATCGCAGCTGATGTTGTAGTTGTTGAGGGTCGCGGCCTGACGGGAGTGATTGGACTCGACATACTCGCTAATGGACTTATCGTAGCCCTCGTTCTCCTTGAGCTTGCGGTAGCTCTCCATGATGGGCGAGCCGTAGCAGTCGGTGCCCGAGGTGAAGATGACGTTCTCGCGGCCCAGGCGGTCGCGCAGGAAGCGGGCGAAGAAGTCGGCCGGGACAAAGACGCCGCCAACGTGGCCAAAGTGAAGACCCTTGTTGCCATAGGGCTCGCCGGCGGTAACGATGGCGCGGCGAGGCCAGCTGGGACGGTCGTTCATGGAGTATTTGGATGCCATGGGACTCCTTCGCATATGGTGAGAGCGTGGCCGGGCGCAAGGCCTGGCGACGCGGTGGTCAATTCGTGCATATCGTTCGACATTATCGCACATGCGGACGGGTACGTGGCAGGGGCGCTATCCTAAGATGCTATGAATGAGATTTCCAACATACATGCGTTTGAAGACGAGGATTTCCTGCACACTTGCTTTGTGTGGGGGATGGCCGTGCTTGGCGCATTTGCCGTGTGCCTGGTGCCGGTGTTTATGCTGCTGGGTGGGCCCGCGGACATGGATGCGGCTGACGCGGGTGGCTGGACGGCTGTCTTGGGCTGGATAGTTGGCTTAGCTGCGGTTTCGGCGGCGTCATTTGCCGCGCACGAGTTGGTGCACGGCGTGTTCTTTAAGCTGTTTGCGCCCGCCGGTGCGCACGTGACCTTTGGGGCGAACCTCGAGACGTGCATGATTTACGCCTGCGCCGAGGACGTGGTGTATTCGCGCCGGCGGTACATGGCAGTTTGTCTGGCGCCGACGGTTGTCGTGACGACAGCATTTGCCCTGGGGTTTGCGTTTTCGGGCTATCCGCTGCTGTGCTACCTGGCAGCCGGCTTGCATTTGTCGGGCTGTGTGGGCGACTGGTATTACGTGCGGACCATTTTGCGCGACCGCCGCATTGTCGCCTGCGAGGACACGTCCTTTGGCGTGCGCTTTTTTGGTCAGTAGTCTTTTTGGGACGGGGCTATTTTGACTACTTTTTGGAGATGGGTATTTTTGACTGCTTGACGTTAAAAGTAGTCAAAATAGCCCCGTCCCAAAAAGACTACCCTGGGCAAAGATTGGGAGGAGATGTCCATGAAGCCGCTGCTGCTGCATGCGTGCTGTGCGCCGTGCTCGCTGGAGCCGGTTCGTCTGCTGCGTGAGGAGGGGTTTGAGCCCACGATTTGCTGGACCAACCCCAATATTCAGCCGCGCGATGAATGGCAGCGGCGTTTGGACGAGCTGCGCCAGTGGTGTGCCGATGGCGACATCGAGCTCATCGAGGCGGGGGAGGACCGCGAGCGCTGGGAGGCCGGCGTGGCCCCGCTGGGCGCCGATCGGCCCCGTCGCTGTCGCGCGTGCTATGCCCTGCGTCTTGCCGAGGCATGCCGTGTGGCCCAGGAGCGCGGGTTTGAGTTTGTGGGTACGACGCTCGCCGTCTCGCCGTATCAGTTGTTCGACACCTGCAATGACGTGCTTGAGCGCTTGGCGGCGGCACATGGGCTCACCCCGGTGATTCGCGATTTTCGCCCGTATTATCCCGAGGCGACACGTCGTTCGCGCGAGCTGGGTATGTATCGGCAGAATTATTGCGGCTGCCGATTCTCGGCCGTCGAGGCGGCCATGGACCGCGCCCGCATCCGCGACGAGCGCAAAGCCGCCAAATAGTAGTCCTTTTGGGCTGGCAGCCTGCTAGGATGTAGAGCGGACTTTAGCTATATAAGGAGTATTCGACGTGTCTATGCGTACCGATGATTTTGACTACAACCTTCCTGAGGAACTGATTGCCCAGGCTCCTGCCGAGCCGCGCGACTCCTGCCGCCTGCTGGTGGTGGATCGCAAGGGCTCCCAGGCGGGAATGCCGCTGGAGCATGGCGGCACCGTCGAGCACCGCATCTTTCGCGACATCATCGACTATATCGAGCCGGGTGACGTGCTCGTCATCAACCAGACGCGCGTGATGCCGGCCCGTCTTATCGGTCGCAAGACAGGCTCGGGCGGCGTGGTCGAAACGCTGCTGCTCAAGCGCCGCGAGGACGTGGATCCGCTGGGTCATGTTTGGGAGTGCTTGGTCAAGCCGGGCAAGCGCCTAAAGCCTGGTGCGCAGATTGAGTATCGCGCCGGTGGTGCCCATGCGCCCGAGGGTGCTCCCGTGGTGCTGACGGCCGAGGTCGTCGACTTTGTCACCGATAGCCGCGGCGGTCGCCTGGTGCGTTTTGATCCGGCCGGTTGCAATGCCGCCGGCGACCCGCGCACGCTCGATGAGGCTATCCATGCTGCCGGCCACGTGCCGCTGCCGCCCTACATTACCGATTACGAGGGCGATCCCGAGAAGTACCAGACCGTCTACGCCATGAAGGAGGAGCACTCAGCTGCCGCTCCCACGGCGGGCCTGCACTTCACGCCCGAGCTCATGGCCGCTATCGAGGCCAAGGGTGCAAAGTTTGCCGCCGTCGAGCTCGAGGTGGGCATCGATACCTTCCGTCTGGTGGAGGAGGACGACCCCACGCAGCACGTGATGCACACCGAGCGCTATCACGTGTCGCAGGAGGTTGTCGACGCCGTGCATAAGGCTAAGGCCGAGGGGCATCGCGTGATTGCTGTCGGTACCACCGCAGTCCGCTCGCTCGAGAGTGCGTTTGACGCGGACGCGCCGGTGTCCGATCCGGCTGTGACGGCGCGCTATTTTGAGGGCCGTAAGGACGGGGCCGACACGCTCGGCCGTGGTGACATCGTGGCGCGCGAGAACGCGACGACGCAGCTCTACCTCATGCCCGGCTCGACCTATCACGTGGTCGACGCGCTGATCACTAACTTCCATGTTCCGCGCTCCACACTCATGATGCTCGTGAGCGCACTTGCCACCCGCGATCAGATCATGGATGCCTATGCCGCCGCTATCGAGCAGCGCTACCGCTTCTTCAGCTTTGGCGACGCCATGCTCATTTGTTAGTTACGCGGTTCTACGAACCGCGTAACTGCTCGACGCTGCAAACGCCCCTAAGCGGCAATCTGACGTTCAATCGTCGGGCATGACCAGAAGGTCAATGCCCTCCTCTTTCACGTCACCTTGCTCGCTTAGGGGCGTTTTCGCTGACTTCGCCAAAACATTGGCGTTGCCGTGGTTCAACCTGCCAAAAAGGGACAGGTTTATTTTGGCAGGTTTTATCTGGGCAAACGTTGTTGGTGCAATGGGGACTGCTTTATATGCACCAAGTTGGTGCAAAGTAGCCTGGCCCCTTTGCACCAATCAAAACGTTGCGGTGAGTGTTTTTTGGCAGCTGGTTTACTTGCTCGCGAACAGCCAGATTAGGACGATCACGAGGATTACGGTGACAATGCAGACGATTGCGCCGGTGAATTTGACGCGTGAGTCACGGGTGCGCTCGCGCACGTCGTTCTCGGCGGCTTCGAGCTGAGCCACTTCGCGCTCGGTTTCGGCACGCTCGTCCTTATCGCGAGCCAGGGAGCCCGCGAGCGATTCGGTGATCTCGGGATGGTTTTGCACCTCGGTCGCCTGCTCGATGATCGACTGCGCATGCGCGACGTCCGCCTGGGCATTGGCGATAGCCTGCTCTTGCTCTTGACGCGCTTTGTCCTCGGTGACGATCTTCTCGCGTAATTCGCGCTGGCGCGTTGCAGCGGCCGCCTTTGCGGTCTGCAGCTCGTCGCGCGCGGCATCGGCCTCGGCCGTCACGGCCTGATGGGCGCGCTTGGCGTCGGCGATGGGGGCTTGCGCCTGCTCGACGGCGTGCTCGGCAGCTGCGAGCGAGTGCTCAAGATCGGCGGTGATGCGCGGGACATCTTCCTCGGCTTTACGCAGGGCATCAGCCGTGTCGGAGATCTGCATCGAAAGCTCGCTGGTGCGCACCGTATAGTTGGCGGGATTTGCCGAGGGATTGCGCTGCAGCTCGGCATACTCACGGCGCAACGTTTCGAGTTGAGCACGCGTGGCGTCGACGGTTTGCTGCGCTGCGGCAACGCCGGCGTCGCGCTCGGCCTGTACCTTGTCGCGGATGCGCTTGGAGTCCTCGAGACGTCGTACGAGGCGGTTACCGGTCTCGCGCGAGCTGGCTTCGCGCGCTTCGACGGCATCGAGTGCGGCTTTGAGACGCCGCTCGGTGGCGTCGTCCTCTTCTTTTATTTGTTCGAGCTGCGCTTTGAGCTCTGTTGTCTTGGCGGCATGGGTATCGCGGCCGATTTCTGCCGCCGCAGCGGCCTTTTGTGCCGTGTCGATAGCGTGGCGCTGGTCGGCGACAATCTGGTCGTAGCGGCCTGCGATATCCTGGCGCGTCTCGAGCTCCTCGCCTTGATCGGCGATGCGCTGATCAAGTTCGGCCAGATGGGCACGAGCGTCCGCGAGCGCCTTCTTTGCGGCGTTCATCTCGCGCATGGCAGAGGCGCCCTGGGCGATAAAAGTGCCTACGGCGTTTGCTGTATTTGAGACGGCGGTTCCCAGATCGCGGCTGGCTGCAGGGGCGTGTGGAGCGGTCGGGTGACCGGCGTCGGCCGTACCCGCATCGGGCGCCTGCGACGTGGCGATATTGCCGGTGCCACCCTCGATCACGGAAAAGCCGGCAGTGTGCGGGTCAACTGCATCTGCGCCAATTGTAGGGTGCTCGAGCTGTAAGAACGAAGGTACGGTGCTGCCTTGGTCGGCAACGGGGGTCTCGCCAGGCACGAAGGTCGATGCGGCCTCGGCGGCCTTCTCTTCTTCGGCGTCCACATCGGCGTCGGCCACGGCGTCTTTCATCGCTTTGACGGCATCCATCATGGAGTCCATGACGGCATCGAGCTCTTCTTCCGAAGATACCTCGATGGGGCCTGCCGCCCGTGACGCGGGGTCCGCGTCGGGCTCGGCGTCGTTCGACTGCGGTTGCTCGCCTTCGTCATGCTCGACAGTATCGCCTGTGTCTGTTGCCTTATCCGCACCGGCGTGCGCATCTTCGGCGGATGCATCGGCGGATGCATCGACGCAGGTAGGAGTGCTGCAGTCGTCGACGGCGTCTGCGGAATGATCAATATGCTGCTGAGTCTGGGGGTCCAGCTCGTCTGTCATAGGCATGTGCTCCTCATCGTTGATTGTCACCCTATGATAAAGTCTCGCGCCGGCATCCCGCGCGCCGCAGCAAAGTTTCAAAACGTGTTCGATGGCTCGCTTGGATAGCAAAAATTTGGCCGCTCTATTCAGTTTGCGCTTGACATTTCCTTCTCCGAAAGACGTTATGCCGTTCACCTGCCGCGGTCTTTATAATGGTTTGCGTATGAACCGCAACCAAGGAGTTCCAGTTTATGGACCAGAGCCTATTTAAATTCGACCTGATCGCCGAGGACCCGACCACGCATGCGCGTGCCGGCGTGCTGCACACCCCGCACGGCGACATCGAGACGCCGATCTTTATGCCCGTGGGCACCAAGGCAAACGTCAAGGGCATTCCTGCCGAGACTGTCAAGCAGCTCGGCGCCCAGATCGTGCTCGCCAATACCTATCACCTGTCCATGCGTCCCGGCGAGGATACCATCGCCGAGTTGGGTGGCCTGCACAAGTTTATGAACTGGCATGGCCCCATCCTCACTGATTCCGGCGGTTTCCAGGTGTTCAGCCACAACGACGCCGTCAAGCTCACCGACGAGGGCGTGCGCTTTATCGTCAACGACTACGATGGCCGCCACGTGTTCTGGACGCCCGAGGACAACATGGAAATCGCCATGAAGCTCGGCTCCGACATCTGCATGCAGCTCGATCAGTGCCCGGGCTATCCCGCCACGCGCGCCTACGTTGAGCGCGCCGTTGAGCTGTCGAGCATGTGGGCCGAGCGCTGCTTTAAAGCGCATACCCGTGATGACCAGGCACTCTTTGGCATCGTTCAAGGCGGCATGCATCTGGACCTGCGCCTGCGTTCGCTGCGCCATCTGGAGGAGTGCGGTGACTTCCCCGGTTACGGCATTGGCGGCTACTCGGTGGGCGAGGACCACGAGACCATGTTTGAGACACTCGCACCGCTCGCGAGCGAGTACATGCCCAAACATAAGCCGCGCTACCTGATGGGCGTCGGCAACCCGACGACGCTCGTGCGTGGTGTAGGCGTGGGCATCGACATGTTCGACTGCGTGCTGCCGACGCGCACCGGCCGCATGGGGACGGCGTTTTCGAGCGAGGGTCGCCTTAACTTCCGCAATGCCCGCTTTGCGCACGACGACGGCCCCATCGATCCCACCTGCACCTGCCCGGTGTGCACGGGCGGTTACAGCCGTGCGCTCATTCGCCACATGGTCACGCAGAAGGAGATGCTCGGCGGCATTTTGCTTTCGATGCACAACATCTACTACCTGCTCAACCTTATGCAGCGTGCCCGCCAGGCCATTATCGAGGGCCGTTACGGTGCGTTCGTGAGCGACTGGATGAACAGCCCCGCGGCAGTGGATTACTAAGAGCTGCGGGTGCGCTCACGGGGGCGCTCGCGCGGTGTCGAGGCTACGTGCCAATCAACCGTGCGTAGCCGGCGCCGGGCATCGCATGCGTCGGCATCGGTTGCACGACCTCTGACCGATGCCTTGCAAGCGCTTGATGCATCGTGGGTACCATACCGAATGGTTGATGTTCGGGCGGGTGTTTGACGCATGGCGTCGACCCCGCCCGTTTCTATTTAATATGAGAAAGCCATTGTCAATAGGCGTGTTTGTTCGGGCCCGGTTTTAAA
>OLNH01000421.1_pt1 | contig 37249 bp, 32 predicted proteins | sample 1643101 | NCBI WGS metagenome assembly OLNH01 (sample SAMEA3136758, study PRJEB25190) | human gut metagenome | biome: human gut; feature: human-associated habitat; material: faeces | place: Austria | collected 2013 | reverse complement strand
GATACCAGTTCTCTTTTCCAGTGATGTTGAATTTCTTTTTCCAGTTTCTGTAATGTTCTGCCATAAGTCCGCTGAAAGCAATGATAATACCATTGTACATACCGTACACAATGTACTTCCATGCTGCACCATGCCACACACCAACCACAAAGAATACGATCAGGTTAGCCAGACAGATTGGCAATGTACGTCCGGTCTTTTTGCCAAATACTTTCTTGCCCCATTTGCCGAATTTACCCATCCATTTGGATAAGGTCACCGGATAGAACACATAATCCTTCATCCAGGTACCGAGTGTGATATGCCAGCGGTGCCAGAAGTCTGTAATGGAAATGGAGAAGAATGGACGCTTGAAGTTCTCATCCAGTTCGATTCCAAACATAGACGCAATACCGATTACTACATCCATTCCACCGGAAAAGTCTGCATACAGCTGAACTGTGTAAAATAAAACGCCAAAGATAGCAAGTCCGCTGTACTGATCCGGATTATCAAAAATCGCATCTACAAACACTGCTGCCCAGTCTGCCAGGATCATCTTTTTAAAGAAACCCCAAAGAATACGTTCAAACCCTCTGGTAATATTCTTACCCTCGAATTTATGCGGCTCATAAAGCTGATGTGCCAGACGGCTGTATCTTCCGATTGGTCCCTGAAGGATCTGCGGAAAGAAGGAAACAAACAATGCATATTTTACAGGATTCTTCTCTGCTTCACAGCGTTTCCAGTACACATCCAGCAAATATCCGGATGACTGGAAAGTATAAAAAGAAATTCCAAGTGGAAGCAGAATTTCCATTCCTCTTAAATTCATATGGAATAAAGCATTAAGATTCTCGATAGCGAAATTCGTATACTTCACAACTCCAAGCATACCGAAATTCAATATCAGCCCGAGAACCAGAAGGTTTCTGGCACCTTTGTGGCTTCCGCCTGCTTCCGTCTTCTCAACTGCAAGTGCAATGCCCCAGGTAACCAGTGTAGAAAAGAGGATGAAGCCCACATAACGGACACCACCAGCCAGATAATAAATGTAGCTGAAACATAACAGAACCAGCCACTGGAGTTTATGCGGTACAATATAATAAACAAATACACTCACCGCCACAAACAGTAAAAACACGTTTGAAACTAATGACATGATCTTTCTCCCTAAATATGTACAACTTTCTTATATGTTACTCTTATACATCACTCATCCAGATCAAACATCTTTTACTGCATATAAGCAGTTATTCTGATACTAATCTTCATTCTGTAAACAGTAACCATATATTTCCCACTGTACTTAACAAGGGCACTGCACTATGTTATTACCTCAGATAATGCAGCGCCCTGTTTTTATTATTCTTATTTTTGATTTATGATTTCTATAGATATTTATCTGTAAAAATTTAAAACTGTCAATTTCAGATCAATGGAACTTTCACATTTATCTCATATTTGTCTGATCTGATTAATTTAATAATCCATCATCCAGGCATCCGTTTCCACCATCATCGGAACCACTGTCATCAGATCCGTCATAGTCGTAATCGTCAGAGTCATCATAATCGTAGTCATAATCATTGCTGTAATCATAGTCGTTGCTATAATCGTAATCATTACTGTAATCATAATCACTGCTGTTGTCATAGCTCTCTGTTGACTGAGAAGTTGTCTGTGCAGGTGTCTCTGTTGGTTTCGGAAGCAGATCTTTCTCTGTCTGCAGAGTATTGTATTCCTTCTTCTGACTAATACTGTCAAATACCAGATATGCTACTTCAGCTTCCAGATGAAGCTCTGCTTCTTCTGTATCACCAAATGGGAAAGTATGAATTTCAGCTGTTGTTCCATCTTCGAAAGTTAACTGAATGTTGTATTTTGGAACTTCTTTCTCAGCATCGTCTTTCTCTTCTCCGTCAGCTGTTTCCTCTGTTTTTGCATCTTCTTTGGTTTCTTCTGTTTCTGTAGCGTCCTTGCTGTCATCTGCTGCATCTTTGTTCTCTTCGTCTACTTTATCTTTAGCATTCGGATCAAACCAGAGCACTCTTTCTTCATCTGATTCGAACTTATCTTCCTCTTTCAGGAAATTGTCCGGATATTCTTCGTCTTTTTCATTCTTAACAGCAACACCTGTGATAACTTTACCTGTAAGATTTTTTAACTTTACAGAGAGAACACCTTCTGTATCCTCTTCCGGTTTCTCACCGATGGTCTTTAAATCTTCATCCTTTGCTTCGTCATCTGCAGCTTCTGTATCATCTGCTTCTTTATTCTCTGTGTCTGCTGCATCCTTGTCTGCATCATCTGATGTTTCTGTTTTTGCTGTAGTATCTGCTGCCATAGCTGCCTGAGTAAATACAAGACTGCTTCCAAGTGCAGCCATCATAAATGCTGTTACGATTTTTCTTTTCATAATTTGAGTCCTTTCTAGTCGTTCTTTATAGTTTTTTACTGCTTTAGTTTACTCTCTTATAATTCACATATTTCAAAGTGCCCTTAGCGCCATATGTAATTTTATATCCATTGTATCCCTTTGGACCATATTCATGCTGGAAGTTTGGATCGTACACATAAGTCTTTGTTTTACCGCCAACTTTCTGATCAATCTCAACCCATGCATGAGAGTTTTTACCTTTTTTAGTTAAAGCATAACCCTTTACAAAGTGAGCGTCGTATCCTGCAACTTTAGCCATCCAGTAAAAAGTAGCTGCCATTACATAACAATCACCTGCTCCTGTTTTAAACCCAAATACGCCATATTCTGCAGGTGTATTTTTTGCAAATTTTGTATTTCCATCATATGTAAGGGATGCAGACCAATTAAATGCTTTTTTCAAATTACCTTTATTTCTCTCAAGTACATTCGCTGCCATAGTCTCAACATCCGACAACTTTGTTGCCCGGCCATTCTTTTTAATTTTATAATAAGCATTCCTACTAACTTTATAGTACGGTTTGTTGGTTACAAGTTTTCCGTTTTTATCAAAACAATATGTGTATTTTCCAATTTTTTTTGCCTTATTTGTAACCTTTTTACCATTTTCGTAATAATATTTAACTCCTTTGACCGTTTTCCATCCGCTCTTTACTTTCGGAGTTGGTGTTACATCAGGTGTCTCAACTGTTCCATCTACATAATCAATAACAGTTGACTGCTCTGCCATAACCGGCATCACCGGTGTAAATGCCATTACTGAACTAAGTAATAATGCTGTAATCTTTTTTCTGTTCATATTCTGATCCTCTCTTCTTAGTCAATTTATTATTTGCAATTCACTAGTACATCGTTTCGTAAATAACTGGTTCGCTTAAACTACCGTCTTACGGTAATACTTGCAACTACCTCTGCGCTGCTTCCTTTTCCAGTCGGGCGTACAACATTTAACTGTACATAATCATAAGTATAAGTAACATCCTTGCCGTTTCCATCCAGCATACATGTATTGCTCTTGCTTATTGTGCATTTTTTATATTTTCCAAGAACTTTCTTGATTTTTGATGCATTGTTCAGTTTTCCAAGAGTAGAAGTTGCTGCATATTTTCTGTATAAAGTTGTCTTCTTGGTATCTACAGCTCCTGTTTTCGGATTGAAGTAATACAGCTTCGGAATATCATAGATATTCGGGCTTCCTACACGGATTCCCTGTACTGTATGACCATTCACATCAAAGCCATAATATTTAGTACCAATCTTTTTCATCAGAATGCCATATTTTCCAACAGTATCTTTATCCGCCTGATAAGCAGCACCCTTTTTGTCGAAATAATAGCGGAAACCGCTGGAAGTTACTCCCCAGTTGTTAGTAACTTTCTGGTTGTTCGCATCATAACCATATCTTTTACCTGTTTTCTTGTCCAGTTTTACTTTGACAGTCTGTGGGCTTGCTGCATGTACTGTTTCAGCTACAGTAGCTAACGGTGTCAGCATAAGAAGCATGCAAAGTACGACTGCCAGAAATCTCTTTGTCTGTTTCATCTTCATTCTCCTTTTTTAAAATTTAATTTTGTACTCAATTGTATATGCAGGACGTGTATACGCACCAAATAAGGTTCCGTACATGTTATCGTAGTAAAGACCATTGATCATAACAAAACTGTGTCCATCTGGAATTGTAATGACATATGGTTCATATCCCAGCTCCTTCGCAATTGCTGCAACACTGCTGGCAATTCCATAACAATTTCCTGTCAGACCATTCTGGAACATCTGAAGGGCATATTTATAAACCCAGTCTTTTGTCTTAAATTCCTGTGGTGTCGGATCCATATTTCCTACGAAGTTTGTATAGGCCATGATATAGCGGAAACAGGAACGGAATTTCTCATAATTGCTTGAATTTGCATTGCTGTGACGTGCGATAAAGTTTCTCGCTGCAAGCTTGCATCTCGCCTGTGTCAGATTTGACGCATATCCGTTCTTGTTAAATTTAATTCCGCCTACCGTCTCATTTGTTGCGCATTTACCGTTCTTATGCACATAGTACATTTTACCATTTAGTTCATTCCAACCTGTAATGGCTCTTCCCTTGGCATCAACGAAATATTTCACGCCATTAACCTTTACAACCGTATTCTTTCCAGGCATTAATCTCTGTGCATTTTTGTCAAATACATAGAAGACACCATTAATTTTGTAATGACCATCATGGGCGGCAACACCATTTGATTTAAACCAATAATATTTGCCGTTGACCTTCTTCCATTTATTTCGGATTGGCTTATTATTTACGTAATAGCGATATATTTTGCCTTCCTTCAGCAAACCTTTTTTGGGCGCTGGTGTTGGTGTTGCAGTTGGTAATGGTACCTCAGGTGTTACTTCCGGTGACGGTGTTACAGTAACTGTGGGTTCATTTGTATTCTCTGCAGCATAAGCACTCCCCGCTCCAAATGTAAGTGCTGCTGTCATCATCACGGCTGCAAATGTAACTTTCAGCGCAGATGAATTTCTCTTTCTTTTCATCAGTTTTTCCTCCTCATACTGTGTCGTATTTAAAGTTGTCCTCCTTTGCATTTTATATTGCAATTATAGTATATTGGCCGTGTCTTTTCAATTCATCGAACGACTTTTTTATACAAAAACTGCCGGATTTTCCATATTTCGGGAAGTCCGGCAGTGGTTTTTGCTACTTCACAACTACTGTTTTGGTTTTGCTCATCCTAGATGTTCTACCATTCAATTGTGGCAGTTCCTGTTTCTTTATTATTAGAATATTTACAGTATAATTTTTTGCAGCTACTTTCTTTCCTTTCTTCGGACTGCTAAATGCATTCATACCACGAACATACAAAACCTTCTTACCATTTATTGTTTCAGGAATTTTTACATCTTTTGCATTTCCATTATAATGTGTGATAACAATCACGCCATTTTCTTCAATATATGTAAATCCCTGATATTTCTTTTCTCCAGAACTCGTTCCTGTTTCCAACTCTGCACTTGTTTCAACTGTCAGTGTGCTCCCTGATGTAAATATCTCCTGTGCACTTACAGACATTGGTGTCACTGCCATCATAGCAACTAAAATGATAGATACTACTTTTTTCTTCATGTACTTTTCCTTCTTTCTATGTTTGATGAAACATTCCTGCGCATGTGGGATCTCTACTTATCTGCATGTGCCGCTACCTTCCATAACGGAATTATTGATCTTCATCAGATTCTTATGACTAAGGGCATTAATAATGAATTGCCAATGACACGTTGGTATTAAAACCTAAAAACTGTCTGGATTTATATTCTTTAATCCAGACAGTTAATAAAAATCACTTTCTAACTTTTTATATTTTCAACGTCCCATTCTGACTATTTTTATCCTAACATCATCTCACATTTAATATTGCTGTTGTAAAGAAAATTGCACGGTTTATGCAACTCATCCCGTCAGAAACTCACACATTACTAAATGCCTGGAAGGTGTCTCATATAGGATCAGCACCGTACTATTCTCGAAAAAGTGTAGAAGATTTTATCTGTCAGTTTTTCACACTATTGATGACGCCAAAGAGGACTCTGACAAGAAAATCATTGCAATTCAGCCTGAAGCCTGTCTGACTCCTTTTATCACAGGTAAACTATTAAGAGATGCATTTAACCATGATCTTCCTCAATCGAAAGTCATGATTCCTATGATAGAAAAAATATTTCTGAAAAACAGAGAACGTGTAGAACATGGTAATTTCCTGATTTATTTTACAGAAGCAGGCATTAAACACTTTGCCGAAACCGGATTAATCGAAGAATTTCCAGATACCTTCTATCATCCTTTTACTCCGGAGCAGCGCCTTACCCTTTTGAAGGAAATCAAATTCTGCTGCCAGCATGATTATTACCGAATCCTGAAAGGTTCCCTACAGTATCTCCCGGCAAATCTGCATTTGTGCGTCAGGGATACAGACTGTGAATTAACTTATAATACAAGTAATGGAAAAACCATTTTTCTTATTATCTGCGAATCTCAGTTTTTCCAGATCTTCAAAGATTATCTGGAACAGCTGGAAGAAACAAACTACTATTCTCAAGAAGAAGCCTGTACATTAATTCAAAATATAATCCATATCTTAAAAGAGTCTATTTAATCAAAAAGAGTTTCTGTCGTTTTCCCCTTTTACAGAAACTCTTCTTATTCTTTGTATATATTGTTCTTTTTGATTTTCAAAATGCAGTATACCAGCCTTCGGTACATTAGTTATCAGCTTGTATTACTTCATCCATTCTTTCATAATAATAATCGCAAACTTCTTTCATTCTGGAAAGATTCTCCTCGTTGCTTGCATCATAAACACCAACAACTACGAAACCTGCCTCCTTTGCCGTCTCTGCAGCATGGATAGCATCTTCAAATACCGCTGTATTCTCTGGCTTTGTTTGCAGAAATTTTGCCGCTTCCAGATAAATCTTCGGTTCATCTTTCCCTGCACCTACCTCTGTGCATGTATAAATTTGCTCAAAGTATTGCAGAACACCGTTTCTTTCCAGCGCTGCTTCCACCAGTTCTTTATTACTGGAAGTGGCAATTACCATTTTAATTTTCTTCTCACTCAACCATTCCAGCGTTTCTTTCACACCTGATTTCAATGGTGCTTCAAACCGATAAAAATCACTTACAATTTTCAGAACTTCTTTTACAATCTGTGGAATCGGTTTATCAATCTGATATTCTTCCTTCAGATAAGCTGCTCCCTGTTCCAGACTCATAGTATTCAGCACGTCATGAAGTCCTTCTCTCGCCGAAATTCCAAGACTTGTCAGGTAGCGTTCTCCGATATCATCCCACACGGGCATAGAATCCAGTAATGTCCCATCTACATCAAAAATACATGCCTGAACTTCAGTAATATCACTCATTATTCTTTACCTTTTTATGCAGCTTCCTCGCTGCTCATCTGACGCCATTACTACAAAATCAATCGTCCATCATCTGAATCGCATCAGTTGTTTTCTTGTACTGCTCTTCTACCTTTGCAAAAAGTTCTTCACAACCTTCTGTGCTTCTGCCTCTGAGCTGCTCTGTAATATCAAAACTTGGTTTATACAGATTGTCAAATCCAAGATTCTGGCATACACCTTTTAATGTGTGAGCGGCACGAAAAGCCTCTTCACCATTTCCCTGTGCCAGATTATCCTTCAGGCTCTGGAAACTTCCGTCATCCAGAAACTTCTTCGCAAATTTCTTAATCAGACCTTCACTTCTCAGTCTTCCCAGAACACCTTCATAATCCGCACCCATCTGTTCATAACATTCTTTTACTGTCATATCTATCTCCTCTTTATTTACGTTAACAACCTTCCAATTTATCGCTATACCAATTCATGCAGTACCAGTATTTCCTATAATTCGCCTGTTTTTGCAATATGATTATTTTATCACACCATGTAGCCATTCACAAGTATTCTTACAAAAAAGAATCGCGAAAAATCGCACGAAAAATAGTTAATTCATCCCAAAAAAAGCACTTTCATATGCAAGTGTCTGTCACATATGAAAGTGCTGATACAAATCATATTTTTATAAGTATTAATCCCTGCTGCCAAACATATATAAACCTTATTTACTGTTTAACATTCAGCTTATCTGAAAAATCCCTGATTCTGGAAATATTCGATAAACGGATTTTCGTTGTCATTCTCATCGGAATCGCTGTTGTCTTCGCTGTCAGCATCTTCGTTGTTATCTGACTTTGAGTCTCCTTTATCCTTTTTATCTTTTTTACTGTCCTTGCTGCTATCGCTCTTGCTGTCATCAGCATTTGTATTTTCATCCAGAGTCACTGTGATCGTTTCTTCTTTATAACCATTTCCACTAGGAACCTGAACTGTCAGATCTACATCTTCACCTGGTTCATAGTAGGAAAGATATTCAATCAACTGATCTGCACTTGAAACAGATTTTCCATTGAATTCTGTAATAACACTGTTTGCTTTCAGACCTGCTTTATCTGCTGCACCGCCATCTGTTACTTCTGATACAAATACACCTGCTGGAATTCCATACATCTGAACTGCTTCAGAACTTACAGAAATGCATTTAATTCCAATTGCACCATGCTCAGAATCATCCAGTTTATCTCTGGAAGTCTCATTCATCAGGTTCTGAAGAATGTCTGCTACATCAGAGATTGCGATTGCATAACCCATACCTTCAACTTCTGTAGATGCAAGTTTTGCAGAGTTGATACCTACAACCTCACCTTCCATATTCAGAAGAGCACCACCACTGTTACCAGGGTTGATAGCTGCATCTGTCTGGATCAGGTTTACACCTGCACTGCTGTCATCACTTCCATCTGTTACTGTATTGTTATCAGAATCCATTCTACGGTTCTTAGCACTTACAATACCGGTTGTAACAGACTGACCATATCCAAGAGCATTACCAATAGCAACTACCTGCTCACCAACTTTCAGATCATCGGAGCTGCCAATCTTTGCAACGGAAATAGCGTCCATTGTGTCACTGTCAATATCATCCAGAGCTACAGATACAACTGCAAGGTCTCTCTCTTCATCAAATCCTTTTACAGATGCTTCTACTGCATTTCCATCTACAAATGCTACTGACAATGTATCTGCACCTTCTACTACGTGATAATTTGTAGCGATCAGAAGTTCATCATCATTCTTACCAACAATGATACCTGAACCACTACCTTCCACTTCCTGTTCCTGCTGCTGTGGAGCATATCCGTACATTCCATATATTCCATAGTAGTTCTGTACTTCCTGAACAGATTTTGTTGTGATAGATACGATAGACGGAAGTGCTTCTGATGCAATATCAGATATATCAAGGCTACCTTTTGCTGTGCTGTCTTTTGCTTCTGTGCTGTCATCTGTTGCAGAATCACTGTCGTCTGCTTTCTTCTCAGATTTTGCAAATGTCAAAGTTGTTTCATCTTTATTTGCTGCTTCTACTGTTGTTGTTCCTGTAATCTTATTGATTCCTTCAAAGCTTCCTGCTGCCAATCCGCCTGCAAGTACTGCACACAGGCTAAGTGTAAGACCTTTCTTTGCGATTTTTCTAATTTTATCATTTCTGTTATCTTTATTCATCATAATAAAGTCCCTCCCTGGATCTATGTCAATTTCATAAAGCAATCTGAAATGAATCTTTTAAGTATTGCTTCATGTTTATTTATCTCTGTTTCCTTTTGATACTTCTAAGTATAGAAATGATTTGTGTTCTTTGTGTGGGAAAAATGTGTTTAATTTGTGATGATTTTCCGTTTGTTCAATCATCAACATGATTTTCATAGAAATATTCATCTCCACACATGATCTCCCTAACTCCTATACATATTGAAAATTCTCTTCGCGGTATACCCTGGAACCTGTGCTTTCCAGTTTCCTACCTGACTGTTCAATACTTTCTCTGTATATTTCAGTGAATTAGAACCATCCATATTGGCAAAAACATTAAATGCTGTTTTCTTTTTGCCATTTGCATCCTTCAATCCCATCGCTAGTCCCTGCGCAACCTCATGAGCTTCGTCTTTGTAGCTTCTTATAATAAACGCATCAATCATTGGATTGCATGCTGCCTTGTAATATGCCAGTGCCAGTGCTGCCGCCTGGTTTGCCTGTCCTCCGGATGCAGAAGAGAATCCCTGTTCAGAAAGAATAATCCTTGTATTTGATCCATATTTACTTTTTACATAGTTTGTCAGTGTCTCAATATTTCGCATTGTAATAAATGTTGTTGAATTTGCATCACTGGTAAACATAGATGCATTTGCTCCTGACCAGAACTGAGAGTCTGAAAGCGGCTGATTATAGGCATGATATGCAAGATTCCAGTTAACACCTTTCTGCATACTGGAAATCTTAGATGCAAAACTGTCTAACGTTGATTTTGCACTGTAGCAGACTGTAAATGCATTTTTCTGGTTCCAGCAGTTATCCAGGCAAATAAATACTTTGGAACTTGCCCGGCTGCTGCGTACTGCATTGTACAGACAGCGGAATGCTTCACTGTACATGGAAATAAATTTGGAGAAACTGACGTTTCCTACGTAATAATATCCACTCATAGTATTTACTTCATTTCCAAGAATCCAGTTACTGATATAGCAATTATTGCTTCCAAACTTCTCTCCCAGATATGCAAACATTGCCTCCATAGTCTGTCTCGTTGTACTGTTATCTGTATTCCATCCATAGTAAGCAGTTTCCGCATATGGACTGTTTCCCGTGGTAAAACTCTGGGTACTTGCATTCTTATCAATACTTATCTGTGCAGTCACCTGAATTCCTTTTGCATTGCACTGCTGAACCAGATTCATATATCCATATAAACCATTAAAATGATACGTCTTTCCATTATACTTATACGTTTCCACCCCACTGTCTTTTCTCATTAGATCTGAAATATATAAGTTGAAAAATATAGTCTTGGATTTTGTATCGGTTACTTCACTGAAAGTCGTGGACTGTATCCCTTTTTTCGTTTTTGGTACAAAATATGTTGCTGTATTTGAACTGAGTTTTTCCGGATTGCTGACATAACTTTTCGAACTGATCACTGTATATATAGTCTTGGATTTCTTTACTCCTACTGCGAATTTTCCCTGTGCATATTCCGGATGTCCAGAAATATCCAGTTTAAATGTAATTTTTCCATTTGCTGTTTCTGGCTTATTTACCTTCGCTGCTGCTTTCTTTACCTTGCCTGTATTAGAATCTACATACACCAGATAATAATAACTGTCTGTACTTTTTACGTAATTGGAGACAGTTGCAGAGGCTGTGATGGTCTTTGCTTTTGTTCCTTTTATAGAGGTCAATGTAGCCGCTTTTGCCGATGGACTGATTTCCTTTGTCCACTTTGCATATAAAGTAAGTTCACCTTCCGTCCCCTTCTCGATCACGCTTATCTTCTTTTTGTACTTGCTGTCTGTATACCATCCTACAAAATGATATCCGGAACGTGTTGGATTTTTTAATTTAATCTCATCTTCTACTGTGTAGGTCTTCGGATTGGATGAATTATTTTTTCCCTTATTAAGTTTGTATGTAATCTTATACGCAGAAGCTTTTTCCCAGATAGCGTATAAGGTTACTGTATCTTTATTCTCTGTAGTTGATACTTCAGATGATGTACCTGCTGGTTCTTCTGTATCGGATGGTTCTTCTGAAACAATTGGCTGTTTTGTATCTACCGCCTGTTGTGTATCCGCAATCTGTTTTGCATTAGTTGCAATTTCTGCAGCATCTGTGCTTTCTGTCGCAACTACGTTTGCTGCATCCAATATTTCTTCTGTATTTTCAGATTGCTGTACTGCAGCATTCGCTGTTCCATTTTCATTTACTATTGTTTTTGTACCTGACAGTTGAGAAGTCTCCATATTTCCTTCTGTTGCTGCAGTCTGAACGGTATTCTGCTCATTTTCTCCCTGTGTCTGCACTTCTGAATTGACTGATATCAGTAAGTTTCTGATCGAGTCTCCTGGTTTGTACGCATTACCAGTACCATCTTCTTTTGTATTCCATTCTTTAAATGTATAACCAGCTTTTCCATTTAATGCTGCCGGTGCTTTCGCAGTCTCAATGTCTGCATATGGGATCACATATGACTTTTGCAGTTTTCCCTCACTATAGAGCTGTATGATATATCCTTCTGCTGCCTGAGCTGTATCCGCGTCCCCTGGCTCTGGCTGTTTAGGATGATCCATATCATCTGAAGATGTTTCCGCCTCATTATCAGGCTCCGATTCTCCTGTCCCAAATACCTCTTTATCGTCTTTCTCAGTTGGCAGTTCCTCTTCTGCCCCGTCTTCAAATTCTTCGTGTACAATTACATTTCCGTCGGCAGAAAATTCCGCTGCCCATAATGTCTGTGGTATACAGGAGGGCGCGAGCATAGATACTGCCAGTCCTATTGCCATGAACTTCTTCCATTTATTCATATTCTTCTCCTTCTCTTATTTCATACCTGTCTGCACTTTTCAGTAACTGTTTCGTAATTGTCCAGTAGCTTCAAGGTTAATTTATCTTTGGTGGAAAAATTTTGACTGAAATCTCTCAAACCAGAGTCCTGCTGAACAACTACAATGTCTCTATTTAGTATAGCATCTGCAAAATCCTCCGACAACAAAAAAGACCGTTAAATCAACTCTTTCCTGCTGATCTAACGGTCTCTCATGTACTTTTTTATTTCACAGTTCCAATCTTATTTAATGGCCAGTAACGAACTGCCACCTGTGCCTCAATTGCATCTTTTTCTACAAAGGTATTCTGCCAATAACGGGAATCCATACTGTGGTTTCTGTTATCTCCTAACATGAAATAGCATCCCTCAGGAACCGTATATGGTCCAAAACTTCCCTCCGGTGTTTCCGGGCAAAAGCTGTCATCTAATGGTTCTTCAGAATCATTGATATATACTTTTCCATCCACAATATTTACGGTTTCTCCAGGCAGGCCGATTACTCTTTTTACAAAAAGCTGAGATGGGTCATCCGGATATTTGAATATTACGATATCAAATCTCTCTGGATCATCTTTTATATATGCCAGACGATTTCCAAATACTCTGTCGCCTGTCATAATCGTCTCTTCCATAGATCCTGATGGTACTCTCGCATTAATATATACGAAGTGTCCAAGCAGAAATGCTATGACGAAAACAGCAATAATGATCTTTGCATAGTCCCATACTTCTTTCCAGACTGACTGGCTTTTACTTTGCTGTTCTATCTGGTTTTTTTCCTCATTTTCCATCTTCTGTCGTACCTCCAATTTGTGCCAATACATCTTTGCAGATAAGTATATCATGTATCTTTCAGGATCATGTAATAACTGTTTTGCAAAGAATACGTTGAATATAGTTTATCACATCTGTGCTTGCTTCACCACTTAATTTTTTATAAAATCGTTGTGAATGTTTCACGTGAAACAATGTCTCTTTTATTACAAAAATATTATTCTGCTATTTCTATAACCTTTTTTATACTATAGTTTTATCTTCAGTATCATATATTGCTTTTCACTTCATCTTTTTTATAGAATACTTTATCTTATAAAAGAAAAAGCGTTATGTTTCACGTGAAACATATACGCTTTTTTCTACTCTAACAAGTAAAATCTTAGATTTCCTGCTGATAATACTCCAGAAAATCTCTGATCTTTCCGGCTGCTTCTTTCAGTACTTCTATTCTAGGTAAATAAACTACTCTGAAGTGATCTGGCTGATGCCAGTTAAATCCACCGCCATGTACCAGCAAAATCTTCTTTTCTTTTAACAAATCCAATGCAAATTTCTCATCATTTACAATATTAAATTTCTTTGTATCAATCTTAGGAAACATATAGAATGCTGCTTTCGGTTTCACAGCAGTAATTCCCGGAATATCTGTCAATGCATTATAAATAAACTCTCTCTGCTCATAAATACGTCCACCAGGAACAATATAACTCTCCACACTCTGATGTCCACCCAATGCAGTCTGAACAATTGACTGTGCCGGTACATTAGAACAAAGTCTCATATTGGAAAGCATCTTAATTCCTTCGATATAGTCTCTGGCAATTGCTTTATTACCGCTCAGGATCATCCATCCAATTCTGAATCCTGCGATCATATGTGATTTTGACAGACCACTAAATGTTACACAGAATAAATCAGGAGCCATAGAAGCAATAGAAATATGTTTTTCACCATCCATTACCAGACGATCATAGATCTCATCAGAGAAAATGATCAGATGATGTTCTCTGGCAATATCTACTATTTGCTGTAATACTTCTCTCGGATACAGCGCACCAGTCGGGTTATTCGGATTTATAATAACGATTGCTTTTGTTCTGCTGTTAATTTTTCTTCGTATATCATCCATATCTGGATACCACTCTGCCTGTTCATCACAGATATAATGTACTGCTTTACCTCCGGCAAGAGTTGCACATGCTGTCCATAATGGGTAATCCGGGGATGGAATTAAAATTTCATCTCCATTATCTAATAAAGCTGACATACTAAGGTTGATCAGCTCGCTGACACCATTTCCTGTATAAATATCCTCAATAGATACATTAGGAAGTTTTTTCAGCTGCGCATACTGCATAATTGCCTTTCTGGCAGAGAATAAACCTTTTGCAGGGGAATATCCCTCACATTCTGTCAGCTGCTGTCTCATATCATAGATTACTTCATCCGGTGTTCTGAATCCAAACGGTGCCGGGTTTCCGATATTCAGCTTCAGAACCTGAGTTCCTGCATCCTCCATACGTGCAGCTTCCTCAACAACAGGTCCTCTTACATCATATAACACATTATCCAGCTTTGATGACTTTTTAAATTCGCGAACCTGTGCTTCTTCTACTGTATTATTCTCGTTTTCTTTCATATTATTATTGTAATTATAATCAAATTTCATATTTTCCATCTGAACTCTTGCCTCATTTGTGTCTTTCTTTAGTGGTTCTACTGCTGTATCATTTCCTTTTAACCAATCCGCTTCTACCTCTAATGTATTCGCAAGGAAATGGAGGATTTCAGATCTGGGAGTTGTTTTGCCGCTCAGATACTGACTCACATGGCTCTTTCCAAGTTTTACTCCCTGCTCTGCCGCCTTCTTTACAAGGTCAATCTGCTTCATATTCTTCTGTTCCATCGCTATTTTTAATCGTTCAGCAAATATATTATTCATAAATACAATCTCCGTTCTTTGTAAGAAACAAATTAACCCGTTCTAATTAATGGAATGCTGGTATACTTCCTAACTCTTTTACATATATTATTATAGAAAGAACAGGTATGTTATATCGTTTATACGGGAATGAAAATACATACAAACATTAATCAAGTTCAAATATATTTCTTCTGGTCTTATATGTAAACATATGTTCTGTTCATTTTTAAAACCCGCATTTTATCAGCTTTTTCAAGTTTTTTTCTTTGCTATTATACTATAATTGAACTGATAATTCAACGGTAAATTTCATTATTTTCAATTTTATTAACAAAGTTCAATGTTCAGTTCAGTTCGTGGTTCATTTTTATTTTGAACCATATTGAACTTATTAATCATTTTGTTATTTCAGTTCAATTAGTTTAATTTATTATTTTGAACCGCTTATTGAACTAATATTAAACTTTCTTCATTTTGGTTCAATATTAGTTCACTTTTATGTTCAATATCTTTAAAAAATCCTTTATTTACGCGGTTTTTGTATCATTTCATATATCCCATTTGTTTTATTTTAAGTTCAAAATAGCATATATTTTATTACTATTTTGGACCAGGAAGATAAAATTATCCTCTTTCATGCCTACTCATGGCAAAATAACCATTTCTATGCCGAATCTCTTGCTCCGCATTGCCTCTATAATCAATCTCAAACTATATACGAAACCCTAAATAAGATTAGAGCGTGTTTGAAAAGGGCTTTCTGCAGGATGTGCGTCACAATTTGTGGGAGGTTTCGTTCGGATGAGGGCGTCGCAGCGGGCTACCACCGGACCACGACAACCGAATTCGGGCAAAATATACCGCAAAGTGGGGCGTACAGATTCCAGGTGGTATTCTTCTTCAAACACTGTATTGAGTATTTTATAAAATCGAAGTTTTGTTACATCTTTTTGTCCTATAACAAATATTCCATTGTATATCGTACATTCCTTCTATTAGACAATTCTGAAGAACTTTTTTGCTCTTATAACATAAGAATATTAACATTTTATTTGCTATAACATAAAAAGATACATATAGAAATTCTGCAAACCTGTCAGAAATTCCATATGTATCTTTTCTTCCCCTATTTATCGTCAAATACACCCTTTCTTTACTGTATTATCCAGTCAGATACTCTATTATGCGATATGAAATACGGCTCCGTATCATTTTATAACATAAAATAAGCCCACTGCTTACTCTTTTTATAAATAATACAGTGGACTTATCTGTTAGTTTCTTGTTTTATTGCTTATTAGTACGATTTATGCCACATTAAATTTATTGTCCAATTTATTTCTCTGGACTTACGATTTTACCAGCTACTGCACATGCAGCTGCTGTTTTCGGAGATGCAAGGTAGATTTCTACCTTGGAAGTTCCCATGCGGCCAAGGAAGTTTCTATTATTTGTAGCTACTACACGTTCACCGTCTGTAAGAATTCCGCCTGCACGTCCACAGCATAATCCACATCCAGGATGTGTGATCATGGCTCCTGCCTCTGCTAAAGTGTCCAGGATTCCCAGTTCGATTGCCTGACGATATATTTTACGGCTTGCAGGGGTTACGATTAATTTCACGTAATCTGCTACCTTTTTGCCTTTTAAGACCTCTGCAGCGGCTTTCAGATCCTCCAGACGACCATTTGTACAAGATCCGATGAATACCTGATCGATTTCTGTTCCTTCGAGTTCGCTTACATTTCTGATCTTATCTACCTGAGACGGGCATGCCATAACCGGTACGAAGTCTTCTGCGCGATATGTAATAGTCTTCATATATGTTGCATCCTCATCGCCTACAAGGCTCTTCTGGAAGTCATTTAACTCGATTTCGCAGTATTCTGCGGTCTTTTCATCCGGTGTGAATAATGCACATTTCGCACCGGCCTCGATTGCCATGTTTGCCATGGTCATACGGCTTGCTACCGTCATATTCTTTATTGTGCTGCCTGTGAATTCAAGTGCTCTGTATGTAGCTCCATCAGCGCCCAGATCACCGATCAGACGCAGGATAATGTCTTTGGACATAACGTTTTCCGGAAGTTCTCCCTCGATCACGACTTTAATTGTCTCCGGAACTTTGATCCACATCGTTCCTGTTCCCAGGATACTTGCCATTTCTGTATATCCGATACCAGAAGAGAATGCACCTACACATCCGTAAGTAGTTGTATGGCTGTCTGTACCGAATACAATATTGCCTGGTTTCACGTAGCCCGCTTCAGTCATTAACTGATGGCAGATTCCGTCACTTCTGTGGACGTTTTTCATGCCGTATTTCTTTGCAAAAGCATCTCCTGTATGGAAATGTCTGGTATCATCTAACTGACTTGCAGGAACCAGATGATCGTAGATCAAAACTACTTTATCCGGGTCCCAGAGCTTCGTAAAGCCCATTTCCTCGAACTTTTCTGCTACGAACGGGATAAATATATCATGGATCATAACTCTGTCTACATTGACCGTTACGATGTCTCCTGGCTTTACTGTTTTTCCAACATTGTTTCTAATGATTTTCTCAATAACTGTCTCGCCCATTTGCTTCTCCTTTCCCATTAATCCAGACCGTTTAATTTACGCATGGCTTTTACAAGTCCGCCTGCCTGGATAATACTCATCAGATTCTCCGGCAGAGAAGCAATCGGGTACTGTTTTCCATTGTAATCTACATGTTCGTTCATCACTACGGTTATTTCGTCACCCTCTTTGATGTCATCGTGGAGATTTGGCTGTTCGATCAGGAGAAGTCCGTTGTTGATGGAGTTTCTGAAGAAAATTCTTGCAAAAGATTTGGCAATTACACACTGGATTCCCAGTGCTTTGATGATTTCCGGAGCCTGTTCTCTGGAAGATCCGCATCCGAAGTTCTTTCCTGCAACAATAATGTCACCTGGCTGAATCTGTCCTGCCAGTTCCGGGCGCAGCGGACAAAAGCCATACTGTTTCATATCGTCGATTGTTTTCAGTGCGAGGTATTCTGTCGGGATAATGATATCTGTATCGATATCATCGCCAAGTACCCACACTTTTCCTGTGAATTTTTCCATAATTTTACCTCTTTATATCTTCGTCTGCATATTTACTTTTTACAAATTTCTATTTCGTATCTTTCTCAATAATCCAATACATATTCAGGCAGGACAAATCCCATAGGTCCTTTTCTCTTCTGGAAATTTGAGATGATATATGGCTAAATACGAAATGTGTCTTTTATTAATAAATAATGTTAGGATCAAAAGGTATTTTTCCCTAACCTGATATCATTAAGTATCAATATGCAGAATCTACATGCTTCTCAAAAAATGTTTCATGTTTCACGTGAAACATCTGTGTTTAACATCACGTGAAACCAGGAGCACTGCTTCCCACATCTCGGTTTCACTATCTTATTTATGTAATTTATACTTCACTTGCCAGCGCAATCTTTCCTGCAATAGCAGATGCTGTAACAGTAGCTGCTGATCCCAGATATACTTTGGAGCTCGGATGTCCTGCACGGCCTTTGAAGTTACGTGTTCCTGTGCTGATGAGGACTTCGTTTTCACCGATAACACCCTGGCAGCTTCCCCAGCATACGCTGCAGTTCGGATTCATAACAATGGCTCCAGCGTCCATAAAGGTGTCTATAAGACCTTCTTTTAATGCCTGGCGGTAAATTGTCTGGCTTGCAGGTACAACGAGGAATCTGACGCCCTCAGCGACCTTCCTGCCCTTAATGATCTCAGCGCCGACACGGAGATCTTCAATACGTCCGTTGTTGCAGGAGCCAAGGAATGCTTCATTGATCTCAATTCCGCAGGTTTCTTCTGCAGGAACTACATTATCTACAAAGTCAGGTTTAGCAACTACAGGACGGACTTTTGATAAATCAAATGTATATTCTCTTGCATAAATAGCATCTGGATCACTGTGGAATACAGCTTTTGGTTCACGTCCGTGTTCTTTCAGGTATTCGATAGCCTTTTCGTCTGCTTCAAAAATACCAGTCTTAGCACCTGCCTCTACTGCCATGTTGCAGAGCGCCATACGGTCACTGATGCTGAGTGTTTTTGCACCCTCTCCTGTAAATTCCATTGCCTGATAATTACATCCGTTTGCACCAATTTCTCCGATAATTGTAAGGATCAGGTCTCTTGCATAAACACCCTCAGGAAGTTTGCCTACAAGATTGAATTTCACGCTCTCAGGAACCAGTACCCAGGATGTTCCTGTAACCATTCCGTACAGGAAGTCTGTGCATCCTACACCTGTTCCAAATGCGCCTAATGCACCGTAGGAGCATGTATGGCTGTCTGCGCCGAAGATCAGTTCACCCGGGCGGACATAATTCTCGATCATAACCTGATGGCACACACCTTTGCCTTCCCAGAAATCAATATTGTTTTCTTTTGCGAAATCTCTCATTTTCTTCTGGGATGCTGCTGTTTTCGGGCTGTCAGACGGTACATTATGATCCACGATAAACACAAGCTTGCTTGTATCTGCAATGTGCGGATTCTTTAATTTGTTATTGTACATATCAACAGTAAGATGTGTGGTTCCATCGTTACTCATCAGACGGTCAAGTTTGACTGTATGGATATCTCCAGGTTTTACACTGTCTACTCCTGCTGCTGCAGCGATAATCTTTTCTGCAATTGTCATTCCCATTTTACTTTTCCTCCTTGTTCAGAGATGCGATCAGGCCGCCCTGATTTAAAATGTTCTGCATGTATTCCGGAAGTTTTGTACAGGAATATGTTTTTCTGTTGGCTTCTACAGTTCCCTCGGACATGTGAAGAACCATCTGGTCTCCGGTATTTACTTCGTCCGGAAGATCTTTACAGACAATTACCGGTAAGCCGATATTGATAGAGTTTCTGTAGAAGATTCGTGCGAAAGATTTCGCTACGACTGCCTGTACACCTAATGCTTTTAATACGCCAGGTGCCTGCTCTCTGGAGGAGCCGCATCCAAAGTTCTCCCCGCCTACTACGAAATCCCCAGGTTTTACTTTCTTAGAAAAATCCGGATCCAGTGATTCAAAGGCGTGGCCTTTCATCTCATCCAGATTCGGAAGTAACAGATACTGTGATGCTATGATCTGGTCTGTATCCAGATCGTTATGAAATTTAAAAATTGTTCCTGTTTCCATAAAAACCAGTTTCCTTTCTGTATTGTTTTATATTTTAATGATTTATCTCTCTTTAGCGATTTATTCAGATAAATTCTTTTCCTATTTTAGCACAAAAGACAGGAGATTGAAAACGCCTGTTTTCAATATTCCTGTCTTTTTTATAATACCACGCTAAATCTATTCTTAACCTCGTGTGATAATAGCTGATGATAAGTCGCCTTGATTTAATTGTGAAAAGCATACGCCGTAAATGAGGACTTACTCTCATGTAAAAGAGTTTAAACATATACCAATTGTCTTGTTCATCAAACATTTAAAAAAAAAAAAATCTCTGCTTTCTATCTGCAAAGATCTTTTTTCTTTAATTCATTATTTTTACAACATATATGCTGTAATTTTACATATTTACCACAATCTCAGTGATCAGCTCTTTAAATGATTTTGCCACGCGGTCAGCGGTTTCCTGGACTTCTTTGTGGTTGAGTTCTTCTTTTGAAATTCCCGCTGCCATGTTGGTAATGCAGGAGATTCCGCAAATTTCAAGTCCCATGTGGCGAGCCGCCATAGCTTCGCATGCTGTACTCATCCCTACTGCATCTCCACCCCACCACTGTGCCAGTCTTACTTCTGCGGGAGTTTCATAGTTCGGACCGGTAAATTGAACGTATACCCCTTCCTGAAGCCTAATACCGCATCTGTCTGCGCATTTTCTGATGACATCCTGTAAACGGAGACTATATACTTCGCTCATATCAGGGAATCTTGCACCAAGTTCATAGATATTTTCCCCAATTAGCGGGCTTGGTACTCCTGTTGTAATGTGGTCTGTAATCATCATAAAGTCTCCCGGTTTATATTCCGGATTTGCACCACCTGCTGCATTTGTCAGGATGAGTTTCTTTGCTCCCATCATCCCCATCAGTCTTGTCGGAAGTACAACATCTGTCATTGGGTATCCTTCATAATAGTGAACTCTTCCCTGCATGATCACTACCGGAACATTTCCAACATATCCAAATACAAATCTCCCTTTGTGGCCTGCTACTGTTGAGGTCGGAAAGCCCTCGATATCTGTATAATCGATGGTTGTTTCAATCTTAATCTCATCTGCATAGTCACCAAGTCCTGAGCCCAGGATCAGTGCTACTTCTGGTTTGAAATCTGTTTTCTGGCGTACACTTGCAAGGCAAGTCTCCAGTTTCTCATATAATTTACTCATTTACTGCTGAATCTCCTTTATTAAATGTATCACGTGAACCAATCTTTGCATGATTCTTATCCTGAGAAGCTGTCCATATTTTCATTGACAATCTTTCTCAGACCTTCATATTGTTCCTGGTCGATCAATATCTGATTCCCTTTCTTGGTGATCAGGCCATCTCCGGCGAATTTCTTTATTCCCCTGCTAACACTTTTGAGACAAAGACCTGTCTCGTCCGCAATGCTCTGTCTGCTTTCATTGATGCAGAGTTCGCCATTTCTGTTGAATTTCTCAAACCATTCAACAAGAAGAAGTGCCAGTCTGTCTGCACCCTGAAGGAAAAGATACAGTCTGTTTCTTCTGCTCTCTTCCAGCAGGGATTCGCAGGTGATTTTTGATTCCAGTCGGAAAATATCTGTGTCTGCGTAAATCCATTTTTCATATTTAGCTCGTGGCAGCTTTACGACTGTACATTTCGTCTCTGTTTCCCAGGTAGTCTGGTAATTTTCAAGTTCCATGATCACTTCCATTCCACCCAGCGCGATCAGATCTTTTGGTTTCATGAAATCGTATGCGATCCCGGAAATCCGATAATCCGTAGCTTTCGCTCTGCCTCTTCCAATAAAGAAAATCGTATCTGCCGGTTCATTCTCTCTGATAAAAGTGGTCCCCGGCTCCAGTTCTTCGCTCTGAAGCAGGTCCATAACCCACAATGGTGCATTACGGAAATAAAATTCAAATTGCCTTTGTCTTTCTTTATCCACTTCTTTCAGAAACGGCAATGCGTCTTGTAAATATTTGTGCTTCATATGCGGTTCCTATACTTTCTGTGTTTTTCATCTACCTTGCGGTTTACCGGAAAATATGATTTTCTCCCGATAAACCAACTCCAAAACCATTTTTCCCTGTAAGCGTTCTTACACTAATTCATTTAAAATAGAATGTCCGATCGTTCCCTCTGGCATTTCTACACCAAAGTTATCTGCTATGGAAGCTCCGATCACTGCGAATGTATCTTCGTTTTTAATCTCGCCGCCGTTTTTCATGCTCTTGGAGTAAGCAATAAATGGCACATGTTCTCTGGTATGGTCTGTTCCTGTATATGTTGGGTCGTTTCCGTGGTCTGCTGTGATGATAAGCAGATCATTTTCTTTCATTTCTTCTAACAGGACACCCAAATTCTTATCAAATTTCTCAATTTCTCTTCCGTATCCTTCTACGTTTCTTCTGTGTCCCCATAATGCGTCGAAGTCTACAAGATTAACGAAGCACAATCCTTTGAAATCTTTTTTGCATATGTCAATTGTCTGCTCCATTCCGTGTACAGAACTGTCTGAATGATATGTCTCTGTGATTCCCTCTCCGCAGAAAATATCGTTGATCTTTCCTACACCGATCACGTCAAGGCCTTTGTCCTTAAGTGCATTTAAAGCAGTAAGTCCTGTAGGTTTCAGAGCGTAATCATGACGGTTGCTGGTACGTTTAAATTCGCCTTTTTTCTTTCCAACATACGGTCTTGCAATGACTCTTCCAACTCTCCATTCGTCCTTCAATGTAATCTCTCTGGCGATCTCGCAGCAGCGATACAAATTCTGAAGATCAAATGTTTCCTCGTTTCCGCAAATCTGAAGTACGGAATCCGCAGATGTATAGACGATCATTGCACCAGTCTCGATTTCCTCTTCTCCCAGTTCCTCAATGATCTCAGTCCCACTTGCACTTTTATTTCCGATTACTTTCTTACCGCACTGTTTCTCCAGTTCAGCGATCAGTTCCGGCGGGAAACCTGTTTCTGTAAAAGTTTTAAATGGTTTTTCTGTCTTGATTCCCATCATCTCCCAGTGTCCGGTCATAGTATCCTTACCGTTGCTGGCTTCACTCAGACGAGTATAGCGTCCGATCGGATTTTCCACGCCTGTCATATTTCCGGCCGGATGGAGATTCAGCATTCCGAGTTTTGCGAGATTTGAGATATCAAGAGAACCCATTTTCTCAAGAATATGTCCAAAAGTGTCTACTCCTGTGTCACCAAAATTTGCTGAATCCGGCATTGCCCCGATTCCCAGAGAATCAAGTACAATTACAAAAATTCTTTCATAATTTTTCATGTTTCCTTACCTCATCTCTTATATTTTGCTGTTATGCTCCGGTACAACCTTTCTTTTACAGCTTCTCCTGTAAAGGCCGCATCTACTGCATTCTTCATCAGAAGCAGGACCTCCTCATCCCGGATTCCGTATTGTTTTTGAACAAATTCCAGTTCTTTTGTTAATGTTGTGTTACTGACAGTTCTGTTATCTGTATTGATAGTAACTCTCAGGCCTGCGTCCAGAAATTCTCTGAGAGGATATTCGGCAGTACTTTGGACCGCTTTTGTCTGGAGATTACTGATCGGGCACATTTCGATACCGATCTTTCTGGCGGCCAGTTCCTGCTGAAGTTCTTTGTTTCCTCTCATTGCAATTCCATGACCAATCCTGCCTGCTCCGGCGCTTACTGCATCTGCAATATTCTGTGCATTTCCGCATTCCCCTGCATGAATTGTAAATGGCATTCCAATCTTATGTGTATTGTGAAACAGATTCATAAATTCAGTCATGGGATATGAGGCTTCTGCACCTGCAAGATCTGCAGCACATACGCCAAAGCCTAAGTATTCACGGGCAGTCATTATCATTTTGCTGTTTTCTTCTTCGCTGTGGTATCTCATGGCGCAGGTAATCACACCGAATTCTACTCCGAAATCGTCTTTGCCCCGTTCCAGACCTTTCAACAGCGCTTCGATGACCTTTTTGCAGTTCATCTCTTCTGTCACCGACAATAGAGGTGCAAAGCGGATTTCTGCATAGCAGACATTCTCTCTGCTCATGCTTCTGAGCACATCGTATCCGGCTTCTTCCAGTCCTTTTTCATCCATAATGCACTGTCCAGGCAATGTGAATTTTTCCAGATATTCTGCAAGGCTGGTACAGTCGTCTGATACACTCAGTTCCTCCTGAAGTACCTTTCTTCCCAGGCGCTTCTCTATAAATTCACGACTGAGTGAGCCATCCAGGTGGCAATGCAGTTCTATTTTCGGTAATGTGATCAGTTGTTCCTGTGTCATGATGTTTCTCCATTTTTTGTTTCGTATAATACTTTATCTATCAGTCAAACTTCTGGATTTTTCCAGAAATATAGCCTGATGTAAACTGGTTTCATGCTAAATTCAGCGGTCCAAATCCCTGTGGTAAGAGCTCTTTTAATGTATAAACATCGTAATGATCTTTATCCACTGCCAGAATGATCTTAAAGGTCTCCGGGTTACAGAATTCCATCATTACCTGACGGCACACGCCGCATGGAGCCGCATATTCGGTCAATACGCCGTCTTTTCCGCCTACGATACAGATTGCATCAAATTCTTTTATTCCTTCGCTTACGGCCTTAAAGAACGCTGTTCTTTCGGCACAGTTGGTAGGTGTGTATGCTGCATTCTCAATGTTACACCCTGTGTAGATTTCTCCGTTCTTTGCAAGCAGTGCTGCGCCGACTTTGAAATTAGAATATGGTGTATAGGAAAATTTCAATTGCTCAATTGCTGTCTCGATCAGTTTGTCAATCATTATTTTGTCTAAGTTCTGCATAATATTACACCTCCGTTATTTTCACCCTTTTGCTCATTACTGCAATCCCTGTTACTGACAGACTATTTTCAGACTGCCGATAATAACAGATGATCAATATCCACTTGCTTCTTCATTCTTTACAATCTTAATGATTCTGCTTGTTCCCAGTCTGTCTGCACCCAGAGAAAGGAATTTCTCAGCGTCATCCAGAGAAGAAATACCGCCGGCTGCTTTCATTTTTACGTTTGATCCGATATGTTTGGAGAAAAGTTCGATATCTTCAAATGTTGCGCCACCGCCACCGAAACCTGTAGATGTTTTGATATAATCAACTCCTGCTGCTGTTACGATTTCGCACATTTTAATCTTTTCTTCTGTTGTAAGGAAACAGGTTTCAATAATAACTTTGAGAATTTTTTCCCCGCATGCTGCTTTGAGAGTTCTGATCTCGTTCTCGATCAGATCGTATTTCTTATCTTTTAACCATCCGATATTGATCACCATATCGATTTCAGATGCACCGTTTGCAATGGCATCTTTTGTTTCAAATTCTTTTGTTGCTGTAGTTGTGTTTCCGTTTGGGAAACCAATAACTGTGCATACTGCCATTTTCCCATCCATATATTCTGCTGCTTCTTTTACATAGCATGGAGGGATGCATACAGATGCAGTTCCATATTTCATTGCGTCGTCGCAGATCTGTTTGATTTCTTCCCATGTGGATGGCTGAAGAAGAAGTGTATGATCTACATGTTTTAAGATTTCTTTGATTTCCATTTTTGCTCGTCCTCTTTTCTTTCTGCCGCTGTCAGTTTCGCTTATTACTACTGTTTAGCCTGATCTTCTCTGATCATTTTTCTGATGGCTTCTACAGCTACACGAATAGCCATATCTGTATCGTGGACTACCGGATTCTCCAGGCCGAGTTTCTCTCTTTCCTGATTTGCAACTACCAGGAAGCAGGAACCTGCTCTTACTCGAAGTTTGCCAGCTACGATGAAGAGAGCTGCGGATTCCATTTCTGATGCAAGGCATCCCATTCTCTTCCATGCTTCCCATTTATTGAGCAGTTCATAGCTTACAGGCATTTCTTCCGGCTCATGCTGACCGTAGAATGCATCTTTACACTGTACAACACCTGTGTGGCACGGGAATCCTTTTTCTTTTGCAACGTTTACAAGAGCATTGATCACATCGAGGTTTGCTACTGCTGGATATTCGATCGGTGCGTATTCTCTGGTTGTTCCCTCCATACGGACCGCACCTGTAGCGATCACTACGTCACCACTCTTTACTTCCGGCTGCATTCCTCCACATGTACCGATTCTTACGAATGTGTCTGCACCGCAGCGGTACAGTTCTTCCATTGCGATGGATGCGGACAGACCGCCGATTCCTGTTGAGGTTACGCTTACCTTTACGCCATCGAGTGTTCCTGTATATGTGACATATTCTCTGTTGTCTGCGATCAGTACCGGAGCATCGAAATACTGCGCGATTTTTGCACATCTTTTTGGATCTCCCGGCAGGATCACATAACGTCCTACTTCACCTTTTGCTACCTGAATATGATACTGTCTGCTTGCATCTTCTGAATAATTTTTCATGATCTTTCCATCCTTTACCTGAATTTTTCACGTGAAACATTTTCACATCTTATGTTATTGTTTTATACGTTTCTGGCCTTATCTCTGTCCCTTATCGTACGGAATACCCTCTGCTTTCGGTGCTCTGGAGTTCTTGGATACGAATACAAGAACGATCAGAGAAATAATATACGGGAACATGTTATATAAGGTACTTGGAAGCTTTAATGCTACCAGTACGTCAAATCCTGTATAAACATTGGAAAGTGCACGGAACAGACCAAACAAAAGTGCTGCAAGTCCGATATTTACCGGTTTCCACTGACCGAAGATCATAACTGCAAGTGCAAGGAATCCGAATCCGGCAACGCCGTTCTCAAATTTCCATTCACTGACACCGGCTGTAATATAAACCAGTCCGCCAAGTCCGCCCAATGCTCCGGAAATCAGAACACCTGCATAACGCATTTTGTAAACGTTGATTCCCACGGAGTCTGCTGCCTGCGGATGCTCTCCACATGCCATAAGACGGAGACCGAACTTAGTCTTATATAATATGATATATGATGCAATAAGAATCAGCAATGCCAAAAGCATAAACCAACTGAACTCAAATTTTCCGATGTTTACGAGGAACGCTTTCTTTGCTTCTTTGTAAGCAACTGTAGAGGAGACATTATCAATACTTTCGGACATATTAATGGCTCTTACGATTACTACTGCTGCTGCAGGTCCCAGCAGGTTCAGTGCTGTTCCTACAAGTGTCTGGTCTGCGTTAAAATGAATTGCCGCAACACCAAGGAAAAGGGAAAATACCATTCCCACGATCACACTGCCAAGAATTACAAACAGGATCACCAGAGGCGCTGCCATTGTTGACGGAAGATACTTCATCATCAGAGCTCCTCCGAGTGCTCCCATAACCATGATTCCCTCAAGACCGATATTTACTACACCACTGTGTTCGGAGAAACATCCGCCAAGTGCTACAAGGATCAGAACAGATGCAAATATTAATGTATATTGGAGTAATAAAACCATTATTTTTCTCCTCCTTTCACCTGTTTTGCGGCGTTTTTCTCATCTCTTTTGTCCAGATAACGGTTAAGCCAGAGTTTGAAGAAGAATACAAATCCGCAAAGGTAAATGATAAATGCTGCGATCAGATCAGAGATCTGTGTACAGTACATTGTTTTGTCTACATAGCTTCCACCACTTGTAATGTGCTGGATAAAATAAGAGGAAAAGATCGTGCCGATCGGATTCAGACCTCCAAGGAATGCTGCTGCGATTCCGTTGAATCCCATTCCCGGAACAGTTGTCTGCTGGACCATCCAGGTTTCAATGCCACTTAAATAGAAAACAGCAGCTCCGAGTCCGGAAAGGCCTCCGGCGATCATCATTGTTACAATGGTGTTTCTCTTCTCTTTCATACCGCAATATTTTGCGGCATTCTTGTTCATGCCGGTTGCTTTTAATTCGAAACCAAATTTGGTTTTCTCAAGGACAACCCATACAACCACTGCCATGATCACTGCAAGCGGTAATCCGATAGTCACAAACTTATTTCCTGAGAAAATCTGATCAAGTCCTGCATTTGGCATAAGTGCGCTTTTATTGCCGCTTGAAAGATCGATGGTATATGGTGTGGACTCTGCTTTTACCTGTGAAAGGAGCATGTTTACTCCATACAGGGAGATCCAGTTGAGCATGATACAGGAAATAACTTCGTTTACGTTGAAATACGCTTTCAGGAATCCGGAAAGTCCGCCCACCAATGCTGCCAGTACAACTGCTGCGATCAGACATACATACCACGGCATTCCGAATTTCAGTGCAAAGTACAGGGCTGCTCCTGCTCCGATCACATACTGTCCGGCTGCCCCGATGTTAAAGAGGCCTACTTTGTATGCAAATAAAACGGATAAGGAACATAATAAAAGTGCTGACGCTTTTACCAGTGTTGTTCCGCAATATTTCATAACTGCCACTGAGCTCGGATAATACAGATAGTTCTTTAAGATCGATACAATAGCCCCTGATGCACCTTTTGGATTAATGATCAGAAGTACCACATATCCGATCAGAAGTCCCACAACAATGCAGAGCAGAGACGCAAGGATGGTCTGGACTGCATTATTTCTGAGAATGCTTTCTTTTTTCTTTGTTTCTTTATTCATTGCCCTTTGTCTCCTTTCTCTTTGAACCGGCCATGTAAAGTCCCAGTTCTTCTACAGTTACTTTCTTCGGATCAAATTCTCCTACGATTTCACCTTCATACATTACAAGGATTCTGTCTGATACATTCATTACTTCATCCAGCTCCAGACTTACGAGAAGAACACCTTTTCCGGCATCTCTGGCCTGTACAAGCTGCTTATGTACGTTCTCGATCGCACCTACGTCCAGACCCCGGGTCGGCTGTACTGCAATCAGAAGTTCAGGATCTTTGTCGATCTCGCGTGCAATGATTGCTTTCTGCTGGTTTCCTCCTGACATGGATCTTGTCTTTGTGATCGGCCCCTGTCCGGAACGGATGTCATATTCTTCAATCAGTCTGTTTGCATATTTTCTGATCTCTTTTCGTTTCAGGAATCCGAATTTATTGGTAAACTGTGGTTCGAAATATCTCTGGAGAACAATGTTATTTTCCAGTGAATAGTCAAGTACCAGACCGTGTTTATGACGGTCTTCCGGAATATGGCTCAGTCCTGATGTCAATCGTTTACGGATTGACATCTCTGTGATATCCTGACCGTTCATAACGATTTTTCCACCTGTTAATGGTTCCAGACCGGAAAGTCCATAGACAAACTCTGTCTGACCGTTTCCGTCAATTCCTGCCATACATACGATCTCGCCTCTGTGTACCTGCATGGAAACGTTGTTTACTGCGTTATTTTTGTGACGTTTGGATGCAACAGACATATTCTGGATATCAAGAACTACCTCGCCTGGTTTTGCAGGCTCTTTGTCTACTATAAAATTGACATCTCGTCCTACCATCATGGCGGAAAGTTTTTCCGGTGTAGTGTCTTTAATGTCTACAGTTCCGATGTATTTGCCTTTTCTGAGAACGCTGCATCTGTCTGCTACCTGCATGATCTCTGCAAGTTTGTGAGTGATAAACAGGATGCTCTTGCCCTCTGCTGCAAGGTTCTGCATGATCTGCATTAGTTCCTGGATTTCCTGAGGAGTAAGAACTGCAGTCGGTTCGTCGAAGATCAGGATTTCGTTGTCACGATAGAGCATTTTCAGGATTTCTGTTCTCTGCTGCATGCCTACCGTTGTGTCTTCGATAATGGCATCCGGATCTACGGCAAGTCCGTATTTCTCAGACAGCTCTACGACTTTCTTTCTGGCGCTGTCTTTCTGGAGGAAGCCGCCTTTTGTTGTCTCTACACCGAGGATGATGTTGTCAAGGATACTGAAGCATTCTACCAGTTTGAAATGCTGATGTACCATTCCGATTCCGAGATCGTTGGCATCGTTTGGGTTGTTGATCTCTACTTTTTTGCCGTCTTTGTGGATCTCGCCCTCTTCCGGCTGGTATAAACCGAAGAGAACGCTCATCAGTGTGGATTTTCCGGCTCCGTTTTCTCCCAGAAGCGCGTGGATCTCACCTTTTTTCAACTGAAGTGTTATATTGTCATTTGCTATGATTCCCGGGAATCGTTTGGTGATCCCGAGCATTTCAATTGCATATTCACTCATTTTTCTTTCTCCTTTTTTCTCGTGCAGAGTTTTGTTATCGTGTTATTGGATTCCAGATAAACTATTATTTCTGTATTGAATCAGACCAGACTACAAAAGAATTGATTTTATATACCTGATCCTGTCAATCACGCTTCTATTTTTGCTGTTATTCTGTAGCATTTCCAATGCATCTATTTGCCGGAAATATTGCAGAATAACAGCAAAAAATACTGATTTTGGCGTTAAAGAAAAGGGAGTACTGAACATCTGCATGTTCACTCCCCTCTCTCAGGCCATTCTCTGTCTGCACGAAGTCTTAATTATTTAATGCTGCCGTAGTCTTCTACTTTAATCTCAGTTTCCGGTAATGCTGTGATATCACCGCTTATTGTAAGTTCTCCGTCATACATTCTCTTTACAAGGTCTTTGTAATCATCTTCTGTGAAATCATCAGACCACTGTGTGGTTTCTACAGGGAGCTGAACGAAATTGTCTTCAGGATTCTCTGATACAAGACCCAGGTTATCGATCTTTCCTGCATAATCTTTCCAGTTGTCTGCTTTGATCGCATCGAGAACGTCATTAATTGTCGGAGCAAGACCTTTCATTGCAGATGTGATAGTTAAGTCTTCGCCGATGATTCCGGACTGATCGGAGTCAACACCGATTACTTTGCCGCCTGTCTTGGTAGCTGCTTCTGCTGCTGATGTATAGATACCGCCGCCGCATGCAAATACAGCTTCTACACCTTTACTTCCATACCATGTATCCATGTATGCTGTGATGTCTGCATCGCCATAGAACTGTCCGCCACATACGTACTCAACTGCTACGTCATCTACGATATCAAGTTCTTTTGCAGCTTCGTCTGCACCCTGAACGTATCCATATCCAAAACGTGTAACTGCCGGTACGGACATTCCGCCAAGGAATCCAAGGTGATGATATCCAAGTTTTACAGCTGCATATCCTGCCATATATCCGGAAAGTTCTTCCTGATAAGTACAGCAGTAAACATTGTCCGTATTATAGTACTCTGTCACATCATATTCATCAGGATTGTAGCTGTATCCTTCACCCACACCTTTTTCGCAGATATCGCCGGCACTTACATCAAGTGCTATGAACTTGATGTCCGGATACATTTCAGACTGTTCTACTACTGCAGATGCAAACATGTATCCAGGAAGTACGATTACGTTTGCTCCGTCTGCTGCTGCCTGGTCCACACTTGCGCTTCTTGCTTCATCAGAGTCGCTTTCCGGTTTGTAGTAGTTGAATTCTACATTGTTTTCGGATCCCCATGCTTTACATGTTTCATAGGTTGTCTGGTTGAAACTCTGGTCTGTGATATCACCGGAGTCTGTAACCATCGCTACTTTCATATCAGATGCGTCGCTTGTCTCTTCTTCGCCGCTCTTGTCCGTATCATTGTCTGCTTTTTCTTCTGATTTGCTTTCTGTGTTTGTTTCTGTCTTGCTGTCAGAACTACCTCCACATGCTGTAAGTGAAAATGCCATTAAACCTGCAAGTACCGCTGCTGCCACTCTTTTTTTCATGTTTTCTTTTTCTCCTTTTGCACAATTTTTGTCGTGTTTGATGCAATGATAATGACATATGTCCCAAACATAAAACAGGACTCGAGTCCTTTTTCTGGTGATTTTTACTTATTTTGTAAAAATTTTCCAGTTTCTTTTTGTTATTTTTGTTTATTATTTTATGCTTTTATTTTTCAAAAACAGACTCAAGTCCTTTTTCGACCATAAAATCAGCAAATATGCACAAAGCAGGGAAATCAACCATATAGGACTTTTGCATTTCATTCCCCGGAAACAGAACTACATTTTTCATAAAAAATAAGGTCTAAAAAAGCGAGAGCATCCTGCATATTGGATGCTCTCGCTCGTTTTAGTCTGGTACATTCTATTTTTAATTACAAAACCATTTTATAACGGCAACATAAAGCTGGCTTCAAACCGACTTCCATCTGCCTGGAACCGACTTGTTCCTCCATATTTCTCACAAATCTGCTTCATGTAACGGATACCAATCCCCTCTTCATCCTTCCGTTTCTTCGACAGTATTTTTCCTTCTTTCTGCAGTAAAACTCCGTCAAATGAATTATCTATTGTCAACAGCAATAATTTATTTTCTCTCTGTGCTGCTATTGAAATATATCGTTTTCCATCATATTTTTCACAGGCAGTTACTGCATTATCCAGCGCATTACCAAGGATACAGCACAAATCTGCATCAGCTATCGGTAATCCATTTAATTTACAGCATACTGTAAAAGAAATCCGTCTTTCCTTTGCCACACATGCATAATGATACAATACGCCGTCAGCTGCCGCATTTCCCGTGTAAGGAATCTCTGTAATATCCGCAAGATTAAGTTCCAGGCTGTCACAGTATTCTTTTAATTCTGCGCTGTTTCCGGTTTCCTGGAATCTTTTTATCACAGCAAGCTGGTGTTTAAAATTATGGCGTACTTCCCGTTCTGTCTCCACTGCTGTTGTCAGTGCCTGATAATATTTTTTCTGCATCTCGATCTGCTGGTTCATCTGATTCTTTTCCTGGATCCGCCGATAATCCATCGCAATATTATGGCAGATAAAAAGAGCAGCGATCCCTATCAGAATTCTGCTTATCACCTGCAGAAAAGTCGCCGTATATTCCTCCGGTCCATGAGACAAAATACCGCTCAAGAACAGTGCAATCGGAATAAACCATACTGTATTCCAATAATTCTCACTTTCAATCCCCAGAAAAGGTTTTACAGTATGTATCATAAGCTTCCTGAAACACGGATAAAGTGCTGCATACATCAGAATTCCAAGTATGTTCTCAATGATCAGTCCCTGTTCTATCGTCTGATATCCAATCCTTCCGGTAATATATGCCGCAATTGCCAGAACAATCCATACAATCACTGCTGTAAGCCCGAACGTAAATAGATGTTCTTTCAGATGCCCCCGGATAACTACAATATTAACTACTCCCATGAGCACACAGAACAGTAACAAATTGATCTTGTAGAAGCTTATTGATATGTAGTTTCTCTGAGCCATCCACAGACATAACATAAAATCTGCCAGAAGTCCCACTCCATAAACTGACCATATCCAATTTCTCTGCCATTTTGACACAAGTTCTTTAAATGGAACAAATCGTAAAACAAGACTCGGTATATGAGCCAATATACATAACAAGCTCACCATAATATTTGTCATTTATTTTCACCTGCCCCTCATTCTCCGTCTCATCTGTGCCCATCTGAAATCAGCAAATACGCTTTTGATTTCTTCCCGCTTTCCACGGCTGATAGGAATTTCTGTCTGATCCGATAATTTCAGCACATTTGTCGGCATAGACGTAATTTCCCGCATAGAAACAAGTGCCCAGCGGATCGGCATACAGAATTCTCCCTGAGGAACGATCTGAGACATCTCAGAAAGAGACTGAGATGCCTCCAGAGTGCCGTATTTCATATGTATGATCGTTTTTTTGCCTTTTGCCTCTATATACAAAATATCCGAAATATAGATGCTCTCCTCCATTCGTCCTACCTTTACTTCTATCGTTTTTATAGAATAAAAGCTGTCAAAAAACTTATCCAAAACACCATATACCTGTGTTTCTTCTATAGGCTTCACAATGTAATGAAGTGCCTCTATCGTAAATGCTTCCGCTGCAAAATCAATACTTGTACTTGCAAAAACAATCTGTACTTTATTATTATCCCGTATCAGTTTCTTCGCTGTCTCCATTCCATTCAGTTTGTCCATGAATATATCCATGAAAACAAGCTGATATCTCGTTGTATCTGATGCGAGAAAAGCTTCGCCGGATGGAAATTCATCTATTTCCACATAAAGATTATTTTTGTCCAGATAGTCTGAAAGAATCTTTATGAGTGCGTTCCTGTCTTCTTTTATGTCGTCACAGACCGCAACTCTTATAACTTCCTGCACTTTCTTCACCTTCTCTTGTTATACTCTATTTGCTATAAATTTATTATATTTTACCAATACTCAAACTTAAAATCCACATTTTTTGAGAGCTTTCTCGACTTTATCCACACTTATCGGCATAGTTGTAAAGTATTCCACATTCAGTCTGAATGCCTGTGGTGCAAAATCACGGTCACTGGAAAACCATGCAATCGGAAGTTCTGGATAAATTCGTCTGATTGCAATAACGCCTTCCATTCCGGCAGCATTATCCATAAGAACAAAAACTGCAGATGGCTCATCGTCCATTAATGCCGGGATCAACACCTCCTGTGTCGTCAGAATTTCTGTATCATACCCTGGTAATAGCATCTGAAATAACTCACAAGTTGTTTTGTAACCATAAAGTATTATTTTCATTGTTTTCCCCCTTTTCTCTTTTATATTCTCCGCACTGTTCTCTTATTTTCAAAAAAAGCCGCCACCTATATGTGACAGCTTCTTTTGAATGAATCTTACCCAATCCCCTGTATAAAATATGTATTTATTACAGTTATATTATTGAGCTTCTGTAAATATTTTTCTTTTATAAACATTCTTCTTTTAAAATACTCCTACCCTTAATGATATTACGGTTCCACAATATTGAAATACAGCTTCAGAGATGCCATACTGTCACAGAATGCTTTATAAAGTTCCTGATCCCCCTCTACTGATTCAATAAGTTTGCTCATACCGTCTTCATTACGCGCCGCTATTGCAAGGATACCTGTTCTCTTTGTCTTAATTGTCAGATCTGCATTTTCATCTTCTTCTCCCAGGTAATACAGCAATACACCATGATGTACTTTCAGAAGATAATTCTGCTCATCTGTAACCTGAAGGTTTACAGTAAATGATTTATCTGCCAGCTTCGTACTGTCAAGCATGATTCCCATGTAATCCAGCATGGTCTGCGTATCCATATTCTGAGCTGTAGAACCAACTCCTGTTGTTGTTCCTTCCGGATACCAGTCCGTTCCATTTCTAAGTTCTAAAGCAGCTACCAGATAAGCATTTCTCCATGCACCGGACTCTGCCTGATAGCCAAGCTGTTCCAATGCATCTGCACAGAGAAATTTTGCCTGCTCATTTTCAGGATCTGCATATACCAGTGTATTTGTGATCTGTGCTACCCACTGATATTCGCCTTTCTCATAGTCCTCTTTTGCCATTTCCAAAACTTTATCAGTATCTCCCAGATATTCCACCAGTTTCTGTGCATATGCGGACGGTTCCAGTTCATCCAGATGTACCGGATTTGCGTCGTACCATCCCATATATTTCTGATAAACTGCCTTTACATTATGTTTCAGTGTTCCATAATACTGACGTGTATACCACACTTTATTTAATGCTTCCGGCAATTCGATCATGGATGCAATCTCTGTCGATGTATAACCCTCATTAATATACAGAAGTGTCTGGTCATGTATAAACTTATAAACTGCTGCTGTATTTGTCATATACTCCTGGATCACGTCATTGCCCCAATGCGGCCAGTTATGTGACTGGAAAATCACCTCCGCATCGTTTCCAAAAAGGCTCTGTGCTTCTGTAATATATCGTGCCCACGCATTGGCATCACGAACCTGTGCACCGCGGAGCGTATAGAGGTTATGCATGGTTCCTGTACAGTTTTCTGCCATCCAGAGTGCTTTCATATCTGGAAAATATGTATTCATTTCTGCCGGAGATTCTGTATCAGGTGTAAGCTGGAATATTGTTTTTACACCGTCGATAGTTGTCTCAAAGACTTCTTCTGTCACGTTAAACGTTGGCTCCAGATATGTAACACCATTCTGTGCTACTGCAAGTCCGATTCCTACAGAAAGTCTGCCCTGTTCTCCTGCCGGTATCACTGATCCGTACTGATATATAGATCTGCGTTTCATTGCAGTTCCCACAAAAACATTCTCTGACATAACCGCTTCCTTGAATCCCTCAGGTACGATAATTGCAGTTTTTCCGGATGCGATCTGTTCTTCAAGAGAAAGTGTCGGATCTGCCAGTTCATCTGCAGTAAGTATTCCCTGAATTCCACCATAATGATCTACATGCGCGTGACTGATGATCACCGCCGAAACATGTACATCTCCCATCTCAGATTTAAACAGATCCAACGCTGCTTTTGCAGTTGTTTCACTTGCCATACAGTCCAGAATGATCCATCCGCTATCGCTTCGCACAAAAGTCATATTGGAAATATCATAGCCTCGTACCTGATAAATATCATCTGATACCTGGAATAATCCATAATTGGCATTAAGCTGTGTATTTCTCCAGAGACTTGGATTAGCAGAATCCGGTGCATCTGTATCTTTTACGAAATCATAAACAGTCTGATCAAAGATTGTAGTATCATTATCATCCTTTATTGTCAGTGTTTCCGGTGCTGCTATAAATCCTTTTGTCGCAAATTCTTCTTCCTGTTTATCATCAAAATCCAGAAGCTGATAAACGTTTTCATTTATTTGTTTCGTAATCTCTGTCGCACCTTTTTTCTCGTTGCTCAGATCGTTTTCTGCAAAAGCTGATACTGGCATCATTGATGTCGCCAATAATACGCTTAAAACAGTAGCTGCTACTTTTCTCTTCATCTGCAAGTCCTCCTTTTTATCACCAAATTTACTATATGACTTCTTTCCACTATTTATTCTTGGCTTTTAAGATGAATGAAGTATATCACAAGGACTTCCTTTTTTTCTTTCTCATGGAATGAATTACACGCTTCTGGCATGAAATGCAAAAAAAGCTGTAAACCTCTTACTTTTCATAAAAGGTTTACAGCATTATTTCCTGGCGTCCCCGAGAGGATTTGAACCTCCGACCCCTCGCTTAGGAGTAGACCCGATACGATGAAACCAAGTGCAACACAGTGCAAGAAAATC
>OLNH01000416.1_pt1 | contig 37425 bp, 60 predicted proteins | sample 1643101 | NCBI WGS metagenome assembly OLNH01 (sample SAMEA3136758, study PRJEB25190) | human gut metagenome | biome: human gut; feature: human-associated habitat; material: faeces | place: Austria | collected 2013 | reverse complement strand
GCTGCAAAGAATATCAAAACAGAAGGGCTGCGAATCTTACTGGCAGCATAAAAAAACAATAAAATCGTAGGTTCGGAACGGGCCGAACGCATACGCTTGCGGAGATTTTGGGAAAACTGCCAGTTTGGTGTGATAATAACCGGAATCGATGAAACAAGAAGCTCCGACTTCTATAAGTCGGGGTAGTTCACTTGCTCTTATGGACTTGTTATCACATGGAGGCATGACAGAAAAATATAATATCAAAATCCAGATTGAATATGCACATGAGGATCTGCAAAAATATCTGGAATCACTTTTTCCAGATGTAAACGCAGGAGAAGTCATAGATAATGCCAGGAAATTTATTATGAAAGAGAAAGGAAAAAACAATGTATAATTTCAAAAGAATGAAAAGAGTAAAAAAAGTTGGAAGTGGATATCTGACATATATTACTCCAAAAGGAGAGAAGGATTTATGAAAAAAATAAAAAAGGAAAATAACAATAGCTTCATAAGGGAAGTCCTTGTCCCAACTGTTATTATAGTGCTTGTACTATTTGTGGTATACATATTTAGCCAAGAATACATAAAATCAGCAACAGAGATTAGTAACCGTTCCCTGTACAATCGGTCGATGTATAATGCACCGGTTTCCATTAATGGAGAAACAGAAGAGTATACGTTCCCTGTGAGCTTTAAAAATCTTGATGAATACAAAAAATACACTTATGAACTAACGGTTGAGGCTGTTGATCTAGTCAAAAATGGACCTAATCGTTACCTGTATCGAAAACATAAAGCACTCATCAATGGAAAAGAGGATAATGTGTTGGAAAAAGGAGAAATTACATGCAGCAGTGAAGGAGATTTGAACTTTAATTTCTTTTTGCCAAAGGCTAAACATTACACCTATGTCGTAAGGTGTACATTCAAGGATTCATATGGGAATACAATGGAATCTTATGTCAATAAGCCAGAGCTATTATCCGAAAAGAAAACAGATATTGAAGAAATCAAGGAGAAAAAATTATGAGTACAAAAATTTATAATGGATATAAATTTGACAAATGCTACAGCCTTCCGAGGCTAAACGAAATACTTGCATCTCTGCCAAATCGATAACACACATGATTTATGTAGATATTCCGGAAGTTAACATGGAAGATGCACAGGAATTTTTGAAAGCAATTGAATATTAAGGGGTATATTATGAGCAATTATTATGGACTTATATTTATTATTGCAGGCGGAATCTTCCTTGCTCTTCCAGCAGTTGTGTCTTCTGATCTTTCTAAACGGAAGAAGAAATGTAACGCAACTGCGGGAAGAGCCTTGGTGTAAATACCGGGGCTTTTTTATTTTTCAGTTGAAATTTCATTCTATTAATAGGCATAAAGATTTACAGAAGAAAGGAGGAATCAATTAAATATCTGTTATGTCAATACAATTAGGAGGATAACTAAATGGAAATTTGAAATTGGATATCGTATTAAAAGACACCCCGATAGAATATGGCCTTGACAGGGAATCAATCGTAGAGCTGTATGATAAACTGGGCGATTCAAGTATCGAAGTATACCCGATTGAAATCCCAGCTCAATACCACGAATGCTCTGCAATGGGCTTCATTACAGTCGATGCAGCAGATCAGCTTGATTATGATTATGAAACATCCGGATTAAATAAGTTCATAGCCGAAATTTTGGATGATGTGGATCGAGAAAATCCTGATCACATCTATCAGTTCGGCAAATTGAATATTTGCTTAGGACGATAATTGTTAAAGAAGAAGGAGGATACCTATGAGACATAAAAGACCAGATAGAAAAAATGTAGTATTTAAGTTTTATCATTTTTATGACATTAAGATTGATGGACGCAGAGTAACAGATGTAAAAGCGCAACTGATCTGTGAACTTCCGTCATTTAACTGTTACTACGACACAGCAAAATTGGTGGAAATCTGTAAACGTGAAAACCTGCCAGTCTATGATTCAAATAATGAATACGCCGTTATCATGTATAAGGAAGGACGCCCAGTGTCCGTTGAAGCGACTCTGTATTATAAAGAAGATGGCAGCGATCCAGAATCTTTTCTCGATTTTGCGGAATGGGATAAAAGAGTAGTCGCAAGTGTTGCATTGGGGATAGATCTGATGCAAAGAAAAATTTAGTCAAAAAAAAGGAGAATAACCATGGATGGACAAGACACAAGAAAATTTCAGATAGAAGCTAAAATTGAGTCACATTTCCATTTATTCCAAGAGCGGACCATGCAAAACTGCACGTTTCAGCAGTGATTCGAATGGAACTTCAGGAAGGAAAAAATGCGGAGGCTGTGCAGGAACGTTTTTAGCTAATCATCAAAAGAAATCACAACATCGGCAGAAAATACACATAACAGATAATATTTATATGTTAAAAAGGGAAGAGGGATTAATTGTCCTCTTCTTTTTATTGTATTTCTTACTGCATTCAATGTTTGCCATTAATAAATACCTTTTTTTATTTTCCAGCTGAAAAAGCACTCTATCAATAGAACATAATTTACAGAAGAAATGGAGGAGAAACAAAATACTGTAATGTTCAAATAATAATCTGGAGGATAACAATATGAGTACAACAAAACAAATGTCTTTAATGGAAATGATCAACAGACTTTCAGCAGGGATCGAAGATGATGAATTATTCTGTCAAGAAGAATTTGAAATGGTCCGCAATTACTGCGAGCAGAAAAGCTTCATGATGTCAGCCGCGGACTTGTCAACAATCCGCAGGATTGGACTTATGGACAGGTTTGAAAGTTGGAAAGAGGAACACAGACTTTACGGGCTTACTTTTGATCAGGCAAGAAAACGGAAAGATTATTCATTTACGCTCAATGAACTACCGTCCCTGATCGATGATCTGCAGAAAGATTATATGTCTGCAACTTGTGAAAACGGGGATCCATACCGCGGTGTAGCAGTGCTGGAGGTCGGATATGTGGATGTAGAACTTAATATTACCACATATGAGCAATGCGGCCGTTCTGTTACAGAAAATGACAAACGTCCGATTCTTGGATATTTTGTCTGCATCAAGCAGGGCGAACAGGAAGACGACTGGGTATCTGATGATTATATAGATTATGAGATTCAGATCAATTGGCATGACCGCAATTGGCAGAAAAATCTGGAACGAGATATGTTTTTTGCTTTAAATGATTATGTAGTAAATCATCATCTCAGTTATGATGAACCGAATATGTGTTCCCACTTTCAATCAAAACGGACAATTCCTAAAACAGATACTTATGAAGGTATGGTGTTAGATTACCTGGAACTTTTCGATAATGATGATCATATCGTAAATCGTGATGGAAACAATTTCCTGATCGCCAACTACCGCACCTTTACTTCTTACAAGCTTGAAGTTATTGATGGCAGATTAAAAGTGCTGCAGGAAGCAAAAGTCTTGCAGGACTGCATTGAAAATGCAAAATCGGCCTATGATGTAGATCCGGAATTTCTGGGTAAAATACAGGAATTTGAAAAGAAATGGTATGCGACGGAATCCGCAAAAACGGAGCATTCAGATGTAAGGGAATTCTATATTTCTTTTCGTGACAGGTGTGACAAGAACGAAGGCTGCCAGATTTTGAAGCTTACAGGTCCTGAGCTGCCAGATACGAAAATTGATGAAATAGAAATTGCTATCTGTGACTATCAGTTCAAAGCCTGTGAATGGAATACAGATATTCTTGCAGAAGTAGTCATGAAACAATTGAAAAATGAAGGATATCAAGTTTCTGCTGTAATACCGGAAAAGATAATTTTCATTTAGGAAAGAAAAGATGGTGAAGAAGAAAAATCGAAAAAGGAACAGAATCAAATGGAATTGATGAAGATGAATTATATTATTACCAACTTATATTAGGAGAATAAAATTATGAAGATCGTAAAAACATGGTGTGAGAATACAGAAGAGGGAAAGGATTATCTTGAATACAACGGGTATCAGCCTATTCGCAGACTTACAAAGGATTTATGGTTAGTCAAAAAAATTGGAAACAAATTGGACGATGTAGAAATTATATAGATGAAACGTAGATTTCAAAATTAGGAGGATAACAATATGAAAATGATTTACAAAACAACATCCGGAGAAGAAATTAGATTCGATGATTTCCACAAATCGACAGATAACTCTGAAAAACCATGGGCTGCAATCTGTTCGGGATGCCGTGCAAAATATGTAAAGGAATTGGAAGAAGCCAGTGTTAGTAGATGTCCTGCTTGCAGTGAAATCTGTGGCGTGGAAGGCTGTAATAATGAAGTTGACTTTTACGTGGAATTCCAAAAAGAACAAGTCGAATTTACAACATCAGTTAGTGTGACTTTGGAGAAATCCATCAGTGTCACTCAGGAATTTGAGGCAACTCAAGAGGAAATCCACATGTTAGAAAACGGAGTGAATCCATTTTTCACGGAAATGTCGGATTTCTGCAATGAAGAATGCGGCGAAGTAGAATATGACTTTGCTGCAACAGATGAGGACACTGGAAAAGTGTTAGTTGGGGCTAAATTAGACTAAAGATAATTACAAAGAAAGGATAGGACATTTACAAATGATTAAAAAATGTTTTTCATGTGAATCTACAGACTCCAATACAATCCTCCATGTGGTAAATTTCACACCATCTGATGTGGAAGTAACAGGGGTCATTCAGATTGCACATGGCATGACAGAACATATGGACCGATATGAAGAATTTGGAAAATATTTTACGAGGCAGGGGTATGCCGTCATAGGGAATGATATGATCGGACATGGCCTTTCCAGCAATACAAAAAAGATAGAACCAAACATTTATCTGAAAAACTGGTTTGATGCTGTGTCTGATGTAAAATTAATCCGACAGAAATCCGAAGAGTTATATCCGGGAAAACCAGTTTATCTTTTGGGATTTTCACTTGGCTCATTTGTCGTGCGCTCGTTAGAAAATCTGAATGGATATACGGCAGAAATCCTAATAGGGACAGGTCATCAGCCAACGCCCGTTCTGAAGCTTTTGGAAAAATATTTGAGGGGCAAATATCGCAATACAATGGAACGCTCCAATGATAAGATCAGGAAATTAGCTTTTGATAATTACAATATCAAAGGGATGCCTGATAATTACTGGCTGTTTACGGACGAAAAATCGCGTAAAGAATATGAAGAGGACTGGCTTGTAAAAACTGATTTTACTCCGGGATTCTTCTGCGAATTCTTAAGGGGAATGTCTTACTGCAACAAAAAAATGAAAAAAACAAATAACAGCATAATACCTACGCTCTTCTTGTATGGAGAAAAAGATCCGGTTGCTGGATTCGGTAAAGGAGTCGCTAAGGTCTATAAAGCCTATCATAAAAACAATAAAGATACAAAGATCTGCTGTATAAAAGACGCAGCTCACGATATACTTCATGACCAGCCATATTCGAATATTGTGTTTACCGAAATTGAATCATTTCTTCAGGGTGTAAAGCAGTAATTGGCTGCGGGGTAGGATCAAAAAACAAATACTGCACATTACAGTTTTTAGAAAGTCTCTTAATTGAGGCTTTCTTTTTTTGTTTTTTAAAATAAAAATCACACTATAGTTAGAACATAATATGCAGAAGAAACGGAGGAAAAAGAAAATACTGCAATGTTCAATCTATTCTATTTTTGGAGGATAACCTGATGAAAAAACACAAAGAAGAATACATGGCATCCAGACTGGCCAGAGAAGCGCTGGAAGATGTAAAATGTCCGAAACAGATCCGCTATGAAGAAATCCGTCCTTATTTTACAAAGCGTGATACATACCGTACCGAAGAAGACCTGGGTGTTGCTGTTTTTACAGAATACTTAAAGACCAGACAGGCATACCGTTTCCATCCCCTGCTTGCTTCCGAACTCAATGCTGCTACAGAATTAGATTTTCGGATGCAGGACCTGCATTTGCCTTACGATACATTCTACATGGATATTGAGGAAAGTCATATGACGGTAGATGACAAGGAAATTGTCGGGGTATACATCCATAATAATCCAAAAGACCAGGTGCTTGCAATGATCGCACTGGTACGTGTGAATCCAGTACAGATCGTATTTATGAAGGCAAGCATGGATTATTCCGAAGGAAAGACCCTGGAAGATTCCCTGATAGATTTCGAAGGAGGATATACCGGGGAGCGGTCCTATAATCATCTGATCTTTTCCCTGATTGCATACTTATCCAGCTCCGAGCCTGATATCAGCGACAAGGGCAGGGAAACTGTATTGATAAGGCTCAGGAATGGTAAATCTGTTCCGTCTGCTACCAGACACTGGGATGTGGGATACCGGTATGTAAAGGCATACAAAAAGGAACTTGGATTTGTTCCGGATCCTTCGAAATGTCATGTACAAGAATCCAAAAGCTCTCACCGATCACCAAGAAGGCATCTGCGCGCTGCTCACTGGCATACTTATCTTTATGGTCCAGGAAAAAAGCTGCGGAAGGTGCTTTGGGTAAGTGCTGCCTGGGTAGGAACCGGGGATGATGACGTGGACGTGATCCATGTACAGGACAACAAATAAGAGGGAGGAGTGTTTCATGGCTGTATATCAGCTCAACAGACCGGACATTGAGACGATCATCGACTATTGTAATGATCTTGATGCAAGCGAAAAATTGGAAGTTTTTGAATTCGGAAAAGATTGTGATCTAGTCTTGCACATTTACAAAGATGAGGGATTTGACCGGGAAAAAGACGGGAATCTTTACAACCTTGTTACCATCAGCACTGCCAGAAACGGCGAATGGGTCGATGATACCGGGGATGTCTTTGTTACAGACGGGGAATTGTACCGAGAGCTTGTCAGAATCTCTAAATACAAAGATTTTCATACATGTTAACAAAAAAATCATTGCAGTTTTTAAGAAAGTCTCTTTATGGGGCTTTCTTTTTTATTTTTCAGTTTATAAATCATTCTATCTATAGAACATAATTTTACAGAAGAAATGGAGGGTAAATAAAATACTGTAATGTTCAAATAATTTTTAGGAGGATAACAATATGAACGAAAGCAAAGTCGCAATCAGATGCGGAGAGCATGCATTCACAAGATTTCAAAAATTATTACCACAGCAGGACAGACTGCTGCCGAAGATCTATCAGACAACAGATGACCAGTATATTATTTACTGGGACAATATCTACTGGTACGAAACTTATAATTCGAACGAAGCAGAAATTGTAAAAGCATTCGGACAAGCATTTGATTATCTGGAAGAGCGTCCGTTTGATCAGAATGGAGATCTCCTGCCTGGTTATGAATTTGAATTTCTAAAATTTGAAACAGATTCGGGTGACTACCAGTATCGCTCCAATGATTGGGAAGTTAGAATATGTATGGAGAAGAGCATCCGACTGCCGGAGAACTTAAAGGAGCTTTCTCCGGAAACAGGAGAAGAAACAAATACTTATGTGGTCGCATTCTTGTCCGGCAATACACCTTGCATTAATCTTGCAATTGCAAAGACAAAAGAAAAGGTAAAAGAATATTTTGCGAATATTCTTAATGTGAAAGAAAGCGATTTCATTTCTATCCGTCTTGCAAATGAAGATGACAAACATCCCGGAGTTCCGGTACATCATATTCCAGAATATCCTTATATTCTGCATATCGAATATTCATGGGGCGATCAGGAACCGGCTCAGAAGTTCTCAACAAAGAAAGATGCATGGGATAAAGCAATGTCCATGGCAATGACAGAAGCAGACACCGCTTCTGATGAAAAAGAAGATGGGACAGCAGAAATCATCATGAATAAGACAAACGCAGAAATAACTCTTGTTTATCCAAGAAACACAGAAATATCAGAGGAAAGCTCATTCTGCAGATACTACATTTCGATAGAAAAAGGAGAATAAGTTATGGAAAACGTAAAAATCCCGAAAGTATTTTCACTTAGTAAAATTTGCCCTATGTGTGGTCGTAGAACATATTTGCGAATGACAGAAGAAGAAAAGGCTCAATGGCATGAATATATATGCTACGGCGGATATATCCAGGATAGATTTCCCAATATGGATGCACAGAAAAGGGAATTTATAAAATCTGGATATTGTCCTGACTGTCAGAAAGCATTATTCAGTACAGAATATGACCGTTCTGATTTTATCATGGTCGATGATATTAAAGGCGGTGAAGTTCCAGAAGATGTCAAAAAGTTTTTGGAAGCAGCAGAAAAAATGAAAATGATTGACGCTGTTAAATCAGAAGCAGCAAACATTTTAAGTACAGAGCACAAAGTTGTGCTGCTAAGTGAATTTGATCTGGAAGATATCCTTTATGTTGATGATGAGGGAAACATTAAAGAAAGACAGTAAGAATTTGGCAGAGATTACAAAGGAGAAATAAGGAGGATAACATAATGGTATATTTAGAAGTCTGCTATGGAAAGAGAGATTCTATCTGTATCCGTGCAACTAAAAAGCTTTCAAAAGCAGATGCACAATACTATACGATCAATGATGCAATAAGATTGGATTTTGAAACCAAGCAAGTGACAAGGGTGATTGAAATTCCAGAAGAAGAGGCATATGGCGCTTTCGATATGGAACGCGAAACCCCAGTATTTTCACCAAGATTTCGTTAGGAGGAACAATTATGCTGAAAGAAATCAAGAATAACCTGTATTGTATTACTTCATACACTGGAAACAGTCATTTTGTCGAATGTGATAACGAAGAAGAATTAATTAGTTATGTTGCGGAAACAGAATGGAAAGGTTATACCGTAATGTCTGTTACAAAAATATGTGCTGATGGCAGCAGACCCCGTGTCGCTGTCAAATCCACCCCTGCTTATATGAGAGCGATCAGAAAGCTATTGAGCTGAAAGGGGAATGCGTAATGGTAACAGACGAAATTTTATGTGCTGTTCAGGGAATGATTGAATTGTTTCCTACGCCGGAAGCTAGAAATGCCGGGAAAGCTATCTGGAACATGCTCGCAGATTTCGAGGAAGAAGACTGGTATGAGACAGTCAATTCAGGGACAGTCCGGAAATGGCTGCAACATTACATTGAAAATTAGGAGGATAACACTATGAAAAACCTGTATTTTGTAACCTTTCATCCAACAAATACCCAGTTCGTTGTCGAACAGGATAACGAGGAAAAAGCCTTGGAATCGGCCCTTGAAGCGAACAAGCTTGTTGGAGAAATGGAAGATATTGATATCACAGACAAAAAGAATTATACAGTCGAACCGATCAATTCATTTGAAAGCCTTAAGATCCATCTAAAAAGGCAGGACTATTATGGGGAAACATATGATACGGTGATATTTGAACAGGATTAAGGGGGATAGCCGTGGAATACAGATTAACTAAAACTGGACACCAAAAATGTCAAAATTATATTTCTGAGCTGAAGGCGAAACAGAAGGAAATCCTGGATGCAGGACTTGATACTGCTGAGGAAACGTTCGTGGACTATACCCCGGAAGAGATCTTTGCAGACCTGCTCGGCTTTGGAATAGACGAGGATGGAGATATTTATAATGGGTATGGCGTGACCGATCATTATGATGCAGATTCTCCATTAGGATTAAGGCTTGGAGAAGATTTTATAGAGGCAGCATAAGGAGAATGACAATGAAATACATAATTTACAAAGACAATCAGGTCGTGGGACATGTAAGGCTCACGACTGAGCAAAAAGATATTATTAACAATATCCCTGGCATTAACATTGCAATTTCTGCCAATCCAGATCTAGAAACATTTTCTGGCAAAACAGGAAAATATCTCTGGGCCAGAATAGGAGTTGGTTTCCGAGTTTCAGATGAATTACATCAGAAAATCAAAGAAGCTATGGATGCGGATGATCCGGAACTGGTACGCGAACTTTTAGATCAGGCAGAATGCGGACTGGATGGGGATTCCTATTTTCCAATGGACTGCAGGGATAATCCGAATAAAGACTGGGAATTTGATTTCTAAGATTTTTAGCATTACAGTATTTAAGAAAGTCTCTTTCATGGGGCTTTCTTTTTTATTTTTCAAATGAAAATGCATTCTATCTATAGAACATAATTTACAGAAGAAATGGAGGTTAAATTTTATACTGGAATGTTCAAATAATCATTTGGAGGATAACAAAATGAGTAAAAACAAATTAAACCTTGGAAAAGTTGTCATGACACAAGATATTGCGATGTTTATGGATGAAAAGGAATTTTACATGAAAGTCATGGAGTCCCTGAATCGCCATATATCTGGGGACTGGGGAAGCGTCTGTGAAGAAGACAAGGCAGAAAATGACCGCGCATTAGAATCTGGGGACAGAATCCTTTCGGCTTATGAGACCAGTCACGGAAAAATCTGGATCATTACGGAATGGGACCGCTCTGTCACGACTATCCTGTTCCCATCTGAATATTAGGAGGTGGCAGGATGACGCACTGCTGGATTTGCGGGGCAAGTGATTTACAGGTCCCAAACACTAAGATCAAATTTACAGGAAAATATTATGGTAAAAGACGCCAGAAGACGATCCGTATCTGTGATTGTTGTTTTGGATGGCTTAGTGTGTCAGATATTGAGGAGCGAGTTAGAAATGAATATCTTTGGGATGACCCAGACGAGGAGGAAAACAGATGACAATTACTGAAATGATGAAAAACAAGATGTACACCAGTTCTGTATCTGAGATCAAAAGATGTTCCTGTGTGAATATCGGATTTTTGAACCGGAAGCATGAAGAAGATGAAACCCAGCTGAATGTGACTCATTCACTTCTGACTGACGATGGAATCCGGGAACTATCAGAACTCTTTGCTTCCCTCAGCAAAGAACTTGATACATTCCCAGAAGACGTTACTTATATTCATATCGCAGCATCCGCAGAAACGGAAGTTGAATTGATCGATCTAGGATACTAACTTATTGATTTTAGGAGGATAACATATATGGGAACATATAATTTGATTTACACAAACAACAGAGCAATCATGGAAGGTTTTGGAAAAAGATATGGGTATTCTTTATTCCATGATGAGACGGTCAGCATTGAAAGACCTCTCCATCCCGATGCAGACCTTGACCGGCTGCCGGATCCAATACCAAAATCTATCACCCTTTGTGATGAAGCGGAAAAAGGCTTTACCATCCACCCAAAAGAGATCATTAAAAGAGGAAATTCTGTTACATTTGTTACTACGAACAGTATTTATGTAATTGAAGAGAAGCGGGCAGTGATCGAATGATACAGCCTTACAACATTGCAGTATTTAGAAAGTCTCTGAATTGAGGCTTTCTTTTTTTGTTTTTCATTTCAAAAAGCATTCTATCTATAGAACATAATCTACAGAAGAAACGGAGGATAAATTTTATACTGTAATGTTCAATAAGAATTTTGGAGGATAACAAAATGAGAAAAAATGATTTAAAGCAAGATTGCAAAATGACATGGGATCAAATAAATCAAAAATATCCAGAGGACAGATCCGAAATGGATGAAAAAAGAGAATTGGAATTTGTCAAGGATTGTTTTGAATGCTACGAACAAGAGAAATTTGCAAAAAAATTCTGGAGTCCATTTGGAGACCACAAAGAACGGTTCGGTGAAAGTTTTAAAGTGATTGGAAGATGTTCAACAAAGGATTCCGACCTTTCTTCACTGCCAATGTGGAATATAAAATTTGAAGATGGCACTGTGTTCGGGGCTTATCCGGAAGAGATCATCCCAAGTGAAATGAAAGCGAATGGATATAGAGAGCTTGATGAACTTGCAGATCTTATCCGGGATATCCTTGAAAAGAACAATTTCAATCTTTACGGTGACATAGAGGAACAGAATAGGGGATTTTGCCTGGAATTTGGCCAGGCAACTCCGGAAGGTGAAGATTGGAATGAAACGATCTGGTTCAATGGGACACTTGAGAGTTTTGCTGATTCGTTAGAACAGCGTGCATTGAATTTTAATGTAGATGATGAGGCAGAAGTTTATATCTCCTGCAGGGGGAAATATGGCTGCCCGTCCAGCATCAGTGACCTGATTACAGATGCGGAATGGAAAAAAGATGCGCTTCTTTCTCTTAGTACGGATTTTAATGACGCTGCATATGGAACAGATGTAACTGAAACAAAGGATATAGATAATGGATCCAATACAATTTCTAAAGAGTTGCGTCTTTGTGACTTTCAAGTAGGACAAAATGTAAAATATGTGACCAATGATAGTCCGGTAGATCCGGTGAAAGAACATATGGGAACAGTAAAAGCTATTTATGATGACCACATGATCGTTGACGTTCCGGATATTTCTGACCATTGCCGGTTCGAACCTGATTTTAATCTGAATCAGTTGATCCCGATTCCGCTGGAAGAGTCCAAATCTCTTGCTGAAAAAATATGGGAACAGTTCTATGCCCCATATGAAAAATATACAGCGGAAGATCATGACCGGATCACCAGCGAGTTGTATCTGGAATTAGAAGATTGTGGCGAAAATGCATTTATGCTTCGAACGGTATTGGAAGACATTGTAAGTCGTCCACAACCGGCAAAGCTGAATCTTTACCGTGGAGATATGACTTCTACAGCATGGGAGGAAATAGCAGATGCTTTTTATGTCCGCCCGGACGATTTGAAAGACAACATTGACGTACATGCCTATCTTGTTGAGGGGTTTTGCAAATAAGGAGGAAAACAATTATGCAGAAACAGGAATTTGAATCAAAAGCAGGAAACAATATTTCAGAAGACGACTATAAACTTATTGAATTAGTATACACCTGGCATCCGTCCATCTCTGAAATAGATGGAAAGGCACAGATACTGACTCTTTATAGGACCTATGGCATGCGGATCATCCGTGACATGGCAGAAACAGCTGTGTATATGAAGAATCTCAGTAAAGAAAGAGATCGTCTTCTTTTGCGTTTGGATGCGATCAATCAGCGAATCGATTCTGTTGAAAAAGGGAATCTTACTGAGGAGCGGTGCCGGAAAGATGCTAAGGACTTATTCATAAAAGCACAGAATGCAAAAGAAAATGAGCTGGTCAAAGCTTTTCTTTCACAGAAATACGGAGAACAGATGACCAACAAAATAGCCAAAGAAATCATAGGATAGGAGGATGACCATGAACAGAATCTGTGACGAAACTTTTATTAACAGTGGATTTGATTATGACGACATTGTTGCCATCCGTATTGAAAATGGAGAATTCTATTTTCTGGGCTGGATGGAAGATGCCGAACATTACAAAATTCAGATGATGACCGATTATACATTTGGAAAACTAATGAGAGACAGCGTATCATGCGGATCCCTTTACAGTGCCATTACGGAATGTGACGGTTATGATCAGCATGTATTCTATGCCTGGATCGTAGATGATGACGGTAATGTAATCCAGGAACAGGAACAGACATATAAGAATGTATATGAAAGATTCCTTTCCTTTGTAAGAAATTATGAACGGAACGGGGTTTCTGATGCAGATGACCATGATATTTTCTGCATGACTACAGAAGAATTCCAGGGAATCGCAGATTCATTGCGTGATGGAGATTACGTCTTTATTGTGGAAGACGGGATCAACTGTCATTAAAATGCAAACGAACATACAGTATCTTAGAAAGTCTCTTCATTGAGGCTTTCTTTTTTTTACTTTCCAGCAGAAAAAGCATTCTATCTATAGAACATAGCTTTACAAAAGAAATGGAGGATCAACAAAAATACTGTAATGTTCGAATATTTTTCAGGCTGGTAACTATGAAATACAAATACTATGGAGAAGAATTTATTTTGTCCAAAAAACTTTCGGAAGATCCGGGATTTATCATTCTATAAATAGAAATACATTTTGTCGTTTATCGACAATATCACTGTTTGGCGATTTTCGGCATGGTTGGAAATATCCACTGTTTGCTATGATTTTTTTGGAAGGAGGACAACGAATGGAATTATCCAGCAACTACAACGAATTCTTGGAAATTCTAAGAGAAAAGTGTAAGACACAAAGAAAACTAATGAACTACAGTCAGGAAAAAGTATGCCAAATCCTGGAGGAAAGGTATGGACTTGTAAAAGATGTCTCTAAAATCAGTCTATATGAGTCCGGCAAGACGCGAAACCCCGATTTTTTGCCGGAATACTGTGAGCTTCTTAACATTCAATTTCCTGACATGCTCTGCAAAAATATGGAGGGATATAGCATGATTGAAAAGAATACAACCGATGAAGTAGTAGAAGCAGCGGAAGTAGGTACAGAAGAAAAAAATACGATTCCGTATTCAAATACGATATGGAATACAAATAAATCTGAACATGGGCTTTGGAGTCATCCGAACGAAATCAAATGCTTTGGAGAAACTATTATCAAAGATATACAGGATTTGACAAATTCGGATAAATTTCCAAACTACAATACGACGGTTATCAATGGATCAATCCAGCTTCCACATCTTTATGACTTGAAAGATATTGATATAAAAATGAAATATGGATTCATGAATAAACTTGGGGAGATAGAAAAAACGTATGATGTAGAAGATTTTATTCTAGTAAAAAGTCCGTATCCGTGGTTTCCAAGAACCTATTACATACGTCAAAAACATAATGAAAAATTATCTAAGTATGGATATTATATGAAAGATTTATTTAAGCAATCAAGCGGGATAAAAGATTTTATAAAATTATATACACCGGTAATATGTATTGACTATAGTTTTAAGAAAGCGAATTTGGTGCATAGTATACGTATTCCACTTACAGGTAGTGACAGGGACGATGCATATGCATCACTTCATATAACTTTAAAATTATTTTCTCCAGAGGATTATAAAATGACTTTAGCAACCTGCGCTTCTTTGAAGAATGAATACGGTTGGAAAGTTGATGAATACATGTCAAATGGAGGGGATTTTTACAAGAGGTCTTGTAGTCTTTCAGAAGATAATAAACCTATTATTGATTATAAACAGGTTGATTTTATACCCTTACATCGTTTTAAGTATTGGAATTTGATTGTTTTATAAAGGCTTTTCACCATGAAAAGGGAGAAGGAGGCATCTGTACATCCGTCGATGTATCGTGCATCGAAGAACGAATCAGCAGTATCGTGGAACTTTTCCCAATGCTTCCACTTGAAAAATATCCTGATCTGTGCCAGAAAGGATCCGCTTCATACAGGTAGATGTATGAGGGAGAATTCGCAGAGATGGTAAAAATAATAATGTTACAGGTTTCAAGAAAGTCTCTTATTATGGGACTTTCTTTTTTTATTTTTCAAATGAACAATCATTCTATCTATAGAACATAATCTACAGAAGAAATGGAGGTCTAACAAAATACTGTAATGTTCAACAAATAATATTATAACAACAAAAAATGGAGGAAAACAAAATGGCAAGAGGAATCATGTATGAGATTACATCAGAAACAGAATTGGAAAACGCAGGAATCTTTAGTTTATCTGAAGATGATTTACTTGATTTTGTCGGGAATGCATTTGATTATTGTTCAGACAAAGACCGGGAAGAAGATGTCCCGGAAAAGATGGAATATCTGCAGAAATTTGGGTTCATAACTGGAACTGATGAAATCGAGACAACTGATGGAGAGAAAACAGTCCCATATATCTGTGTCACGCAGGAAGCAAAAGAAGCTTATTTCACAAAATCATATGATGATTTTATGGAAAAAGTCCAGAGCCTTACAATCACGGAGTTTGCATCCGATACTTTTGAGATTGCTAATCTGATCGCAGACAGTTATGGTGATGCAGCATGTTTGAACGGAATGCTCTATTGGACATTTGATAACTGCATGCGTGATTTAGTTCCTGGCGAAAAATATTATTTTGGCAACACTGTATTCATGCACTAAAACCATTACATAATGAGGAGGATAACCACAATGAGAAAAAGCTTTAAAATCATATTAGATGTCGATGATGTATTACTGGAATGCAACCAGTACGCATTAATTACTTTAAATCACGCCTATGGGTATGATTATGGGTTAGATGATATTACCGGATGGGGAAAACTTGGGAATGACCTGGACAAGCGTTTATGCTTATTTTCAGACCCTAATTTCATCCGCGCCATTCCCCCGATAAAAGGGGCTGCTAACTTCATCACAGAACTTCAGCAAAAAGGGGAAGTATTTATTTGTACATCGGTTTCACCGGAATGCGCCGGGGAACGGATCAACAGTATTGTAAAACACTTTCCAATGATCCCTCTGGAAAATATCCTGATCGGTACCAGAAAAGATCTGCTTCATGCAGATGTGATCTTGGACGATGGATACCATAATCTGAACAATTCCAATGTCAGATACCCAGTTCTGTTCCGCAGGCCGTGGAATAATTCCATTACTGGGATCTGTGCCGTTTCTACATATGGGGAGTTCCTTACGCTTGTTGATCTGTTAAAAAAAGGCACTGACTTAAGTGGCGAAAAAAAGATCGTTGCTTTAGTTGGTCCTTCCGGATCCGGGAAGTCAGCAATTGCCAATCAACTGATCAATGAAACAGACGGATTTACCCCTGTAAAAACATACACGACGAGAGGATACCGAAATTCTAGTGACCGTTACCATTATACAGATAAGGAGGATTTCCTTCAGAAAAAAGAGGAAGGCTTCTTTTTTGAGACTTCTTCTTATCAGGGGGAGTATTACGGGACCCATGCAGGAGACATTTTTTCCATTATCCAATCCGGAAATATCGCAGTCATGGTGCTGGATATCAATGGTGCGATTGCTTTAAAACGTGCATATAAAGATAGCGTCCTGACGGTCTTTGTCAAGCGTGACAAAGAAGCTTGTATCCGCTCTATTCTGGAACGGAATACATCCAGGGATGATACGATCCGCAGACTTGTATCGTTAGAATCTGAATCTGCCAATGAGGAATTATGTGATGTAACAATCACAAATGATGCAGATGTACAGAGTGCAGTAAAACAGATTATGGAATATTTATAATTATCCAAAAGGGAAACGATATATATTTCGCAGATGCGTGAGGAAAAATTCGTATAGCCGGTAAAAATAGGAATGTTGCAGTTTTCAAGAAAGTCTCTTATCAAGGGGCTTTCTTTTTTTGTTTTTCATTTCAAAAAGCATTCTATCTATAGAACATAATTTTACAGAAGAAATGGAGGAAAAAACAAAATACTGTAATGTTCAACAAATATTTTTGGAGGATAACAACATGAGTACACTAAAATTAACCGTGCAGGAAACCGAAAGCTGGCTGGTAGAACAGTCATGGGAGTCTGTTCCAGAATTTTTGGATGGATATCATAAGAACATGACATACGACAAGAACTCTGAGCAGGACTTCCCTCCTGTATTTCCAGCATTAGATGCTAAAATGATTTCACTTGATTATTGTGGAGATAAGAAAACGCATTGGGATCAGGAAGAACTGAAAAAACGTGGAATCCTGACAGTCTCAGATCTTATCCATGATTTAAAAAATAATGACGTTTTCAGCTAAAACAAGGAGGATAACCTATGAATTATTTAATCTGTACACTGGATGATGAAAATTATACCGAACCTACTTTTCATGTATGCGATACAAAGAAAAGTGCATTTATAGAATCTATGAAAATGCTGGAGGAGCTGTTCCAGGAAGAAGATTCTAAAATTGAGATTACGAACCGAGGCGATGTTCTCAGAATTGATTGGAGCCATAAAAACGGGTTCTTTGTCATTGAGGACCTGCCTTTTGAGGAATCAGCAGGGGATTATCTCTTAGTCTGGCACCATGCTTATGGAGTCAATTTCAAAATTCTTGCACAGGGAACTTATGAGGAATGCGTCAAGGAAAGGATCCGCATTATTAAGAAGATCTTTGCAGAAGAAGATCTTTCCTCTGGGGATAATGAGGAATTTGACATGGAAACCGATACCTGTATTGACACCGGTGAAGAATGGGAAGTATTCAGCATTATCAATATCAAAAAAATTCAACTTTAAATACGAGGAGGATAACCATATGGAAGCAAAAGAAATGATCATCAAAGACCTTTTAAAAATGCAGGAGAAGACAGCAAAATGCAACGGATTAGTAGCTGGAATGGTAGCCCAGACCTGGGTGATCCGTATGCTGGGAGATAAGATCCGAGAATATGACGGTGAACCATATGTAATAAATAATCAGGAAGAATCTACCGATGAGCTGACGGTAGACATTTCCAAGATTGATTTTGACCAGCTGGCTTGTGAGATCATCGACCAGTATGAAAGTGACCGTCAGGAGTCTGGCCGTAAGGAAATCGTCTGCGGGATGAAGCATGTACTTGAAAAATACACGGAAAAACATGACCGAGAGATCATCGATGAGATGCTTATGACTTTTACCGGATGGGAATTAGCCACTCTGGTAGAAATGTCAAAGACGCAAGAATACGATGACGAATTTTAAGGAGGATGACCATGGGATATCATTACAAAGAATCAGGGTATGGCTGCTGGGATATACTTCTCACGACAAAAAAAGGACAGGAAGAAGGACATCTTCCGAAAGGTGTCGTAATCCTTACTGGATTTCAGTATGCGGATCCGGATTACAGAAATTGGATGGAAGAAATTGAAAGTTCCGGCCGATATTCTGTATCCGTAGCAAAACACTGTGATGATGAAGATGAATTGACTCACCTTTCCAAAAATGGATATGTGAACCGGTTCGGATTTTTTCTATCTGAAACAGACCCATTCAAAGAATCGGAAGAAGATATTGAAATTGAATATGGAAACTGGTTCCAGAGAAAGAATGTCACCGATTATAAACGCTTTATTGATGATTATTTCGATAATCACCCAGTTAGTTTTACAGAACGTGAGAAAAAACTTATCGAGGATATTGAATCTGTAATCGCATTCTATATCTCCAGCGACGAAGATTTGGAAATGAATCTAATCGACGGCGGCTGGTATCCGTGCTGTTACAAAAATGGTCAGTCTAACGTACTGGTAGCTTACGAAAATGATCCGCTCATTACAGAAGATGAGGCTGAAGAGCAGAATGTAGATCTTGAGAAAGTTTTCAATCACTGTAATGTATATCATTGCGGATAAGTTTTTCACTAAGGAGGATAACAATTGAATTTCTATATCATAAAAGAAGCGTCCAAAAAGATCATTACTGATTTTGTCTATTGCGAAGTAGAAGACATGACTCATGATTTGCATGTGATAACAATTTTGGATGTTTTCCAAGACGAAATTATGGACACAATCATGAATGAATTAAGGGAAAAGTATCCGATATACGAGTACACAACTTTGCCCGGATTTTTTGATACGGATTATACCTTTATCATGAAAGGCGACAAACTAATCCTTTACAAAGACGGCAGTAAGCTTTGCACGGTCCGGAAGTCCACAGTAAAAAACTGGCTCTCTGTTTTTCAGAATTGGGAACTTTTAAAGATTCATTATTTATATTCATCTGAGCTTTTGAATTTTCAGGATAAAAAAGAAAGCCAGCTCTATAAAATGTTTGAGAAAAGATTTAATAATGGAGATGGACTCACGAAAGAAGATTATCGTGTTCCAGAGCATTATGGATTATTCTTGAGCGATTCTCATGAAACGGATATCTGGCATCGCCCGGATAAGCCGGCTTATGTCAAATATCTGGATCTTCCGAATAATCTTTCCGTGAAATTCATTGTTTCAAAAGAATTTAATAAGTGGAACGTCTGCATACAGCTTCCTTATGTCAGAAAGACAATTCTAGGCGGATTTACGTCTGAAAGGAAAGCTATGAATGCGCTTCGAAAATGGATCTTAAAAAATCAGGAACATTTAAAAGAGTTTGCCGTTACAACAAAAAATTACGAGAAAATCATGGCTGAACTACAGGCAGGCAGTTCTTTTATAAAATCCTATTCAGATTATTTAAAATACCTGGGGTTAAATGATCCATCCAAAGACTGGTGGCTAATCAATTCAAATGTGTTAGAAAGTAGTTTAAAAAAATCTTATAATGACGCCCGTAACAAAAATTAATCAGCAATAACATTTGAAGATGACAGATTCATTTACTGTCATATATTTCATTGCGGATAAGCTTTTCACTAAGGAGGCAGACAGGTGATACTTGAAAATTTGACCAGGGATAGCGCATGGAAAGGATGATTTGTATGTTAGGAATACCAGAAGCAGTTGTAGAGAGATTAAAGAAAAAATATCCACAAGGAACCAGAGTGGAGCTTATTCAGATGCAAGATCCATATCGTAATATTCCAGCCAGAAGCAAAGGAACTGTGATAGGGGTGGATGATATTGGCACCATACATGTTGATTGGGATTGCGGAATCTCGTTAGGTGTCGCATATGGTGAGGATACTTGTAGGAAAATCAAAGAATAATGTGCATAAATTATGAAGAAAATACACCTCACATTAGGATAATATTTACGAAGATTAGTAACAACAAAGTTTTGGCAGCCATGCTGACTGCCAAAACTAACAGGTAACAAGAACACAAGCAAAGTAACAATCAGGTGCGAAGAACACGCATTCATTTAGAAATACGTGTTTCAAGGGAAAGGCAAATATATGAAAGTAAAAGAATTTTTAGAAAATTTCACAGGAGATAACCATATTAAAATTTATGATATGCATAACTTTGATACGCATAGATTTAATAATGCAAATGAAGCTATAAGACAATTTGGTTCTTATACAGTCAGAGAATGGAAAATTATTGATAATGTCTTAAAAATAACTATTAGAACACAATTCTAAATAATCAAATGAAACTAAGATTTCGATGGAAATACGTGTTTCATAAGGAGGAAAAGAAAACAACATATGGAAAAATATATTAACGAGATTTTACAAATTGCGGCAAGATGTACAGAAAGTCAGTCTGACGGATATTCACAGATTATGAGAATCTGTGATGCCATGAGAGAAGAACAGAAATATTGCTTAGGATATGTTTCCAAAAAGAAATATAATGTGTGCGACTGTAAGAATAAGGAGGATAACTATGGGACAGTGTTATAGTGTTAACTTAAAAATTAAATTAAAACCAAATTCAGAAAAAAGAGCTGCTGATGCATTAAAAACACACATGTTTAAAGATGATAGAACGGACTATTGTTTTGATAAGTTCGCGGCCCTTGGCGTTGGAACAGAAGAACTGGATGACTTGATCCGAATCTGTCTTGCCGGCTGGAAGCTTACAACTTATTTTACCGCTGAAAGTTACGGATGGAAAAAATACGGGAATGATTTTGACTGCAGCTATGGATGGGAACGTGTTATGGTCGAAATGTTCGAAGTACTCACTCCATTCCTGGAAGAACAGTCTGAAATTGACATCTATCCGGATTCCGACAGTTTTCACGGACATGTGGAAAACGAAAAATGTATCTGGCATTAGAATGTTACAGTTTTTAGGAAAGTCTCTTTATGAGGCTTTCTTTTTTTATTTTTCATTTCAAAAAGCATTCTATCAGTAGAACATAATTTTACAGAAGAAATGGAGGAGAAACAAAATACTGTAATGTTCAACAAATTTATGCAAAAAGTCTCCTGCCTTTAATCATACGCAGGAGAGAAAAAAGACTGCGATGCCGGCTTCGGTCGTCTGTCGGCAGTTCATACGAGGAGGATAACTATATGAAAACATTATTAAGAATCATTCTTGGCTGTGCAAATGTATATTTAGCAGCAAATCTTTTTTACTATCTTATTGTGAAACCTATTGTGAATTTGTATAGTGCAATTTCTAATGGATGCTTTTCCATAGACATATTGCTTCTTACAATTTGCAAGATTGCGGTCATGTTTGCATTCATTGGATTGGAAGCATATATATTTGAGAAAATCGAAGGCAAAGAATTTCATGATTCCGACATGTAAAACATGGTTGATTCGAATGATGCATAGGAAAAGGAGATCTGCAATGTGCAAAAGATTAAAGAAAGAGACCAAACAATGGATCGTGACCTGTATCACGAAAGAATTAGATCTAAGTACCACATTGATTGATGCCGATACAATCCCCGAGGCAATTAAGCTTGGAAAGAAACAGGGGATTGATCCGGATAATATTATGAGCATTGTACTCTACAAACATGTCAGAATCGAAAATTAGGAGGATAACAAGATGGATAATTACGCAACAGATTGGATGATCCTGGAAACCACGACCGATCAGGATGCCGACAGTCCCGAGCTGCACCGCTACTATGGGAGCAAAGAAGATGTGCTGCAGCTTCTTGTAAATATGGTGAAATGGTTCAGAGAAGCTAATCCAGACGGGTATAGCCGGGGAACGGAAAACGCTGAAGAAGTGGACCTACATGGATTGCACGAACTGCAGTCCTTTGCAGAATATGATGACTCTTATAAAGTAACTTTTACTGCAAAGAAATTCTCTTCCATCTGTCACATCTTAGATGACGGAACGATTTGTTAGCTGAGTCATAAGGAGGAAGAGATGTATTACAGATTTGAAGTTCGAAGATCAGCGAACGATCCATGGGAAGGCTGTTTCCAATATCTATTCCCGGACCAGCGCCGTTTTCTTGGACGATGGATCAAAGAACCAAAATGGTATCAGAACCATCCGTTCACCAATTCCCGTTGCTGGTTTACACAGGAAGGCTTTGAAAAATACGGGAATCTTGTGGAGGAAGTAGTGAAAGAGCGCATGGAAAACTTTTCAGAAGGAGAAATGCGGATTTTGAAACGTCCAAAACTGGAAAATATCGTGATGCACGGTAAAATTCAATGCATCCAGCTTATTGAAGAAATTTAACAAAAATATTACGGAGGATAACAATATGGCAAGTATTAATGGAATCTCACTCAAAGCAATAAAATCTTTTGAAGGCATGGAAGGAACTGCATGGCAGGGCAATGTCTATGTTGGTGCAAAGAAAGTCGCGTTTTGGTCACAGGATGGAAAAGGAGGGGCGGATTGGTTCGACATGATGAATGGTTTTTCTAAGAAAAAACTTGTAGAGGCCATGAAACCATATGTAGACCAGAAATCCATTAAACTGAAGATCATAGACGAATCTTTTATGTATAACCTTCTTTGGCTGAACCAGACAGAAAAAGAATTCAAAAAAGCGCTAAAAAAAGGATATAAGGCTATGCTGGAAGTCACGGATGGTTTTCATGTTACGAACTATTATTGTCCGGATGTTCCAAACTGCACTGCAGAAGCGCTTTTCATGAGAATCAAAGATGACATCAAAGATAAATTCTTCAAAAATAAAGAGATCCGTTACCACCTGTACAAAGGTCTTGAAGATTTCTGCATCGGCGGACAGCTCCGTCCGGAAGATATCAAAGAAGATTAGGAGAAAAACATATGAAAAATATTACATTAATTGCAATGGAAAACTCAGCAAATCACGGATTAGGTGTGAACTTTTGTGGATATCAGCTGTCTGTTTCGGATTATGATTCCAAAGAGGATGTCTTGCAACGTATCCGTGATGCAGCAAAAGAATACTGCAATACCAAAAACGGCAGAGATACATTTACAAGAAATTGTAATTGTTTTAATTACGGCGATTTTTTCACATTTGTTCCAGAAAAAATCTTGCATAGACATGGGATTTATCTGGCAGCAACAATTGAAATCATTGATGTGTGCTTTGATGAACAACTTGTCCTGGAATCAGACATCAATGACATTATAGAAGAAAGCAGGTAAAGAATATGAGAACTTTTCATTCCAGTGCCAGATGCCCGAGATGTGGGGCGGTCATGCGCACAAGTAACGCAAAAACACATGAGTTTCGATGCGGAAACTGCAAAGGCCGTTTCCAGTCAGATTCTGTATCAAGAACAGCAAGTGACCTTTTCGAGATCAGCGTATCGGCAAAATCTTATGAATATGAATCCAGAAAAGAAACGCTTCTGGAACTTACCGATAAATACAAATGTGATTTTCTCGGATACGATGATATCTGTTTCCTGATCGATATCGGTTGGGAGAATGGCTATCCGACACACAAGGAAATGCACACATTCTTACAGGAACTCAACAAAATCATAGAAAAATAACAAAGGAGAACAGAAATGGAAAACGCTGAAAATACAAAATATACACAGGACGTTTGGGTCGTTGAAGGAGTAGATGATTTGGAGGGTACAATTTTTGCTTATTGCAGTTCAAAGGAAACAGCTGAAAAAGCAAAATCAATAGTAGAATCAAATGGATTTGAAGATATGGTTAAAATAACATATTCGGAACTCCCAATGGATATGATTTTCTCAGGCGGGAAAATGATATACCTGAAAGAAAAAGAAGAAATGTCGCAAACGACTAAAGCTATCTCAGGAAAAGAATACAAGTGCAATCAGACTTACTTGGATGTTACGGTTAAAGCTTGCGAACTCTGGGGTAAATTAGACAGATTCAGGGAAGAAATCGATGATCTTGCGAAGCAAAATGAATCATCAAAATGCGCGAGCGATAACCTCCAGGGGCACCGAAAGGAAATGTTGCTGTTCATGCAGAAAGAAGCAAAAGAACTGGATATGTCATTTGACGCTTTTTGCAACCAGACGGGTGATGATACATCAGCTCCGGCAAATTCTAAATATCAGACTAGCGACGAGAATCAGGAAATCTTAAAAATGATTGAGAAAATACAGTGCCTGGAATCCAGTATTCCAAATGGATGTGCATTTCAGGATGCGGATACACTTTTAGCAGACTATATGGGATGGGATATTGGAAATGAAGGAACTGGTATCACAAAAGAAATATTCGATACCTATAAATTCAGTACAGACAAATTGGGACTTATGAAGGTTTTTGCTGATCTTGTTGGAACTGAATTTCCTGAATTTCTAAAAAGCTGTGTCAAGGTCTTGGAGATTCAGGGCCAAAGGTTCTCAGAAGAAAGAAGACAAGAACGCTTTGACCTTAAGAATTATTATTTTACATTTGGCACAGATCCAAACCTTCCATACCAGAATGGATATGTAATTGTAAATGCGGATAATCGTAAGAATGCAATTCAAAAATTCCGCAGCCAATATCCAGATCGTCACCATGGCTATATCAACTGCTCTTCCGTTTACACAGAAGATCAGTGGAAAGTCGTTACAAAAAGGGTCAATATGGGACGTCTTTATAAGACAATTCTATAACATTACAGTTTAAGGGCATCTTCGGATGCTCTTTTTTTAGTTGTCCAGAACCGCAGCTCAAAAAATCCTTTTTATCATACTATAAATAAGATTACAAAGGAGGAAACAAAAATGTCAGCAACTACAAAAATTGTCAAACTTGAATCGGGGGATAAAATTCCCGCATCTCTGGCAAAAACAATCATCAAAGATATGGATCCAAAACAGGAATTAGGTCTGCTGCCTTCTCAAACAAAAGAATTCCGTGATGATATCAGATATTCCGTCATGGCTTCCATGTCCGATATTACAAAAGAGGAACTACAACAAAAAATAAAGGAATCCGATTCTCTTCAATATTTTTTTATTACAATGTTCTTTAATCAGCAAATGTTGAATGACATGGGAAAAATCCTTGCATTTGTATCAGGGTTAAGCCCGGTCCAAAAAGAATTATCACCGATCAAATCCAGCATGAATGAGGTCGCATGGAATGTAGACATGCAGATAAAGATCATGAAAAAATTGTGTGCAGCACAGGCTGATGATCTGATCTTTGAACTCTATAAGACTTATTACAAAAAAGAATATAAGACACTGCGCAGGTTCAAAGTGCTGACCAGGGAAGACCTTGTTTCCATCCCTGGCAACGAGGAACGTATTTTTGATTCTGAATTTGCTTTTCAGACATGTTCAGATATGGCAAGGGTCATGAATATAGGACGTATTATGGGAATCGACTTTGATTCAAGCATTGTATACGCACTACAATTTATGGACCGCGTCTACAGGATGTACCAAAATGCCGAGCTGCGTCAGCCGAAATGGGACAAGTATCCGGAAGGAAAGATTATTTATGATGCATTAAATGCAAATGATATTCTCGGATGTGGAACAGGGTTATATCGTGGATTTAAAGCATTGAATGTTGGAAAAGATTGTGGAGATATCGAACGCTGTCATGCATTACTGGAGAACACGATCGTCTATTTCGGAAATCTTGTCAATGATATGCAGCAGACGATCGATGAGGTATTAGATGTGGGTGTTATGATGGCGGAAACAGATAAAGTTGAGGAAACAGTTCAAAACAAACCTGTGCCTTCACCAGCCGAACTCCCAAAAAGCGATTCTGAAATTCAAGAAGAAAATGACGCTTTAAAGAAAAAGATAGCAAAACTGGAACAGGATTACCAGTATATCGGAGAACTCTATGAAAAAGAGAAAGGGAAAAATGCTGAACTTTCTGCTTCACTGAAAGATGCTGACATCGAACATCTGGAGCTGATCCGGTTAAGGGAAGAAATGTATCGGATGACTGAGGAATGCGTGGAACCGGAAGAGGACATCAGCCAGGAAGAGAAAGAAGAGTATATTGGACAATTCCGCATTGCGATCATCGGCGGACACGACAATTGGACTTACAAACTCAAGAATAAATTTAAGAACTGGCAGTTCTATAAACCAGAAGTGACACCGTCTGTTGTGGAAAGCTCCTTAAAAAAGGCTGACCATATCTATTTCTTCACAGACATCATGGCTCACAGCTCCTATTACCGGTATATGGGATTTGTCAAGGAATATGGATTGGATTTCAGTTATCTTCATACGATCAACATCCCTGCAAATGTGAATCAGATCTATGATGACCTCAAAGCAAAAGAAAGGGAAAATTAAGGCTTGTCTAGGGATATGGCGTAAAGGGCTTTTTTGGTGTATCATATGGGTGTATTTATTATTTTCCGGTTCAGTCAGCATACTATTATTAGAATTATTTGAAGAAGAATGGAGGGATAAAATGAAAAGACGATATAGAGTCAACCCTAGTTTAAAGCATTATGTGCGGCGCGTGTTAATTCGATCATTCTACAGTTGTAAAATGAGAGAAGACGAAGCTGGTACGCTTTGGTGTTATACCAATGCTTCATCCGACACTTTTCATAAAGTCGTGCAACGTGCAAGGTGTGAAAAGAGGACAAAGGAAACAGGAATCTTCTTTGTCACTACAAGGGAAGCAAATAATCCAATCATGATGGAGGAATTGGATAAAATGCATCCTGGTACAGGGGTCCAAATCATAGATGATAAAGATGGAACCCGAATACTAAATTAACAATCATAACTTGAAGTGGTCAGCTCTATATCAGAGCTGGCTTTTTTGTTCCCACAATTTATTGGGAGAAAGGAGTCCACATGAAGGAACAACTTTTAAGAGAAATAAAAGAAATGACAACACCGGAGCTGTTAGAGTGCTATAACCCTGGGAATCATGTTTTTACCAGACATTATCAGATGTCTGAACGTGAAATGAAAGCACGTATTCGAAAAGCCCCTGTTCCGTCTAACGGCGAATTGCTTTGTATCAGCAGATTCACATCTAACAACAAAGCAGAGATTGCGGCTATGGTCGCTAAATGTCTGCTCGATGAGTCAGATACAATCATGAAATGGTATAAATTGAATCCATTTCAGCCGTATGAGGCAAAAAAGACATTTGATCATCCAATCGGTGAAGGAATTGTTAAAGGAACGGATTGGAACCATCTGTTTCCATTGAGTAAACTGTATGTAGTCATTAGGCTTTCAGATATCCGCGGAAGACTGTTCCAAATTGTGACTGCATATCCTGCACCAAGTTTCGATGAAGTGGATGATATCTACGATGCAATCGATGCATGGACAGCCAGCTTGGAAAGAGAGGACACTTAACCGTGTTCTCTTTTTTTTCTTGTCCACATTTTCCCATTTTCATTCCTTTTTTTTCATACTATAGATAGGAATATAATTCCGTTACATCTAAAACAGTATTCTAAAAAAGGAGATCATAACTATGACAAAGAAAGAGATCTTAGAGATCAGAAAACAATTTACCCCGGAAAACTGTTCCCTTACCCGTATTGTTACCGGATATGTTTCCCCGGAAAAAGAACTATCCATGTTCGCACCAAAAGCATTCCTATCCCTCCCGGAAGAAGAAGCATTCAAATACTTTGACATTTTCAAAGCTGCTTTGTCTGGTAAGAAAGGAAAAACACTTTATGATATCGAATACCCAACTGTCAATGGCAGTTCAAATGAAGAAAATATGATCCGCGAATTAAGAGATTCCAGACTGACAAGACCGGAAATTACGGAAAATTTCTGTGAAAAAATCATGGACAGTTATGACTGCCCAGAAGGATATCTCATTGTACTCATTCATGGCGCATACGATATCCCAGGTAAAACAGCAGATGATGAAGAAAATTTTGACGCTTCTGATGAAGTATACGAACATATCCTGTGCTGTATCTGTCCGGTATCTCTTTCCAAGCCCGGACTTTCTATTAAACCGGAAGAAAAGAAGATTGAAGACCGCATTCGAGATTGGGTCATTGAAAAGCCATTGAATGCCATGCTGTATCCTGCTTTCAATGACCGTTCAGAAGACATCCACAGTCTGTTGTATTTCTCGAAAAATGTAAAATGCATGCAGGAAGAATTTGTCCATGCCATGACCGGCATACAGGATGAGATCCGTTCCGGAGAAGATGAAAAACTGCTGTTCGGAGAAAAATTTACAGACTGTACAAACGGAAGTGCCGACTATGATATTCTTTATGCATTTCAGGAAAAAGCATTGGAAGTTCTGGAATCTGCTGATACGGACGAGGTAAAGATCAGTCCGAAAGATCTTGGTTCCATGTTACAGTCCAGTGGAGTAGAAGAAGAACAGGCAGAAGCTTTTGTAAAGAGTATGGGAGATGTAAAGGAATTGAATTTAGGAAATCTTGTAGATAAAAGCAAAATGACGGTCACATTACCGGATGCTACGATCAAAATCCCGGCTCAGTATGCTTATCGACTGGAAGTCAAAGAAATTGATGGACGCATGTATGCAGCATTTCCGATTGATGAAAATTATGTTGAAGTGAATGGGATTGCAGTGAAAGCAAGATGATTTTGGTGAAATGTGCATATGATAACAAATATATTTGCAATCTGCGGAATCTTAGTTTTTGCAAGCATCCTTATTGTTGTTGCATGTATAAATGCTGCATCATCAAAAGGACGTGAACGGGAAGCAGAAGATTTGGAGCAGTTAGAAAATATCCGTAAACAAAAAAAGAACTAATCAATTGGGTGGAACTTTTATGTTCTGCCCTACAAGTATCAACAAGGAGCAAAACACATGAGTTTAATACAAAAATTATTCGGAACTCACAGCCAGCATGAATTAAAACGGCTCAATCCTATTATAGATAAAATTGAATCTATGGATAAAGAAATGCAGTCTCTTACAGACCAGCAGCTAACACATAAAACAATGGAATTTAAAGAACGCTATGCAGAAGGTGAAACATTAGATGCTCTGCTTCCGGAAGTCTTTGCTGTGGCCCGAGAAGCTGCATATCGTGTTCTTGGAATGAAACCTTACCGGGTACAGCTGACCGGCGGCGTGATCCTGCACCAAGGACGTATCTCAGAAATGAGGACAGGTGAAGGAAAGACCTTGGTGGCAGTACTTCCAGCTTATTTAAACGCTCTGACCGGTGAAGGCGTACATGTTATTACAGTCAATGATTATCTGGCGAAACGCGATGCTGAGACCATGGGAAAGATCCACCGTTTTCTGGGGCTGACTGTCGGAGTCGTCCTAAATGAAATGAATAGCGATGAGCGCCGGGAAGCATACCAATGTGACATCACGTACATTACCAATAACGAACTTGGATTTGATTATTTGCGTGACAACATGGCGATCTATAAGGCTGAACAGGTCCAGCGAGGATTAAAATATGCGATCATTGATGAGGTGGATTCTGTGCTGATCGATGAAGCAAGAACCCCGCTCATTATTTCTGGACAGAGCGAAAAATCCACTCAGCTTTACGAAGCCTGTGACGTCCTTGCAAGACAATTAGAGCGCGGGGAAGCACTTGGGGAATTTACAAAGATGAATGCCATTATGGGGGAAGATATTGAGGAGACTGGGGATTTTGTCGTGAACGAGAAAGATAAGGTCGTTAACCTGACAGAAGCTGGCGTTCATAAAGTGGAACAATTCTTCCAAATTGAGAATCTGGCAGACCCTGATAACCTTGAGATCCAGCATAATATCATCCTTGCGCTCAGAGCGCATCATCTAATGTTCCGAGATAAAGACTATGTAGTCAAAGATGGAGAAATCTTAATCGTAGACGAATTCACAGGACGTATTATGTCTGGAAGACGCTATTCAGACGGACTTCATCAGGCAATCGAGGCAAAGGAACATGTACAGATCAAAAAAGAAAGCAAGACACTTGCAACGATCACTTTTCAGAACTTGTTCAACAAATATGAGAAAAAATCAGGCATGACCGGAACAGCTCTTACGGAAGAGTCAGAATTTCGAGAAATCTACGGCATGGACGTTGTCGAAATTCCAACAAACCGCCCAATCTTAAGAAAAGACCTGGATGATGCAGTCTATAAGACAAAAAAAGAAAAATTCGAGGCTGTCTGCGATGCAGTTGTGGAAGCACATCAAAGACATCAGCCAGTCTTGATCGGTACCGTTACGATCGAAACTTCTGAACTTTTAAGCGAGATGTTAAAAAAACGTGGAATCCAGCATAATGTGCTGAACGCAAAGTTTCATGAGAAAGAAGCGGCAATTGTTGCAGAAGCCGGGATCCATGATGCAGTGACCATTGCCACAAACATGGCCGGACGAGGTACAGATATTAAGCTGGATCAGGAAGCAAAGGATGCCGGAGGGCTTAAGATCATTGGCACGGAACGGCATGAATCCAGACGTATTGACAATCAGTTGCGCGGACGTGCCGGACGTCAGGGTGATCCTGGAGAATCCCGTTTCTATATTTCATTGGAAGATGACCTGATGCGTTTGTTTGGCTCTGAAAAGCTTATGCAGGTCTTTGAAAAGCTTGGTGTAAAAAATGGGGAGCAGATTGAACATAAAATGCTTTCCAATGCAATCGAAAAAGCCCAGAAAAGAATTGAGGGAAACAACTTTGCTATCCGTAAGAACCTTTTGGAGTATGACCAGGTCATGAATGAACAGCGCGAGATCATTTATGCAGAACGTGAACGGGTTCTGAATGGGGACAATATGAGGGATACCATTTATCATATGATGAATGATCAGGCTGAAGTCATTGTTGACCGGATCATTCCAAAAAATCAGGAACCGGAAGCTTCTGACTTAAAAGCTCTGAACATGGAACTTTATGATATATTCCAGTTACAGATTTTTGACAATATAGATGAATTTTCTGCAGATGAATTAAAACAGCAGATCAAAGAACAGACTGCCCTATTATATGAATTCAAAGAAATGGAATTCCAAAATGCAGAGCAATTACGTGAGCTGGAACGAATCATTCTTTTAAAAGTCATTGATGCAAAATGGATGGATCATATCAATGATATGGACCAGTTAAGGCAGGGGATTGGACTGCAGGCTTACGGACAGCGTGACCCGAAAGTAGAATATAAAATGCTCGGATATGAAAGGTTCGATGAAATGACAAAACATATCACAGAAGATACGGTCAAATTACTGTTTCATCTGCGTGTTGAAAGAATAGTCCCAGATACACAGGCGGATGGGGCCGCATAAGGAAAGGAGTTCATTATGGCAAAATTTACAGCTCTCTGGAATTACCAGAGAAAGAAAACAGGAGAAATTGTAATCGCAGAAGAAGAACTGCAGAAGATGCTGGATGCAGCTTGGGATGCAGGATATAACGAGGGAAGAGCCGGAACCATTCCGCGCCTGACCCCGCAGCCACTCCCGCACACTCCAACATGTACCAATTCAAAATCAGATCCGGCATGCAACATTCCAGGATTTGATCCGGACACTCATGGAATCGGATATCCAATGTCTGGGATTCGGTAAAAAAATATAAGGAATGCCTCGGTAACAATCCGGGGCTTTCTTCCAATACAGGAGGTTCATAATATTGAAGAAAACATATGTATTAGATACTAACGTCTTGATCCAATCCCCACACGCATTCCTTAATTTTGAGGATAATGATATCATCATTCCGTTTGTTGTACTGGAAGAACTGGATGGACTTAAAAAAAGTGATGGAGAGAAAGGATCCAATGCAAGAGAAGCAGTAAGAAAATTAGAAGAATTTCGGATATGCGGCAACATTTTAGATGGAATCACAATCGAAGACGGCGGCACTCTCCGTGTCGAGAAAAATTACAAAGATATTCCTCTGCCGGAAGATCTTTCAGAGGATAAATCAGACAATCGGATCTTACAGGTCTGTAAAGGGTTAAAAGATAATAACACAAATGGACAGGAAGTCATTCTTGTCACAAAAGATATCGTTCTCCGCTTAAAAGCTCAGGTCATTGGAATTCAGGCAGATGATTTTACGACCGAACAGATCACAGAAGACGCAGCATTGTACCGTGGCAGAACAGAAGTTTTCATCCCACAGGAATCCGTTAAGGAATTTAAGAAAAAGGGGATTCCGGCTACTGAGCTTTATACATCCGATGAACTTGGAAATCAATACGGTGTATCTTTAGAAGAAAATGAATTTGTGGTTCTGATTCCGGATCAGTCGGCAAAAAAGACTCTGTTAGGCAGAAAATCTGGAGAAAAAGTTGTTCCGTTAAAATATCAGAAGGCGCAGCCTTACGGAGTGTCACCAAGGAATGTGGGACAATATTTCATGCAGGAAGCGCTGATGGCTCCAGCTTCTGAAGCTCCTCTTGTAATTGTGAAAGGAATGGCCGGAACAGCAAAGACATTCTACTCCCTGGCCGTTGGTCTTGAAAAAATCTACAATAACCCGACAGGTGAATATAGACGAATCATTGTATGCCGTCCTAATGCTCAGTTTGATGATGATATAGGTTTCCTTCCGGGTGATGAAAAAGAAAAAATTGCACCTCTGATGCGCCCTATCATTGACAATCTGGAACAGCTCTTGGATTCCAATGAAAAAGAACGCTATGCTGATGAAGTGGAATTACAAGGGAAGATTGAGGAAATTTTCAGTCGTGGAATTATCCAGACAGAAGCACTCAACTATATCCGTGGACGTTCCATTGTACAGACTTATCTTATCATTGATGAAGCTCAGAACATGACTCCGAATCAGGTAAAAGGAATCATTACAAGAGCGGGCAAGGGAACTAAGATCGTACTGATTGGGGATCCGAACCAGATCGACAAACCATTCCTGGATAAATGGACAAATGGACTCAGCTATGCAGCCATGTGCATGCAAGGCAGTCCGCTATGCTGGCAGCTTACCTTATCAGCAGAAGAATGTGAGCGTTCGGAATTGGCAATGGATTCTATTCAGAGATTGTAGCGGGATACAAGAAGGCCTCATCTGGGGCTTTCTTTTTTTATTTTTCATTTCAAAAGTCACTCTATCAGTAGAACATAATTTTACAGAAGAAACGGAGGAGAAACAAAATACTGTAATGTTCAAATATTTTTTAGGAGGATAACCATGAAATACAAATACTACGAAGAAGATGGAAAATTAATGCGGCTGCATATCGAACAAGATTCGGATGCACCTGATCCAAGATATGACTACGATGGGAACATCGGTCATATGATGTGCTGGCACAGGAATTATCAGCTTGGAGATTATAAAAAAAATCAGTATTCTGATAACTTAGATTTTCTGGATAATCTGTTAAGAACAAGTGTGAGTGAATCCACAATTTTAAACTTTGTCAAAAATCGCCGTGCAGCTAATTTTCTGACGCTTGATTACGACAGGCACAGAAAAGTCTGGGTACTTGGCCAGGAATTGAGACACGAAAATCTGAATTTCCGTGTAATCGAAGAGAGTGAGAGACGAGAATGGCTGGTAGATGCTGTCATTGATGCATTATTACAGGCCGATAAATGGAGACTCTTGGAACACCATGCCGGAATCGTATATCTGCCGTTATTTTTATACGATCACAGTGGAATTACAATGAATGTTGGTGGATTTAATGACCCTTGGGATTCCGGACAAGTCGGATACATCTACAAAGACAAAAAAACAATCCTTCAGAATGTTGGCGGCTATTATGTTGGCAATCGTTTCATCAAAGTAACAGATCGTAACTGGAAAAAGGCTGCTTATCATTCTATGAAAGATGAAGTCTCTGTTTACGACCAGTATCTAACGGGTGAAGTTTATGGAATCATTACAGAAGAATATGATACCACCACAAAGACTTGGGTAGAACAGGATAGCTGCTGGGGATTTTTCAGTGATAAATGGGGTGATGAATTAATTAGAGAAATTGCCTCAGAAATTGGAATTACTGAAAAACTTTATGATGAATCAGATGCTTTAGATGCGGCATAAGGAGGATACAAAAATGAGTTACTACAGTTACCGAAAGAAATGTTATATTGAGGTCAATGGACTAATTTTCCCTCTTGTAAAATATGCGGATTCTTCCGTGCGGACATGGAATGGAAAATGGGATTATCATTGGTGCCATTTCAATATCACAGATCAACAATGTCTGCTGATTTCTAAAGAAAACTGGGAAAAAGCAAGACAAGAGAGGGTTGAATGGAATCTAGAGCAATTAAGATCATGTACCTGGAATGAAAAAGAACCGGACATGGAATCTTATAATTATGCAGGTAACACTTATCCCGGCGGATCCCGTATCAAACACCTCAGAAATTTTCTTTCCATAAGAAAACTTATACGATTTGAAGTCTTCCTTATAGAAAACCATGGGGGATTTCGCATCGTAGTTAAGTATTATGACAAAAAAACTTTTGAGGATAAAAAAACGCAATCTTATCAAATCGACAGCGAAGAAGATTTGATCAAGGCAGATCTGAAATTTCAGAAATTTGCTGCAGAAAAGCCGAAATATTGCGGTATCTGCATTGGAATTTATGGGATTAATTTATAACAAAAGACGAGGAGATCAGCTATGACAAAAAAAATTAATACAAATATCTTAACATCAGAAAATATGATGAAAATGCTTTTAAATTATGGAATAAAGAACCCTGCTGAAATCTTGACAAAATCAATTCAAGCAAAAACATCTATTGAAATACCGGAACTCAATGTAACTTTGCATTGGATATATAACGGAGAAAAAGAATGGAACTTCTTCGAAAAAAATAGTACCGAATTAGATGATTACTTGTTCCAATTGTGCGAACATTAGAACAAGAGATTCTTATGTATAAAAAAATAGATATTAATTTTTATAATCAAAGGAGAACGGCTATGACTAATAAAGAGGCAGCAATTGTTCTAAAACAATATGTATCAAATAATTTCAAGATTTCAGGATTATATGCGTTTTTGCATCCGACCATTAATCCAGATAAGCGAAAAACACACATAGAATCTATATTAACAGATGCATTCCAGTGCGCTTATAAAACATTAGCCAGACAAGATTATGATGACGTGTATGGCCCAGGGTTTTTGATACGTCATAATTTTCGAATGACGTATGGACAAATTTTAGAACAACATGTATCTGATAATTTTAATATAAGTAAATTGTCTTGCATTGTGCAACCAGAAATTGCAGAAGATTATAGAGAAGAACAGGCAAAAGTATTACTCACAATAGCCATTGAAAATGCGTGCGCAGTATTAAGCAATAGTGATGATTAACCAGTTTATAAGGAGGATAACAATGACAAACAAAGAAGCATCAAATATTTTAAAGAAGTGTTTATCAAGTGAATTCAAACCCGAGGATTTATATACAGAATCTCAATTAATGGATGCCTTTAAATTTGCTTGTATAGCGCTTGCAAAAGAAAAACACGACAATACATATGGCTTTTTAATCCGTCATACCTTGAGAAAGACATACCGGCTTATATTGGAGGATTATGTCTTTGGAGATTACGATATAAATAAATTGTATTGTTTTTTGCAGCCAGAAATTGCGGAAGAATGCAAAGAAGAATATGCAAATGCATTACTAAGAACAGCAATGGAAAATGCTTATGCTGCATTAAACAATTGTGATGATTAACAAGGAGGATAGCTTATGTATTTAGTGAATGACGGTTCATTTGAAATCAAAGAAGAAAGTGTACCAAAATTTCTTGAACTTTTGGTATCCCAAAAACTTATTGAAAGGGAAGAAAACGCTGATGTTACAGAATTTAAAGGCATGGCAAAAATAGAAGTATCCGAAATTTATGGTGATATTGATAATGCTCTCATAGCTTTATGTGATTCTTGCCAGAAAGAAAATATCCAGCTAGATGGTTCTTTTACTTATTATGGTGATTACGAAGGAAGATACGAAATAAGCAACAACAGCTTTCAGGAATGGTCGAATGAAGAATATGCTGTGAAAGAAGCTCTTAAAAATGAAAGACTGATCAGTCCTGCCGTAAAAGTGGAATTGCTGGATGCAGTCAATCAGGCAAAACAACATCTGGATTCAGCCCCAGATGTTTACAAAACATGCCTGGACAAAATTCTTGCACTTATCAATGATACAACAGAAAAAGAATATTTCTAAACATTACGGTAATTAAGGAGTCTCCAATACGGAGACTTCTTTTTTTATTTTCTAACAGAAAAATCATTCTATCTATAGAACATAAAATTTCAGAAGAACGGAGGATTAAAAAATACTGTTATGTTCGTATCAACAAACAATTAGGAGGATAACCAAATGACAAAGAAATTTTTAGCAAATGATGACAGTGTAGTTTATTTAGAAAATCGTGAGGACTTAAAAAAATACTTGGATTTTCGAAAAAAGAATGATGAATGGTTAAATGTCTATATCAATGAAATGGCGGCAGTCGGCATAAAAAATGAACCATTATTTTTCCCGGAATACTGCCATAACATCAAAGTACGAAAAAATGGATATACTATTGACATCCCGGACATTGACTATGATAATGAGGAAAATCATGAATGTATCGAGGATACCGGCCTTTTTCTGATATTCCCATACAAAAACCACATCATACCTTATCCAACCAGACGGATTGCCTTTGCATCTATCTGTAAACGTGCAGACGATGATTGCGGTACAATGTACCGTTTTGATGTGAAGCCAAATAAGGGGGTGCTTCCGATCGATGAGAAAGCACAGCGACTGACCAGAGATTATCTGATGTATTCCGACAACTGTAAGATCTTACTGCGTGATGGAAAAGTCAGTGCAGCTCTTTCCAAAGAATATGCAATCCTTCCGGCAGATGAATTGATCCTAAGCCTGGAGGAACAGCTTACAGAAGACCATCCGGATTTTCAGTTCGACAAAGGTTCTGTCAGCCATGAATTCTTAATGGCAGAATACC
>OLNH01000410.1_pt1 | contig 37817 bp, 38 predicted proteins | sample 1643101 | NCBI WGS metagenome assembly OLNH01 (sample SAMEA3136758, study PRJEB25190) | human gut metagenome | biome: human gut; feature: human-associated habitat; material: faeces | place: Austria | collected 2013 | reverse complement strand
CTCCCACAAATTGTGACGCACATCTTGCAGAAAGCCTTTTTCAAACACGCTCTAGTTGTAACTGATTGAAGGGTATCGGTTATTAAAAGTCCAGAGTAGAAAGCAGCTTAAGTATATGTATGATTCACATGTACTTGAACTGCTTTCTTTTTTCTTTTCAACCTGAAACTTCTGTATTATAATTATAGCAATTGAGGCAAAAAGGTCAGAACAGGATATGGAGTTCTGAACCAGATGAGGGGATAAATAAATGAAACAAAAAAAATGGACGATGCGAAATGCTCTGCTTGTCTTATGCATCAGTAGTGTAGTATTTGCTCTGTTACTGCAGACCTTTCTTTTTCATCAGTCACTGCGTAGGCAGATTCGGGCAGAGAGTATATCGGATCATGAAATATCTTTAAATAAAATGCAGACAGATCTGTCTAATTTTATTCATACAATACGAGGAGAAATGCTCACGATCTACAGTGAGCAGGACCTCATCAATGCCATGCGGGATGCTGCAGAACAGGATTCCAGTATGAAAGAATATTACTGGAGAACCTGGTATATGGCAAGAAAACGATTCACAAAAGAAGATCAGGTTCTTGCGATGTATCTGTATGATACGAAAGATAAGCTGATCAGCAGTTATCGATACAATTCCGTTACTTATCCAAGAGATATTTATAAAGCAGACTATGATGATAATGAAGAAAGGGTCTACAGTTATGTACATGGTGACCGCACAGACCTGATGATCTCCGGCTATCACAATCCTGAGGCAAAGAAAGACATTATCCGGTTTGTTTTGAAACTTCATAATTATGATGCGGACAGAAGCAGCCTGGGATATCTTGTCTGTGATATTAACAGTGCTGCATTTACTTCGATCATGGCAAAATACGTGGATGTGGAGCAGGTATGCCTGTGGCTTCAACCGCTGGATGATAAAGTAATCGCAATGACCGGGCAGGCATCAGAGAGTCAGAGCAGAATCCAGAAGCAGCTTTCAAAAGTGATTCAGGATTATTATCAGGCAAATGAACTGCAGGAGGAATATGACGGAAATTATCTGATCCAGGTTTCTCAGGAGAATTATAATCTGGAAGCATTTGTTCTTGTTTCTCAGTCTCTTCTGACAGCAGCACAGAAATCTTTGATCCGAACGCTTCTTATTATAATGGCAGCAATGATCGCTGCCGTTGCAGTATTGGTTCTGTTTGTGTCGCAGTGGGTAACGCGACCGGTAGAAGAGATGAGCAGTACCATTACACGGATCAAGAATGGAGAGAAACAGCTTCGTGTGCAGCCGATTGGATGGTCACAGGAATTGTCTACACTGGGAACTGAGTTTAATGAGATGCTCGATCGTATGGAAGTCATGGCGCAGGAAGAACTTCAGCATAAGATGTTGGTGGAACGTACGGAATATAAAATGCTTCAGGCGCAGATCAATCCGCATTTTCTTTATAATACATTGGATACAATGAGCGGTATTGCAAATGCGCAGAATTGTTCACTGGTAAGCGGAATGTGTCGTTCTTTGTCTGCGATTTTCCGTTACAGTCTGAATATGACGGATGAGCTTTCTACTTTACAGAATGAGATGGCACATGTGAGAAATTATCTCTATGTAATGGATGTAAGAAATGGTTCAACCATTGCTTATGATTATCAGATTGACAGTGATACTCTTCAGGATCCGATGCCGCGTATCTGCATACAGCCGGTTGTGGAGAATGCCTTGACGCACGGACTTAGAAATGTTCGACGTAAGGACAAGAAGCTGCTGATCCGTTCCGAGCATGTCGGAGAGAATCTGGTAATTACAGTTCAGGACAATGGAGCAGGAATGGATGCAGAGGAAATGAACCGCCTGCTTGAACAGAATGATATGAAACGTGTGGAATCCGGTGTTTCCATTGGGATCCTGAATGTAAATGCACGTTTGAAGAAACTTTTTGGTAAAGAGTACGGACTACATATTGAGAGTACGATTGGCGAAGGAACAACAGTAACAATTACAGTTCCGGCGGTCTTGGAAAATGATAAGCAGCATTATGAAGCAAGTAGAGATTAAAAATGATAGAAACAGGAGGGAATATCATTGAAATCCATGAAATACAAAGTTCTCGCAGCAGACGATGAATTCTGGAGCCGCGAAAATATCCGCAGTCTGATTCCATGGGAAGAATATTCGCTGGAATTTCTGGAGCCTGCCTGCGACGGAGAGGAAGTTCTTGAGCGCATTCCGGAGGAGAAACCGGACATTATTCTTACAGATATTAATATGCCATTTTTAAGCGGACTGGAATTACTGCAGCGTCTTCAGAACGAGTATCCGAATATCGTAACAATTGCTATCAGCGGCTACGATGATTTTGATAAAGTAAAAGGTGTATTTGTATCCGGCGGTCTGGATTATCTTCTGAAACCAGTGGGAAAAGAAGAACTGGTCAAAGTTCTTACCAAAGCACTGGGGGTTCTGGAAGAAAGAGAAAACGCAAAGAAGCATGATGAAACCAGCAGGATTCAGGAACATAAGCTTTCTTCATTTCTGGAGGACAGTGAATATTCAGCATTGCTTTCCGGAAAATTATATGGACAGTCTGCGTCTCAGACTCATGTATCCAGCACGAATACATTTTCAGAAGTAGCAACTCTGATGGTAAAATTTTATAATATTGCGGAAATCGCAGAGCAGTTTGATCATGATAATCTGCAGATGTCATGGAGTATTAAGTCCAGACTCAGAGAATTGACGGGAACGGACGGAAATGCGATTATTTTTAACAACAGTAATAAGATGAGTGAGTTCCTGATCGTAAAGACAGCAGATGCAAAGGAACTCAGAGCTCTTGCAGAGAATATTCTGAAGGAATTTTCGCTGGAAGAATACGGTCCGGTTTCAGTAGTACTTCATGAGCAGACCAGTTCGCTGGATGATATTGGCACTGTTTACAGAGAACTGATCTCGACACTTGTTACCCGTCCATTTAGCAGGAGTCATTGTATTCTGTCCTGCCCGGAGGAGAAAAATACTGTTGAAATGCAGACTATCGGGAAGTCAGCGCCTGCTCATATGGAGACAGAACTGTACCATTTACTTTCGACAGGAAAGAAATCGGAGACAGAGAAACTGATATTCAGAACCTGTGATTTTAAACATTGTGATGATGGTACCTGGAGTTATCTGGATGTAAAACAATATGCCGGCAGGATCACGGGAATCCTGTATCGATATGTACAGGAGAAGTGCCCGGAGCTAACTGCGCAGGCAGAAGAAGCTATGGATAACATTGATTATTATATGAAGTGTCTCAATGCACCGTCTCTGTTTGCTTCGTTGAAAATCCTGCTGGACAGCCTGTGGGAAAGCGGAGAAGACAAAGGAGCTGATTCCAGTTCTGTTGTGCAGCAGGTAGAGCAGATACACAGATATATTGAGCAATCTTATCACGAGAATATCACACTTACGGCACTGGCAGAGCAGTATCATATGGATGCAAGCTACCTTTCCAGGATTTTCAGCCAGAAGTATGGAGAGACTATTATTGCATTTCTCACCAGAATCCGAATGGAAAAAGCTGCAGAGCTTATGAAAGATCAGGATAAGAAACTGGAGACAATTTCGTTTCTGGTTGGCTATGATGACTATAACTATTTCAGCAGGGTGTTCAGAAAGAAGATGGGATGCAGCCCGAGAGAGTATCGAAATAATCTTGCACAGTTATAATTGAAGTTATAATTAATATGGAAGAAACTCAGCCAGAAGTCCTTTGTATTGCAGTTCTTATTGAACGGATACAGGGGACTTTATTATACAGCTAATTGATGGCAGATAAAGAAGCAGACCATACAAGTTACTGGCATTTTGCCTAACTTGTTCACATTTTGTCCAACTTTTATATACAAACTGGTCAAGAATGTGCAACAAAATTTTCCAAATATGTCCTAACTAACCAAAGCCGAAATATGGTTTAATATAGTCACAGAGGAACGGAGAGCTCGGAACAAAATTTCCGTTCAAAAAAATCAAAAACCAAATTTTTTCAAGGAGGGTTTTACAACATGAAAAAAAGAATGAGAAAAGCAGTCGCTATCGCAGCAACAGCAGCAATGGTTGGTTCATTACCAATGGGTGCAGTAACAGCACAGGCAGCCGATGACGATATCACAATCGGTGTATCAATCTGGAGCTCCACAGACGTACTTGGAAGCCAGAGTAAGAAAATCATCGACAAAGCAGCTGATGCTCTTGGCGTTAACGTAATGTATGTTGACCAGGGCCACGTATCTGAGCAGGTTACAGCTTCTGTTGAACAGCTTTGTGCAGCAGGATGTAACGGTATCGTAATCTGTAACTCAGCAGACTCTGAAATGACATCTGCAATCCAGACCTGCGATGCAAATCAGGTTTACCTTACACAGTTCTATCGTATCATTTCCGAAGAGAACAGCCCTGAAGTATATCAGACAGCATGCAACTCCCAGTACTATCTTGGTGCAGTTCATGAAGACGAAGTAACAAACGGATATACACTGGTTAACCTGCTTCTTGAGAACGGTGACAGAAACATCGGTCTTGAAGCTTGGACAGTTGGTGATGCTACATTCCAGCAGAGATGGAAAGGTTATCAGCAGGCAGTTGACGAATGGAACGAAGCTAACCCGGATGATCAGGCAACAATGACAGAGCCTGTATACGCTAACACATCTTCTGAAGAAGGCGCAGCAGCAGCTCTTTCCCTTTACAACTCCAATCCTGATATGGACGCTCTGATCGTTGCAGGTGGCGGCGGTGACCCACTTGTTGGTTCCATCGGTGCTCTGGCAAACGAAGGACTTACAGGAAAGATTGACGTTGTTTCTACAGACTTCCTTGATGACCTTGGCGAGCAGCTTCAGTCTGGCGGAATGTTTGCTGAATCAGGCGGACACTTCTGCGACCCGTTATATGCATTCCTTATCACATATAACGCAATCAAAGGCAACTATGTAAAAGATGAAGGATCCTTCGGATACGAAATCCAGTTCCCATATCTGTATGTATCTTCTTCCGAAGACTATGAAAACTACAAGAAATACTTTGTAGATGATGATCCATATACAGACGAAGAACTCGTTGAATTAGCTGGATACAGCTTCGACGATCTGAACAAAGCTGCAACATCACTTTCTATCGACGACGTTATTTCCCGTCACAGCAACTAATATGACAAACTTAAGCTCCACTGCCTTTCCTCCAAAAGGCAGTGGAGAATTAATTAGAGGTTATGATTAGCGCCCGCCCAAAGCAAAAGGCCAAACCTGATAAAGTGTCTGACCTCCTGCTTTTGGCGGGCGAAGAAATGGATAAGGAGAATGGTTATGAAGAAACTCAAACAAAGCCAGTATTACGGAATCGGCATTCTGATTCTTATGCTTGTAGTTTTCTGGGCAGTATTCAAAGTGCTTGCACCAACTACTTTCGGTTCCCCTGCTAAACTGGCTACTTACATGAAATCAGCATTAATTTACGCAGTTGGCGGATGCGGCCTTTACTTTATCTGCGTAATGGGACCTTTCGATATGAGCGTTGGTGCCAATATCGTACTTTCATCCATTGTCGCCTGCAACGCAAGTGAGAAATTCGGCTATGCCGGACTCATCATTGCACCGCTGATCTGCGGTACGATCATTGGTCTCATTAATGGTATCGTTTATATCAAATTACATATCTCTTCCCTGATTGTTACATGTGCGTTGTCCCTGATCTATGAGGCATTCAGTGTATACGCGACCAACGGAAAGAACGTAATCCTTTCAACAGACTACAGAGCATTTGGTGATTATCCGGTCAACCTGATACTGGCACTGATCGCATACATGCTTTGCGCATTCATTCTGAAATACACAAAGATCGGTACTTATACTTACGCGATCGGAAGTAACGAAGTTGTTGCAAAGAACATGGGTGTAAATGTTCCGAAGTATAAAATCGTAGCATTTACTCTTGCAGGATTCTTCTTCGGACTTCAGGCAATCCTGACAATCAGTTTTGGTACTTCCATGACATCAGCTTCCAACCTTTCCTCAATGAGCCGTAACTTTACTCCTCTGATGGGAACATTCTTTGGACTGGCATTTAAGAAATACGGCCATCCGGTTATCGCTATCGTAATCGGTGAAATGATCATCCAGCTTATGTTCAACGGTTTCGTTGCACTTGGTGCTCCGACTACTATCCAGAACGTAGTAACAGGTGTTGCTCTGCTGGCTATCGTTGCACTGACAACCAAACCGGTTAAAGGTCTTGTAGTAAAATAAGGAGAACGATTATGGGTGAAATATTATTAAGAGCAGAAAATATTGATAAACATTTTGGCATCACACACGCCCTGGACAACGTTTCCTTTACATTCAATAAAGGTGAGATCCACGCACTGATCGGTGAAAACGGTTCCGGTAAATCTACATTGACTTCCTGTCTGACAGGTATTTACCAGAAGGATTCCGGTAAGTTTATCCTTGAAGGAAAAGAGATCACTGCAACCAACCAGGTTGAAGCCAACCATCAGGGTGTAGCCATTATCGTACAGGAGATCGGAACACTTTCCGGACTGACTGTAGCAGAGAATATTTTCCTTGGAAACGAGGATCAGTTTACCAAATATGGTATCAAAAATACAGCAGCAATGAACAAAAAAGCCCAGGAATATCTGGACAGCTATGGATTCAACTATATTGATGCAACTAAAGTAATCGATGATTACAACTTCGAGGATCGTAAGCTGGTAGAAATCGTAAAATCTACTTACTTTAATCCGAAGGTTCTGGTTGTAGACGAGACAACAACAGCACTTGGACAGAAAGGTCGTGAAGAGCTTTTCAAGGTAATGCACAAAGTTCGTGACACAGGAAACTGCGTAATCTTTATTTCCCATGACCTTGAGGAGGTTATTGAGCAGTCTGACAACATCAGCGTACTTCGAGATGGTGTGAAGATCGGTTCCATCACAAAGGAAGAAGCTACACCTGACAGACTGAAAGCCTTAATGGTAGGCCGTGAGATCGGTGACAGTTACTATCGTACAGACTACGGCGAAAAGGTATCTGACGAAGTTGTTCTTTCTGCTAAGAACGTGACAGTAAAAGGACAGATCGAGAACCTGAACCTTGATCTTCACAAAGGTGAGATCCTTGGTATCGGAGGACTTTCCGAATGCGGTATGCATGAGGTTGGAAAGGCACTCTTCGGAGCTTCCTATTTCCGTCAGGGAAGTGTAACCCTGGGAGATGGCACACCGATCAATTCCATTCCGGATGCCATCAAACACAGCATTGCCTATGCTTCCAAAGACAGAGACAATGAATCTCTGGTCATCAATGATACAATTGGCGATAACATCTGTCTTCCATCTCTGGAGGATCTGAAGACACATGGATTCCTTCGTGCAAAGACCATGAATGAATTTGCCAACAAATTTGCAAAACAGATGAGTACAAAAATGACAGGCGTTGACCAGTTTGTATCCGCTCTTTCCGGCGGTAACAAACAGAAAGTCGTTCTTGCACGCTGGGTTGGAAAGGACTCCGACCTGATCATCCTTGACTCCCCTACACGTGGTATTGATGTCAAAGTTAAAGCTGATATCTACGCCATGATGAACGATATGAGAAAAAGAGGAAAATCCATCATTATGATTTCCGAGGAAATCATGGAACTTCTGGGTATGGCAGACCGTATCCTGATCATGAAAGACGGCAAGATCAATGGTGAATTCCTTCGCTCTCCGGATCTGAAAGACACAGATCTGATTGACAATATGATTTAAGGGGGTAAAAAAATGAGTACAACAAAAAAATCAACTGAGCAAGTACCATTTCTGGAACGTCCCATTGTGCGTACGATCCTTCCTATTGCAGGATTCGTGATCATCTGTGTATTATTTGCAATCCTCACAGACGGCAGACTGTTTCAGCCGAAAAATATATCACTGCTTCTGAGCCAGTCATACATGCTGCTGATCTCATCCATCGGCGTGTTCATGGTAATGACAATGGGTGGTCTGGATTTCTCCCAGGGCTCCATGCTTGGTGTTGCTTCCATCGTAGTTTGCTACCTTTCCCATTACAACATGGTTCTGGCAGCTCTGGGTGGTGTGGTAACAGGCGGACTGATCGGACTGATCAATGGTTACTTCAATGTTAAGAGAAAAATCACAAGCTTTATTGTTACAATCTGTACCATGTATCTGTTCCGTGGAGTTTGTGCTTATGCAACAACTAACTCACCTGTTTATGCAGTAAGTGATATTTCCAAATACAATACACTGCCATTTATGCTTACTTTTACAGTGATCATCTTCGTAGTGGCATACCTTGTATTCACATACACAGGCCTGGGCTCCAGACTGAAAGCAATCGGTGCAGGTGAAACAGCAGCAAGATTCGCAGGTATCCGCGTAGAGACTACAAAGATCCTCGTATTCGTAGCAGCAGGATGCATCACAGGACTTGCAGCATTCGTAAATGCCATCAAAGTAGGTTCCGTTACATCCACAGCCGGAAACCAGCTGGAAACACAGATCATGATTGCCCTGGTACTTGGCGGAATGCCTGTAAACGGCGGTGCTAAAGTAAGATTCTATAACATCATCCTTGGTGTTATGACATACAAAGTACTTTCCAGTGGTCTGGTAATGCTGATGATGCCTACACAGTTACAGCAGCTGATCCTTGGTGTGATATTCCTGATCGAAGTAGCAATCTTCAGCGACAGAAAGACTGGTATGATCGTTAAATAATCATTATCATAGTTTACAGACTATATGGTTACTGAACTTCTGCCATATAGCTGACATAATCTCATTACTATACTTACATAAAATCCCCGGCTTCTGCAGATTTAGGTCTGTGGGAGGCGGGGGTTTTTGTCGTTACAATAAAGATTGGGAATTTAAAAGAAGTAGAATCTGCATTGCAGAAATCTACTTCTTTTGAAACTCTATGACAATATTATTGATCAGATTAAGCTGCTTTGGAGATAAAGTTTTTAAAGACTCCATTAATTCATTAAGAGTATGTGGAGATTGGGAATTGTCGTCAAAAAACTCCTGGGGAGTAATCTGGAGATAGTCACATATATAGAAAAAACATTGCATAGAAGGAAATGCCTTTTTATTTTCGATTCGGTTTATATAACTGCAATTCTGACCAATAGCTAAACTCATCTCTCTGGCAGAAACCTGCTTATCTTCTCTGAGCTCGGCTAAACGTTCAGCAAAATTATCTTCATTTATCATATAGAAACTCCTTTTTTCGACATTATATGACATTTACTGACTTATATTGAGATATTAAAAGTATAGGATTGAACAAAATATAACATGTAATGACTTGATTTGAATCAAGCTAAAAATTTGCTGTTTACTATATAGTAGGTTATAATTAAAAAAACTGTTCACTTATGTAATTTGCATGAAAATTTCTGAAAAAAGTGAGCAGTAACTTTATACTTTTTGTAAGATATATAAAACTATAAAATGATATGAATAAGATTATAAATACTACAAAATTATATGCAGTTATTAAAGAAAATATGACACAAAGGGGGAGCAGCATGATCTACAAATGTAAAATGTGCAAAGGAGATCTGCAGATCATTGATGAAGAGAATGGTCTCTGTGAATGCGAATACTGTGGCAGTCGGCAGACAGTTCCGCTGGAGAACAATGAAAGGAAAGCAGAACTTTATAATCGGGCAAATCAATATCGTAAAAGTAATCTTTTTGACAGAGCCGCTGATGTTTACAACAACATGGTAAAAGAATTCCCTAATGAAGCAGAAGCATACTGGGGACTGGTGTTATGTAGATATGGAATTGAATACGTAGAAGATCCGAAAACTAAAAAAATGGTTCCAACATGTCACCGCACAATACCAAAACCTATTTTTGATGATTCTGATTATCAGCTTGCATGTCAGAAAGCAAAACCGGCAGTACGAGAACAGCATGAAGAGGAAGCAGCAGAAATAGCTGAAATTCAGAAAAAAATCTTCCAGCTTGCACAGAAAGAAGAACCTTTTGATATTTTTATAAGTTATAAAGAACTTGAAGAAGGAACGAGTCAACGAACAGAAGACAGTGTAATAGCACAGGACATTTATTCCAGACTGACAAAAGAAGGATATAAAGTATTCTTTTCAAGAATAACACTGGAAAATCGTTTAGGTGAAGACTATGAGCCTATTATTTATTCTGCGTTGAGAAGCGCTAAAATTATGTTGCTTGTTGGAACCAGCCGCGAACATATGAATGCGCCTTGGGTACGCAATGAATGGATGAGATATCTGGCTATGATGGATGAAGAAGAGAATACGAAAACTCTGATCCCAGTATACTCCCAAATGGATCCATACGATATACCGCAGGAAATCAACGGACGTCATTTGCAGGCGCAGGATGCAGAAAAAATCGGATTTCAGCAGGATTTGCTTCATGGTATCAGTAAAATCATGTCCAGCCACAGGAAGAAAGTAGCACCTGTTTCAGCAGCTTCCGGGATGGGACACGCCAGTACAGGAGGTATGATCGAGAGAGGATATATCTGCCTGAAAGATAAGAATTTTAAAGAAGCAAATGATGTATTTAATCAGGTTCTGAATATTGACCCACATTCAGGGGGAGCATATCTCGGAAGACTGATGATCAAAAGAGGCGTAACGGATATTGATGATCTGGAGAGAGAAACTTATGCATTATCTGATGAAGCAGATTACAGACATGCCGTGGAATATGGAGAACCGCAGATAAAGAAAAAATTAAAAGCATTTAATCAGAAAATTATCCATGAAAATAAGGAATATGCAAAGTATGTCATACAAAATAAAATAGATGCATTGTCCAAAACTGTTCAGGAGGAACGACAGCATATAGTGGATCTGCAGAATGAAATCAATGGCTTTATACAGAATATTCAGGCAAATCAGGAAGTTCTTGCTAAGAGTGCCAAGGCATCAGCGATTGGAGTAGTTTCGGGTTATGTGGTCATAGCATTGTTCTTATTATGGCTTCTTCCATGGACAATTGGATTTTGGAAAGATGGGGATACTGCAAATGGGATTTTCTGTGTAGTGCTGATAGTTGTTCTGTACAAATTTGTTGTGAATAAATTTGTGATTCCGATTGTAAAGAAAATCGCAGAAGGATGTATGGGAAAACCAAAAGAAGAGGTAATTACTGCATCTATGGAAGCAATTAGTTATGCGCAGAACATGACGAATGATCATAAAAAAGAAATTGAGGAAACACAGAAAAATGTTGAGTGGATGGAACGACAGATGCAGTCTCTGGAAGATAATTCTGAGGAAGTTTCAGATAAACTGTCTGTAATGAAACGAACAGCTATCCAGGAAGAATTAAACAGAATGTCATTTTAGATATCTGTAAAAATGAACGGATAGTATGCCTGCTCAATTTGAAAAGATGATTATTATACTTGAAGATACTGGAGATTAGAAATGGGAAAATTTGCAATTATGTGCCCGAAATGCAATCAATACGTGACTGCATATAATGGACTTCGAGGACTTGTACAGAATAAAGTAACCTGCAATTGCGGAAATGTGATCAATGTAAAATCTGAAAGAATGACATCATCCATATGTCCAAGCTGTGGGAATTCTGTAGTTTATGATCAGGGAAAAAGTATTCCGGTCTGCCCGGTGTGCAGAGAGAAAATAGAACCAAGTGCGGAAAACAGGGTTATTTCATTTAAGTGTCCGGAATGTGGAATCGGGCTAAGCGTAACAGAAGGAACAGAGAAGTATACCTGCCCTGTATGTGATAACCATATAGATGTTCAGAGAGAAATTGCAAAGGATCGATATGTAAAGCAGGGGCTGATCAGTGAACTGAAATATGAAGGTGATAACAATACTTTTATATGGAAGCATCCGATAGAAGATTTTAGTACAGGGACGCAGTTGATCGTACATGAAAGTCAGGAAGCTGTTTTCTTTAAAGACGGAGAAGCGCTGGATTTATTTGGACCAGGAAGATACACCCTGGAAACTCAGAACCTTCCTTTAATGAATCAGATATATCATATGCCGACGGGAGATGCAAAGGCGACTTTTCATTGTGAAGTATATTTTATTAATACTGCAACAATAATGGGCGTAAAATGGGGAACGGATACAAAAGTCAGAATGTTTGACCCGGCATCCGGAATGCATATTTCTATTGGTGCAAGCGGTGAATTCAATATTAAAGTTACAGATTCCAGAAGATTGCTTCTGAAAAGTGTTGGAACTACAAATGGGTTGATCGTTGAAGCAAAACAGCATCTGGAAAGTCAGGAAGAATTTGAAAAAGCCAGACATAAGAATTCTTATGATTCAAAATCCGGTGAATTTAAAAAATATTTCAGATCTCTGATCGTGACGAGAGTAAAGAATTATCTTGCCAATGTAATAAAAGAAGAATCGATCAGTATTCTTGAAATTGATGCTCAGACAGAAAAAATGTCAGAAGCACTTGGCGAGAAGATTAATGTGGGACTGGAAGAGTATGGCTTAACAATGCCGGAATTCTATATCACCCGTTTTGTAACTCCTGAAGATGATCCGGAAGATCCTGCACATGAGGATTATATGAGAATGAAATCTCTGTATTCTCAGCAATTCCTCAATGTCAAAGAAGAACAGGTAAAAGAAGCAACTGCAAAAGCAGCCAGAGAGCGAATGACTATTGAGGCACAGACTGAAGCACAGATGAAGATCATTGGGGCTCAGGGAGAAGCTGCAGCTTTAAAAATCCAAAAAGAAGCGGAAGCAGAAGCCTATCGTATGAAAGCAGAAGCAGAAGCGGCAGAAATGAGAATGAAGGGATATACATATCAGCAGGAAACTGCCCGTCAGGTTGGAGTAGGTGCTATGAAAAACGGACTGACAGGTGGAAGCAGCGGTGGAATTGGAGATATTGCGAGTCTTGGCATTGGTCTTGGCGCAATGAGTGGAGTCATTGGAATGACAAAAGAAGCAATACAGCCGATAACAGAAACTGCTTCTCAGATGGGCAAAACCATTAACAATGGAATATCCGGAACTTGGGAGTGTCCGAAATGTGGTCAAGGAGGACTTACTGGAAAGTTCTGCCATATATGTGGTATAGAAAAGCCACAGCCAGTACCTGAGAATGTGGAAACATGGGACTGCATATGTGGACAGAGAGGACTTACAGGGAAATTCTGTCCGGAGTGCGGAGCGAAACGTCCGGAACCTGTAAAAATAGAAACTTGGGATTGTTCCTGTGGTCAGAAAGGACTCACTGGAAAGTTTTGTCCGGAATGTGGAGAAAAACGTCCTGAAAAACAGATAACCTGGGATTGTTCCTGCGGTGAAAAGAATATAACCGGAAAATTCTGTCCGGAATGCGGTAAGAAGAGAGAGGAGTGACAACGATGAAACAGTCATGGAAAATACCGGCAATATGTGAAGTATTAATGGTTGTTTTTAACGTTATTATATTTGCCCTGCCGATTTATAAAACACCGGTTGTATGGATTTCGGATATTGCTGTTGTATTAGCAATAGCAGCACAAATACCAATAGCCGGGATTGCGATGAAAAAAGGTACAAATGTTACCAGCAAAGTTTATGGATGGCCGATTATAAGCGTAGGCTTACGATATCTCGGTGCAATAACAGCATGTGCAGTTATATTCATTTTAATATCAGGCTTTGTTTTAACTTTTCCATTGTGGCTTCCGCTCATTGTCTATGTAGTTTTATATGGTGCAGCTGGGATCGGACTGATAGCTGCGGAAACTACAAGAAACTATGTGGAAGAACAGGATATCAGACATGAAGAGAAAGTCGGATTCATGCGCAAACTCTACGGGGAAACAACAACCTTAAAGAGAAATATAACTGACAGAGAAATGGCTACCTATATAAATAAAATATCAGAAGCTGTACGCTTCAGTGATCCAACCAGTTCTGCAGATGTATTTGATAAAGAATCAGAATTATACAGTGTGTTTGGTGAAATAAAAGAGGCGGTGAAAGCGAATGATGCTGCAGCAGTAAAAGGTAAATGCCAGGAATTTCAGGAGTTACTTGAAGAACGAAATTCCATGTGCAGGATTGCAAAACGCAATAAAGCCTGAGACAAAAGACTGCAGTATGATTAATACAAGCAGGAAGGAGGATTATTTAAAGAAGGAAAATATAATAAAAATAAGGGAAATGCCTGAGCCTGAAGTTCAGCTTCCCGGAATACAGGAGGAGAAAGTCTATGTATAAAAGAGAATCAAAAGAAAACCAAATGAAAAAAACTGTAATTGTTGTCATTAGTATGCTTGTCATGTTTCTTCTAATGACACTATCCGGCAGTAAAAATATTTATGCAGCCGGCAGACCGATCAGTGATGGATATTATATGATCCAGTCAGGTAATAGTTATTCACGTGTATTGGATATCAATAATGCAAGTTTAAGCAATGGTGGAAATCTGGAAATATATCAGAAAAATCAGACAACGAATCAGATTTTCTACGTACAGTACAGAGGAAATGGATATTATTCTATCAGAGCCGTACATTCAGGATTATACCTGCACAGAAAAGAGAATGATAATGTTCATCAGTGGAGTGGATATAGTTCCTATAATGCCCAGTGGGAAATGAGATATGCCAATAATGGATATTATTATCTCAGAAATAGAGCAAATGGTAAGTATCTTGATAACAGCAAAGGAAGTACACAGTTAGGAAATAATGTAATAGTGTATTCTCTGAATTATGGTACTAACCAGAAATGGAGATTTATTCGTGTAAACAAACCTTCATTTACATTAAAAGTGACGAATAATAATGCTCCGCAGGGATGGTACAGACGTTCAACAACATATAGAGTATCCGGTACAGTTGCATCTACCTATCCAGTTACCAAAATGGTCATGGAGGTATATGATTTAGATGGAAATAGAACATATGCAGGAAGAGAAGGCAGCCCGAACATGACTAATTTTAAATACCAGTTTACCTTATATTTCTCACATCTCAGATCAGGAAAATACTATTATCAAATGACAGGTTACAATGCACTTGGAGATGCTGTTCAATCACGAAGATATTATTTTACAGTTTATTAAAGTCGGAGAATATTTATTTTCGGATTTCTATGGATGAGGCTGGAGCCTTCTGTCGAAAGGCAGAAGGCTTTGCCTTTGTTAAGGCAGCTATATACTAAAAACGCAAGGAGATAAGGATGAAGAAGTGTAGCAATTGTGGAAATGATATATTAGATAATCTCATCAGATGTCCTTATTGTGGAAGCAAACAGGGAAAAAAAGAACAAGACAGTACAGAAAAAAATATAGAAATATCAATTGAGGATGGGATTAAGAATGTTGGAAAAAATATAGAAAAAGTGAAAAAAAGCGAGTGGTTTTCCAGATTTCAGACTCCTGAAGGCGTGTTGAAACTATATGGTGTCGTTGCAGGGTTTATATACATTTATTTTGTGTGTTCCTGTCTTCAATATCTGGGATACTATAGTTCCTGGTATAAAATATGGGGAAGCGCAATGATTGCAGTATGCATATTAAATGCCGGGATCTGTTTTGGGCTTTTTTTCAAAACCCAATGTTGTCATAACAAAAAAATATTTTATGGATTGGTCGGCGGTGCTGTTACAAAGAGTATTCTTCATATTGTACAGATACAGTGGATTTCCAGATATGAATACTGGGATGTGTCAGCAGGTGAATATCTTCCTGTTGTCTGGACTGTGATTATTGCGGTAATTGGACTATTGCTTTTGAAAAACGCAGAGAAAAATGAAATGGCAGAAATAAAGCAGGAGAATTAAGCATGAACAGCAGAGAAAAAGACAAAATAAAAAAATTCTACCATGATATAATCGGAATAAAATCTGAAACAGTGCTTCAAACACTGGCAGAGAATTCACGAATTCGTAAGTTGAATACAAAAACATTGCTGATCAAAGAAAATGAGAAAGTAGAGCAGATTTCTTTTTTATACAAAATGGGTGGCATTTTGAAAGCCTATTATAAAAATCAAAAGGGAAAGAATCAGATTCATTGTTTTGCTCATCTGCCGGGTGAACCATTGGTGGGAATTATGAATCTGGATAGAAATATGACTTCTTTTTTAACAGTGGAAGCAGTAACTGACTGTGAGATCATAAGCATATCTGCAAGTGCTATCCAGAAGTTGTCACGGGAGAGTATAGAAGTAGCTTTGACCTGTAATCGTATGCAGGGAATCTCTGCATTGCGGGAATATGAGTATAGAAAAGTAATACTTACCTGTACTCCTGCACAGAGATATGAATATTTTCTGGAGGCTTATCCGGAAATTATGGACTATTTAAATAAAAAAGACGTTGCTTCATATCTAAACATGACACCGGAATGTTTTAGCAGGATGTTAAAAAACACCGCTGCTAAATAATCCATAGAAAGATAGCAGAGAAAATACGGGAGAAGTAAAATATATGCAGAGAATGACGAAGAAACATTGGAGAACTGGTGTCCTGTTTTTGGCGGTTTTGTGTTTAACAATGGCATGTTCAGTGAATGCAAGGGCGGAAGTGAATGAGTCTTACAGTGAAATGGGAGATTCGGAAGAAGAAACAACATATAGAGAATTTCTGATAAAAAAAGGGTATTCAGATGATATGGGAGATCTGGATACAATGATGTACAGTGTTTATGATGTGAATAACGACCAGGAGAAAGAGCTGATCGTAAAAGGGCTTAATACAGAAGATATGCATTATAAGTACAGTTTTTACCATTATGAAGATACACAAGTACAGCTGATCGGCATGTTAGATAACTGGCAGAATGGCGGTAGTGGTGAGATGTATTATGTGGCAAAAGGTAACGGAATTGTTGTAAATATGAGATTGGCTGATCACATGAGTTATACTTTGTATCAGATAAAGGATAAAGTAAGGAAAAATTTTACGATACATAAACAGTCTATTGATGTGAAAAAAATTGGTGGAAAATATGAAAGACAGTATCTTTATTCAGGCGAAGATGAAAATGGAGATCCGTTGGGTGTGAAGATTGATGATGAAGCCTGGGCGGAATTTGAAAATCGTATGCAGGAAATTCCGTTTTACGAGATAAATATTTCTGAAGAAGTTACACAATATGATGCAGAAAAAGAAGAGGATGCTGAACAGAATTTAGATGCCTTTGAACAGGACGAAGGTTCTGAGAAAACAATTTCCCAAAATGAGATTTCTGATGCTGCAGAAATTGTTGAAAAGGCAATGGGTCTGCAATATATGGGAAATCAGATATATGATTTAAGTTTGCAAAGGGATGAGGATAATCATAGTGCTTTGCATCCTGAGATAGAGAGTGAAATACTGGCAGCTTTTTCTATGGATTTTGATGAAGATGGAGAAGATGAGATTTTCAGCGTTTCCTATGACAGTAGTACACAGGATGAACTAGGAAATGTACTGCACTTTAGGATTTTGAAAAGAGATGGTGAATCATGGAAAATTACTGCTAATCAGGAGGTGGTAACATCCACGCCATATGAATATACGTGGACCCATAATTGTCTTGATGGAAAATGTGTAGAAGAAGAGGATTCTGTTTTTTTCCGAAAATATAATGGGAGTTATGAATTTTTCTATGAGGAGTATGATCAGGGAATTATAGGTGATGGGCAGGAATGGTTCTTTAAGGGATTTCGCCTGGAAAACGGAGAACTGAAAGTTATTGATGAAACGGATAATCTTTATTTTAGTGGATCTCCGATAGACCTGCTTTGGGAAAATTTTGAAGGAAACTACAGCAGTGAACTCGAAAATTTCTGTTCTCTCGGTTTTGCTAACCCGACAGTTTATTTTGATAATATGACAGTTGATAATAACGATTGTTTATATAGGATATTGCGTATGGTAAAGAATACTTCCTGTTCATCAGAGGAGATTAGACGGTGGATGAGTAGTAATTCACAGGAGATACTGGAAGGATTTAGCTGTAAAACTGAGGATTTAACAGAAGAGATACCTGAAAGTATAGAGGAATTCCTGCCAGATTAATTGTATAAAAATTCTTAAATTTGAAAAAATCAGAGGATATTGTAATTTTCGGAGAGGTTAATCCAGATTCCAGAAAATTTTATTACCAGTAAGAAGAATATCTACTACAGGTTCACGATGAAGATAGATAACTGGAAAATATACCAGACAGTATTACATAGCGGAAGGAGAAAAGAATGCATACAAAAAAGCCTGAATTAATTGTCATGCTAACTTACAACGATATTACCGTGAGCAACGCATATGAAGTATTTGAACAATGCAAAAATACAAAAGCTAAATACTGGGGATTTAAAGAAGAAGGTCTGCCGTTAGGTGAGATGAAGAGATTATATTCTTACATGAAATCCTGTGGAAAAACGACAGTATTAGAAGTTGTAGCTTATACAGAAGAGGAATGCCTGAAAGGTGCTGAGATGGCAGTGGAATGTAACTGTGATATTTTAATGGGAACGATTTTTTCAGACTCCGTAAATGACTTCTGTAAAAAGAACCATTTAAAATATATGCCATTTGTAGGAAAGATTACAGAAAGACCTTCTATCCTTGATGGCAGTATTGATGAAATGATAGTGGAAGGAAAAGAATATCTGAAAAAGGGCGTTTTCGGGATTGATCTTTTAGGATATCGATATGTCGGAGATGCAGTACAGTTGAACAGAAGAATCGCTTCAGAAATAAATGCTCCGGTCTGTATAGCGGGTAGTGTGAACGGTTATCAGAGATTAAACGAAATAGCAGAAACAAATGCCTGTTTTTTTACAATTGGAAGTGCTTTTTTTGATCACGCTTTTGGAGATAATATCGCAGAGCAGATTAATAATGTTGTTACATACATGGAGGAGCTGAATGCTTAGAAATTTTTATCCGAATGGTCGTGTCCAGAATGTTTTTCAAATTGATTATCTGAAATTGTTTGATAGGGGATATCGTGGGATTCTGTTTGATATAGATAATACATTGGTGCACCATGGAGAGGATTCGACAGAAGAAATTGACAATTTGTTTAGGAGAATACATCAGACAGGTCTGAAAACGATTATGCTTTCCAATAACTGTGAGGACAGAATAAAACGCTTTATAAAAAATATTGATACTTTATATATTGCCGATGCAGATAAGCCGAATGTTACCGGGTATTTAAAAGCCGTTGAACTGTTAAATTTGCGAAAATCGGAATGCGTCTGCGTTGGAGATCAGATATTTACAGATATATATGGAGCAAATAAAAGTGGTATAGACAGTATACTGGTTGATTTTATACGGCTTCCTGAAGAAAAGTGTTTTGGAAAAAGAAGAATACTGGAAAAAATGATATTAAAGTGTTACGACATACGGAGAAAAAACAAGACAGGTATGGAATATTTTTACTAACGGGAGAAAAGAAATGTTGTGGAATAAAAACAAACTATTTTGTGATATAAATCCTACGTGTTATAAGATTTCTTTGCAGAAAGAAATTATAAAACGTCATGTGCAAAATATGCTAAGTAAAGAGAAATTTGCGAGTAAAATTAGTAATGAAAAACTTCCCAATCTGATATCAGAATATCATTCACATTTAATAAAAAGAGGAAAGGGAATTGATCCTGTTTTGCAGGAAAATAAAGCGGTTAATATCGCGCTTGCAAATAAAACGATAAATGGAATTATGATTTATCCGGGAGAGACATTCTCTTTCTGGAAACAGGTTGGAAAAACTACGAAAAGAAAAGGCTACAGAGATGGACGTGTAATCATAAAAAATACGCTTAGACCAGGAACAGGTGGGGGCTTGTGTAATCTGGGAAATACGATACACAGATTAATATTATACAGTCCTTTGACCGTAACGGAATTTCACAGCCATTCAGATGCCCTGGCACCGGACGAAGGAAAAAGAGTTCCTTTCAGTTCAGGAACTTCAGTGTTTTATAATAATGGAGATTATAGATTTAAGAATAATACAGATCAGGCATTTCAGCTTCTTGTATGGTGTGAAAATGAGCAGCTATGTGCAGAATTAAGAAGTGAATATCCAATAAAGTATACATATCGTCTGGTTGAAGAAGGACATCATTTTCAAAAAGAAGGAGAAAAATATTACCGGATTTCAAAAATATATAAAGAAACGCTGGATAAAGAAACAAAGAAGGTTGTTAACCGGGAATTGGTTTTGGATAATCATTCAGAGGTTATGTATGATTATGAACTGATTCCGAAAGAACAGGGATGAAGCAAGAAGTATGAAACGTGGTTCAAAACGAAAATATCTAATCTCTGGCATCTGGATGCGTGAATTGCAAATACAACAATATAATTTTTAAAATATATAGTGACTTGAGCGTAATCAAGCTAAAAAATTGATATTTTACAAGTTGTAGGTTATAATAATAAAAACTGATATATTGTCGAAAACGGTGAATATAAATATTTTTTTATTTGCAGATGACATCGAAGTGTTTTTGTGGGGATTAAAGAAGAAACAGGGGATTTTACAGGATGAATTAATGAAGGAGGGATTATATGTGTGAATGGGAATAGGGTAATGTCACTAGCAATATCTGGAAAATGAAGAAAGGAGAATGGAAATTCTATATGAAAAGGAAATTATTTTTTATCTCATGTATTTGTATATTATTGTTTGCTTTTACAATTCCGACACAAGCTTCTGTTTCAAATTATGAACTTAAAAGTGAAACTACAAGTTTGTCGGGAACGTTAAAACTTAATAAAACGAAAGTTTCCATGTATATTACAGATACATATATGCTTAAAGCAGCTACCAATCTGAAAAATTTGAAATGGACTTCAAATAATACAAAAGTGGCAACTGTAAAAAATGGAAAAGTGGTAGCTAAGAATGTAGGAACTGCTCAGATTTCTGTGTCGGCAAATGGATTAAAAAAGACTTGTCAGATAACTGTAAAAGGAGATTGGTATAAAAAAGTCCTGAATTCGTATACAGGAACATATAAAATGAGAGACTTGTGGTCTGAAAAATATGTGACTGTTTTTAGACGGGATTTTAACAGATATTGCGTTATAGATATAAATCATGATGGTGTAAAAGAGCTTATGCTATATAATCATCCAAAGGTTGCGTTTTTTACGTACTGTAATGGAAAAGTTACACCATTAATATATAACAGTTTCTCACGTGGGGTTTATTTAAAGAAAAATTATCTTACTTTAGTTTTGGGAACTTCAAGTGAAAATACATGTTATACATATATTTTGACAGGTGGTAGTTTAAAAAAAGTGGTTAACTATTTTCATACAACGAGTACTGCTTATCCCGTTCCTATTTATAAAGTTAATGAAAAGAAATGTTCCAAAACAGCATTTTACAATATTTATAATAAATATATGAAAAATGGACAATATCTATTTGAGCGTTGCAAGGAAATATAATATTCATGTTATAATTTCTTGAAATAGCATATATTGCGGAGCTGTAGTTGATCATAATATTATGATATATGGGGTGACAAAATGAAGAAATGTAGAAAAAATATTTATTGCATTTTATTAACTGTAATAATGATGTGTACGGCAGTTTTATCGGGTAGTGTGACAACGAATGCAGCAATGAGTAAAAATGCACAGCATAAGCTGTATTCCAATACTATGAAAAAGTATGCTAAAAAAGCTCAGGAATCTTGTCGAAAGAATAGTATAGGAAGTGTGGACACTTCACGAAAAGTGATGTATGTATTTGTTGATATAGATAAAAATGGAACAGATGAATTAATTATGAGATATGCAGATCCAGCTTATAACAGAGATACGGCAAAGGGTTCTGGTTATGGGGAGTCAACTTCTATTTATACGATTAAGAATGGAAAAGTTTATACTGTTTTGGATAATTCCAATATTGCTCCGGGATTACACAGCAATTTTGTTCGAATTTATAAGAATAGAAGCAGAATTAACATGGGATTTTCACATGGATATTGGGATGATCTTTTTTGCAAATATTCTAATGGGAAAATTGAAACTAAAAAGAATAAAATATGGCTAACCTGTACATATCTTGGATCAAGAAATGCAACATGTAATGGAAAAAGTATCAGTTATTCAACATATATTTCAAAATATAAGACATTGACAAATAAAGAAAAAGGATACATTATGAAGATATATAAATAAACAAAACGTATTAGGCAGTAACTGAGAGTAGAACTTTATAATGCTGAGAAGGATAAAAAAGTAGAACGGAAAACAAGTCATGGGATTTAAAGAATTTGTAAATAAGATAAAAAAAAGACCTGCCGAAAAGATACAAAATAAACCCGATTCTTTCAAGAAGGAAGAAAACACTATTAGGGATATAATGGAAACGGTTCATTTTTACATTTATAAAAAAGATTTTAATACAGCAGAACAGATAATGTCTCGATTAGTGAAAGAGATTATAGATAAAGTTCAGAAAGCTGATATCTTTCAAGAAGATTCAAATAGTATCTGTTTTTCTTTTGAAGAATTTTTCGAAGAATTATTGTATGCAGTTATTTATGAACCGAAAAAGAAGTTACGTCGTGCGGATATTCCTTTTTCAGAAGTATATGCGTTATATGGAGTTGTACTTTTTGATTTAAAACGTTTTGATGAAGCGGAAATGGCATTGGACAAGGCGATTAGATGGAATCCTTGCAAAGCTCAATGGATTTTTGAAAAGGCAGAAATATATAAAGCAAAGGGAGATTTTGAACACTTTTTTGAGCTAACATTAAAAACTTTTGATATAGCTTATAAGGCAGAAGATGTGGCACGTTGTTATCGGAATCTTGGATTTTATTTTGCTGAGAAGGAACTATGGTCTGAAGCAATGGCATGTAATTTATTGAGTCTTGAATTGAATCCTGATTCAGATCATGCAAATGCAGAAATTAGTTATATTTACCAGAAAACAAAGGGAAGTGTTTTGCCTCCTGACATAGAGCAAATTAAATTATATAGTAAAAAATATGGCTTTCCAATAGGGGCTTCGGAAAAAGTGCTTGAAATTGCTGTTTCTTGTGGAAATCATTTTTTGGAAAAAAAGATGGTTGATACGGCTAAGTATTGCTTCACAATTGCATATAATTCGACTTTGGACGAACAACTTAAAGAAATGTTAAAACCTATCTTGTAGTCGGAGTTATTTGCGTATGCGGATATGATAGTTCATCCGAATAATCATGGAGTTTGCAGATGTTCAAGAACGGTTTTGAAGGTGGAAAGAAGATGATAATTACATATTATAAAGATGTAACTACTGATAATAAGGATTATAGTACATGAGGTGACTGAATGAAAAAATGTAGAAAAAATATCTATTGTATTTTAGTAACTGTAATAATGATGTGCACAGCAATTTTATCGGGCGCTGTGACGACAAATGCAGCGATGAGTAAGACGGCACAGCATAAACTGTATAAAGCAACTATGAGAAGTTATGCGAGCAAAGTAAAAGCTTCTTATAAGAAACATAGTGCTTATGTTGGTCTTTCAGGTAGTACTTCCAGAAAAGTAATGTATTTATTTGTAGATATTGATAAAAATGGAACGGATGAACTTATTATGAGATATGGATATCCGAAATCTGACAGAAATACAGCAGTAAGTTCCGGTTATGGAGAATCTACTACTATTTATACAATAAAAAATGGAAAAGTTATTACAGTATTAGACCATTCTAATGTGGATCCAGCTCGTCATGATAACTTTGTGCGTATTTTTAAAAACAGAAGTCGTATCGATATGGGACTCTCTCATGGATATGATGATCATACATTTTGCAAATATTCTAACGGAAAGTTGTATACAAATAGCAATACGATCTGGATGACAGCCACGTCCAGCAGTTGGAGATATAATCAAAAGAGTATTAGTCGTTCCAGTTATCAGGCAAAATACAAATCTTTAACTAATAATGGAAAAGGCTATACAATGAAGATATATAACTAGTACATCATTTTCGAAATAACGATACCGCTCACTTGTCTGCAAATTCGATTGCGCAGATGAAAAAACCTCAGCGTAGCTAGAAAATATATCAGACAGTATCTGGCGAATATTTTACTTAAGTCAGGTACAAAGGCTTTTGGAAAATTCAAATATCTACTTACAATTGCACGTTGACTTGTTATTATCTAAGTAATGAGTTGGACGTGCAATTTTTATAAAAATTTTGTCGAAAACTTTTCCTTGCTGAATCTATTTTTTAGCGTTATACTAAGCCCAAAGAGTTCTTCTGTTTCGGAAAGGACAGAAGAATGGAAACCAGGAAATTTAAAGATCTGACAATACGGGATGCGTTTATGTTTGCAGCAGTGATGTCTGATTCGGAAATCTGCCGTAAAGTGTTGGAACTGGCATTAAGGATTCCGATTTCAGAAGTACATGTTCAGACAGAGAAAACGATGGCGTATCATTCGGAGTATCATGGGGTACGTCTGGATGTCTATGCGTCAGATGCAAACAGAACACGATTTAATGTAGAAATGCAGGTTAAATTGCAGAAATTTCTCCCTAAAAGAAGCCGTTATTACCATGATCAGATAGATATGGATGTACTGTTGACTGGAGAGCCTTATGAGAATCTGCCGGATACGTATGTTATATTTATCTGTGACTTTGATCCATTTGGAGATGGTTTGTACCGATATTCGACAGGTACTTATTGTGAAGAAACTGGAAGCCGGGTGTATGATGGAGTTGAGACGATATATCTTAATACATATGGAAAGAACAGGGAGGATATCCCAGAAGAATTATTGCAATTTCTGGATTATGTGAAAAACACCGGGCGTGAGGAAGATGTTTCAACGACAGATCCGTTTGTCAGACATTTGCAGGACACGATTGATAAAATTAAGCTGGATCGAGGTATGGAGGAACGGTATATGCTGTTGGAAGAAATGATGCGTAATGAAAAACAAAAAGGAATACAGCAAGGCAGTCGGGAAATGTTGGTTCAATGTATTATTAACTCCTTGGAATCTAAGTTTGTTATTCCTGTTGAATTAAAAGAAAAAATTGTTTCTGAAACAGATATCGATAAATTGAATGTGTGGTTTCAGCTTTCGCTGAAAGTTTCTTCTATTGAAGACTTTGAGCAAAATATGTGAAAATTTTGATGTATTTCTTTCTGATAATAGTATCTAAAGCTAAATGAAAATTTTATACACATCTATAAGTTCTATACCCATATCGGGTAATATATCAGAAGCCTATTATTAATGCAGAGAGAAGCAGAAGAACTCTTTTTATTTATTTTAATATGTCAGAGTGAAGAATATATAAAAAGTAAAAAAGGTAACTTCTGGTTATTTTGTGTAGAAGTTACCCTTTTCCACAGATTTATCTCTGATATTTTTTCCTGTTCTCAAAATATACAAACCGGTCAATGGCATCCAGAATATCTTTAAAGGTATCTCGTGGTGCTTCTTCTATATAGGCTTTAAGAATTTCGGTTTCGTTTTTACGGTATCTTCCGTAGAAAATATCGTAAAGATTGTGTCCACGAAGGCAGATACGGATTTCTTCCATGTGCTGTCGAATGTCTTCAGTATCTGAGAGAGAATGGCCGATTATTCCAGTGAGATGTTGACCGCTTTTTAACTTATACAGATACTCTTTCCACTTTTCCAGCAGAATTTCGTAGAAATTTTCCTCGCTTTTTACCACTCCGATTTTTGCCATTACCTTCGGATCAAGGAAATAATTTTCGAAGGAATAATACTTCAGGATCAGAACATTTTCTCGGGTTACACGTGGCAGTCTGTCCATATCTTCCCGGTTACGGGCTTCATAATACCTGCACAGGGAGGCTGCCAGCTCCTCAGCATCTTTTCCATCTCCATCCCGGATCATCAGGAAATTATCTCGCAGATATGTCTGGTTGATATATTTGAGATTGGCATAGGTTTTGATGTTGGTACAACTGTTGGTGGAAATAATGGAAATTCTGGACAGGTTTCCGTTCTGGTCATAAATCTCAGAATAATATTTTTTCAGAAGCAGCGGCAGTCGGCTTTTGTCCTGTTTTCCTTCCACAATAAAAACAAAGCTGACATTCAGAAGGTCACTGGCAGTGAATCCCAGATCATCGAGGATCGCAGAAAGATTTGTGTGACTGCGGATCACAGAATATCCATTTTCATCCAGAACCATCTGACGGATCTGTCTGCTGTTGAACTGAAAGAGCAGATTCGGAGAATGTGTTGTAAAAATAACCTGACTTTTTCTGGAAAGTCTGTACAGAATTTCGCTGGATTTCTTCTGCAAGGTAGGATGCAGAAAAATTTCCGGGTCTTCCATAAGAATCATTCCGGGGACACGTTCTTCGTCTTCCAGATAGGCTTCCAGCAATGAAAGCAGGTAGATACTGCGCATTCCTTTTCCAAGAGAAGAAATATCTTCTGACCCGTGGGACTCTTGGGCTTCCAGATAAGCATTTACCTGAAAAATTCTGTCTGTATTGCAGGTTAGTTCATAACAGATAGTTCCGGAAGTGCCGCCGTTTTTATGGAAGTTTTCATTGACTCTCTGGGAAAAGCTGTCGAGATTTAACTGATACAGTTTATATTCCAGAAGTTTCTCAGTCTCAAATGCATTTAATTGTGATGGTGTTTTCTGATTAATCAGCCCGATGCAGGAAAAGCAATGGTTACATTTCTTGGAACGGTCAAAAAGACAGCAGTCCGCACGCATCTGATTTAGCAGGTCATCCTCCATAAAGGACAGCAGACTGTCCTGGATCCCGCTCAGATCACGCTGGCTGTCCAGATAATAAATCTTTGGAAAAACTTCACGGATGACAGGATTGTTTTTATGGTATCCATCCGATAGCCGGATGCGCCCGTTGTAATTTACAATATAAGAAAATGTCAGTACGTTATCTTTATAGGATGGAAGTTTTTTCTGAAATTCCCTCATCCAAATCTCCATTCTTCGATAGGAACTGACCCTGCGGAGCCTGTGAAGAAGTTCCAGGTCTTCCTGTGTGATTTCCAGGGCAATATCAATCTCTATATTTTGTTTCTTTTCGTTAAAATCTGTTTCCGTAATTTCGTATTGTCCGCCCACTGCACAAAGTGCGCTGAGAACTGCGGTTTTTCCTACGTTATTTTTGCCGACCAGTATCAAAGCATTCTCTATATCACGGATTTCAAGATTGCGGATGTAGCGGAAATTTTTGATATGAAGTTCCTGAATGCGCATATGTTTTCCTCCATTCTAACTTTATTTGAGCCAAAAATATCAGCGAAGAAGTTCTTTATCAATATTGTAAACACCGAAGTTTTTAATGACAATAACAAAATCAAAAATTAGGGTTAAATTCTGAACAGTATGAAAATGATATTGTCAGTTGCATGTAGATTGGATGAAAAAATTCTTGACTTTTCAATCCGAAATCCGTATAATAACCAACGGTAAATTTAAGAAACAGATATTTGGTTTTATTGGAAACGGTACATCCTCCTGGATGGTTATGAACAACACAAATCTCTAATTGATGTTATTCATACTATCTAAGGAGGATTTTTATGCCTAAAAACAAGTTTCAGGAAGTTATTTTTACGATTATCATGGTGTTTGTAATGGTTTATGCCATGATCTGCTACAACATTGTACTGAATACAGGAACAATGACAAATGAGACATTTCTGTTAGCTTTTCATGAATTAGCATTCATGGGACCGATCGCATTTGTTCTTGATTTCTTTATCGTCGGTGGTCTTGCAAAGAAGGTTGCGTTTGGCATTGTGGATATGAGAAGAGACAATCCATTCCACCTTGTACTTGCAATTTCAGCAGTGTCCGTAGCATTTATGTGCCCGTGTATGAGTTTTGCAGCAACTGTACTGATCAAACACGCACCAGTAAGCCAGATCATTCCGACATGGCTTCAGACAACAGCAATGAACTTCCCGATGGCATTCTTCTGGCAGATCTTTTACGCAGGTCCGTTTGTAAGATTCGTATTCGGAAAACTCTTCCCGGAGAAGGAAAGAGCAGCAGCTTCTGCTGAATAAACATTGGATTAGATTGCAGCATTCTGGATTCCAGGATGCTGTTTTTTCTTGAAATACATAAAAAAATACCATAATTATGGCACAATAATAACACAAAAAATAAGGAAGAAAGGACTATTGTTTTAACGAAGAAAATTCATGAAGCAATAGTCTTTTTTGTGCTTATTTTTGGATAAATCAGGTCACAGAACGAGTATTGTATTTATTTCAATACAGTATTGACAAATAATGCCATTTCGTGTAATATCATAGAAAACCTATCAAATAACTATGAAAAGTAGAAAATACACATTGGATTAAAGCGATAAAGTAAACGCGAAACGAAATCCTGACAGGAGGGAAAGAGAAATGGCAGATTATGCAGCATTAAAAAAAGGCGGATTCATGCGCCAGAAACAGAAAAATAATTTTTCATTAAGAATCCGTGTAGTTGGCGGACATCTGGATGCGAAACAGCTTGCGAAAGTAGCTGAGGTTTCAGAGAAATACGGAGAGGGCTATGTACATCTTACTTCCCGTCAGGGTGTGGAGATTCCTTTTATCAAGTTAGACCAGATTGATGAAGTGAAAGCGGCACTTGCGGAAGGAGATGTAGTTCCAGGTGTATGCGGACCTCGAGTTCGTACCATCACAGCCTGTCAGGGCGCAGCTATCTGTCCAAGCGGATGTATTGACACTTACGCGCTGGCACAGGAGCTGGATGAGAGATACTTCGGACGTGAACTTCCGCACAAATTCAAATTCGGTGTTACCGGATGCCAGAATAACTGCTTAAAAGCAGAAGAGAACGACGTAGGAATCAAGGGCGGTATTAAAGTAGCATGGCAGGAAGATAAATGTATCCAGTGTGGTGTCTGCGTGAAAGCCTGTCGCGAGGGAGCCATCACATTGGAAGATGGAAAAATCTCTATCGATTCTTCCAAATGTAACTTCTGCGGACGATGCACCAAAGCCTGTCCGACAGACGCTTATGACAATACTCACGGATACATCGTTTCTTTCGGAGGAATCTTCGGAAACCATATCAACAAAGGAAAAACAGTGATCCCATTTATCGAAGATCACGAAAAACTCCTGAAGGTCTGCGATGCAGCGATCAGTTTCTTCGAGAAGAATGCAAATGCAGGTGAGCGACTGAAATTTACCATCGATCGCGTAGGCGAGGACGAATTCAATAAAGAAATCCTGGAGGCATATGAAAATGAGTGAAATTAAATTTGATGATACTGTAGATATTACTGATGTTGTGTGCCCGGTAACTTTTGTAAAGGCAAAGGTAGCGCTGGAAGAACTGGATGAGGGACAGGTTTTATCCATCCGAATGAATGACGGCGAACCGGTTCAGAACGTACCGCGAAGCATCAAAGAAGAAGGACATCAGATTCTGAAACTGGATGACAACGAAGACGGAACTTACACACTTTATGTGAAGAAAGTCGGAGACTGACAGGAGCGAGACCATGGCAGAGAGATTAAACAGTGAGACATTTAAAGAGAAAGCTTTCCAGCCAGGAAAACTTACACTGATCGATTTCTATTCCGACAGCTGCGTACCGTGTAAGCGAATGGTTCCGGTATTTGCGAAGCTGGAAGAGAAATACGGAGACCAGATCTATATCGGAAAAATAAATGTAGCTTACGAACAGAATCTGGTAGAAGAATACAAAGTCATGTCAGCACCGACCCTGATCTTCCTGAAAGACGGAAAACAGATCGAACGGCTGACAGGAGCAAAGAAAGCAACAGAGCTGGAAGGGATTATTGACAAGAACATTTAATTAAATCAGATAGAGAAGCTGCTATCAGATTATGAAGCAAGCAGAAAGGCAGATGCTTTTCTTCATTGGCAGCAAATTTTGAAAATTAAATTTCGGATAATACAAAATATAAAGAAATGGAGAGCAAAAGTTATGGTTATTACAGTAGCAGGAGATAAAAAAGAAGTAAAAGACGCAATCACAGTTTCAGAATTGATCGTACAGGAGAACGTAGAAACTCCTCAGTACGTGACAGTATCCGTAAACGATGACTTCATCGACAGAGCAGAATTTGACACCTATGCATTAAAAGAAGGCGACAGCGTTGAATTTCTGTACTTCATGGGAGGTGGAAGATAGTGGCATTCACAAACGAACAGCTCGAACGCTATTCCAGACACATCATTCTGAAAGAGGTTGGAGCAAAAGGACAGAAGAAATTACTTAATTCCAGCGTCCTGATCATCGGAGCAGGTGGACTTGGAGCACCGGCAGCCCTTTATCTTGCTGCAGCAGGTGTGGGAACCATCGGAATCGCAGATGCAGATGAGGTAGACCTTTCCAATCTTCAGCGTCAGGTCATTCACGCAACCAAAGATATCGGCAAGCCAAAAGTAATTTCCGCAAAAGAATCCATGGAAGCCATCAATCCGGATGTGACAGTAAAAACTTACCATACTTTCGTAGATTCCGAGAATATCATGGATCTGATCAAAGATTACGATTTCATTATTGACGGAACCGATAACTTCCCGGCGAAATTCCTGATCAATGATGCCTGCGTTATGGCAAAGAAACCATTCTCTCATGCAGGAATCATTCGTTTCAAAGGTCAGTTGATGACATACGTTCCCGGAGAAGGACCATGTTACAGATGTATCTTCAAAGATCCGCCGCCAAAGGATGCTGTACCTACCTGTAAACAGGCAGGTGTCATCGGGGCAATGGGTGGTGTGATCGGAAGCCTTCAGGCTATGGAAGCCATCAAATACATTCTTGGAGTCGGTGATCTTCTCACAGGATCTCTTCTCACATACGATGCACTTACAATGGAATTCCGTAAGATCAAACTTCCGAAACATGTGAAGAACTGCCCGGTATGCGGTGAGCATCCGACAATCACAAAACTGATCGACTATGAGCAGGCGGAATGTGACGGAATCTAAAGGAGTTAGAAACATGATGATCACAATGTCAAAAAATGACTATGAAATAATCTTAAAGCATGCCAGAGAAAATCTACCGGAAGAAGCCTGCGGACTGATCGCCGGAAAAAAAGACGGCAATAACAAATCCATCGAGAAAGTTTACTGTCTGACAAACATTGACCATTCCAATGAACATTTTTCTCTGGATCCGAAAGAACAGCTTGCAGCAGTAAAAGACATGCGTGCCAACGGTCTGGTACCTCTCGGAAACTGGCATTCCCACCCGGAAAGCCCTTCCAGACCATCTGAAGAAGACAAGAGATTGGCATACGACAGTACAGCAAGCTACATGATCCTTTCTCTCATGGACAATGAGAACCCGGTTCTGAATTCCTTCCATATAGAAGGAACAGAATCTGAGAAAGAAGAACTTGTATTAGTATAAAAAGATAAAGACGACTGTTCGGCTGCCAATGAAGACGATGCTGAACAGTTAAAAACAGCAAAGACAGAGTATAAAGACATAAATCAGCAAAAGAGAAAAATGTTATGTGAATACTCAGGAGACGAAGCATGATCAAAAAAATATTTGCATTCGGTCTGGCAGCAGTGTTGGTGCTGACACCGGTACAGGCGTTTGGGAAAATCGTTTCTATTACAAACGTTTCCTATGATCCAACCAGAGAGATGTTTGAACAGTACAACAAAATATTTGAAAAACATTGGAAAGAGAAAACCGGAGAAGATGTGGAAGTTACACAGTCTCACGGCGGTTCCGGAAAACAGGCACTGGAGGTAGCCAACGGACTGGATGCAGATGTGGTAACACTGGCACTGGAATACGATATTGAATCCATAGAGAACGCAGGACTGATCAAGGCGGGATGGATAGACAACTTTGACAATGACAGTTCCCCGTATACATCCACCATCGTATTTCTGGTTAAGAAAGGAAATCCCAAAAACATTCAGGACTGGGGTGATCTGACGAAAGAGGGCGTAGAAGTGGTAACTCCCAACCCGAAGACTTCCGGTGGAGCCAGATGGAACTACATGGCAGCATGGGCTTATGCAGATAAGAAATACAACGGAGACGAGATCCAGATCAAAGATTTCATCAAGAAGCTCTATCAGAATGTAGTAGTTCTGGATTCCGGTGCGAGAGGTGCAACTACTTCATTCGTAGAGAACGGACAGGGCGATGTGCTGGTAGCATGGGAAAACGAAGCCTATCTTTCCATGCGTGACTACCCGGATGAGTACGAGATCGTTACTCCGAGCGTCAGCATTCTGGCACAGCCGACTGTAGCGGTGGTAGATGAGGTAGTGGATTACAGAGATACAAGAGAAGTGGCGACAGAGTATTTAAACTATCTCTATTCTGACGAAGCACAGGAAATTGAAGCAGAGAATTACTTCCGCCCGACCAATGAGAAAATCCTGAAAGAACACAGAGATGTGTTTGATCTGAGCGTAGACCTGGTAAACATCAGTGAATATGGCGGATGGGATGAGGTGCAGAAAAAGCACTTCGGGGATGGCGGAATCTTTGATGAGATTTACGAGCGATAAAAACAGATGCAACCATGATCCAGGATGCGGAAACTATCGACCCATAATAACGGGGCACAAAATAGAGCACGAAGATAACACGACCAGAACATACGAGACAGAGAGGTGGTAATTGATTATGAGAAAAAGAAACAAACCAGTGATTCCAGGATTCGGACTCTCTATGGGAATTACCATTTCCATATTAAGTCTGGTGGTTCTGATCCCCCTTGCAAGTCTGGTGATTTATACAGCGAAGCTCAGCTTCAGAGATTTCATTGAAACCATCACAAGAGCCAGAGTACTGGCATCCTTTTACACCAGCTTCATATCTGCTTTCGCAGCAGCAGTAATTAACGGCATTATGGGGACCATCCTTGCATGGGTGCTTGTGAGATACGAATTCCCAGGCAAACGAATCATGGACGGAATGATCGAACTTCCTTTCGCACTTCCGACCGCGGTAGCCGGTATCGCACTTACATCCTTAACATCTGATTCCGGCATGGTAGGCAGCTTCTTTGCCAGATTTGGTATCAAGATCGCATACACAAGGATCGGCATCACAGTTGCCATGATCTTCGTAGGAATCCCGTTTGTTGTAAGAAGCGTACAGCCGGTTCTGGAGAAAATGGACAACTTCTGTAGCGAAGCAGCCGGAGTACTGGGAGCAAAGAAATCCACAATCTTCTGGAAAGTTATTTTCCCGGAACTGAAACCTGCGATCTTTGCAGGAACCGGACTTGCTTTTGGCAGATGTCTCGGTGAATACGGAAGCATCGTATTTATCGCAGGAAATAAACCGTATTACACAGAGATCACACCGCTGATCATTATGTCAGAACTTCAGGAATTTGATTATTCCAGTGCAACAGCCATCGCGCTGGTAATGCTGGCGGTTTCATTTTTCATACTGTTCCTCAACAGTATGATCCAGCAGAGAAACGCAAGAATCTTAAGAGGAGGAAATGCCTGATGGACAACAATGGAAAGATTTCAGAGAAAATCACAAAATGGCTACTGATCGGGATCAGCGTAATATTTCTGGCAGTAATGCTCCTCCTCCCGCTGATCACAGTAATTACAGAAGCGCTTCGAAGCGGATGGAAAGTATACGTGGCTGCGGTGACAGACGAGTACACCATCAAAGCACTTCTCCTCACTGTGAAAGCAACACTTTTCGCAGTTATCTTCAATACCATCTTCGGTATCTTCGCAGCCTGGGCGCTGACCAAGTTTCAGTTTAAGGGCAAAAAACTGCTGACCACACTGATCGATCTTCCGGTTACAATCTCGCCGGTCATTGCAGGTCTGATCTTTCTCCTGATTTTCGGACGACAGAGTCCCGTCTACTTTTTTCTTTTGAAATTTGGAATTAAAGTTGTATTCTCTGTACCGGGAATTATCATTGCAACTGTATTTGTAACATTTCCTTTTATTTCCAGAGAACTGATTCCGGTTCTGGAAGCAGAAGGAACGGATGAGGAAGAAGCTGCAGCTCTCATGGGAGCCGGCGGCTGGACCATCTTCTGGAAGATTACATTTCCTCATATTAAATGGGCATTGCTTTACGGCATCGTACTCTGTACAGCGAGAGCGATGGGAGAGTTTGGCGCAGTGTCCGTCCTTTCCGGACATTTGAGAGGAAAGACCAATACACTTCCTCTTCATGTAGAGATTTTATTTAATGAGTTTCAGTATGTTCCGGCATTTGCCGTATCTTCACTGCTGGTGATCATGGCAGTAATTATCCTGGTGGTCCGAAGCGTGATCGAATACAAAGGAAAGAAGGAAGCCTGATATGTATGTAGAGTTAAAAAATATAAACAAGACCTATGGTTCCTACCAGGCATCAAAGAATGTGAATTTCGGTATCGAAAAAGGCAAGCTGATCGGCCTGCTGGGACCAAGTGGAAGCGGAAAAACAACCATTCTTCGAATGATTGCAGGTCTGGAAACTCCGGACAGCGGCGAGATCATTATTAATGGAAAAGTAGTCAACGATGTTCCTGCAAGTGAACGCGGGATTGGATTTGTATTTCAGAATTATGCACTGTTTCGTTACATGACCGTCTACGACAACGTGGCATTCGGTCTGAAAGTTCAGAAAGTAGATAAAAAGACGATCGATGCCAGAGTCAGAGAACTGGTAAAGCTGGTAGGACTGGAAGGACTGGAGAAAAGATATCCCAGTCAGTTGTCTGGTGGACAGAGACAGAGAGTGGCTTTCGCCAGAGCTCTTGCTCCGAATCCACAGGTACTGCTTCTGGATGAACCATTCGCAGCCATTGATGCAAAAATCCGCCAGGAGCTGCGAAGCTGGTTAAAAGAGATGATTGAGAAACTGGGAATCACCAGTATCTTTGTTACTCACGATCAGGATGAAGCCATTGAAGTGGCAGATGAGATCATCATCACAAATGCAGGACGGATTGAACAGAAGGGAACACCTGTAGAAGTTTACAGAAATCCGGAGACAGCTTTTACCGCATCTTTCTTTGGACAGCCGTCTGTATTAAAGAATGCAGATGATTTCCACACTTTCACTCAGGCAGAAAGCGCAGACAAGATCATTGTCCGCCCGGAATTCGTAAAAGTTTCCAAACTGGATGAGGTAGAGAAGTTCAGAACATCCGTATCGCAGGGAGTTGTTGAACGGGTTTCCTTCAGAGGAGATAACCTGGAACTTCAGGTAAGAGTCAATGATTCCATAGTAACCGCCAGAAGAAGCCTTGAGAAAGCAGATATCCACGAAGGGGAAATGGTCAATGTGTTCCTGTACAGGATTTTTGCATTGCGTGGCGATACGGTACAGCTGATTGAGAATGAAGCTGTAAGAGATGACTTCGTAATTATCTAAACCATATTTTACCTGAATTTTACCTGGCATTAATCCAACGGAATCGGATTGATGATAAAATCGAAAATAAACAGGATACATACTTCCGGAGGAAAGAGTATGAGAACAGAGAGAATCAAAACAGATGTGTTGATTATCGGTGGCGGTACCGCAGGATGTTTCGCAGCTTACGTGATTGGACAGAAAAGCGATAAAAAAGTGCTGATCGCAGAGAAAGCAAACATTAAGCGAAGCGGATGCCTGGCAGCAGGTGTCAACGCATTAAATGCATATATCACAGAGGGCAGAGTACCACAGGATTATGTAGACTATGCCCAAAAGGATGCCCACGGAATCGTAAGAGAAGATCTTCTTCTCACCATGTCAGAGCGATTAAATCATGTGACAAAGGTAATGGAAGATCTGGGTCTGGTCATCCTGAAAGATGAGAATGGCAAATACGTTGCCAGAGGAAACCGAAACATCAAGATCAACGGCGAGAACATGAAACCAATCCTTGCAAAAGCAGCAGCTGAGCAGGAGAATGTTACAGTTCTCAATCATGTAAACATTACAGATTATAAAACAGAAAACGGAAAGATCACCGGAGCTGTAGGATTTAGCGTAAACGAAGAAATCTTCTATGATATCGACGCAGAAGCAGTCCTTTGTGCAACAGGTGGTGCGGCCGGACTTTACAGACCAAACAACCCGGGATTCTCCAGACATAAAATGTGGTATCCACCATTTAACACAGGCGCAGGATACGCGATGGGACTTCTTTCCGGTGCAGAGATGACGACTTTTGAGATGCGTTTCATCGCATTGAGATGTAAGGACACTATTGCTCCCACAGGAACGATCGCCCAGGGCGTAGGAGCCAGACAGGTCAATGCACATGGAGATATTTACGAGACGAAATATGGACTGACAACTTCCCAGCGAGTTTACGGTACAGTCATGGAGAACAGAAAAGGAAACGGTCCGTGCTACCTCAAAACAGAAGGCATTTCCAAAGAACAGGAGCAGGATCTTTATAAAGCTTACCTGAACATGGCACCGTCCCAGACACTGAAATGGATGGAAGCAGGAAAAGGTCCATCTGAAGAAAACATAGAGATCGAGGGTACGGAGCCGTATATTGTAGGCGGTCATACAGCCAGCGGTTACTGGGTAGATAATAACAGAGCTACAACCATCGAGGGCTTATATGCCGCTGGGGACGTAGCAGGTGGCTGCCCGCAGAAATATGTAACCGGTGCACTGGCAGAGGGTGAGATCGCGGCAGAGGCGATTCTGGAATATCTGAGTGGTGCAAAAACTTCTGGAAATACAGAAACTTCAGGAGAAGTAAAAGATCAGGAATTATCCGGCACTGCAGCAGCCAAGAAGGCAGAATACGAAGCTCACTTAAGTGCCGTTCGTTCCCTGATGAATGCAGAACAGCTGGAAGAGGCCATGCAGAAGATCATGGATCAGTACGCCGGCGGAATCGGCACAGACTACAGATATAGCGAGACAAGCCTTGCAAAAGCAGAGGAAAAGATCGCTGCACTTCTCCCGGTGGTAGATACTCTGGCAGCAGCCGATACCTATGAACTGATGCAGATCTACGAACTTCGCGAACGACTGATCGTATGCCGTGCAGTTATCGCACATCTGGCAGCCAGAAAAGAGACCAGATGGCACAGCTTCGGAGAGAACACAGATTACCCGGAACAGAGTGGAGACTGGATGAAATATGTAAACTCCCGCATGGAAAACGGCGAGATCAAAATCCTGTATCGTGATTTAATTACAAAAGAAACTGCTGATAGTCAGACAGCAGCGTTCGGAATACAGCACAAAGATACAACAGATTTACAGACAGCAGATTCAGAAATATCACAAAATACAGCAGCGAAAGGAGCAGGTAAAAGATGAGCATTCGGATTCAGAAAAGCAAATGTGTAGGATGCGGCAGATGCATCGAAGCCTGTCCCGGAAACCTGATCAAAAAGGACAAAGACGGTAAAGCCTTTATCCGTCAGGTCAGAGACTGCTGGGGATGCACATCCTGTATCAAAGAATGCAGCCGCGACGCCATCCGCTTCTTTCTTGGAGCCGATGTGGGAGGCAGAGGTGCAAGTATGATCGTGTCAGAGAAACCTGACATTTCCACCTGGACAGTAGAGAAGCCGGACGGCACGAAGATTACCATTCAGGTCAATAAGAAGGATGCAAACAAATATTAACGTTATAAAAATGTTTTCGATGAGAATGGCATGAAATGTTCTGGCAGTTTATCAGTCAGATAGCAGAACAGACTGCCGGACTTTACGATAAATCAACAAACAGAGGAGGATAATGCAATGAGTAACTTATCTCATCTTGATGAGCTTGAAGCAGAAGCAATTTATATTATGCGAGAAGTAGCAGCCGAGTGTGAAAAGCCGGTTATGCTCTATT
>OLNH01000401.1_pt1 | contig 38800 bp, 38 predicted proteins | sample 1643101 | NCBI WGS metagenome assembly OLNH01 (sample SAMEA3136758, study PRJEB25190) | human gut metagenome | biome: human gut; feature: human-associated habitat; material: faeces | place: Austria | collected 2013 | reverse complement strand
CTATCACATGTTCGTTTCTTTGTCAACAATTATTTTTGTTTTTTTCAAAACTTTTCAAATTGTTCAATCAGAAGAAACAATTTCTTGTGACAGCTCAGTTAGAATACCACTATCCAACCGAGTTGTCAACACTCTTTTTTATAATTTATAATTATTCTTCATGATATAACGAATTGCATCTTGAATCCAGGACACATATACCAGATTAATGCCAGAAACTTTTCCCACAGACGATTTACATACTTCCGGCAAGATCACTGTATCAAAACCAAGTTTTTTCGCTTCGGCCACTCTTTGTCCTGCCATACTCACTGCCCGGACCTCACCACTTAATCCAACTTCGCCAAATGCGATCACTGAATCCGGAATAATAATATCTTTACAGCTCGATACAACTGCCAGTGAGATTCCCAAATCAATCGCAGGCTCTGTCATTTTCATGCCACCTGCGATATTTACATATGCATCGCAGGCTGCCAGATGAATTCCTACTTTTTTTTCTAATACAGCCATAAGCAGATTTACTCTATTAAAATCAGTTCCCACCGCAGTTCTTCTTGGTATTCCAAAATTGCTCTGGCAGACCAGTGCCTGAATCTCCACAAGGATCGGTCGTGTTCCTTCCATCGAGCACGCAACAATGGAACCAGATGTCCCATTCGGCTTTCCGTTCAGCATAAACTCTGACGGATTCTTCACTTCTTCCAGTCCTGTATTTCTCATTTCAAATACACCAATTTCATTTGTAGATCCAAATCTGTTTTTGACAGCACGAAGAATACGATAAGACGCATGACGGTCTCCCTCAAAATACAGTACTGTATCCACCATATGTTCCAAAACTCTCGGACCTGCTACATTGCCTTCTTTTGTCACATGTCCTACGATAAAAATAGAAACACCCTGACCTTTGGCAATCTGCATCAAAATATTCGTTGATTCCCTAACCTGCGAAACACTGCCTGGTGCCGAACTGATATCTTCATGAAACATCGTCTGGATTGAATCAATCACGACCATATCCGGCTTTTTTCTTTCAATCACCTCTCTGATTGTTTCCAGATTTGTCTCACATAGTAACTGGAGATTCTCATTGAACTCCCCAATACGTTCAGCACGTAATTTAATCTGCCGCAAAGATTCTTCACCTGATATATATAATACAGAATTACCCGACATCGCCAGATTTCTGCAAACCTGTAAAAGAAGGGTGGATTTTCCGATTCCCGGATCTCCACCCACCAATACCAAAGACCCGGGGACAATGCCGCCCCCGAGTACTCTGTCAAGCTCTCCTATATTCGTCAGTTTTCTTTCATCTTCCGAAAGTCTGATGTCTTTTAATACTACCGGTTCAGCTCTTCGCAAACCGTTCTGTAGACCGCTTCCCGTCGAAGATACCTTCTTTGTGGAAACTGTTTCTTCAACAAATGTATTCCACGCTCTGCATCCAGGACATTGTCCCATCCACTTTGAAGACTCATACCCACATTCCTGACAAAAATAAACAACCTTTTTATTTTTTAGCATTTTTCAACCTTTACTGCTACAGCTGCATCTCCGCCAAGTTCTACACTGAAAGAAAGCTTGCCGCCAAGATTTGTCTGCATTTTTCCTGCATCTTCACCATCAATAGAAATGCTGTATTCTGTATCAGCTTCCATCTCAACGGTAATCTGCGCGTCCTCCGCACCTTCTACTTCAAACTCCATGCCAGTACCATCCTGCTTCAATGAATATACAGCAGTTCCCGGTACAGACTCGTATACAAACATTCCATTGCGTTCCAGTTTGGTAATCTCTTTAAATGTTTTTACTTTATAAACATCTCCCTGATATGGGAAATCAGATGCTTTAGATTTTGTCGGTAATTCATAATTACCAAAGCTGATACCCCCATTTTCTTCTGTTCGGATCAGTTCTTTTACTACTGCCATGATCTTATGTCCTCCCTAGACTTTTCTGTTGTGTTTTAGTCCTTGCATATCTGCACCGTGTTATCTTAATATCCCATCTGACGCAGATATTTCAGTTACATTATTATAACATTCAGTACTTTTTTTGACCAGTATCCTAACCAAGATTTAACATCTTTTTTAGATTTTAAATTGCCATAATTCCTTCTGCGCTTATTCCGTATCTCTGACCGGAATAAAACAAATTTTCTTCTGATGAAGCTGAACTTTCACTGTATCTCCAGTTCGAATTCTGCCTTCAAGAATTTCATTGGCCATCGGATCTTCCAGTTTATTCTGAATGGCTCTTCTCAGAGGTCTTGCGCCATATTTACTGTCAAAACCGGATTCTGCCAGATAATCTCTGACCGAATCTGTAATTTTAAGCTGAATACCCATCTGCTCTGCACATCGTTTCTCAAGATTTTTCAAAAGAATATTCACGATTTTCCTGATCTCCGGCTTTTTAAGTGGATGGAATACCATAATTTCATCGATTCGATTCAAAAATTCCGGTTTAAAAAGTCTTCTTACTTCTTCCATCACTCCGGATTTCATTCTCTCATAGTCCTGTTTTTCATTATCCTGGGACATAAAGCCAAGTTTCTTTGGCTCAATGATTGCCTGTGCTCCAACATTGGATGTCATAATGATTATCGTCTGTTTAAAATCAACTTTTCTTCCATGTGCATCTGTAATATGTCCATCATCTAAAACCTGAAGCAAAATATTAAACACATCCGGATGTGCTTTCTCAATCTCATCAAACAACAGTACACTATACGGATTTCTTCTTACTTTTTCGCTAAGCTGCCCGCCTTCATCATATCCAACATATCCCGGAGGTGAACCGATCATTTTGGAAACACTGTGTTTTTCCATGTATTCTGACATGTCAACACGGATCATTGCCTGCTCACTGCCAAACACAGCTTCCGCAAGTGCCTTTGAAAGTTCTGTTTTGCCTACACCGGTCGGTCCAAGAAAAAGGAATGAGCCAATCGGACGGTTTGGATCTTTCAGCCCTACTCTGCCTCTTTTAACAGCCTGCGCAACCGCTTTGACAGCTTCTTCCTGTCCGATCACTCTTTTATGAAGTTCTTTTTCCAGGGCCGCAAGACGCTTGGTTTCACCTTCCGTAAGTCTTTTTACTGGAATTTTAGTCCAGTCCGATACTATATCTGCTACAGAATTTTCATTTACCGTAAGATTTTTGCGTTTATTTCTACGCACTTCTTTTTTTCTGTATTTTTCAATCTGTTCTTCCGCTTCATTCTGCTCCTGCTGAATTCTCTTTGCCATAGACAGATCTGCAAGTTTTATTGCTTCTTCTTTCTGATTCAGCAATTCTCTTATCTTTATTTCCAATGCTTCTATCTCTGGTGCGGAACGATAGCTTCCAAGCTGTACTTTGGATGCAGCTTCATCAATAATATCGATTGCTTTATCCGGAAGAAATCGGTCATTAATATATCGAACTGACATTCTAACCGCAGCCTCCAGAGCCTCATCTTCAATTCTTACCCCATGATGTTTCTCATAATACGGACGAAGTCCTTTCAAAATCTCAAGGGCCTCCTGTTCTGTCGGCTCTTCTACGGTAACCGGCTGAAATCTTCGCTCCAGCGCAGCATCCTTTTCGATGTATTTACGATATTCCTCCAGTGTTGTTGCACCAATCAGCTGAATTTCTCCTCTTGAAAGAGAAGGCTTCAGAATATTGGACGCATCCAGAGCACCTTCTGCCCCTCCGGCGCCAATGATTGTGTGAAGTTCATCAATAAAAAGAAGAATTCCCTGGTTTACACGCACCTCATCAATTACCTTACGGATACGTTCCTCAAATTCTCCCCTATACTTACTTCCGGCAACCATTCCTGACATATCAAGAACAACAACTCTTTTATCACGCACAGAATCCGGAACAAGTCCTGAAACAATTCTCTGTGCCAGACCTTCAACAATCGCAGTCTTACCAACTCCCGGTTCTCCAACCAGACACGGATTATTCTTACTTCTTCTGCTCAGGATCTGAATCAGTCGTGTAATCTCTCTGTCACGTCCAACCACAGGATCCAATTTGCCTTCTGCTGCCATCACAGTCAGATCTCTGCTGTACTGGTCCAGCGTCGGCGTCGCTGCCCCACTCTTCTGTGTTTTTTGATTTCTGCCACCCTGTAGTTCTTCTGCTGTTGGATTCTCAATTCCCATCGCGGTCAGAACTGCCACATACAGTTTCTGGATATTGACTCCCATTGTATAAAGAAGCCTGGTCGCAACACAATCCGTCTCTTTAAGCATTGCCACAAGAAGATGTTCCGTTCCGGCCTGTGCTTCTTTCTGATTTTCTGCCTCCTGTACGGATCTTTCAAGCACTCTCAGCGCTCTTGGGCTGTATTCCGGTGCCTTTTCCGTAACCAGCACCTCTGACGGTGCGATCAGTTCTTCGATCAGCTGGCGCAACGCATCTTCTTCTACATTAAATTCTTCCAGAATCCTGCCCGCCGTACCCTCTTTTTCCTTTAGCAGACCTACCAGAATATGCTCTGTGCCAATATATGAATGATTACAGGACTGTGCGGTGGTTTTTGCCAGTTTTAACGCATTTGCAGCCTGTCTGGTAAATTTATCCTGCATAGTTTGTTCCTCCTAGTTGTCAATTTCGTATTCGTCATAGATCTCATCGATCAGATCATGCACTTCACTTCTGCTGACGTTTCTGCAGCAGCCCTTTGCCAATGCTACAAGAAGATTTTCTTTCATTTCTTCCAGTGCTTTGATCTTATCAACATCCACAGCGATAATTGCCCCACGTCTGCGGTCGATCGTAACAAAACCTTCCTGACGCAACAAAGAATATGCTTTGTTTACCGTATGCATATTAATTCCTACTGTATCCGCCAACTGTCGAACTGACGGAAGCGGATCTCCCTCTTGCAGTCTGGAAGTAGCAATTCCCATTATAATCTGATTCATAAGCTGTACATATATAGCTTCATCACTGTTAAAATCTATTTCAATGACCATTTCCGTCAGCCTCCCATTGTTTTTCAATGTTATACATATAGTAGCACATACAGCAGATTTTGCAAGTAAAAAATAAAAACAGGCAGCCTGTTCAGCCACCTGTCTTATTATCATTATGTCATTTTTATCAGCCAAGAATCTTCTTAAACTGTTCTTTATTAAGAATAAGATTAAATCCCATTGGATTAAATACCATTGCTTCCGCCTGATTGATCAGAATTTCCGGAAGTTTGTCAAATGGAATTTTTGCCAGGCGAAGTTTTTTACCTTTTGCAAATTTTTCAAATTCCATAACATCAGAAAATACCGGCTGTAAAATCTGGCCTTCTTTATTTTTCAGATACGGAATATTAATTTTTTTCGGATTTTCTTCGTCACGTTCCATTGCTACCAGGAAATGAGATTTTTTCAGATTTGCAATCAGTTCCTCTTCCAGTGCTCTTAAATTTTTGTGTTCTTCTTTTTCAACCGGACGTCGAAGTTCCTGCATAAAATAGATACCTGAAAGCTGTAATGTTGGATTGATCAGCGGACGTTTAGCCGGCTCCATCTGACTGAGATCTGGTTTTCTTACGATTTTTTCCAGATCAATCTCAATTTCATCTGCTCCGTTATTCCAGATTACAGAGTTTACGCCAATAGAAAACAGAAGTCCGTACATTCTCGGAAAATCTTTTTTCTCATAACGCATCCCCATAAGAAGGATTTTATCTTCCAGTTTCTTTTTGCCATATTCCTTCAAAGTTTCCTCTTCTGCAAAAAACCACACCTGATCATTATATGTTTCTTCTCCGCAAGTTACATAAGGCAGTTTTGTTGCCTGTGAATATGCCACAAACACTGTCTCCCTTGCCTGAAGTTCTTTGACTGCATCTTCTACACTAATACCCATTTTGTTTTCCTTTCATTTATCGCTTCCGCATGATATATCATAAATTATACCATATTTCACGAAAAATGGCACACTTTTTTGGTGATTTTTTTATATTATCATTCCGTTTATTACTTCAGGCCTCATCAATGGCTTTTCCAATATCATGACGCATATATTTATTCGCAAACTGAATCCACTCTGTTGCATCATAAGCATTTTTGCGTGCCTCTTTCAGAGTCTTTCCTTTTGCTGTAATTCCAAGTACACGGCCGCCATTTGTAACAATCTGTCCATCCTGGAATTTGGTTCCGGCATGGAAACAATAATATCCATTTTTACCTTTAAAGTTTTCAAATCCATACATTGGAATGCCCTTTTCGTATTTTACAGGATATCCTTCACTTGCAAGGACCACACATACAGCCGCATTATCCTCAAATTCCAGCTCTATCTTATCCAGTGTTCCATTCACGCAGGCTTCCATAACTTCTATAATATCTGTTTTCATTCTTGGAAGTACAACCTGTGCTTCCGGATCTCCAAACCGTGCATTATATTCCAGTACCTTCGGTCCTTCTGCTGTAAGCATCAGTCCAAAGAAAATAATCCCGACAAATGGACGACCTTCTGCTGCCATCGCATCTACTGTTGCCTGATAAACGTGCTGTTTGCAAAATTCGTCAACTTCTTTTGTATAAAATGGACTTGGTGAAAACGTTCCCATCCCACCTGTATTTAATCCTTTATCACCATCCATGGCACGTTTATGGTCCTGCGCAGATGTCATAGTACGGATAGTTTTACCATCTACAAAAGAAAGTACTGACACTTCTCGACCAGTCATAAATTCTTCAATGACCATAGTATTTCCGGCACTTCCGAATTTTTTGTCTTCCATAATTTCTTTAACGCCAGCTTCCGCTTCTTCCAGCGTATTACAGATCAAAACTCCCTTTCCAAGAGCAAGTCCGTCTGCCTTGAGAACGATTGGGAATTTTGCCTGCGTATGCAAATAATCAAGTGCTTTCTGTGGATCATCAAAGTTCTCATATGCCGCGGTTGGAATTCCGTATTTCTTCATCAGATCTTTTGAAAACGCCTTGGAGCCTTCAAGGATTGCTGCATTCTTACGAGGTCCAAATACCTTCAGTCCACGGGCTTCAAATACATCCACCACGCCGCCGACCAACGGGTCATCCATACCAATGATTGTCAGATCCACTTTATTTTCTTCTGCAAAATCAGCAAGCTTCTCAAATTCCATGGCTCCGATCGCCACACATTCTGCATATTCTGAAATTCCTGCATTCCCAGGTGCACAGTAAATTTTGTCTACCTTTGGACTTTTTGCAACACTCCATGCGATTGCATGTTCTCTTCCGCCACTTCCAACAATCAGTACTTTCATGAGCTTTTATCTGCCTCCTACTATTAGACTTCTTCTATCAACAACAAATTTCTATTAATAAAGCATTCTTAATCAATAACAACTTTTCCATTCTGAACCGAAACTCTGTTATTCGCAATCAGATCAATTGCTTTCGGAAGGATTTTCCATTCTGCTTCCTCCATAACACGACGTTGAAGCACCTCCGGAGTGTCTCCCTGCTGTACTTCCACCGCTTTTTGAAGGATGATCGGTCCTGTATCTGTACCGGTATCCACAAAATGAACCGTTGCACCGCTAACCTTGACTCCGCGTGCAAGCACACCCTCATGGACATGAAGACCATAAAATCCTACGCCACAAAAAGACGGAATGAGGGATGGATGAATATTGATGATTCTGTTCGGATATGCTTCCACGATCATAGGTGGAATTGCCACCAGAAAGCCTGCCAGTACGACCAGTTCCACCTTATTTTCCTGTAATTCCTGCAGAAGCGCTTTATGAAATTCTTCTCGATTTTCAAATTTCTTCGGAGAAATGCACTTAGCCGGGATTCCCCGGCTCTCTGCGCGTTTCAGTGCATATGCGCCTGGATTATTACTGATCACCAGACCGACTTCCGCATTTGTGATCACACCGCTGTCAATTGCATCCATGATCGCCTGCAGATTTGTACCGCCTCCTGATACCAGAACACCAAGCTTTAACATAAAGTCACTCCCTTTTCTCCGGCCTCAATACGGCCAACTACATATGGAGTGTCTCCTGCCTGACGAATAGCCTCCATTGTCTTATCTACATCTGAAGGATCTACTGCCAGAACCATACCAAGTCCCATATTAAAAGTATTGTACATCATCTTTTCTTCGATATCTCCGGTCTTTGCAAGAAGGTCAAAAATCGGAAGAACCGGATAGCTGTTCTTCTCAATGACAGCTCTTGTGCCCTCTTTCAGCATACGAGGAACATTTTCATAAAAGCCACCACCGGTAATATGGCTGCATGCATGAATATGAACTCCGGCTTCTTTAACACTTTTCAGTGCTTTTACATAAATTCTTGTCGGAGCAAGCAGTGCCTCACCAAGAGTTGTTCCAAGTTCATCATAATATGTATCCAGAGATTCTTTTGTCATTTCAAACACTTTGCGGACAAGTGAAAATCCATTGCTGTGAACGCCTGTAGAAGCCATACCGATCAGAACGTCTCCTGGTTTCAGTTCTTCGCCAGTAAGAAGATCTTTCTTATCGATCACACCAACTGCAAACCCAGCAAGATCATATTCATCTTCCGGCATAAGTCCCGGATGTTCTGCAGTTTCACCACCAATCAGTGCTGCACCTGACTGTACACAGCCCTCTGCAACGCCACTTACGATCTCTGCGATCTTTTCCGGATAATTTTTTCCACATGCAATGTAATCCAGGAAGAACAGTGGTTCTGCACCTGCACATGCAATATCATTTACACACATGGCTACAGCATCGATTCCGATCGTATCGTGTTTATCCATGATCATAGCAAGCTTAACTTTGGTTCCGCAGCCATCTGTACCGGATACGAGTGTTGGTTCTTCCATATTTTTGAATGCATTCATGGAAAATGCTCCCGAAAATCCACCGATTCCGCCTAAAACTTCCGGTCTCATGGTCTTTGCAATATGTTTCTTCATTAACTCAACTGACTTGTAACCAGCTTCTATATCCACACCTGCTTTTTTGTAATCCATAATCTTCTGATCTCCTCCACCTGTTTTTAATAAGCTTTGTATCCAACTTTCTGAAGTCTGGCATCCTTTGCCTCAACCTGCTCTTTCAGTTCCTGACTGTATGCTTTCAATCTGTCCAGAAGTTCCGGATCAGATGTTGCCAGAATCTTTGCGGCAAGAAGTCCTGCGTTTGCGCCTCCATTGATTGCTACTGTTGCTACCGGAATTCCGGACGGCATCTGTACGATTGAATACAGTGAATCTCTTCCTCCAAGAGATGTTGTATGCATTGGAATGCCGATAACCGGCATCGGAAAGATTGCTGCACACATTCCCGGAAGATGTGCTGCCATTCCTGCTCCTGCAATAATTACTTTGAATCCTTTTTCTTCTGCCGTCTTTGCATACTCAAAGAACACATCCGGTTCTCTGTGTGCAGAAATAATCTTCATCTCATATTCAACGCCCAGCTTGTCAAGAATTGCTGCCGCCTTACTCATAACCGGCATATCTGAGTCGCTTCCCATTACAATCCCAACTTTTTTCATTGGTGGCCTCCTCGTATAATTTCTTACATCTTCAGGTTGATTCTACTAAGATTCTAAAATTGTGTCAATAAAATTACGGAAAAGAAATATTTTGGCGGGCAAACTCTTTTTGTACAAAAAAAGTTTGCCCACCTCATAAAATAAATAAGCTATCGTTATTTTTCAAAAGGACGATTCAGTTCTTCCGTTCCCGGAAGCACAAAACGCCCATTCTCAATAATAGAAGTTCCTTCTCCGTCTTCGTCAATTACACGGATACTTCCCAGTTCTTCATATGGAATTGTAATATCTGTATGACATCCATAATAAGCCATGCTGATATCCTCTTTACGAAGAATCGAAATCTCATTATCTCTGGCAATGATTTCTCTTCCGTCCGGGTTAAATACCGGAGTATCTTCTGACCAGCTGTAACAGGTATCTCCCACAGCGAAATGTGGTCCCATTTTCTCAGCGATCAGAATTGGAAGTTTATCTGCAATACCATATTTTTCAGCTGCCACATACGCGGTTGTATTGGTCCCGATTGCAAACTCACCCATTGGGATCTTCGGATGATGGTGCAGAATATTATCCTCAATATATGCACGATTCTCCTCTTCTGTCTCAAAGTTTGCACACGAATAATCAATCACCTGTCCACAGTCAAATACCAGCTTCAGATCCTTAAACTGTAATCCGTTCAAATAAACCTTCTTTACATGAAGAATCCCACCAGTTCCGGCAAGCACCGGAGAAGTAAACACTTCTCCCACTGGAATATTTACATCTGCCACACAGTTTTCAAAATTTGTCTGTTTCCGGACATCTTCCAGTTCATGCAGATGAATGATCAAATCTGTCTCGTTGTCCTCTTTTCCTTTTATTTCTACCCACTGACAGGTATCCAGAGTCTCAATGATCGTCTGCTGTATCCGTTCATACTGTTTATAATCCAGTGTATTGATCTTCACAATCTCTGCAAAAATCTTCGGAAAATCATTTCCGATCTCCGGCACCGGATAGGCAATGATCGTAAAGCTTCTCTCATCGCCCCTGATATAACGATTTACGATCTGACCGGATTCGTTATCCAGCTCTACCTGCATTTTCTGCTGTGCCTCGTTTAAAGCCCACGCACCTTCTGTAGAAACAGGAGCAAATGGTTCTTCTCCAAAAGTCTCAATACATGCCGGTCCGCCATGAACTGCAGCCAGGTCTTTATATTTCTCATATGCATTCTGCATAGAACGAAGTTTGCGCTGTACATAATCACTGTCCATAAAGAGTGCCTGATCCTGCCTGTGATCATACTCATACTGCGGATTTGCATTTCCACCAACAAAGCCGATCCATGCATTACCTCTTTTATTCACTGCATGTGTGGCATGGCGATAGATCACCGGTTCAAGCCCCATCTCACGGAACTGCAGGATTGCAGCACGTACCATTCGCTCAAATCCAAGATTATAACGAATGTTTACCGTCTTTTTCTTGGTAATGTCTTTTCTTCCATTAATAAAACCAATTCTGTATCCTTCCGTATATGTGCGTGCCATACTGTCAATCTCATCCTGACTGAGACTGTTCATAAATTCTGCAACTCCTGTTTCATTTGCAGAAACATATTCTCCATACCTGTACAGATAACGCAGATCTGACAGATCAGAATCCATTACGATTCTTACAGCAAAATCCAGCTGCGGATCAACCGCTTCCGCAATCCTCTGTTCCATCATATCCTGACAATAGTCATTCACATAAGAACGCAGCATGTCTTCCACATTTTTTACAGATGGCAGTTCACCATTTTCAAAAGCAGCATATACTTCAAGAAAAAGTTCTGCTGTCACTGTATAATCCCAGATTTTTTTTTCATATGCATAGGCAATTGCTCCACGAAGTTCTGCGTAAAGAAATGTAAATGCCCTTCCATATTCACCGAGTTTTTCTTCTGCGTATGCAGGATTCCCGTAACAGTGTGTATAATTCTGAGGAAACAGTTCTTTATAAAGTTCTGTATTTTCTTTCTGCAATTCTTCTATGGAAAGCTTTTCTTCATCTCTTTCCAGTATGGCTGCTGTTTTCTCCAAAAAAGCCGCCATATTCTGAAAGAAATCCAGAAAATCCGGCTTTACAGTTGTTTCAGTACAGATTTCGACAATTCGATCTTTTGCCAGATCATAGCGTTCTTTCAGCAATTCATCCACTTTATCATCTCCTCCGTTTGAATTTAATTTAGTCATCGATCACATGCCCCAGCTGAATATGTTTGTCTATCAGCTGCTGCATATATTCCCATATTTCCCTGGAACCTTCTGCAGTATGCTCATTTCTTTTGTATATCTGACTCTTATGTACAGTATGTTCCTTCCAGCTTTTTCCTCCGGAAGCATCATTCAGAAGCAGTGGCTGACAATTGTCCAGCACATGTGCAAATTTCGCCTCTGCTGTCTCATATGCTTCAAATTCTTCCCATAAATTTCTGAACTTTGTACCCTGATCTTCCGGAAGCATACCAAAAATACGGTCTGCAGCCTTTGTCTCACGCGCTCTCTGCGTTGCCAGTCCTGCCTGATCGTATGCATATGTATCTCCAGCATCAATCTCCACAAGATCATGGAGCAAAACCATAGGGATCACTTTTGCCAGGTCAACTTCTTCATTGGCATATTCCTTCAACAACACAGCCATAAGAGCCAGATGCCAGGAATGTTCCGCATCATTTTCCTTACGGCTCCCGTCTGCCAGATATGTCTGACGTATAATCTGTTTTACTTTATCCACTTCCAAAATAAATTTCATCTGCTGTTGTAAGCGTTCCATTTTTCACACTCCCATCAAAAAAAAGGCCAACCAGCCTACCATAAAGATTCCATTAAGGATTGAGCCGATAATACTGGTCCTGTGTGTACATTTTTCTTCTGAAAAGCTACTGATTCCCATCAGAAATCCATATACGGAAAGCAGCGCTGCAAACAGGCAGATGCCTCCCACAATAAATCCATAGGATCCTTCAAGTACATAAGCTATCCCAACAGCCCCTCCAAACAGAAGCAGGGAAGCAATCGCCAGCCCCACTGACAGCTTCCCTTTTGCAGCCTCTTTCTTTTTTATGATCGCGTATCTATATCTTCTCGCCATATCGTTTTCTCCTCAGATAATTACAGACAGCAAAAAGCATATATCCGATTGCTGCCCCAAGTGTATTCAAAATCAGATCGTCCACATCAAAACATCCCACTTTTGCAATTAACTGCACTGTTTCCACCAAAAGGCTGAGTGAAAAACCGGATGCAACAATGAACAAACCGTTACGGCATTTATGCGCAATGACCGGAAGGATAAAACCATATGGAATAAAGCCTATCACATTTCCAAAAAGATTGGTGATCAAAGCAAACATCCCAAGCTGTTTTCTGTATATCCAGAATCTTCTGATTTCTACAAACGGAACCAGATTATACCGATACACCCGTTCTTCCGCTGTAACGCGCCCATATTCTTCTGAAAAGAAAAGAAAATAAACAAGAAGCAGTACATAAAGTATAAACAAAAGCACACTCAGAAACCTGATTTTACGTTTTGTACTGTCTTTCAATTTTTACCCCTATCCAGCTTCAGATCAGAATATCAGACTTTCTTTTCAGCAGTCTGCTTCCACTGACGATCATCAGCACTCCTGCAGCAACACCTGTTACAAGGGTTATAATCCCAACTGCAATACTGCATGCGCCCGTACGACTCATTGTTTTATATATTTTTTCATTCATGGCAATCCCTCCTTATGCAGATACCGTTCATCCCACTGATCAGCCAGAAACTATTTTGCACCATACTGGCTGTAATATGCATCAATTGCCTTCTTCAGTTCATCATCAATGATAACCTGGCCTTTGTATTCTTTATTGTAAAGATGCTCAATAACTTCAGCCATGGTAACGATTGCATTTGTTTCAAAGCCATACAGGTCATGTACTTCGTCAAGCGCGCACTTCACACCGCCTTTTCCAACCTCCATACGGTCAAGTGAAACCATCAGTCCAACAATTTCTACATTGGCTGCACCTCTTACCTTCGGCACTGTCTCTTCCATAGATTTTCCGGAAGTAGTAACGTCTTCGATCATAACTACCCGATCTCCGTCCTTCAGTTTGCTTCCAAGAAAACTTCCTTTATCTGCACCATGATCTTTTTCCTCTTTACGGTCAGAGCAGTAACGAATTTCTTTGCCATACAGTTCGCTGAATGCAATCGCTGTAACAACACTGAGTGGAATTCCCTTGTATGCCGGTCCAAACAGCACATCAAAATCATCACCATATTTATCATGAATTGCTTTTGCATAGTATTCCCCAAGTTTTTTTAACTGAGAACCGGTTACATATCCACCCGCATTCATAAAAAACGGAGATTTTCTTCCGCTCTTCAATGTAAATTCGCCAAATTTCAGCACCTGACTGTCTACCATAAATTCAATAAATTCCTGTTTATACTGTTCCATTTTATTCTGGACCTCCTGTCTACACGGCTTTTTGCCTGTCTTCTGTCTGAATCTGTTCAGATTATTCTCTGAATATCTTCTTTATAGTAACATAAAAAAGCCAACTATTCAATCCTGTTAACTTTCCCGTTTCGGATTGAAGTTGGCTTTTATTACTCCTATTGTCTCATTGCTTTCATATGTTTTCCCATTACATAATAGTAATATGGAATCAGTGGAATCAGTGCTGCGATCCAGGCCATTGGATCCGCCAGGCAAACGCCTGCAAATGTCGTTCTTCCCGCAACCAAAACTACGATCAGTGTTCTGGCAACCAGTTCAAAAACGCCTCCCAGCATTGGTACCATTCCGTATCCCATCCCCTGCAGGGCATTTCGAAATACAAAAATTGTACACAAAAACGGATATGCCCAGAATACTGTACGGAAATATATCACAGACACCTGCACAACATCTGTCTGTGACGGGCTGATAAACAGATATGTAAAATATTTTCCACCGAAATAAACCAGAGCCATCTCAACCACACTCCATACCAGAAGCATGATCCAGGAATATTTTACTCCCTGTTTTACCCGGTCCATACGTCCTGCTCCACGATTCTGTCCGACATATGTCGCGATCGTTGCCCCCATAGAAACAGCCACCATACCAATTACATTCTGGATCTTTCCTGCAGCGGAAAATCCAGCCATATAGGTAGCGCCATAAATATTTACCGCACTCTGTACGATGATCGTTCCTATTGCCGTGATGGAAAACTGAAGTCCCATGGGAATTCCAAGAATCATCAGTTTACTCATACTGCCTTTTCGAAGTTCAAAGTTTTTCTTTTCAAGATGAAGAATCGGATATTTCTTTTTTATATAAACCAGGCAGCAGATTGCTGAAACGCCCTGTGCGATAACAGTTGCATATGCACAGCCTTCTACTCCCATTCCTGCAAAACGAATCAGTACAATATCCAGCACAACATTGATGCCCGCTGAAATGATCAGAAAATACAACGGGGATTTCGAATCTCCCAGTGCACGCAGAAACGCAGCCAACGTATTATACGCTGCAGTAACAAGAAGACCTGCATAAATAATTCCCATATATCCGGCCACATCTCCCATCAGATCTGCCGGAGAATTCATAAGTCGCAGAATCGGCACATTAAATACCAAAAATCCTATGGTCATAGCAGCAGCAAAACCAAACATAAGATAAATGGACATTGCCACAAAATGCCTCATATCGTCATACTTCTTCGCTCCAAACATCTGTGCCACAATAATTGCGAATCCACTACTCAGTCCGTTCAGCCAACCGGTCACAAAAAACATCAGTGATCCGGTACTTCCAATTGCAGCAAGTGCATCTACTCCAATAAACTGTCCTGCCACAATAGAATCTACAATATTATAAAACTGTTGGAATATGTTTCCAAGAAACATCGGTATCATAAACTGAATGATCAGTCTGACCGGATTTCCCACAGTCATGTCATTTGTTTTCTGTTTGTTCAAAATATTTCCTTTCCCGATACAAGACAGCAGAAAAAGTTTTTCAACCTTCGCTGCTGTCTCTTATGTATTTCTATTCTGTTTTCTGTAACTACTATTTTACAATACCGATCAGCTGATTGATATCCTCAACTTTCTGCTGTTCCATAAATTTCGCCAGCCCATCCACAATTTCTGTTGTTGCATATGGATTAAAGAAATTAGCGGTTCCAACTGACACTGCTGTTGCACCTGCCATGATAAATTCAAGTGCATCTTCTGCTGTTGCAATTCCACCCATGCCGATGATCGGGAGTTTTACAGCCTGTGCAACCTGATAAACCATACGCACTGCAACCGGTTTCACTGCCGGGCCGGACATCCCGCCCGTCTTGTTTGCCAGAGCAAATGTTTTTCTGTAAATATCAATTTTCATTCCGGTAAGTGTATTGATCAAAGAAAGAATATCTGCGCCACCAGCCTCAGCCGCTCTGGCCATCTCTGTGATATCAGTCACATTCGGACTGAGTTTCATGATGATCGGCTGTTTTGCATATTTCTTTACTTCTTTTGTGATTGCTTCCAGTGCATGAGGATTCTGTCCAAATGCAATACCACCCTCTTTCACATTTGGGCAGGATACATTGATTTCCAGTAAGTCGACCGGCTCATCCGCCAGTTTTTCCACCACTTCACAATAATCTTCTGTACTCTTTCCACAAACATTTACAATAATTTTTGTGTCATACTGTTTCAGAAATGGAATGTCTCTTCTGCAAAAAAGATCAATTCCCGGATTCTGAAGTCCGATTGCATTCAGCATTCCGCTTGCAGTCTCTGTCACTCTCGGAGTCGGGTTTCCTGGCCATGGTACATTTGCAACACCCTTAGTCACAACACCACCAAGTTTATTAAGATCTACAAATTCACTATATTCTGCACCGGAACCAAACGTACCGGAAGCAGTCATGACAGGATTTTTTAATTCAACTCCAGCAAGAGTTACTTTTGTATTGATCATAACTCCACCTCCGTGCTCAAGAATACCGGTCCATCTTTACAAACACGTTTGTTATGCACCAGAGAATGCGCATCAATCTCTTTTGATTTGCAGACACATCCAAGACATGCTCCGATTCCACACGCCATTCTTTCCTCCATAGAAATCCAGCATGTGATATTCTTCTCTGCTGCATACTCTTTCAGTGCACGAAGCATCGGCGTTGGACCACAGGCAAAAATAACCTCTGCCTCAAGTCCCCTTTCACAAATCGCATTTAATACATTGCCTTTTGTCCCTGCGCTTCCATCTTCTGTAGCAACATAAACATCTGCATATCTTGTAAATTCATCATTCAGGAACAATTCATCCCTATATCCAAGAACTGCCGTTTTTTCAGCTTTTAGCTGTTTTGCAGTCTCAAGCATCGGTGGAATTCCAATACCGCCACCAATCAGAAATACTTTTTTCCCTTCTGCTTCTTCCAATGGAAAGCCATTTCCAAGAGGTCCCAGTGCCTCAATCTTTTCTCCTGGTTTCAGTCTGGAAAATCCTTCTGTTCCGGTATTTTTCCCAGTCACGCGATACACCAGTCTGATTTTGCTGTCTTCTTTATCAATCTCACAGATGCTGATCGGTCTCGGAAGAAGTTTACTCCCATCGCCTGTATATAAAGAAAGGAACTGCCCCGGACGCGCATTCTGTGCCATCTGATCAGTCTGAAGCCAGAGACTGTAAATATCTCTGCCAATTTCTTCCTGACTGATAACAGTCAAAGTCTCTTTTGTTTTTGTACTCATCTGTCTCCTCCTGCCCTCATTAACGATTCTTAAGGGCTCCACTGATATCTTCGATCATCACTTCCACTGCCTTGCGAGAAGCATCTGCATAATTCAGTTCTCCAAATTCCGCATATGCTTCCTGTTTGTATGCTGCAATGATTCCTCTGGATGAGTTTACAATCGCACCAAGGCCATCCTCATTGAAGAAATGCACCAGATCGGAGCCTTTTCCACCCTGTGCGCCGTATCCAGGTACCAGAATAAATGTTTTTGGCATAAGCTTACGAAGTACTTTTCCCATTTCCGGATAAGTTGCACCAACTACAGCTCCGATATAGCTATATTCTTTACCCATATGATCTGCGCCCCACTCGGCAACTTTCTCTCCTACCCATTCATACAGTGGGCGTCCGTCTATGATACGATCCTGGAATTCGCCGCTGGAAGGATTGGATGTCTTTACAAGAATAAACAGACCTTTATTTTCTTCTTTGCAGACTTCGATAAATGGCTTCACTCCATCCGAACCCAGATATGGATTAACTGTTGCAAAATCCTCATCAAATCCTGCATATTTCTTGGATCCTACCTGAACATGTCCCAGATGTCCAACTGCATACGCTGCCGATGTGGATCCGATGTCTCCACGCTTGATATCACCAATGACTACAAGATCTTTTGATTTACAGTAATCAACGGTCTTTTTGTATGCCTGCAGTCCCGGAATGCCAAACTGCTCATACATTGCAATCTGTGGTTTTACTGCAGGAATCAGGTCATATGTTGCATCTACGATTCCTTTATTGAACTGCCAGATTGCTTCTGCTGCACCTTCCAGAGTCTCTCCAAATTCTGCAAAGGCATTTTCCTGGATATGTTTCGGTATGTAATTCAGCATCGGATCCAGACCTACAACGATCGGTGCATTAGTTTTGCGGATTTTTTCAATAAGCTTATTAATCATAACTGCTTCCTCCTGGAATTTATATTCTTCATATTTCTTCTATACATTATCACTAATATCATACACGAAACAAACGATTTAATAAAGTGTTTTTTACATATTCACCTTGACATTTTTAGAAGCGGGAGATATAATTCTACTCATAGACGAAGAGAACCTTAATATAAAATCACTAGTTTTTAGAGATTATATATTACCAACGATATAGTCTCTAAAATCTGGTGATTTTTTCGTCAGATGGACATTTAACTTTTTATTTTTATGGAGGTAACATCATGAACAAGGGAACTGTAAAATGGTTCAACGCAGAAAAAGGCTATGGCTTTATCACAGGAGAGGACGGCGCTGACGTATTCGTTCATTTTTCTGCAATCAATGGTGAAGGATTCAAATCACTGGATGAAGGACAGGCTGTAACTTATGATTTAACAGAAGGCGCTCGCGGAATGCAGGCTGCTAACGTTACAAAATTATAATTCTGATACTTCAAGGTTGTAATAACCTTTCAAACCATTCAATAAAAAACCCCGGTGAAAACCGGGGTTTTTTATTATCTCATTTTCATTTTTACTGTACATCAGACGAAAGATCCGAAACATAATTATCAATTGCAGAAGTATCCATTACTGTCTCTGTAACAACAGACTCCTGTTTTGTCTCGATCTTTGCATACGCGGAAAATCCAATCCATCCAACCATTGCCACACAGATTGCAATCCATGCAAGAATTTCCAGTTTGTCAATCAGTTTTTCTTTTCTGGATGCTTTTGAGCGGCCTGCTTTGCCTGCCTTATAGCTGTCTACTTTTTTCTGACTCATTCCAAGAATCTCCTTTATTGTATAAGCTTAAACTTTTGTTATTATATCACACTCTCACACAAAAGGGAAGGGCTTATACAGCTACAATCACACCGCCATCATTAGCGTACATACTGCTTACTCCCGCAGTATCCAAAATAACGATATGTTTTACAGGCATTCTCTCTTCCAGTGCATTCTTCAGAAGCACTGCTCTCTCCCTGCAGTTGCAGTGAGAAATTGCAAGGATTTTATTTTCACTGTCTTTTGTTTTGTCTACAATGTTCTGAGCCATTTTTACAAGAGCTTTGTTCATGCCTCTTGCCTGATCCAACTGACAGATTGCTCCTTCATCTGTAGAGCCCATGACAGGTTTGATTTTTAATGCGCTTGCCACAAGAGCTTTTACCTTACTGAGTCTTCCATTTTTGCGAAGCGTTTCCAGATTATCCAGAACAAAAAACGTGTGCTGGTCAGCAATGTATGCTTCTACTGTCTCAATTACTTTCTCAAATGAATACCCAGCTTCTTCACATTCCTGTATTTTCATCGCAATCAGGGACTGTCCGACAGATGCCGATTTCGAATTAAACACATAAATCTGCTTACCAGGATTTTCTTCCTGCAAAAGACTTTTTCCCAGAACAGCACTGTTATACGAGCCACTAAGTTCTGCTGAAAGCGTAACTGCATATACGTGATCCGCATCACAGTCAAACGCCCTCATATAGCGTTCCGGTGACGGACATGCCGATTTTGGGCATTCCGGGCAGTCAGCTACTTTTTTTAAAAAAGAAGCCTGGTCAAAATTTTCATCATCTATAATATTTTCACCACCAACGCTCAAAGTCAGTGCTACCGACTCAAAACGAGGATCTTTTTTCCACTCATCCAATAATTCCCCACAACTATCTATGACAATTTTATAGCTCAATTATATCGTCCTCTTTTCCATAATATGTAGTATCGAATACCACATCTATATTACCATATAGCTACATATTTGAAAAGACTTTTTCGAAAAACTCTATTCTTTTTTTTGATTCTGTTTTATAATGGAAACTACACTAAATTATGGGAGTTCAAAAATGCTTGCACTTAAAATCAACGATGTCAAAAACTTCATGAATCAGTTACTGATCGGAGATACCTTCGATTCTTTTTCTCTGGTAGAAGCATCCATTACTACTTTCAGTAACTTCACAATCGACGGAAAAATCCACAAAGATTTTTTTGACACGGATACCGTGCAAAATATGAATTTTAATGATTCAGATTACTGTCCCTGGAAAGAGCTGAAATCTTACTGTTTTTCAATCATACGCGGCAAATTACTGCCAATACAGTTTCGAATCGTTTTTCAGCTGTCTCCGGCTCAGTATTCACTATTATTTGCAGATTCTTCTTTTCAGATTTCTACTGATCAGATTCGCGGATTAAATTTAAACCTTCAATATAAAAACAACGAATTATTCTGTACGACCGGAATTTCTTCCGATACATTTCTTCTGGACAGACACCCTGAAATCACATGGGATTCTGCAATTCCGAAATTTTTTCAAAAACATCGATTGGATTTTGACAGGCTGTAAGATTCTTTTTGGCATCCTCAATTGCATTTTCTGCATCCAGTTCTGTCTGGATGAGATAATATGCCAGCATATCTACAAACTCACTGTTTGTAGGTCTGTAGCGAAGAGGATAACCTGCGATTCGATCCATCGTTTCTTTATTAGCTGTCCAACATACATTAATGACCGTCCGAATATCATGTTCAATATTAACTGGTGTTGATTTGAATTTTTTTGCCAGATATGGATAGATGTCCTTCGTGATCTTAATTGGATAATCCTGAAGTTCCATCGACATCATTACTGCTTCGGCAACATAATAATATCCTTTATATTTTGAGGTCATTCCCAGCTGTCTGATTAATCGATATACTTTTCTCATGTGCTCTCCCTCCGCCTTTTCCTGTTTTCTCATTATTATACGACAATTTTTTCTTATTTTTCTTTTCCATACCAAACTCGTGGTTCTTCGAAAAAAAACGACATTTTAAGAGTCACACTATTCATGTTATAACTACAAAATCATAGGTTCGCCATACAATTTCAGCATATAGAATTTATTGTTTTTTGTCAATAAAATATAAAAAAATCCCGAATTTTTTCCACATAAAAGAAAATATTCGGGATTCTTTTTATATTGTCTTTAAATTTTTGCTTTTATTTTGTAAGAAGCATCAGAATTTCATTGCTTCTCTGTACAAATTTTGTCATTTCATCTGGCGATAACTGTTTATGACTCAACATTGCAAGATCATATAACTGCTGGCAGATTACTGCTGCATGTTCAGACTCCTGATTTTCTGCAAGGTATTTTACCAACGGATGACTCACATTCAGCACCAAAGTTTCCTGACCGCCAAACATTCCAGGATCCATTCCGTACATATTGTACATCTTCATCATATCCTGCATACGACGACTTTCCTCCGAAAGTGTCATCATTGCTGCAACAGATTCATTCTTCAGGTTCTCTGCCTTAACTTCCAGTTTCTCCATATTCAGATTCTTACGGAATAATTCTGTCAGAGTTTTTGCAGTATTTTCATCTGCTGCACCTTCACCCTTCAGTTCTTCTGTCACATCTGCATCAATTCTCTTGAACTGAATTGTCTGATCTTTCTGTTCCAGGTGAGAGATAAAAGTTGTATCAATATTGTGAGAAAGAATAACTGCATTTTTTCCTGCTTCTCTGAACATATTGATATACTGGCTCTGCTGTACCGGATCTGTCACATAGAAAATTGTGGTTTTCTCCGGTTCTTTGTTTTTAGCCTCATCTTTATTTTCAGAGTTCTCTTTTTTCTCTGTATCTTCTGCCTTCTCTGCTGCATCTTCTTTCTTATTCTGCTCTATACAGTCTTTCAATGTCAGATATTTGCCATCAATATCTTTAAAAAGAATATAGTCATGAAGTTTTTCTGCAAATTTGCTGTCCTTGATGCAGCCAAATTTAATAAATGGACTGATATCATCCCAGTATTTCTCGTATGATTCACGGTCTGTCTTGCACATTCCTGTCAGTTTATCCGCAACTTTCTTGGAGATATACTCTGAGATCTTCTGTACAAATCCGTCGTTCTGCAGTGCACTTCTGGATACATTCAGCGGCAGATCCGGACAATCGATCACGCCTTTGAGAAGCAGCAGGAATTCCGGAATAACTTCTTTAATATTATCTGCGATAAATACCTGGTTATTGTATAATTTAATCGTTCCTTCAATAGAATCATATTCTGTATTAATCTTCGGGAAATATAAAATACCTTTCAGGTTAAACGGATAATCCATGTTCAGATGGATCCAGAACAATGGCTCTTTGTAATCCATAAATACCTTACGGTAGAATTCTTTATAATCCTCATCAGAGCACTCATTCGGATGTTTCATCCACAACGGATTCGGATCACTTAAAGATACCGGACGTTTGTTGATCTTTACACGCTCACGTGCAGGAGAAACCTCTACAACTTCTTTTTCGCCCTTATCATTTTCTTTTTCTTCTGTCTTTGCATCTTCATGAATATGCTCAACAACAACATCGTCATCCCTCAGATCAACTTCGTCGATTGTCTCATATTCCTGCTCTGCATTTGCATTAGACAGATAAATATTTACCGGCATGAAAGAACAATATTTCTCAATGACTTCACGCATACGATATTCATTACAAAACTCCAGGCTTTCATCATTCAGAAACAGCGTAATCTCTGTACCAACTGTTGTTCTGTCCCCATCCTGCATATCATATTCTGTACCACCATCACATGTCCAGTGTACTGCTGTTGCACCTTCTTTAAAAGAAAGGGTATCAATATGCACTTCATCTGCTACCATAAATGCAGAATAGAAGCCCAAACCAAAATGACCGATCATCTGATCATCCGTTGTTTTATCTTTATACTTCTCCAGAAATTCTGTTGCACCGGAAAATGCAATCTGTGTAATATATTCTTCTACTTCATCAGCAGTCATACCAATACCATTATCGATAAATTTCAAAGTCTTTGCTTCAGAATCTACAACGACCTGCACTGCCGGTTTATAATCATCCGGGAAAGCATATTCTCCCATCACTTCAAGTTTCTTTAATTTTGTAATGGCATCGCAACCATTGGATACCAGTTCTCGAGCAAAAATATCATGGTCAGAATACAGCCATTTCTTTATGATAGGAAAAATGTTTTCACTGTTAATTGATAAATTTCCGTGCTTTTCAGCCATATTATCCACACTCCTTAGATTCTTTTTTTCGTTTTTCTATATACTAATCCCCTTTTTTCCAAAAGTCAAGAAAAAATTAGCACTCATTTTAAATGAGTGCTAACAAAACTTTTATCGTTTTTCATTTCTTTTTTATTTTTTGTTTTTCTTTTTGTAAAATACCACTCCGCCAATCGCACCTGCCGCAATGATCAGGATACATACAAATGGAAGGATTGGTGTATTATCACCTGTTTTTACGGAACTCTTTCTGTTCGCTGCAGGTGTAAGATTTGTTCCAGGAGCAGTCACTTTGGCTTTTGCGATGCTGAAAGATACCTGTCTGGTATCCATTGTTCCTGTTGCTTTCCAGCTGCTTCCATCATACTGCTGCTGTGCAAAAGCAACTTTCAGCGTATAATCCCCACTCTGTGCCAGTCCAAAAGACGCAGTATATGGTGCGGCGTTCCAGACATTTGTATTAATGACTGTCCAGCTCTGCGGAACATAACGGGTATCTCCCTTTTTCGGCGAATTGTTATCCATACCCGCACCAACTGCTGTAAAGGAAATCTTTGTCTGTGTAGTATAAACTCCATTTGCGTCAATACCTGTGATCTTGTTATTTTCTGCAGATGCAACTTTTGCACTGTATGCATTTACGCTGACTTCTACAGAAGTAGCAAGACTGATCTTATTATCATTATCCACTCCGGAAGGTAACGTCACGGTACCGGATACGGTAAATTTCTGAGCATCTGTACTGGACTGCTTATAAGAAGCTTCTTTCACATTCCATGAAACTGCTGCTTTCATACTTCCTTCCGTTGTTTCAACCACTACAGTAGATGGAAGTTTCAGCGAGGAAGCATCCTTCTTCGTTCCATTTGCAAGTCCGGTAACTGCTGCCGGCTGTTGGATCTTCGTAAGAACTGCATTTCCCTTCACAACCTGGAAGTTCACTATTACTGACTTATCTGATGAAACCTTAATGGTTTCTGAATATGCTCCTACATCCAGACCCGCCTTAGGCTGTACTGTATAAACAGCTGTTGCCCCCGGTGCCAGTGTAAGCTGTGCAGGATTAACAGAAACCGTAAAATTTGTCAGTGCCGACTGTTCCAGTGTTTCTGTCACATTTCCATTGTTCGTGACCATGAACTCACGTGGTGCGATCTCACCATATCCCTTCTTTGCTGTTGCAAAATCGAGCGTTGTTTTAGAAATATCCAGAGAATGACTTGCAGGATTTACCGTAACCGTTGCAGTGATTGGAATCGTATTTCCTGTTGTGTTATCTGTAATCGTAAATGTTTCAGTCGCATTCGCTGTAAGGTTCATCTTTGGCTGAATTGTAAACAGAACCGAATCACCACTCTTAACTGTCTGTGCCTGCCAGGTAATATCAAAATACTGTCCCTGTGCTGTTCCCGCACTGCTGACTGCCTCTGACAGATCTGCATCTGCATCTCCTTCGTTTTTCAGTGTGATTGTCTCTGCCGCCGGAAGTTCTGTATATCCTACTACTAATGGTCCAAATTCTGCAACCAATTTATCAGCTGTAACATTACTTTTTGCCGGAGCAGGTATCGTAACATTCACAGGAACTATAATCCTATTATCGCTGTTATTTTTATCTGCAAACAGAATATTATCCGGATAAGGCGTATCTGTTGCCAGATTTTCTGCCGGTGTAACTGTAAATGTCGCACTTTCACCAGCCGGAATCTTCTGTTCGGAAGGATCTATTGTCACTGCAGGCGCCACACCTGTTGAAGAAGCAGCTACTGTCACTGCCTGTGCGGAATTATTTTTTACAGTGATCTGCTGGCTTTCTGTAGATTTAAATGTCAACCCGGACTCTGCAACAGTATCATCTACTGCCAGTGTAACTTCTGTTGTGGTACTTCCATTATTTCCGCCATCTGAAGTGTTCGCATCATTCGAAGGATCTGTTGTACTGTCCGCCGGAGTTTCATCACCTTTATTCTGATCATCTGCTGTCGGATCTGATGTATTTCCTGTATCTGTTTTCTGATCATCCTGTCCGTTGCCGTTCTGTGCATCATCCTTTGCTGCCTCAACTGTCATCTTTGCTTCAAACGAAACTTCTACACCTTCTTCACTGGTATATGTGATCGTATCATCATACTCTCCTGCTGCTATCCCGGCACGCGGTACGATCCACAGCTGCTGACTGCTATTCTGTTCCATTGGATCTGAAATATCCTGAACCATAAAATGTTCCGGACTGATATCTGTAAAATTCAACGTAGTATTGCCGGTATTCGTTACCGTTACATACTGTGCCTGTATACTGTCTTCCTGACCGGAAATCACAGTTCCAAAATCTACAACTTCAGAATTTCCGTCTCCAATGACGATACTTGCATCTGCTGTTGGAGTTTCCGTTTTTCCCGTATCGTTGTTTTCCTGAGAGTCCGCAGTATCTGCTGCATCATTTGTCTGTCCATATGTGCCGTCTTCTGTTGCTTCCGGAATACCATCCACAGATTCAGAACCTGCACTTTCACTCTGCTGCTTCTCTTCATCTGTTGTAGCAGCGGGAATGCCTTCTATATTCTCAGTTCCTGCCTGTGTAGAATCCTCCTGATAGGTTGTGTCTGTATCCTCGGACACACCAGTCTGTGTTGTTTCTTCTGTATCAGCAGAAGCATCTGTATTCTGAGACTGTTCATTTTCTGTTTCTTGTGCAGCCTGCTGTTCAGCAGTATCTGCAGCGGCAGCCTTTTCTTCTGCTGCTTTTGCCTCCTGGTCAGCAGCAGTCTGCGCATCTATTACTGTATCTGATACAACTTTCAGACTTCCGGTATAACCATTTTCTTCTTTGCCGGTGACCGTCAGGACAATTTTGGAACCAATATCATCCTGTGTTACTGTATAAGTCTTGTCTTTTCCGAGTTCTTTCAGTTCAGGCTTCTCCCCTGCTTTCTCTGTTTCCTCATCCTCAACTGTTTTTCTCTCCCAGAGATAGGCAACATCATCCTCCGTCACTCCCTCTGGCTTTACTTCTTTAAATTCCGCACTCAATGTTCTGCCTTCTGCTGCAGTTCCCTGAATCTTCAATTTACCATCCAGTGCTGGAATTTCTGCTGCAAACACTGTTGCAGGAATCATCGACAATGCCAGAAGCACCGACATAATGACTGCAAGAATTCTCTCTTTCCGCATGATTCATCCTCCTTTTAGATTTGTTCTGTCCTGATTTATTTCTTATAGAATTCGACTTTAACTTTTCTTTAATTCTTTGTCGGTATCTATACCCCGTCTCCTGTAAAAAATTATAACACAGGTTTTTTATCGAATGTAATTTGTATTTTACAGAACTGTTACATTACCACATTGTTCCTCTACACAAAAATATCCCCGGTCATATTACTTATCGACCAGGGATATACGTCTTTTTTATGAATTTTCTTATCCTTCCACGATCAGATAGCCACCGGATGGAAGTGTAAAAACTTCACATGCTTCTTCCAGTTCCTCATCAGACATTCCACTGACATCTGCTCCTGCTTCATCCAGATACTTTCTGACTTCTTTGATATTTTTTACTTCAACAGCCATGCAGTCTTCCAGAAATTCCTCCGCTTCTTCCACAGTCTCAGCTACCGGTTCATCATAAAGTCTGCCTTGTTCTTTCAAAAAAACCTCAATACTCTCTTCTGTATACATTATTTCAATACCTCCTCAATGTTTCCTTTCGCCGTAATCAGCTTTTTTAGTATTGTCTCAACTCTCTCCGTTTCATATGCCGCTGCCTGTTTTACTCCATCTTTGGCATGTGCCATTGCGAAACTGTACGGAACAGATTTCAGCATGGCAATATCATTGTATTCATCACCAAACACGATACATTCTTCCGGTCTGATTCCCAGAATCTCCTGATATTTTTCAACGCCTTTTGCCTTATTGGTATCAAAAGGAATAAAATCCACCCATGCTGTTCCGGAAGTCACAACTGTACATTTGTCCCCAAAGCGTTCATTCCAGTAATGAATCGTATCGTCCTGCAGTCCGCCTCTTTCATATACTGCCAGTTTCATACACGGTTCCGTGATTTCTTCAAAGCTATTGATTTCTTTGCAGACATTTCCAACGACATTGATCATCAGATCTCTGAAATGTTCTGTTTTCGGTCTGATATAGTAAAAATCTTTCGTGGAACAGGTAAATTCTGATCCTTCTTTGTCATAAATACTTTCTGCGATTTCACGGACCAGCTCCTGTTCAAAACTGTCCTGATAAAGAACTTTTTCATTATACACAGCAAGAGCGCCATTTTCGCTGATAAACGCCATATCATCCACTACTGGCCTGAACATTTTTTTCATATTTGCATACTGACGTCCACTTGCAGCCACAAACAGTATTCCCATTTTTTTTAACTGTCTGATCAGTGGGAAAATTTCTTCCGGAAGGCTCTGCGCCCCCTTAAAAAGTAAAGTTCCGTCCAGATCACTTGCAACAAGTTTAATCATTTTTCCATTCCTCGCATATATATAATAAATCCTGTGGTTTCTCAGCCACTTTTTCCGCACCATTACTCTCCAGTTCCTCACGGTCACGAAATCCCCAGAGTACTCCTACCGTATGCATTTTTGCAGCAGTTCCTGTTTCCATATCTGTTTTGGTGTCACCTACATACATACACTCTGATGGAAATACGCCAAATTCTGACGCCGCTTTCAAAGGACCATCCGGAGCTGGTTTTCTTCGTATTGAATCACTCTGTCCGATCACAAGGTCAAAATACCCATCAAACATCTTCTCTATTACTTTCACAGCTGCCACATGTGGTTTGTTCGAGCAGACTGCCAGCCTCATTCCACGTTTTTTCAGCTCCTTCAGCATTTCTTTAATGCCTTCATATGGTACAACTTTGTATAATGGATCTTCATCAAATTTTTTTCTGTAAATCCTGCGAACTTCTTCATAATGTGTCAGTTCCGGATCACCGGCATCTTTCAGACAGCGGCGAATGAGCATATCCGCCCCTTCCCCACTGTAATATTTAAAGTTTTCCACCGGCTGTGGTTTGAGATTCATACTCTTTAAAATCTCATTTGCCACATAAGCCATTGACTCCAGTGTATTTGCCAAAGTACCATCCAGATCAAAAATACAAGCCTTTATCATTTGTTTATCCTCTTAATTCAATCCCATGTTTCTTCATTTCATAAAAAAGTCTGCCAACCGGCAATCCCACTACGTTCGTATACTCTCCCCGGATTTCTTTCACATAAATGCCAAATCCGCCCTGAATACCATAGCTTCCGGCTTTGTCCATTGGTTCACCACTCGCAATATAAGTTCTGATTTCCTCATCGGAGACCGGGTAGAAAGAAACATCTGTACTCTCAGAAAATGAGATATCCTCCCATTTTCCATTTTTCTTTATCAAAACTGTTACCCCTGTATATACCTGATGTATATTTCCCTGAAGCATTTTAAGTGTCTTAAATGCATCGGACTCATCGACCGGTTTTCCGAGGATTTCATTATTATAAGAAACAATTGTGTCTGCTCCGATCACAACCGTCCCCTCTTCCATATCAAAATTCAGTGCAACTGCAGTTGCTTTCTGTTCCGACAACTCTTGAACGATTTCTTCTGGTTTATCCGAAGTAATCTTTTCCTCTCCGTCAGCTGCGCATACCTGAAAAATAACACCGGCTGCCGCCAGAAGCTCTCTGCGTCTTGGTGAAGCAGAAGCAAGTATGATTTTTCTCATATAATATCCCTTTTCTACTGTTTTCTGTTTGTGTAAATCAAAGCATTTACTTCTGTAACAGTATACCCTGTCACCTAACATCGTGCAACCGTGAAAATGTAAAAAAAGTCGGCACCAATTCCCATATCTGCAAGGAATATATGCCAACTTTCATTTTTGCAAAAAAATAAAGCTGCTGACGGGAATCGAACCCGTGACCTCCGCCTTACCAAGGCGACGCTCTACCGACTGAGCCACAGCAGCATTTCCATAAGCGAACATTTCTGTCGCTCACAGTTGATAATATTAACAGAAAAAGCATACCCTGTCAACAGGCAATTTGATTTTTTTGCCTTTGTGTTTTTTTACATTTATTTCTCGATATTTTTCTCTTGAAATCTTTTAAATCCGGCGTTTTTATGATATGATTAACCTTTAAAGAAACATTCAGGAGGGAAAGAGATGGAAAACGAAACCGTTTCTAAAAATTTTATTGAAAACATCATTGATAAAGACCTTGCAGAAGGTGTTTATGATACCGTACACACCCGCTTCCCACCGGAGCCTAATGGATACCTCCATATCGGACATGCCAAATCCATTCTTTTGAATTACGGACTTGCCCAGGAATACAACGGCAAGTTTAATATGCGTTTTGATGATACAAACCCTACAAAAGAAAAAAGTGAATTTGTAGAATCTATTAAAGCTGATATCAAATGGCTTGGTGCTGACTGGGAGGACAGACTTTTCTTTGCTTCTGATTACTTTGAACAGATGTATGAAGCAGCCATCAAACTGATCAAAAAAGGAAAAGCTTATGTCTGTGACCTGACTGCCGATGAGATCCGCCAGTACCGTGGAACTCTGACAGAACCTGGAAAAGAGAGTCCGTACCGTAACCGTTCTGTTGAAGAAAATCTCCAGCTTTTTGAAGAAATGAAAGAAGGCAAATATGCCGATGGAGAAAAAGTTCTTCGTGCCAAGATCGATATGGCATCTCCAAACATGAACATGCGTGATCCTGTTATCTATCGTGTTGCTCATATGACGCACCACAGAACCGGCGACACCTGGTGCATTTATCCAATGTATGACTTTGCTCATCCGATTGAGGATGCTATCGAGGGAATCACACATTCCATCTGTACACTGGAATTTGAAGACCATCGTCCGCTTTATGACTGGGTCGTTCGTGAGCTGGAATACCCACATCCGCCGAAACAGATTGAATTTGCGAAACTGTATCTGACCAACGTCGTAACAGGTAAACGTTATATTAAGAAACTGGTTGAAGACGGAATCGTAGACGGATGGGATGATCCACGTCTTGTTTCCATCGCAGCTCTTCGCAGAAGAGGCTTTACACCGGAATCCATCAAAATGTTCGTAGATCTCTGCGGTGTCTCCAAAGCAAACAGCTCCGTAGACTATGCAATGCTTGAGTACTGTATCCGTGAAGACCTGAAATTAAAACGCCCTCGTATGATGGCAGTTATGGATCCAATCAAGCTTGTGATCGACAACTATCCGGAAGGACAGGTTGAATATCTCGATGCTCCGAATAACATGGAAAACGAAGCACTTGGAACCCGTAAGATTCCATTCAGCGGTGAATTATATATTGAACGCGATGACTTCATGATCGATCCACCACGTAAATATAAGAGACTTTTCGTTGGTACAGAAGTACGTCTGATGAATGCTTATTTTGTAACCTGTACAGGATATGAAGCAGATGATGACGGTACAGTACGAGTTGTACATTGTACTTATGATCCGGCAACAAAAGGCGGAAACGCTCCGGACGGACGTAAAGTAAAAGGAACGATTCACTGGGTAGAAGCTACAAATGCCAAAGAAGCAACTGTACGTCTTTACGAAAACATTGTAGACGAAGAAAAAGGTGTATACAACAAAGAAGATGGTTCTCTGAACGTAAATCCAAACTCTCTTACAACTGTCACTGCTTATGTTGAGCCGGCTCTTATGGAAGCAAAAGGCTATGACAGTTTCCAGTTTGTAAGAAACGGATTCTACTGTGCAGATATTCATGATTCTAAAGAAGGTGCTCCGGTATTTAACCGTATCGTATCTCTGAAGAGTTCTTTCAGACTTCCTAAATAAACACAACTATTTCAAGAGAGGCAGACCATAAAGGTCTGTCTCTCTTTTTAACCTAAAAAACTGCCGTCCTACAAATGCAGTGCATTCATAAAACAGCAGTTCTACTTATCCATGAAGGATTATTTATTCCTCTTCTGTATCTTCGTCTTCTTTTTCTTCTTTGATCACTTCTTCAACAACCTCTTCTGCATCTGCTGTTTCAGCAGTTTCTTCTACTGCTTTCTCTACAGCTTCTTCTGCTTCATCCCAGGATGCAAAATCTTCGCTTGTTTCTTTCTTTTCTTCTTTCTCAGCAGTTTCTTCTTCGCCTGCCTCATCTTCGAAATCATCATCGAAGTCATCAAAATCATCTAACGGATCTTTCTTCAGTACAAGTGCTGCAATAGCTCCTGCCGCTGCGGCAGCTACCGCTCCAACTGCTACATATCCCCAATATTTATTGATCTTTGCCATATTATGCTTCTCCTTTCATACTTTCATATCCAAGAGAACTCTCTTTGATATTCCAATGTGATATTGTTATAATATTACTACTTTTATCCAAAAAAGGAAAGGGAAAAGTGTTTCTGTGCATAACAGAACATCACTTTTGTACAGGTGCAGAAAAATTGCGTATTTTTCCACGGATACGCTGCAGCGCATTATCAATTGATTTCGGTGTTTTTCCCATAATCTCTGCAATCTTCACATACCCGTATCCCCGGAGATAATAATCCAGGACTTTATTCTCCATCGGACTTAAAACTTTCGTGATCTCGCGTTCCAGAGTTCTTGTACTTTCCTGATCAATAATAAGTGCTTCCGGATCTTCTGACCAGGACCCCTCGAGATGATCAGACTCATTCTCATCACTCAATGAAACATACGAATTCAGCGGCTGATGCTTTTGTCTGTTGGAATTTTGAACTGCACTGTAAAGCTGCCGGTCAATACACAGACTCGCAAACGTACGAAAAGAAGTTTCTTTATCTGCCTGATAATTCTGAATTGCCTTAAAAAGACCGATCATGCCCTCCTGAATCAGGTCATCTGTCTCTCCCCCGATCAGGAACATGGCTCTTGCCTTTTTGCGGACAAATTCTTTATATTTTTCCATCAGGTAATCCGAGATTTCTGTCTCTCCTTCTCGCAGCCTGACAATCAGTTCCTCATCACTGTACTGGTCATAACGGCCCATATAAGTTTCCCCTTTATTTACCTGCTTTTGCCAGTCGCTGTCTTACAATCTCATATGCAAGGACCCCTGCTGCCACAGAAGCATTCAGAGAATCTATATCACCTTTCATTGGTATGGATGCAGTAAAATCACATGCTTCTCTTACCAGACGGCTGACACCTTCTCCTTCATTTCCGATCACAAGTCCCATTGGTCCTGTCAGATCAAGGTCATACATAGTCTCACCACCCATATCCGCACAAACAAACCAGATGCCTTTTTCTTTAAGTTCTTCAATTGTTCTTACAATATTTGTCACCTTGGCAACTGGTGTATAATTAATCGCACCGGCGGAAGTCTTTGCTACTGTAGAAGTCAGTCCCACTGCACGTCTTTTTGGAATGATCACTCCATGCGCTCCTGCAAGATTTGCGGTACGGATAATTGCTCCAAGATTATGCGGATCTTCCACATTATCCAGGATAATAAGGAACGGTGCCTCACCTTTTTCCTCTGCTCTTGCAAGAATTTCATCCACGGTACTATAATCATAAGCAGCAACCTGCGCAATCACGCCCTGATGTGCATGCGTCTCACTGAGCTGATCAAGTCTCTCTTTGCTTACATAGTTAATAATGGTGTCTGTCTTTCGTGCCTCTCTCGCGATCGTTCTTACCGGACCATCCTGACAGCCATCCAGAATAAAAAGCTTGTCTACGCATTTGCCAGAACGGAAAGCTTCCAGCACCGCATTACGTCCTTCTATCTGTTCACTCATAATATGTCCTCTCCGATTCCCATACGGACCAAAGTGAGCATCCGTGTGTAATCCTCTTTCAAATATAAATATCCCATCAGAGCCTCAAATCCTGTTGCTCTGCGATAATCTGCCATCGTCGCATGTTTCGCCATTGTCGGAGAATGTGCATTACGCCCTCTCCGATAAACACTCAGTTCTTCCGGTGTCAGTTCCTCTTCAATGACTTCCATGATCGCAGACTGTGCTCCAGCCTTTACGAGACTGCTCGCTTTTTTGTGAAGACGGTTTACCGGACAATTTCCCTTCTTAACAAGTATTGTCCGAATAATAAGTTCATAAACTCCATCTCCGATATATGCCAGTGTCAGCGGAGAATAACTCCGCAGATCCTGGTCTTCCAGATGAAATAGTTCCTTCAGCTGTATCAGATTCGTTTCCATTTTACGCCCTCGCGAGTGTCTTTCAGCTCAATCCCCTTATCCAGGAGCAGACCTCTGATCTCGTCAGCTCTTGCAAAATCTTTAGCCTTTCTGGCCGCCTGACGCTCTGCAATCAGGTTTTCGATCTCTTCATCAAGGATTTCTTCTTTCTTCTCAAGAGTCAGTCCGAGAACATCACAGAGTTTTGTCATAACTTCAAGTGTATATCCTGCAAATTCTTTTGAGCTGCCTTCCTGTACATTGGTATTTGCAAATTTAACAAGCTCAAATACTGCTGCAAGTGCATCTGCTGTATTGAAATCATCATCCATGGATTCTTCAAATTTTGTTACAAATGCAGCTTCTTCCTGCATCAGTTTCTTCTCGTCCTCTGTTGCTTCCTGTACGGTTGCTGCTGCCTGACGGTCACGAAGTCTTGCTGCTGCTTCTGTAATTCTCTCAAGCGCATTTTTTGATGATTCCATCAGATCTGCACTGAAATTCAGCGGACTTCTGTAATGTGCATTCAGCATGAAGAAACGAAGCACCTGCAGATCATACTGCTCTCCGATCTCGCGAACTGTACGGAAGTTTCCGAGAGATTTTGACATCTTACGGTTATCGATATTCAGGAATGCATTGTGCATCCAGTATTTTGCAAACGGAACTCCATTGCAGCATTCACTCTGTGCAATCTCATTCTCATGATGAGGGAATACAAGGTCCTCACCACCGGCATGAATATCGATTTCCTCGCCCAGGTATTTCTTGGACATAACGGAGCATTCAATATGCCATCCCGGTCTTCCGTCGCACCATGGAGATTTCCAGAACGGTTCCCCTTCTTTCTTTGGTTTCCAGAGTACGAAGTCAAGCGGATCTTCTTTCTGATCTTCACCGGATACCTGCAGGGAACGGAATCCTGACTGCAGATCATCCAGATTTTTATGTGAAAGTTTACCGTATTCTTTAAATTTCTTTACACGGAAGTATACAGTACCATCGGCTACCGGATATGCATATCCTTTGTCGATCAGTGTCTGGATCATATCGATCATTCCGTCAATCTCCTGCGTCGCAAGCGGATGTGTGGTGGCCGGTTTTACATTCATTCCAGCCATATCCTTCTTGCATTCGGCAATATAACGCTGTGAGATTTCCTCTGCGCTCACACCTTCTTCAATTGCTTTTTTGATGATTTTGTCATCTACATCTGTAAAGTTGGATACATAATTCACCTCATATCCTTTGTATTCCAGATAACGTCGTACCGTATCAAAAATAATCATCGGTCTTGCATTTCCGATATGGATCAGATTGTACACTGTTGGTCCGCACACATACATACGTACCTTTCCCTCTTCCAGAGGTACAAATTCTTCTTTTCTTCGTGACATTGTATTAAAAAGTTTCATGTCTCTTTCCTCCGATATATTACTTCTTAACAGAATCCCAGAAAACTGTTCCCTGCAGATCAGTCCTGTTTCTCGATAAGAAGGCAGATTGCCTGAGAAGCAATCCCTTCTCCTCTTCCGGTAAATCCGAGTCCTTCTTCTGTCGTTGCCTTTATATTGATCTTTGATTCCGGAATTCCAAGTGCATCTGCCATATTTTTGCGCATCTGCGGAATATGTGGTGCCATTTTCGGCTTCTGTGCAATCACTGTTGCATCAATGTTTCCTACTGCATATCCCTGCTTCCTAAGCAGTTCCGCCACATGAACCAGCAGTTTAATACTGGAAATCCCCTTATAAGCCGGATCTGTATCTGGAAAATGTTTGCCGATGTCTCCAAGTGCAGCGGCTCCAAGCAATGCATCCATGACTGCATGGATCAATACATCTGCATCAGAATGTCCAAGGAGTCCCTTTTCCCACGGAATATCTACTCCACCCAGGATCAGTTTCCGTCCTTCCGTCAGTTTATGAACGTCATAACCCATTCCAACTCTCATAATCATTCTCCTTCTGCCTGACCGGCAACACTAGACCGTAGCAATGCATACATCAGTTTCTCACAGGTATCCGGATCTCCTTCTTTGATCTGTGTCTCTGATATCTTTCTTTCGGTCAGATATGTATCACTGCTGTTCACTCTTATCGCTCCGGAAAGGTTCAGTTCTGTCGGCGCGTTTGCAAAAATATCCGTATCTGCATATACGGCAATTGGTGCTTCCGCGGCTATCATTTTTTTCTGACCATTCCAGACCATCTCTGCTTCTGTAGATACAAAGCCTTCAGCACTTGCTGCTGTGGGGACGGAAATAAAAGGAATTTTATATTGAAAAGCCACATACCTGCTGATATCGTGCACAGTACCCGAACCAACAGCCAGAATCAGATCAATATCCTCATCCATATAGTTCTCAACAATTTCGATTGCATGCTGATCTGCCTGAAGATCATCCGCATCCAGAACCAGAACCTGACATCGGTCAAAAATATCTTCCATAAGTTTCTCCGTTGCCTTACACGTATTTGTGTCACAGATCAGAAGCGGAGATATATATTCTTTAAGAAATCCCTCTGACATAGCTTCTTCAAGCGCATTTACAGCTCCTGGTTCAATCAGTATTTCCTTTATTTCATGGTGCATTTTCCCGTCCCCGCAAGGTCGGGCAAAGTCATCTGCATCGACTCGCATTTATTTCTCTCCTCCTGTATTTACTGTCATCTGCCATCATTCAGCACTGTCATGTCAGCAGACAAAAAACCTATTTTATTACAATCCGTTATTATACATGATTTTCCGGAAAAAATCAACGAAAGCCATCGTACACAGCAACTACAGATTCAGATAATTATAGACAACTCTGGATATGTTTCGAATGTTGGCGATTGCATTGGACGCATTCTCCGACATCACACACAGAATATATGTTGTTTTTGTTCCATATACAATTGCGATATCATGCTGGTCTTCATCCGTCTCACCGGTCTTATTAGCAGTTGGAACGTCTACACCAAGTCCTTCCGGAATCTTAGATGTATTCTGCTGATTTTTCAGGAGATCCAACATCTCTTCTGATGCCTCTTTGCTCACACATTCTCCTCTGTAGATCCGTTCAAGAAGTTTTCCACAGTCTGTAACTGTTGTCTGATTATGCCCACCAAGTGTAATGAGTTTCGATGCTGACGGATGCAGTGTGCTCTGATAACTGGTCTTCGTATATTCCTCTTTTTTCAGATATTTATTTACCTGTTTTGCCCCATCTATAAAATCATATGTATCTGACTGCAATCTTCCCAGTTCATTACAGGATTCATTATCGCTGACCGTGATCATGTTCCACAGAAGTGTATTCACTTTGTCCTGTACTTTTGTATTATCCACTGTTGTTTTCATCTGTGCAGCTTCATTTTTCAGAACATCATCCATATCCTGATATGTTTTTGCCATAACAAATGCTTTGATCAGACTTGCCGAGTATAATGGTTTATCATTCAGTGCAAAATCTTCATTACTCTCAAGATCTTTTACATAAACACTCCATTCCCCGTCATATCCGGAAATCATGGCTTCCAGCTGTGGTTTCAACGTATCGATACCAAGATTTTCCAGACCGGTCACCTTGCCAGTCTCATCTACCGGAAATCCATCTTCTGTCATGCCGGCTTCCTGCACCAGCACTCCATTTGTTCCTCCAAAATAATAAAGCCCGGAAAACTTCTGTCCGTTCGAAGTCATTTCCAATTCATGTGTTCCCGGTTCCGTGACCATTTTTCCATTTTCGTCAAAATAATAATAACCGTCATAGGTTGTTTTATCGACCGTATAATTACTGATATAGCGCACCTGCGGTGCTGCCGTCAGTTTACCCAGATTATTGACCATATAGTATCCGTCAAATTCCACTGGCTCTTCTGCATTATCTGGATTTTCTGAGCAGCTGAGTTTTGTGAGCTTCACCATATGTGAACTGCCAGCCTGAAAGCAGCCACTTTCATCATGATAATAAAAACCATCCAAAACGGTTCCATCTATTTTGACATGATCAAAATAATGAACTGCTGCTGTATCGTCCTTACTTCCATCATCTTTCAGACAGTAAAACCCATCACTTTTCATCAGATACTTTTCTGAACCATCCTTGATCGGACGAATCTGTGCTTCATCCGTTACAGAAAGCATGCTGCTTGCCGATACCGGCAGTATCCCTGACATTCCCAATGTCATTACAGTCAGTCCAGCTGTCAAAAATTTCCATCTTCTCAAACTGTTTCCAGTTTTCATGTATTTCTCCTTTTTTGTATATTCTTTCTGATGCTTTGTTCACAGTATTTTCAATCTCTTCTGCATCTTCTTTTCAATAGTAATTGAACATAGTATACCTGATATTTTCTTTCTGTCAAGCAGACATATTTTGTCAGATTCCCGGCATCTTCTTTCTACCAGTTTATTTCTTTTCTTCCCTTTTCCAGAAAGCTCCAAGCTGCTGTTCTACATTTTCCAGAATGCAGACAGCCGCATCATTCCATTCTCGGGGAAACAGCATCCTGTAGTCCCGACCTGTAAATCTTTCATCCATCAGAAGAATCGTCCCCCTGTCTTTTCTGGTCCGTATGACTCTGCCTGCTGCCTGTAATACTTTGTTCATTCCGGGATAACGATACGCATAATCAAACCCCTGCTCTCCTTTTGCATCATAATATTCTTTCAGGATTTCGCGCTCACAACTCACCTGTGGCAGACCAGTTCCAATGACAGCCGCTCCGATCAGACGATTTCCGATCAGGTCGATTCCTTCTGAAAAAATTCCTCCCATCACACAGAAACCGACAAGCGTATCTGCACTTTCTTCTGTAAATTCTTCAAGAAATTCCTCTCTTTCTCTTTCCGTCATTGAAGCATGCTGACAGATACATCTCACCCATCCCGAGGAAAATTCCTCCTGATAAACCTGCCATACATCATCCATCAGCTTATAAGATGGAAAAAACACCATATAATTTCCTTTTTTCTGCCAGCTCATTCTTGCAATATATTCCGCGATCTTTCGGTATTCCTCATATCCTCTTCTGGTATACCGACTGCTCACATCCCTGCAGATCAAAAGGCATCTGTTTTTCTGTTCAAACGGAGATTCCACATACATCCCAAAATTTTCTTTCCTTGTGCTCAACATCCTGCTGTAATATTTGAGCGGCAGCAAAGTTGCGGAAAAAAATACCGTGCTGATTCCTTTATCCAGGAATTTCTGCAGATTTCCCGCAGGATTGACGCAAAACAGCTTCATATAAAATCTGCCATCTTCTCCGAATGCCGTATAGACTACATAATTTTCATCCACCAGTTCTGATATATTCAAAAAATCCCG
>OLNH01000396.1_pt1 | contig 39235 bp, 38 predicted proteins | sample 1643101 | NCBI WGS metagenome assembly OLNH01 (sample SAMEA3136758, study PRJEB25190) | human gut metagenome | biome: human gut; feature: human-associated habitat; material: faeces | place: Austria | collected 2013 | reverse complement strand
AATGCTGTGGTTAGCAGCTTATTTGATGGGGCTTCCACCCACCGGACTATATAACCTTAGCTGGACGCACGGTCTGACCCTAGAGACATAACCATCCTCATTTTGAACGACAGTTGACATTGCCACGCTTCCCTGTATGCAAGTCTCGGCAATAGTATATGATGTATTATTTTCGATGTTATACTCTTTTAAACCATCCTTGAGGCGCTGAATATTGAGATTCTTTTTGTTATGTAAGTTATCCTGTTCATCTTGTGACAGAACAACATGTGATGTATAAAAAGTATTAAACTTTGATGACAAATCATACATTATTTTCTTTTCCTCCTCGCCTCATTTTTACATTCTTTCTCACGCTATAGCACATTCCTTGGAAACCATCCGCTTATTCTTTGCTGTTGAACACGACTTTGATTTCCTTTTCTACTGTAGTTAGATTCACATAGTACCAAAATGAGCTTTCACTTTACATTTTGATTTCTATGTTAAATTCCAAACATTACTTTTGTCACTTTAAACTTTCGAAGGAATTCAGTTATTACAGTTGCTCCGCAAATAGCGGCTATAAAACAGACAATTACCTGAACAACCGGATGAACTTTTCCGTTCAGCAGCATAATGCATGGATATATCAATTGTTGATGAAAAAGATAAATTCCAAAGCTTTTCTTCTTCAGTAGCATCCCTACAAAATCATTTCTTTTATGAACCAAATTTGCCATACCATATACGGCAAGAACACCAGCAAGAAGTCCGATATTATCAGATACCAACAGCATTACTTTTAATGCAACTGATTCTTTATTCAAAAACACCTGCGATAAGATATAGCATCCAAAAGAAATTCCAAAACTAAACACAACCTTTTTAACAGGCAACTTTATTCCATGCTCGTAGAGATATGCTCCCATATAGTAAAACATAGCATAATGCACTGCTGTAACAAATTGCAAGAAATTTATTAAGCCAAGTTTATTAACCACATACCCCCCTCCGATTGAAATTAAAGTATTAATAACAAATCCAGCTTTACTTGGCGTATGTTTCTCAAAAACAATATAGTAAACTATGAAAAGCCAAAAGAGCATCGGGAGAAACCACAATTGCGATGGTGCACATCCAAAAATATATTTATATATAATTTTTGTGATATCGAATCCACTATAAACAATGTAAAATGGAAGTGCCCAAAAGACAATCGTGCAAACATATGGAAGGAGTAAACGTTTCGCCCTCTTAAAAGCATCTTTTTTCAAATTATTTCTGTATTTTTTCTTTTCCTTTCTCAATGCATAAAACAAAAATCCTGCCGTCATTACAAAAGTGCGAACATGAAAAGTATTTAAATATTTAGCAAAATATCCTATATAATTAGCTTTGTATACTGGCTGTGCCTTATCAAACCATGTTCCAGTAAAAAACATACAAGAATGATAAAGCACTACTGCAAGCATCATTGCAGTTTTAATATTGTCATTAATCTCAAGTCTTTCTTCCATTATTTCACCATTCTTGATTTAACTGTATTTATGAGTTTCAGCATTTTGTCTCTGTAAAAGATCAAGTTAACAACCATTATTATAACGAGCCATATAACAGTTACTTCAATAGCGTTAACAATCCAAGCAATATAGCTTACCACAGTCATCGAAACCAAACGGCTAACAAGACAACACAACACAACTGTGAAAACATCTACTGTTATCTGTTTCACGAAATTGGCAAAAGGCCACTGAATCAAATACTTAGAATCGTACCATGCCATCCACACAGTCTGGTATCCCATAGCAAGAAGTGTACCAATAGTCACTCCGATAAGTCCCCATGCCTTTACTGCAAAAACAGACACAACAATGTTAATAATCGCCGCAACTATGTAATTGTTTTGAGTTTGTTTATAGTGTCCTGCAGCTAAGATCATAATATTATACGGAAGACGAAGACAATGTGCTGCGTTTGCTGCAACTATTAACGCTGCAAACAGTGGTTGAATATAATTCGCATCATCAATTCCCAGTGTATATACTTTTACAAATGGAACAATGAGTACAGCAGTCACACCAAATACAAAAGTAGTTCCAGTATGGATAACCCATTCTGTCCATCCGAAAGTCTTTTTCAATTCTGCAAGTTCCTGTCGAGCCCACAGTTCTCCAATCAGCGATGTAATTCCATTTGTCATTGACATAAACAGTTGTTTTACGCCTTTAACTACAAGAAAATACACCGAATAAATCGAAACATCTTCTAGTGTTGCAAATAATGTAAGGACAACTGTATCCGTGCCATCCAGAATAACCGCCGCTACGTGTTGCGCTATACCATTCCACTTTTGTGGAATGGGCTCTTTATCATATTTGATTTTTGTATCTATTCTATAATGGCTTCTAACATATAAATAGATGGCAAATGGTTGAATGAGGTAAATTATTGATGTTGTTAACTTTACAACCTGAATACCACAACCCAACATTATAAGGATATAGCAGGCAACAGTATTTCCAACAACCGCAATTGTCTGTGCGGTATACTGCACATATCCTCGTTGATCCGCCGTAAGCAACAACCTATTTACTATACCAAAATAATACTGTGCAAACGAGCTAATTGATATTGCCACTATCAAAGTTGCAGTATACCAAAAGCCATATTCTTTAGCCGCAAATAGCGGATAAAAAATAACAAGCACAATCACATATACCGTCAAAATTTGCGCAAGTCTTCTAAAGAATTTATTGGCAGAGGAAATAATTTTACTCACATCATCTTGTTTGTTCTCTGCCAGCGGCTTATACAATGTAGATTGAACAACAGCTCCAACGCCCAATTCTAAAAAAGAAATAATTCCAAGAAATTGTGCAATTGAATTTACCAATCCGTTCACACTAGAACCAAATGCATTTAAAATCAGCCTCGGTAAAATAAATCCGCAAATTATCGTTGTTACCTGAAAAATCAACGATGATACCGTATTATAAATCAGTCTCTTTTTTCTCATTCAGTTGTCACCTCATCATATTTTACAATATTGTGGACAACACGCTACTTTTGTTCCCACAATTTCAGGAAATCACCTCTTCCCATTCCTTGCGAAGCGGTCTATCACATGCCTAATTGAAACTAATTTCCCAGTTATCATTTTCTTCGATAAATACCGGGCCATGATCACTAATTGCGACATCCCAACCAATCACACGAATTCCATATAATGCTTTATGTGCACGGCAAGCCAATTTTACAGCCTGCTTATATTCAGGTGCATGAAATTCACTAAATTTAATTCCTGTGTCTGGATGCACATCGATTTTTGTTCCGTAAATTGGCTTATAGAATTCATATTCCTTTATATTTCCAGTATCGCTAATTCCAATTGCCAATCCACCTGCTGCCCAGTTATCAACATTTCCCGTTTTTTAGTTCCGACTCTGAGCAGTGCGGTAAGCTTTCATCAGTTATATCTGTTATCTGCAATGAGCATTTTCTGTTAAGTGTTTGTTGTTCTATCTTTTATTTTGTACACATTACTCTATTCGGCAGCTTTATCCAACTTCCCATTTTATAATCCCATTCTATTGGTTCGATAGCATCAAATCCACTTCCATCAAAAAATGTCATTTCACCAAAATAGATTTTTTCATCGCATTGGTATAAGTCCACACGAACTGCTGGCAAACCTGCCGACAGTTTCTCTGCTATCTCAATCATCTCCGTAAATTTTGCAGGTTTTTCTGGTTTCTTCTCTGCCCGATCATATCCCCATATCATATCAATCCATTGATAATTTTCATCAAAATAGTCTGCCTTAGTGGGACATTTTTTATTACGATCAGAGTAAATCCCAAGCATCTTTACTTTACCGTTGAAACAATAAAATTTATAATCCTTCAGATCCCCTTCCGTTTCATCTGTCATGTATTTTTCGCATATGATCTTTCGCGGCACATTCTTATATGGCCACTCTCTTCCAGTCAAGTAAAAGTCCTGCGCCAGACCTTTTCTCAGTTCTTCTTTCACGCTCTGAATATCTAACTTCGACTTATTCTTACATATACACATACCAAGACCAGAATTATGATTACACTTTAACACAAACTGGTTCGGCAATGCATCAAAATCGATTTCATCCGGATCATCCCATACACCAAGAAGTGGAATCAGATATTCCTCTCCCAACTGCTCTGCGATATATTTTCGAACCTTATATTTATCTACCATCATTGTATATTCTGGTTTTCTATTATATAACTTCATCCATTGCATTTTTTCATTAAATGTTCTTGGATTTTGCAAATCCAAATGATACCCAGTTCTGTAATAAAACTTTCTTTTCAAAAAATTTTCATCTTCCATCCCGTTAAAAAAGCCCAAATCTTCTAACACTGAAAAACGATACGCTTCATTTGTAATTAATTTTTTTAACTTATTTATTATCATAGCCGTTTTCCCTTCGCATATTATTTTCAAGAGCTATTACTATTCCAAATAGCATAATAGGAAATTGAACTTGAATCTCCTGATAACTGACCATAGCCATATCCAAAAACAAAATAACTATAATTATTGTTTTTAAGCAAACTCTTGTTTTGTTTTGCCTAGTTTTTGTTAATACTAATTTCAAAGGATAAATGTAATATATTAAAAATCCAATTATTCCCAAATCTGCTAACAATTCAAAATAGTTGTTATGTGCGTAGTAACCAGTTCCTCCAACAGTTTGAACAACGGAGAAATTATTCAAACCAATGCCAATTAGAATATTATCAGTCCATACATCAATTGCATTTTTGATTAATGAAAGTCTATTATTGGTACTTACATCTACGATACCCGTACCAAATACTGCAAACATTGACTCTAGTCTATATCCAACAGCGTCATATAAGAATGGAATATTCATAACACATTGCCATAAAATGATAAGTACTATCAACGATATCAAAATATACTTTATTTTTCTTTTTAATGTTGAAGAAAGTATTTTATATAATAACACTCCCAAAACAAGTCCTAATATGCCTTTTTTTGAACCAGTTATTATCAGTAAAACTGATAAATAAACTATAACTAAAATAATTGCCATTCTTTCTCTTGATATTCGTACTATGTTATAAAAATAAATTAATAGTACTATCGAAAAAATCAAGCTAATTGCTATTGTATTTGGATTTAATCCATCATATAACCCAAGACGTTCCAGATAAAAAGACCCAACGCCAAAATGTTTAATAGATTTTTGAAGTGCAAATGTCCCCAAAAATACAGTCATTAGAATATAAATCATAAATAGGCGGTTGACATCTTCTGGTTTGTCAACTCTAACCCTCAAGAAATGACTGATTATAATTAGTCTCATAAAAGCAGAAAATAGACCAACCACATGACCTGAATCTAACGCCCAAATTACAGATACTAACCCAAAAAGTGAAAAAATAAAATACCAAACTGTATATCCTTTTAAAACTCTAGCTTTATTGTTTCTTATGATACATAAAAGAAATCCAAATCCAAACAGCAAAGAAGTTGATAGCAATCGAATTTTATCATCAAAATCACCGCTTACATTAAAAACTATGTAGGCAATTAAATATAACAGCAAAGAAAGATCAAAACCTGTTAATATTATTTTATTTAGATTTATTTTCATTTGCACTCATTCTCCCATAATTCGAATATTCTTTCCAATTTCAGCTTATTTTTAATATCAATTGAATTTTTAGAGAGTTTGGTTTGCAGTTCTGGGGTTTCGATCAATTTAATCATGGCATTTGCTAGTTCTAAGGGATTCCCAACAGAAACAAGTAATCCGTCTACTCCATCGGTTATATTTTCACGTGCCCCACCAACCGGACAATCAGTACAAATTGTTGGTACCCCGACAGCCAAAGCTTCAAGCATAGCATTTGATATACCTTCATAATCTGAACTTGAAATATACATCGTAGCTTTCAGCATTTCTTCAACAACGTTTGAAGAAAAACCTTTTAAGAATACATGATTACTTAGATATTCATTACTATCGATTTCTTTTTGAAGACGTTCTCTATATGGTCCCTCCCCGTAAATATCCATAATATATTCTGGATGCTCTTTAAAAACCACTTTTCCCGCCTCGAGAGCTACATCCCAATTTTTTTGTTCTCCTAGTGATCCTATTCCGACTATACGTTTTTCTCTTTTTCCCAAATATGGCATTGGTAAATCATCCCTAATTGGATTTGAAATTACAGTTGACATGCTCTGTATTTTTTTTGAAAAATACTCTTTTGCTTCATTGGTCTGAAAAACAATTCTATCCGCCAAAGGATAAAGTAAATTTCTTAAAATCTTCCCAACTTTTGACGATGGATAACGTGATGGGTCTGTTCTTTCTGATATGATTAATTTTGCTTTCAATCCATATGATGCAACAATTGCTTGCATGTTTGGAATAGAAGAAAAACTTACTATACATGAAGGTTTTGTCGTCTTTATAATTTTTCTAAGTTGTAATATTCTGTCTACTGTTCTCAGTAACACATTCCCTTTATTGGAAATTATTACAGAATGCTGAATTTTTGTATTTAATACATAATCATTTTTAGGCTCACTTGTTGTTACCAATTCGACCTCATATTCTTTCTCAGCGAAGGCTCCTGCTAATGTAGTAATAACTCTTTCAGCCCCTCCATTTCCAGCACCATGGCATAAAAAAAGTATTCTCATTCTTTTTCTCCATTCCATCTAAGTTTTCCTTATACAATGCCCAATATAATTAATCCTCTATATCTAATCTCTCGTGATTTTGAGGATGCATGGATTTCTTTATCTGTTAATAGCTTCCATTTGTCTGCAATAGAATTCTTGTATTCAACAATTTCTAATACTTTTTCTCTATCTATTTCATTCAATTTTTCAGAGAATGTTCGATAAAAATTTTGAGCATTGTTATATCTTGGTTGTAAATTACGATCAAACAATCTTTTTATACGTTTAATATATATATCTGTTGTTTTCTTTCCTAAATAGGTCCCTACAACATTATTTCCATGTTGCCTATATGATATATGTGCATCAAAATCGTACACTGTAGTTCCAAAAAATTTACAAATCATATATATCCACGTATCATGCATCGAACAATATTCTGGCGTTCCACTTTTTACATATTCGGCCGTTTTCTTATTGAAGACAACCGTACATCCAGTAGCCATATCTTCTGTGAGACATGAATACTTACTATCTTGTATCGATGGTGTTTCATGTGAAAGTCTAAAGAAGTTTAAATCCTGGTCAACAATTCTAAGATTTGAATAATACATATTAGGTTTAGAATCATCTTGGTGTTCTAACATATCTACAGCAGCAGATAATTTATCATCATCCCATACATCATCTTGATCGCAAAAAGCATAATAATCAGACTCGGGAGCATTAACTATTAAATCAAAAAACGATTTTGCAGGTTTTATATTAGTCCCCTCATAAAATTTAAAAAAGGAGTATTTTTCACTATATTCTTTCAAAATATTTAGAGTACTATCTTTAGAACCATCATCTCTTGCCAAAATGGTTAATTCTACCTCTTTTTGTCTTAACAAACTTTCAATTTGTTCTTGTAAATACTTTTCTCCATTATACGTTGAAAGTAAAACACACACTGATTTCATATTACTTAACCTCCACTACATACAATCCTCTATGACCCTCAAATACTCCATCGAAACAAACTTTTTTACCATCTCTGCTCCATCTAGGATGAAGATCACATCTTGTATCATTATCATATTTAAATGGTGCAAATACTCTTGCAACCGTCTTAACATCACCATCATTTGGACCTGATGCTACTTTTACACTAGCAACTCTCGCTCTATCTGGATAAGTATCAAACAAAATCATACTTCCATCTGGAGAATAACTTGGATGCCCATCAGCATCAATTCCAGTCCAATAATGAGTGTATTCTTGGGTTCTATCTGTCATAAGATAGTAGCCTACACCATCATCTTTCTTATTTTCAAATCCGAAAACATGACCATCATCTTTCCAATAGCAATGACTTACCATGTCATCATCAGAAAGGACATACATATCAGTTCCATCAACATTACAAGTTATCAGTCTTGTATATTTACGATGTCCATTGAACCAACGATACAGAACCATAAATCTCTTACCATTCGGGCTTAGCATAATATGATTAACTTTGTGAACCGAACCTTCTTCTTTCATTTCTTGTCTCGGTTCAAAATTAGCAAAATCTGTATATTTAAGAATTGGAGTAACTTCTCCACTTGTTAAATTCACACGCCAAATTGCAATTGTATCAGGAAGCGCTACTCCTTCTGTTTTTTCTTTTTCATTATAGTAACCATATCCAGGTCTTAAATTATATAAACGACTAAAATCAAGAGTTAAAGCAAAAGTGCCATCAGCAGATACCGCGTACACTGGAGCTGGGATGACTTTTTCTTCACCACTCTCGATATTCAAAATTACAGAACAGTACTTATTATCTCTGAAATCATTATATAAAATTTTGCTTGAATAATCCGGCCCTATCCATTGAAGCATACAAGACTGTTGCACGTTCCAAGCTCTAGTCTTAGCAAGAACTCTGACTTTATTATTTTCTTGTGTGTCAATAAGTAAAATTTCAGCTTCTTCCTTGGGACTAACATCGGACCAAGTGTTATTCGCTTTTAAACAAAGCATATATCTATCAGTAACATCCCATGGTGATTTATCGTAATATCCAAAGAAATACTCGTGATTATTGTCATCTGGACTAACCCGAGTAATATTACCTTCTGATTTAATCTTTGGACTAATTGTATACATGCCTAACTGATAGGCTCTTTTAATTACCTTTTTTACACCGGGCATTCTGTTTAAGAACTGGTTAATACTTTGTTCTAAACCCATAGTCAGTCCTCCTCACTTACTTTCTTAAAATTTTTGTATATACAAATCTTTGGAATCCTTCTGGCATGATGTAAACACCTAATTGCATTGCGGCAACCATTAAGAAATCAAAGAATGAATTAAACCCAATCTTGAATCCATGCCAACGAATATCAATTAACAACTTAGTATTAACCCAAGACTTTCTCTTTTTATATGTTCCTTCATCAAATCTGAACATCAATAAATACTCAGGAATATTTGCTGCAACACACTCATTGCTTAATAATTCAATCCAAAGAGCCGTATCTTGATTTTTTCTATAGTTTCCATACGGTCCATATTTCATAACCTTACTTTTTCTATACATTACAGTCGGATGATTAAAAGGATCTCTTTTTCTCGCATATTTATGAATTGATACATTATCTAAAGGCACATCTCTTTTTCCGACTACATTGTCAGGAGTTTCTACAAATTCTTTTACAGGACAACCAACAATGTCTAATTTAGGGTTTGTTTCAAACATTTTTAATTGTTTTTCAAATCTTTCTGGTAGGCAAATATCATCTGAGTCCATACGAGCAATCAACTCATATTTGCATTCTTTCAAACCTTCGTTTAGAGCCAGCCCCAATCCAACATTCTTTTCAAGTTGAACTTGTTTTATGATGTTTGGATGAGCTTCATCAACTCCATCGATAACCACTTGGATTGTAGCAGGAACAGGTCCATCTTTTACAAGAACCACCTCATCAGGTACTGCTGTTTGGTCCATAACACTATTTAAACTAATTCTAAAATATTCTGGATTATCACTTTTATATACTGTCATCAGTACACTGAACTTTTCCATCTCTCCAAATCTCTCCTAACACTCTTCTTCTCTATACTCTTTCCCACAAACAGCGAAGAAAGTCATAAACATTAATCTAATATCATTCCAGAAACTGAATTCTTTAATTCCTTTCAGGTTCCACTTCATCTTTTCCGGGAGCACATCTTCGATGTATACCTTATCTACATCATCCACTCCGCTCAGAAGCTCATCCTCATCCTTAAAGTAGATGCAGGTCAGATTCGTAACGCCTGCCGGTAACAGAAATGTGGCTTTCCATTCATCTTTGTATGAATCCACATATTTCTTTACTTCCGGTCTCACACCTACGAAGGTCATGTCACCTTTAAGTACGTCAATCAACTGTGCGATCTCATCCAGGCGGCATTTTCTAACTACCTTACCTACTCTGGTAACACGGCTGTCGTTCTCAACGGTTACCAGACTTCCTTTTTTATCCGCCCCATCACACATGGATCTAAACTTATGAATCCTGAATACTCTTCCATACTGTGTGTATCTTTCCTGCCGATAAAATACAGGACCTCGACTGTCTAATTTGATTGCTATTGATAGAATAAGAATAATTGGAGAAAGAAGAAGTAATAATACTGAGGAAACTATGATATCGAATACTCTCTTAAGTGCTAGGCTACCTCTTTTTTTATCTAAAATATCATAATACTGTCTTATCTCTTCTATCTGCATTTCTGATGGTAAGTCTTCCCACCTCTTCATTACATATATTCCTTTACAATCTCAGTGAATTTTTCGATAACATACTCAATGTCTTCCTTTTCCATCAGTGTATGGTTTGGAAGCGTTATCAGGTTTGTATATCTCTGATGAGCATTCGGATAGTCCTTAATATCAAATCCCATATTCTTATAGGCTGTATGCATTGGAAGCGGCTTATAATGCACGTTTGTTGCTACACCTTCTTCTGCCATCTTTACGATGATTTCATTTCTCTGCTCAGCACTGATGCCAGGTATTCTTGTAAGATAAAGGTGTCCTGTGGATGTATATGTATCTGTATAGTGTGGAACAACTTCAATTCCTAATGGCTTAAATGCTGCATCATACATATCATTTGTTCTTCTACGCTCATCTAATAAGTCCGGATACCTCTCGAACTGCTTAAGTCCGATAGCAGCTGCAATATCTGTCATATTGCATTTATACCAAGGGCCTACGACATCGTACTCCCATGCCCCCAGCTGTGTCTTTGCCAATGCATCCTTACTCTGCCCATGAAGTGTAAGAAGCTGCAGCTTATGATAAATATCCTCATCATCAATTCCCGGGATTGTCTTCCATGTTAAGGCTCCACCTTCTGCAGTAGTAAAGTTTTTCACTGCATGGAAACTGAAGGAGCTGAAATCAGCTAATGCCCCGGTCATTACGCCATTGCGGCTGGCTCCAAAGGAATGTGCACAATCTGCGCAGATCGCAACTCTTCCAATTGCCTTCTGAATGTCATTACCCGGATTAAATAAGCCTTTTTTGCGTTCTACAATTTCATATAATCTGTCGTAGTCACATGGCTTACCACCGATATCTACCGGAATGATAGCTTTTGTTTTATCAGTAATAGCAGCCTCAACCTGCTCATAATTGATGTCAAAGGAATCTTCCTCACAGTCCACCATAACAATCTTAGCACCTACATGACTGATTACAGAGGCACTTGCTGTGTATGTATAGGCTGTCGTTATAACTTCGTCCCCTTCTCCGATTCCTAATACACGAAGAGCCATCTCAGCACAAGCCGTCTGAGAGTTAAGACATACGCACTTATTTGTGCCGACCCACTCTGCAATAGTCTTCTCTAACTGCTTTGTTCTTGGACCGGTTGTAATCCATCCGGATCTGAGAGCCTGCGCAACTTCCTCTATCTCCAATTCTGTTATATCGGGAGGTGAAAATCCAATATTTCTTTTTACTAATGAACTATTCTTTTCCATATCTATGTCGTCCTTTATTACTGTAATTCTCTAATAATCATGTTAGCTTTATTTTCTGTTTTGGTGGAAATAGGAATATCTCCATCAGCAGCTTATTAAACTCCATCGAAAAGATTCGGGCATATTCTTTAATCTCAATCGGCAATCCATCTGGATCTTTTACAAAAGTAAATCTCCTGCCAAACCAATCCATTCTGATTTCTTCCATTTCCATATCCAAATCTTCTATTTTATCAACAGTAAATGCCATATGCCGCAATCCTTTAGCTTCTGGACTATTCACTCTTTCCGGATGATTTGGATCTACAAATAATTCAAGAGTTATATCCCCACATTTCATAAATACAACCGTGTCATAACTTTTCATAGAATCTAAGACTCTCTTCTGATGAAACGATCAATGCAATATGATCTAACCCAAGCATAAAAACCTCTGCTACTCTTTAGTCTCTTCCATACAAATCTCTTGTATAAACTTTATCCTTCACATCATCCAGACAGCTATCATATCTGTTTGCGATGATGGACTGGCTCATTTCTTTGAACTTCGCCAGATCATTCACGACCCTGCTTCCAAAGAAGGTATCTCCATCTTTCAGTGTTGGCTCATAAATGATTACTGTTGCACCTTTGGCTTTTACTCGTTTCATTACTCCCTGGATACTGCTCTGACGGAAGTTATCGGAATTACTCTTCATTGTCAGTCGGTACACACCAACCACGACTTCTCCCTCTTTTCCTTCATTCCAGGAATCATTTGCTTCATATCCACCGGCAATCTCAAGTACACGGTCTGCAATAAAGTCTTTTCTGGTTCTGTTACTCTCTACGATTGCAGAGATCATATTCTGTGGAACATCTGCATAGTTTGCCAAAAGCTGTTTGGTATCCTTCGGCAGACAGTATCCGCCGTATCCGAATGAAGGATTGTTGTAATGAGAACCAATTCTAGGATCCAGACATACACCATTGATAATGTCCTGTGTATTCAATCCTTTCATCTCTGCATATGTATCAAGTTCATTAAAGTAAGAAACTCGAAGAGCCAGATAGGTATTGGCAAAAAGCTTAACTGCCTCAGCTTCTGTAAATCCCATAAACAATGTATCTACATCTTCTTTGATAGCGCCTTCCTGAAGAAGTCCTGCAAAGATTTCTGCTTTCTCACGGGTATTTTCATCACAGCTTACAATGATTCGGCTCGGATAAAGGTTGTCATATAGTGCTTTGGATTCACGGAGGAATTCCGGGCTGAAGATGATCTTATCAGTGTTATATTTCTTTCTGACAGATTCTGTATATCCTACCGGAATCGTGCTCTTGATGATCATGACTGCTTCCGGATTCACACTCATTACCAGTTCAATGACTGCTTCCACTGCTGATGTATCAAAAAAGTTCTTTTTGCTGTCATAGTTGGTTGGTGCCGCAATGATTACAAACTCTGCATCTTTATAAGCACCTGCTCCATCCGTTGTTGCCGTAAGATCCAACTCTTTTTCTGCCAGATATTTTTCAATATAATCATCCTGGATAGGACTTTTTTTGTTGTTGATCAGTTCCACTTTCTCAGGGATGATATCAACGGCTGTCACCTGATTGTTCTGTGATAATAAAACTGCCAGGGATAATCCCACATAACCTGTTCCTGCTACTGCTATCTTTCTGTTCATAACGCATCTCCATTCTTATACTTCGTAAAATTCTTTATACCAACGGGCAAACCTTCTTAATCCTTCGCGAAGGGAAGTGCTCGGTTTAAATCCATAGTCTCTTTCCAAAGGTTCTGTATCGGCATAGGTGATTGGTACATCTCCTGGCTGCATCGCTACCAGTTCTTTGTGGCTTTCAAAATCATAATCTTCCGGAAGCACACCCGCGCTGATCAGCTCCTGCTGCAGGATGTCTACAAAATCCAGAAGGTTTTCCGGATTCTGGTTTCCAATGTTGTAAACTGCATATGGTGGAATCGGAAGTCCGTCTTCTCCATTCTTACGCTCCGGTGCTCCCTGCATAATTCTTTTCACACCTTCTACAATGTCATCTACATAAGTGAAATCTCTCTTACAATTTCCATAGTTAAAGATCTGGATTGTCTCGCCTTTCAGCAGCTTGTTCGTGAATCCGAAATAAGCCATATCCGGTCTTCCGGCCGGTCCATATACAGTAAAGAAACGAAGTCCTGTGGATGGAATGTTGTAGAGTTTACTGTAGGAATGAGCCATCAGCTCATTACTCTTCTTTGTTGCAGCATACAGACTTACCGGATTATCTACCTTATCATCTGTGCTGTATGGAACTTTTTTATTTGTTCCATATACGGATGAGCTAGAAGCATAAACCAGATGTTCCACACCGGATGCCCCATTATCATAGCTGTGTCTGCAGGCTTCCAGAATGTTATAGAAACCAATCAAATTTGATCTTATATAAGCATCCGGATTGGTAATGCTGTATCTGACCCCTGCCTGTGCTGCCAGGTTTACAACTACTGCAGGCTTATAATCTTCAAAGATCTTGTCGATTGTATCCTTATCTGAAATATCTCCTTTAATAAATGTCCACTGTCCATTCATCTTTTCGATTTCTTTTAGGCGCCATTCTTTAATAGAAACATCGTAGTAACCATTCATGTTATCGATTCCGATAATATTGATATCTTTGATTGTTCGAAACAATTCCATTACAAGGTTTGAACCGATAAAACCAGCCGCACCCGTAACTAAAACATTTTTTCCTGTTAAATCAATCTTCTGCATTTTTTGCCTTCCTTCGTTTTATCTATCTTTTTACACACTAATAGCCCGCTTCACTCCCAGAGTTCGGCAGGCTAATGCAAATTTATCTTTTTTTCTGTTCTGTATTTTTCTTTTTCATTTTTCTCTTCCATTCAGAACCCAAACCACCCTTCCTTCAGTCAGGCAGTTCGGTCAAAAATAAATCTGTATCAATGTTCTCTTTCTTACATAATTCTCTTTCTTATATAACTTCGAGTACTCTCGCAGCTTTTGTAAAAGTCACGGTCTTTACGGGGTCCTCGTGGACTCCGGTGGGCGGTACTCAGCCCGAAAGCCGCACCATATAGATGCTGCCCTCTTTGTAGTTACCTACTTCTATTCGTGATGCGATGATCGCTCATCACATGAAAACAACGACTCTATCGTTGACTTTTCCATTATTTGTTTTTCTGATTTTCCTTAAAGCTATCCAGGCATTTCTGTCCAAGGTTCTGTGCCATATTCAGATATCTGCTGCCGCGATGGCCGTTTTCGCATTGGAAATCCGCACCTTTCCGGCGGATTTTGGCTCCGCACTGGCTGCACACAGAATTGATATTATGCTGTTGAACCTCCAGAACGACGATGCCTTCCTGCCATGCCTTGTATTTCAGTTTTTCTCGGATGGACGGAACCAGACGAAGTGGGGAATTTTTTCCGACGCTTGCCAGAATGATATTTCCATAGTCTTTGTTGTATTCCGGCAGGACCAGAATGCTGGCATTCTGAATTTTGCAATAATCAATGATCTGTCTGCTGATCTGATGTGCATAATGCTCATGCAGATTTTTCAGTTTTTTCCAGTATCGGTAATTTGCTTTGGCATTGCCGCCGCCACCCTGAACGTCCTCGGATCGTTTGATCCTGTCATAGATCTGACGGCTGGCATTCGCGTATTCTCTGCCCCCTTTTATATAGAAGGAACTCTCTCGTTTTCCGGAAGAATCGAGAATACAGCATACTGTGCATGCGTCCTGACCGGTAAAAACCACGGAACATATTTTGCTTTCTGCTGTAATACGTTCACGGGCGCCACGTCCGTCTGCCACAGGTATTTTCCACGGGATATGAAGTTCTGCGCGGTCTTTCTTCAAAACCAGTGCCGGGGACATCATCTGTCCTTCTTCCGGAACAGTGTTGCCGCGAAGACGAAGTCTGCACCATTGCCAGCCTTCTCCATCCCAGAGCTTCAGAGAAATCGTAATTTGCTGAAAGTCACGGTACATTCCTTTGTAGAATGTCACTGATTCGGAAAAAGCCTCGGTGGGCTGTTCCTGCTCCTCCCTTGCCAGATAGCTTTTGGCTGCTGCCGTGGCGGTATTGATGGCTGCCCTTCGAAAATAAAGAGGAACCTTTTTCCACGGAAGGGGATTTGGTACCGACTGCTTGTCGCGTCCGACGATGGTCAGCTTCTCCAGAATGCGGAGGGCTTCCTGTGTACCGGGCTGCTCATCCGGAAAGGTTTCCAGATACAGCTGGTAATAAAAAAGCAGGATTTCATTGTAGAGGTCCTGGGTCTGGTGGAACCACTCTGTATGTCGAAACAGGATATTGTATCTCCTGACTGTGATCGCATAGTACGGCATTTTTTCCATCTGATTGCACCTCTGACTCGAAAAATCGGATATTGTATGACTTTCTTTTACTGATTATAGGATATTAATTATCTCATGTCAATCGTTATAACATATCAAATGTCCTGTTAGAACACATTCTGGGATATGTAATATCTATAAATTTCCTATCCCAAAGAAATGGAAGATCTCATAACAGCAAAAAATAATTCTATACGCAAAGAAAGCTTCAGGGCTCACTGTACGAGCTCTGAAGCTTTCTTTTACTTTCTGTATTTATCTTTTGTTCTATTCTAACACATACATATATAGAACGCTATGTATTATTACAAATTCCATCTTACTGTAAAAAGATACTCCACAGACAGATCGTCGGCAATGACAGCAGCGTGGAAAAGATAACCATCTTCGTTGCAAACGGAGAATCGACCTGATATTTCTCTGCCAGGATACTGGTTGTCGCACCAGCCGGCATTGCTGCGAGAAGGACGCACAATCCGAGGACGGTCTTGCTCAGTGGCAGGAAACGGCAGACAATATACACCACTGCCGGAATGATCACCAGTCTGTGTACGGTATACTTCACAACCGTCCAGTCCCAGAAGTCTTTGAGGTCAATATCTGCCAGGATCATACCGATGACCATCATAGACATAGCTGTGTTACAGTTTCCGATTGCAGTCACAGTACCATCAATTCCAATCGGAAGTGGCACGCCCGTAATCATCAGGATGATTCCAAGAACACATGCCAGGATACATGGATGTGTCACAACCTTTTTCAAAGTCTGTTTTTTATCATTGGTTCCGGAGAAGACCGCCAGTCCGGAGGACCACATCATGATTCGCTGTGGAATCAGATAAACGCTGGCAAGCACCAGTCCTTCTGTCCCGTAGATTCCTTCCGCGATCGGGTTTCCAAGGAAGCCCGCATTGGAGCAGATTGTCCCATATTGCAGACATTTATATCGTCCTTCTGGTTCTCCTCTGAACATAACTCTTCCATATATAACACAGAACACCTGGATTCCAATTGAGATAAAAAGAATTTCCAGATATTTTATGAAGTTTCCATCCGCTGCGCTCTGCGTAAATGCGTGGAGAATATTGCACGGCAGGATCAGATAAATAACAAGATCATTGATATTTTTCTGGCCTTGTGGTCCAATGATATGTATTTTTTTCATTAAAAATCCTACAGCCACGAGCAGAAAGATCGTAAGCTGCAATGTAAGAAGTGTTTTCATCGTTTCTTATGTGAGGCTTTTAAAAGCCCCTGTTCCCTTTCCCTTAATTCTTTTGCCTGTTTATTTCTTTTAATTGTTTCAAATGCTGGGCATTATAAGGGTTGATTTCTGTAAGATGTTCATAGGCAAACTAAGCATTTTTTACTTCCTGGATTTCTTCTCAGGTGTGGTTTTGATTCCAGATTACTGGTTGCTGTTATACGTCCAATTTCTTCAGAAATTGATGATATATACGATAATATTTTATTTGTTATTGTAAAAGGTGGTTTGTAATTTTCCATGCAAGGCACCTCCATTATCTTACGTATTATCTTCCTCTATTATACGGGTTTTATGAAAAAATTCAATCTTACTTATATCTCGCACACCCCATTCCAAGTCAAAAAAACCGATATTTCTTATGTCTTAGGTAAGTAACTACCTAAGACAAGTCATGAAATACCGGTATTTCTATAATTATTTTATATGTCCAATTTGACGAAGCCACTCATCACTACTTAATACTGTCAGACCAATTTCAGACGCATATTCGTCAAATAAATTTTGTTCAGGATGTAAAAAGACTCTACCTTTATCGTTCGTCACAATTTGATGTTCATCTAAAGAAACTTTTGCAATGGCTATCAGTTCGCATTCCCCCATATCCTTATTTCTAAAACTTTTCTTTTTAATATCATCCTCTGATATTTTCCCTTGAGCAATAAGACTTTTTAGATAGGCAGGATTTTTCATCCAATCATAAAAACGTCTGCGAATTTTCTTTAATTCTTCCTTTGCTCCTGGTATCTCTTCCAACTTCACCAAGCGAATTGCCTTTATTCCCATTGTCCCCAAAGCAAGATTATGTACCGCGTTATATGCGGCTTTAGCTGTTTCATCTTCTATTTCTAAATAATACCCTGGTTCAAGTTCATTTAATATTGTTTCTGTGATTGTCATCTCTTGATCGTTTTCCTTACAAAGGCTCGCAACCGTATAAATTTCATCACAAATAGCGTGAAGGAAAACATTCGTATCAACTAAATAATACATTAACTGTTTTCCACTCCACTTCTTAACTTTATAGATTCTCCTGTTGCTTTTCCGATTTTTCCTTCTGCTACAAGTTTATCAACTTTATTTTCTAGTTCCAGATATGGTTTCATAAATCTTTGATATTGTGGCAGTTCCTCATTAACAGAATAAAAATCTCTTTCAAAAACGTCAGAAACTTTACCTCCAATTGCTTTTTCAATTTCTTTTCTAATTAATCTATACTGTTTCCCCTGCTTATTTTTGTAAAGAAGTTTTCTCAAAACCATTTCATAACTTAAGCAATATTTATGGCAGAGTATATCAATATATTCGCCTAACTTCTTCCTATTATTTACCATAAACATGTCATGCTGTATTGCAAAAAAATGATCTTTAACTAATAATTCTTCTGGATAAAGTAATTCGCTTGCAAATTTGTTTGCCTCCTGTTCAACTTCATCACTAGAATATCCCAAAGCACGATCATCATCAGAAATACTAACACCTCTGTGTAAGAACCAATGTCCCAATTCATGCGCCAATGTAAAGTTTTGATGTCCATAGGATCTCTTATAATTAATGCAGATAACCGCTAAACTATTCGTGCCATAACCTATAAATCCCGACAGCTTGTCTATATCTTCCTTAAATAGCAGTATTCCATACTTATTTGTATAATCTACCTTATCCAGGCGAGAAAAAAAATCACCAGGGTAATCTTCTATCCTAAAGAATTCCCTGGCGTTATTCACTGCTTCAAGAATATTTCTTGTCAAAAAAATACCTCTTTTCTTTGCAAAATACTACGCTTCTTCCAGCAACACTTCGTTTACAAATGCAAGATCATTCATATAATCTTGAATTTTTGCCTTAACATTCTTTGATTTAACAGAATCCTTTCCTCTGTTCATTGTCGAAATAAGCAAATCTTTATTTCTTACTTCCCTATCAGTAAAATACCGAGCATCGCAATGAAGTGCACTACAGATCAATGACATATCAAATTCATCTATGTCTTCATATGATATTTTATTTTTTATAATATCACTAATTGTTTCTTCATCCATAAAAGTAATTTCAGACAAAGCAGAACTATCAATGCCTAACAAATTCATTCTATCTTGCAGTTCACTACCGATATATTGCATAAGCACACCTCCTACTTTTTTCTAAAACAAGCAGACCAAATATATCATAATATACTCTATCTGTCAGCTACTTTTTTATATTATATCACAAAAAAATCATTATGATTATTAAGTTTTTATAACTTTCTAAAATAAAAATTGTTTTTGGCTAGTCCTCCGCCACATTGACGGCTGTCGCGATTTCCTGTAAGATGAAAGAAGAATTTCTATTGTATACCCTGGAGGCTTATCCATGAACAATTCTGTATGGGAAAAGCGCCGCAAGCGACTCTTTGAACTCATAGAAATCGGCTCCAACTATGATGCCTGGTGCTGGGGCTATGACTTTTTTAATACATTTACGATTCTGCTGAATCTGGCCGTCAGTATCATGTATACTTTTGACAACATGGAATTAAAATACGGCCCGCTGCTGCTGACTCTGGAGCGGCTGACGGTAGCTTTTTTTTCCATCGATTTTCTGCTGCGCGTATTCACTGCCAAATATCTGTACCCGGATGTTTCGGAACCGCGGGCGATCTGGAAATACCTTACTTCTTTTTCCGGAATCGTTGATATGTTGTCATTTATTCCTTATTATATGCCATTCTTCTTTCCATCCGGAGCGGTCGCATTCCGTATGCTCAGAATCATCCGAATCTTCCGGTTATTCCGGATCAATGCATATTATGATTCACTGAATGTCATCACAGAAGTTATTGTCGGCAAAAAGCAACAGCTGCTGTCTTCTGTTTTTATCATTCTGATTCTGATGATCTCCTCCAGCCTCTGTATGTACAGTCTGGAAAATAAAGCACAGCCGGAAGTTTTTACAAATGCATTTTCCGGCATCTGGTGGGCAGCCTCCACTCTGTTGACTGTAGGATATGGTGATATTTATCCGGTCACCACAATGGGAAAAATTTTCGGAATTTTTATTGCATTTCTTGGTGTTGGTATGGTTGCCATCCCCACCGGTATTATTTCTGCCGGATTTGTTGATCAGTATTCAAGGCTGAAACGAATCGGAGAATACGGACAGGAAGAAGATGTGCATTTTATCCGGATTCAACTGGACAAACATGATGACTGGACAGATCACCGCATCGCGGATCTGCATCTGCCACAGAGGATCATCATCGCAGTCATTCAACGCGATCACCGTATACTTGTCCCCAAAGGAGATACTGTTCTGAAAGCCGGCGATGTCATGGTCATTGGCGCGGAATCCTTCCAGGACAAAGATCATATCAAATTAAAAGAGATCACCCTCCAGCAGCGAAATCCATGGACGAATCAGAAGATCCGTGATCTGGATATTTCCCGGCATTCCATCATTGTTCTGGTCAAACGCAATAAGAAAATAATCATCCCAAGCGGAAATCTGACTTTACTTGAAGGTGACACGGTCGTTCTGTATACACAGACATATATGGCCAATGCCGATGATCTGGAGATTTGACGGAAGGAGATACCTGACCATCCAAATGAGGTCGGATATCTCCTTTTTATACAATCTTCTTATTGACGTTCTTCTTATTTATATGCTACAATCTGTGTCTGTAAACAACGATTCTGTTCTTTCATGTTTACAACAATTTTAATTTCCAAAACATAGTGTGGATTTTTCTGGTCCAACCATTTTTCGCCACACAATTACCCATTGCGGTAGTTGTGCGGCGTTTTTTTATGTCTGCTCCGCCGATACAGATTTTTCAGAATACCGGCACTTGCAGATGTTTTTATTTGAAAGGAGTTTCTATGAACGACACATTTATGAAAGAAAAGCCGGTCTTTCCGCTGATCATGTCCATGGCCCTGCCAATGGTCATTTCGATGCTCGTAAATTCTCTGTACAATATCGTGGACAGTTTCTTTGTCGCACAAATCAGTGAAAAAGCCATGACCGCGCTGTCGCTTGTTTTTCCTGTCCAAAACTTCGCCAATGCGATTGCGATTGGTTTTGGAATTGGTATCAGTTCACAGATTGCCATCTGTCTTGGTGCCGGAAACAGAGAGACTGCCAGCAAAGCAGCCACACACGGGCTTGCATTGTCCGGTCTGCATGGTGTAATTCTGACAATCGGTTGTATCCTTGTGATGCCTGGATTTCTGGCACTTTTTACTGGTGATGCAGATGTCATTGACCTTGGAATCCGTTATTCTACAATTGTTTTTCTGTTTGCAACGATAAATACGCTTAACCTTGCTTACGAAAAGATCTTCCAGGGCGTTGGCAAAATGAAGATTACGATGATCGGGCTTCTGGTCGGCTGTGTTTCCAATATCATTCTTGATCCGCTGCTGATCTTTGGCCTTGGTCCGTTCCCGGCACTGGGTATTGAAGGCGCTGCACTGGCAACCGGACTTGGTCAGTTATTCAATCTTGTTTTCTATCTGATCATTTACAAAATGCAGCCAATCCAGGTAAAACTCAGCCGCAGACATCTCCATCCGGACATGGCTCTGGCAGCAAGATTATACTCTGTCGGTATCCCGGGAGCACTGAATCTTGCACTTCCTTCTGTCCTGGTTTCTGCACTGAATGGACTTCTGGCAGCCTATTCCCAGAGTTATGTGGTGATTCTGGGAATTTACTACAAACTACAGACTTTCCTGTATCTTCCGGCAAGCGGGATTGTACAGGGCATGCGCCCGGTCATCGGATACAACTATGGTGCCGGTGAACATAAACGTGTAAAAAAAATCTACTTCGTCACACTTGGCATGAGTGGTGTGATCATGTTGATCGGAACAATCATCTGCCTGACAATTCCAGGACAGCTGATCGGCATGTTTACCACAAATCCTCAGACAATTGCCGCAGGCAAAACAGCACTCCGAATCATCTGTGCAGGATTTCTGATCTCTTCTGTATCCGTCACAGCATGCGGTGCACTGGAGGGGCTTGGCAGAGGAACTGCCTCATTGATCGTCTCTCTCTGCCGATACCTGATCATTATCCTTCCGGCAGCATTTATCCTGAGTCATTTCTTCGGAGCCGTTGGTGTATGGAACGCTTTCTGGATTGCGGAAGCGCTGACCGCCGGGGTATCCTTGCTTATCAGCAAGAGGGTTATCGGGGTATAATTCCCTGATATCCCTCTTTTTTTATATTTTCCCTTGACACATACCCTCATGGGGTATATATTACAAGTATAGTGAATATACCCCTGTAGGGTATGCGTTTCAGGAATGCCATCGGCATTCTTGCTGCGAGATGGGAGTCATCTCACATCTGATATAATAAATCTCGAACGAAAGGAAGTTTGCTTATGGATCATAATAACTTTAATGCCAGTTCCTCTACAAAGACAGAAGAAATTATAAAGGAACAAGCAGCTACTCAGGAAAAATCTTGTTGCAGCAATGATAATGCCACCCCATCCGCTCCTGCCTGCTGCTGTACCAGGCACACCGACCGTTCAGAAGCTGACCGCAAGAAACTCATCAACCGTCTGAAACGTATCGAAGGGCAGATCCGGGGAATCATCGGAATGTTGGAAAACGATGCTTACTGCAACGATATCCTCATTCAGTCAGCCGCCGTTAATGCCGCCGTCAATTCTTTTAACAAAGAACTTCTCGCGAATCATATCCGTACCTGTGTGGCTCGTGATATCCGCGAAGGTAAAGATGAAACCATCGATGAGCTGGTTGCAACTCTGCAGAAGCTAATGAAATAGGAGGTAATACAATGGAACAATACAACGTCACCGGGATGAGCTGCGCTGCCTGCAGTTCCCGTGTGGAGAAGGCCGTATCCAAAGTGCCGGGAGTTACATCCTGCTCGGTCAGCCTTCTGACAAATTCTATGGGAGTTGAAGGAACCGCATCCTCTCATGACATCATCACTGCCGTAGAGCAGGCAGGTTACGGTGCATCACTCAAGGGTGCAAATAAAGAACATGTTTCCATGTCTGAAGCCGAGGAAGCCCTGGAAGATCACGAGACACCGGTTCTCAAACGTCGCCTGATCGCTTCCATCGGATTTTTACTCGTTCTGATGTACTTCTCCATGGGACACATGATGTGGGACTGGCCACTCCCGGCATTTTTTAACGATAACCACGTTGCCATGGGACTTGTCCAGCTTCTGCTTACCGGAATCGTCATGGTCATCAACCAGAAATTCTTCATCAGCGGATTTAAGAGTCTGTGGCACCGTGCCCCCAATATGGACACACTGGTTGCACTCGGCTCCATGGCCTCATTTATATGGAGTGTCTACGCACTTTTTGCCATGACAAGAGCACAGGTAGACGGTGATTCCGCTGCCGTTATGAACTACATGATGGAATTTTATTTCGAGTCTGCCGCAATGATCCTGACGCTGATCACTGTTGGAAAAATGCTCGAAGCACGTTCCAAGGGAAAAACGACCGATGCTCTTAAGAGCCTCATGAAACTTGCCCCGAAAACCGCCATTGTTCTTAGAAGCGATCAGGAAGTAACCGTTCCGATCGAACAGGTTCACAAGGGTGATATCTTTGTCGTACGTCCTGGTGAAAATATCCCGGTCGATGGTGTGATCGTTGAAGGAACCAGCGCCGTCAATGAATCTGCCCTTACCGGCGAAAGCATCCCTGTTGACAAAGCAGCCGGAGATCTTGTTTCCGCCGCAACCGTCAACCAGTCCGGATTTATCAAATGCGAAGCAACCCGTGTCGGCGAAGACACCACTCTCTCCCAGATCATCAAAATGGTAAGTGATGCTGCCGCTACCAAAGCTCCGATCGCCAAGATCGCAGACCGTGTTTCCGGTATTTTTGTTCCGGCAGTTATTACGATTGCAATCGTTACCACGATCATCTGGCTTCTGACCGGACATGAATTTGGCTATGCTCTTGCCCGCGGTATCTCCGTTCTCGTTATCAGTTGTCCATGTGCCCTCGGACTTGCTACTCCGGTAGCGATCATGGTCGGCAACGGAATGGGGGCCAGAAATGGTATCCTGTTCAAAACTGCCGTTTCTCTTGAAGAGGCCGGCAAGGTTCAGATCGTTGCCCTGGACAAGACCGGTACGATCACCAGCGGCCAGCCGGAAGTTACTGATCTGCTCCCTGCAGACGGGATCTCCGAACAGGAACTCCTCACCATGGCATTTGCCCTGGAGAAAAAAAGTGAACATCCGCTCGCGAAAGCGATTCTTAAACATGCTGAAGAACAACATCTTACAGCGCCGGAGGTTACTGATTTCCATGCCCTTCCCGGAAACGGACTCTCTGCAGTGCTCGAACAGGAAACTCTGATCGGTGGAAGCATGAAATTCATCAGCAGACAGGTAAACGTTCCTGCCACCCTTTCCCAGAAGGCAGAAAAACTTGCAGAAGAAGGAAAAACGCCCCTGCTTTTTGCCCGGAATGGTAAACTGGTCGGCATTATCGCTGTTGCCGATGTTATCAAAGAAGACAGCCCACAGGCGGTCAAAGAACTCCAGAATATGGGAATCCGTGTTGTCATGCTGACCGGTGATAATGAACGCACTGCAAGAGCGATCGGTGCACAGGCCGGTGTTGATGATGTCATCGCAGGTGTTCTCCCGGATGGCAAAGAAAGTGTGATCCGTTCACTTAGGGAACAGGGCAAAGTAGCCATGGTCGGTGACGGAATCAACGATGCCCCTGCACTTACCCGCGCAGATATCGGAATCGCGATCGGTGCCGGAACTGATATCGCGATCGATGCCGCTGATGTCGTTCTGATGAAGAGTCGTTTAAGCGATGTTCCTGCTGCAGTACGTCTCAGCCGTGCAACCCTGAAAAATATCCACGAAAATCTTTTCTGGGCATTTTTCTACAATGTGATCGGCATTCCACTGGCTGCCGGTGTATGGATCCCGATTTTCGGATGGACATTGAATCCGATGTTCGGTGCCGCCGCAATGAGTCTTTCCAGCTTCTGCGTTGTCACCAATGCCCTTCGTCTGAACCTGTTTAAGATCCACGACACAAAAAAGGACAAAAAAATCAAACAAGCTACTTCCATTGAAGTAAAAAATGATTATAATAAAAAAGAAAAGGAGCAAAAAACTATGGTAAAAGTTACAGTTAATGTTGAGGGAATGATGTGCGGACATTGCGAAGCACATGTAAACGAAGCTATTAAGAAAGCATTCGGCGTTGAAGACGTTGTATCTTCTCACGAAAATAACACAACCGTTTTCACAGCACCGGAAAAGGTTGATGAGGACAAGATCCGTCAGACGATCAAAGATGCCGGATACGAAGTAACCGGAATTACACAGGAATAAAAGGAAGCTATGAACAACACACAGGATAAAAAAAAACCAGAAGAAATCCATAACCTGCACTATTATATCGATCACATTCGATATGATATGACCAGTCTTATCAAATGGCTGGTTCTAGCAGTACTGACCGGACTGAGCGTAGGCTTCATCAGCAGCCTTTTTGCCAGAGTACTGAAATTCGTAACCAACTATCGTACAGAGCATTTCTGGGTATTCTTCTTGCTTCCTGTTTCCGGTCTGATCATTGTTTTTCTGTATCAGAAATTCGGTCAGGAAGATGGCGGAACCAATCAGGTTTTATCAACGATCCGTTCTCAGGATGATGTGCCTTTTCGTTCTGCTCCGCTGATTTTCGTTTCTACGATCCTGACTCACTTTGCCGGTGGATCTGCCGGTCGTGAAGGTGCTGCAATTCAGCTCGGCGGAAGCATCGGCAATCAGCTTGGAAGCTGGTTTCACCTCGATGAAGAAGACCGTCATGTCATGGTCATGTGCGGTATGAGTGCTGCTTTCTCCGCAGTTTTCGGAACACCGATGGCAGCGGCAGTCTTTTCTATGGAGGTCGTGAGCGTTGGCATTATGTATTATGCCGCACTGGTTCCATGTGTGATTGCATCCATTATTGCCTCAAAGTTTGCGGCGGGCTTTGGCATCAATCCGGAATCTTTTCATGTAGTCAATATCCCGGAACTTACCATCGAAACAGGACTCAAGATGGTTCTTGTTGCCGTTGCCTGTGCTGCCATCAGTATTATTTTCTGTATGGCACTTCAGGGTGTCAGCAAACTTTATGCGAAATTTTCAGAAAATCCATATATCCGTATCATCGCAGCCAGTGCCATCATTATTGTGATCACACTCTTTTTGCGCACCTCTGATTATATGGGTGCCGGAAATAACCTGATCGAGCTTGCTGTCGAGAATGGTCAGGCTCGCCCGCTGGACTTTTTCTGGAAGCTCGTACTCACTGCCCTGACCATGCGCGCCGGTTTCCGTGGCGGTGAGATTGTTCCTTCCTTCTGCATCGGAGCAACATTCGGATGTATCATGGGACACCTGATCGGTCTTTCCCCTTCCATCTGTGCCGCTGCCGGAATGGCGGCACTTTTCTGCGGCGTTACCAACTGCCCGATCACTTCGATTCTGATCGCATTTGAGCTGTTTGGTTTCCGCGGTGCATCCTATTATCTGATTGCCGTTTCGATCAGTTATGCCGTATCCGGTTACTATGGTCTGTACCAGGATCAGACGATCGTATACTCCAAATATAAAGCTAAGTACATCAATCGTCATACTCGTTTCTAAATTTATAAAATTTAATTTTACATATTCCGATGTCTGCTACTCTTTAACATAAATAGTTTCAGGCATCGGAATTTTTCTTTTATTCTTCTTTTATTTTACTTTCGATTCCCATATATTTTTCTCACAATAATGTAAAAAATGTTAGAAATTTAACGTGTATTTTATCAAAAACTTTACTTGTGCATTGAAAATAATGTGTTAGAATAAAGGTGTATTTTTTAGGAAAAGTAGGAGGAATTTGAATGCGCAAAACAAAAATTATCTGTACCCTTGGTCCGTCTACTGATAAGGACGGTGTTCTGGAAGAACTCGTTAAAGAAGGAATGAACGTAGCACGTTTTAACTTCTCTCATGGTTTACATGATGAACAAAAAGGCCGTATTGATAAATTAAAAGAAATTCGTACAAGACTCAATAAACCGGTAGCTGCGCTTCTCGACACAAAAGGGCCTGAAATTCGTATCCGCGAATTTGAAAATGGAAAGGTCACACTGAAGGAAGGTCAAGAATTTACCTTAACTACAGAAGAAATCGTAGGAAACGAAAAAATCGTTTCTGTTACCTATAAAGATTTATATAAAGATGTCAAACCAGGCAACAGCATTCTGATCGATGATGGTCTGATCGGACTTGAAGTCAAGAAGATCAAAGGTCAGGACATCATCTGTAAAGTCGTAAACGGTGGTGTTCTCGGCAATAAGAAGGGCGTCAACCTCCCTGGTGTAGAAGTAAACATGCCGTTTATCAGCCCAAAAGATCACGATGATATCCTGTTTGGTATTAAAGAAGGCTATGATTTTATTGCGGCTTCCTTTACCAGAACTGCTGCCGATGTCAAAGAAATCCGTGATATCCTTGAGAAAAACGGCGGACATGACATCAAGATCATCGCAAAGATCGAGAACCAGCAGGGTGTTGACAACATCGACAGCATCATTGAAGCTGCAGATGGTATCATGATCGCCCGTGGTGATATGGGTGTTGAAATTCCACTCGAAGACGTACCGGTTATCCAGAAGGATATCATTGCAAAGGTATACAGTGCCGGCAAACAGGTTATCACAGCTACTCAGATGTTGGATTCCATGATCAAGAATCCACGTCCAACCCGTGCAGAGACTACTGACGTTGCCAACGCGATCTATCAGGGAACAAGTGCGATCATGCTTTCCGGTGAGACTGCTGCCGGTAAATACCCTGTAGAAGCGCTCAAAACCATGGTCAAGATTGCCGTACGTACTGAAGCTGATGTCGAATATAACAAACAGTTCAGTGTCCGTACAAAAGAGCCTGCTACGAACGTAACTACTGCAATTTCCCATGCTACCTGCATGACTGCGATCGACCTGAACGCAAAAGCGATCATCGCAGTTACTCGTTCCGGAAATACTGCACGCATGGTTTCCAAATATCGTCCGGGATGCCAGATCATTGCATGTACTCCGGATGAGCGTACCTGGCGTCAGATGAACCTGATCTGGGGTGTAACACCACTCCTGACCAAAGAGGAATACAGCATGGAGATTCTTCTTCTTCACGCTACAGAAGCAGCTGAAGAAAAAGGTTATATCAAAGAAGGAGATATCGTTGTTCTTACAGTTGGTGTTCCTCTTGGACATCCTGGCAACACAAATCTGCTCAAAGCAACCGTTGTTGGTAAGTATTAATCTGCTTACCACGTCCGGATTGACTATCCTGTAAAATTGTATACAAAAATAAACAAGGTCATTATCTCCTGTTTCGGACGATAATGACCTGTTTTTTACTCATTCTGTGATTGAATTAACAATTTCTTTTACCAGATAAAAGTGGATTATGCTCTAAGAAAATCAAACATATCTGTTGTAAAAACACTTTTATTTCTTATAAACTGTGATTACGATCGGTTCCTGGTTTTCCTCCCCATACGGCTGAATCCAGTATAATTCTTCATCCGGATCTTTCTGTTTCTCCGCTTCAGCACCTTTGGATTCAGAATCTCCTGCTTTGGTATTTTTAGTTTCCAAATTTCTTGCAGCATCTTCGTCTTTTTCAGATGCAGATGTCGTTGCAACCTCGTCTTTCACATACTCAAGTTCCAGATATGGAGCACTTCCATTTACATCATTCAGAATGATCTGGTTCTTTCTGCCCAGAGTTTTCTTATCTGAATATTTCCCATCTTTATCCACCGAAATATTCTGAACCGCCTTATTGATCACACAGGTTCCAGCAGTGGAAGTTGTCAAAATCACATCTTTCTCTGTGTCAGAAACCTTGATGATATTCAATGGTTTCTCATTTTCCGTAAGTGTTATAATAATTTTATTATTTCCATTGCGGAGACGGATTCCCAGCTCAGTGGCAGATTCTTTGGCACTCAGCGTGATCCAATGATCTTTCGGATTTTTCTTATCACTAATAGAAATCGAATGAAGTTTCTTATTCTCACTTGTCAGAGAAAATCCGTTTTTAACCTCATCAATAGCTGTAGAAACTGCCAGATCCGTGATGTTTCCATCGGCATCTTTCTTGATCTCTGTCGTTTCTGTTGGAACTGTCATACCGGTAACTTCCTCTGTTTCCGTCGGATCATCCGAATCTTTCTTTGCAACACGAATCGTACCAACTGCAGTTTCCGGATCATACTCCGTTACAATGTCTGTAGAAGTTGAAGACGCATAAGAAGCATATTCTTCATCAATATCTTCCTCTGGCAGGTCTTCCTCTGCACCTTCATTTTTACTGTCGGCAGAAGTATCTGAATCAGTGGGTTCTGTTTTTCCGGAAGTACTGTCTTTATCTACGGAAGCATTTTCTGTATTAGAATTCTTATTTTCTTCTGAAGCATCTGTTTTGCCATCTTCTGATTTGCTGTCAGCATCTGTTCCCGGCTTCTCATCTGTCTTTGTATCTGCATCATCTGTTTTACCATCAACAGCATTCGTATTTTTGACCGGAATCTCCGCCAGTTCTGTATAATCGCATCCCTGTCTCTGACATTTATATGTGATCACACCTGGTTTATCTGCTGTCGCCTCCTGAATAGAAACTTCTTTCAGTTCATGACCAAGTGCAGCTGTCTCATCTCTCTTTTCTTCGTAGGTGCAGCCATCCACTTTACATTTGTAGATCGTATAACCTCTTTCTGTACAGGTTGGCAGAACAACTTTGCTTTCTATAAGCTCATGTTCGCCTTCATTGCATGGAGCAGGTTCATTCTCTGCTGCTCTCGTGTCTTCCTTTTCATTATCATCCGTTTCAGCTGTTTTCGCAGAAGAATTCTCCTCAGCATATACTGCGGAACTTCCTGCCAGTGTCATCGCCATGACCACAGCCAGTATCGCTGCACTTTTACTTTTCTTTCTCATACACATTCTCTCCTTTGTGCAAAATATGGAGTCAATAAAACAGATTTATCTTATCATTGATTCTATGCTTTTTCAATTATGCTCTTGCCAGATCTTTAATTACTTCCCCCGCTATGATCAGCCCTACTACCGATGGAACAAATGCAGTGGAACCTGGTATTGCACGACGTTCTGTGCATTTGTGCTCTGCTCCCGGCGGGCAGATACAATGTGAACGACAACTGATCGACATATCTTCAATCGGACGGGTTGGTTTTTCCTGAGAATACACAACCTTTAACTTTTTAATTCCACGCTTCTTAAGTTCACGGCGCATAACCTTCGCAAGTGGACATACAGAAGTTTTATAAATATCAGCCACCTGAAAAGCAGTCGGATCAAATTTATTTCCGGCGCCCATACTGCTGATGATCGGAACGCCAGCTTCCTTTGCCTCCATAACAAGCTGAATCTTCGCTGTTACCGTATCAACCGCATCCACTACATAATCATATTTGGAAAAATCGAACTCATCTTTCGTTTCCGGCAGATAAAAACATTTGTGAACATTAACCTCTGCCTTCGGGTTGATATCAAGGATTCGCTCCTTCATAACATCTACTTTGTATTTACCAATCGTACTTCTTGTCGCAATGATCTGACGGTTCAGATTGGTCAGACATACCTTATCATCATCGATCAGATCGATCGCACCTACTCCACTTCGCACAAGCGCCTCTACTGTATAACCGCCAACTCCACCGATTCCAAAAACGGCAACTCTGGAGCCGGCAAGTTTCTCCATTGCTTCTTTACCAAATAGCAGTTCTGTTCTGGAAAACTGATTTAACATTTATTTCTTAATCTCCTTCTCTTCCTTAGTTAATGTTTCATTCATGCTTCCTGTACGATATCCCAGAAGATCCAGAGTCACATAATCAAATCCATATTCCTTAAGCTGCTTCGCAATTCTGGTTCTGTTTTCTTCTTCTACAAGTCTTGCTATTTCCTCCGGCAGAACTTCAATTCTGGCGATATTTCCGTGAATGCGTACACGGATCTGATGGAAGCCCATGTCCAGAAGAAGCTGCTCCGCCTGGTCCACCATTCCAAGTTTTTCCTCACTGATTGTTTCTCCATAAACAAAACGGGAAGAAAGACAGGCAAAAGACTGTTTGTCCCATGTAGGAAGTCCCATCTCTTTGGACAGTTCACGGATTTCTTCTTTATACAGCTCAGCCTGACGAAGCGGACTGCTGACACCAAGCTCTTTAACGGCAATCAGTCCCGGACGGTAGTCACCGTTATCATCCATATTGGAGCCCTCGGCTACTGCATTCATGCCGTTTTCTTTTGCAATCTGCCAGATTTTTTCAAACAGTTCATGCTTGCACAGATAGCAGCGATTCTTCGGATTCTGTCGAAAGCCATCAATATCCAGCTCCTCTGATTTACAGATAATATGACGAACACCATTTTCTTTGCAGAATTCCGTTGCTTCTTTCAATTCTCTCTCCGGAAATGAACAGGAACTGGCTGTCACTGCGATTACTTTATCCTTTCCAAGTGCTTCCAGCGCGGCTTTCAGAAGGAAGGTTGAATCTACACCGCTTGAAAACGCAACTGCGACACTTCCCATATCTTTCAGGTTCTTCTGTAATACTTTATATTTATCATGAATACTCACTATAAAATCTCCTTTTTAACATAGAAGAGCAGGTTCTCACCTGCTCAGTCATTGGAATAACTTTCATCATTCATCAAAATTTGCCGCATATATTCCTTCTGGAAGTCTCATGGTAAGAATTCCCAGATTAAATTCATGATCCATAATGGTAATGTGATATTCAAAGATCACATCATCTTCAAACTTGGACAGTAATACATAACTGCCATTTTCTTTTCCTTCAATCTGGTCACAGATATCTTCGTAAACAGCCTGTCCGGATATCTCTCTAGGATATCCTGCTGCCTTGATCTTCTCTTCAATTGCCTGGTATAATTCGTCCACGTGTGCGTCCTCCTTAATATCTTACCCCGAAACCTCGCTCTTCCTCATCAACCGGAAGACTGCGTTTTCGGATGTCATCAATCTCTATATAACGGTCATTGTAAAGTGCCTGAAGAATCTTGTCAATATCTTCTTCCAGTCCCTGCAATTCTGTTGAGACTGATCCGTCATATTCATTTCTCGCCCAGCCGGTCACGCTGTATTTCTCAGCCAGATATCTCAGCTTGTAGCGAAACCCAACGCCCTGGACTCTTCCATAAAAACATAGGGATACTCTGATCTTGTGCATGTCGTTACCTCCATACTCATCTTATTCGCCTCCGTTCTTCATCCTGGAAAACTTATCTTCCAGAACCTTCACAAGCCGATATCCAAGATATCCGGCGATGATTCCAATTACCACACCACCAAGGACATCCGTTGGATAATGTACATACAGATATAATCTCGATACCGCGATCAGACAGGCGAGCACCAGTGCCGGTTTCCAGAGCTTCTTTTCCCCGGCGAAATACAGTGCAGCTACAGAAGCAAACGATGCCGCTGTATGTCCAGACGGAAATGAATAATCGCGAAGTTTTGCAACCAGAAGCTGTATGCCTGTATTTACATCATACGGTCTGGTCCGCGCCACGAGATTTTTTAACAATACGTTGCATAATAATAAATCTATGATCAAGGCAGCCGCCATGACTACACCTGTTTTTCTCATCTTCGGTATCAAAAGAAATAGGACCGTCAATATGATCCAGAAAATCCCTGCATTTCCAAGCTTCGTAACAGATGTCATAAATTTGTCCAGCACAGGCGTATGCAATGTCTGGAACCAGTCAAGTATATTTAATTCAAATCCCATCTTTTAGTGTCCTTTGCATATATTTGTCTGCACCCTTTTTTAAAGCTGCATCAGCTAATCCTCTGCTCTCAGCGGAGCTTTCGCATTTCCCCTTCAATCAGAAATACTTTGTCTCCCTCATTGATGTCCAGCTCATATAACCGGGCATCTTTTTCCTGAACGGTCATCTCCTGACCTGTATAATTGCTTTTCAGAAGGACATTATCCTTCACTTCCATCCCGTCCGGACGCCCCTCACATCCGAAATCAGGCTCATCGATACGTAAAACATTGAATGTTTCAAGCATATATGTCTCCCCTTTTATTACCAAATATCAGACTTTCATGTATACGTTACTCTTTTTCCCCTTCATTCGCATCCTCCATCGTGATGCATTCCTGCATCTGTGCCTCTGTATAATGCAGACGCAGTACAGCCTGCGGCCAGTTGATATTGACAACCGCCGTTTTATTTTTCTCTTCACCGGCTTTGCGGATCAGTCCAAGAAGTTCATTCAAAACCTCTCTGGTCAGATAACCGCCTCTCCAGTGAAAGGTCAGTGTTTTTCCTTTTTTGGCTGCCTGAAGTGAACGTTTATACACATCTTCTGTCTTTGTGAATGACAGTTTCTTTTCTTTGTAATAAAAGTGATCATGATCTGTACAGTGCGGTGCTGCTGCGATCAGTGGTTCGTGATCTTTAAAAATATGTCCATCATCCAGATTAAAGTAATCATAACGGATATCTTCGACTTTATCACTCTTTCCAAGTGTATTATCAAATGTTGCATCCAGATGATAATATGCACCGCCGATCCGGACAATGTTCCAGGTATGACGGTATTTAATTCCTTTTTCCGGATTATTCCCGCATATTGCGATCACACACCAGACTCCCAGCGCATCGAGAAGAACTTTCACTGCTTTTGCAATGCCTTCACAGACGCCCACGCCCTGTCCCAGAGGACCAATGATCTCATGGGAATACGCCTTTTTAAGCTTATCGTAATGTACATTCTGACAGATAAAGTCATGTACATATTTTTCTTTTTCCCACTCGGAAAGGCTTTGTGCCGGACGAACCAGCTTCTCGACTCTGGATTTCATTGCTTTCTGATGTTCTTTTATTTTTCCTTTATCAAACAGATATTCCGGAATAAAAATGATGTTCGGTGAATCTTTATAGTAGCGGTATTTATATCCTGTCACCCAGAAAATTTCCGGATGATCCAGCCGAAGCTGAAAGAAAACATTATACAAATCTTCTCCGTCCAGTGCCGGAATCTGGAATTCATCCACCAGACTGGTGATTCCCTGAAGTATACCATGGTAGGCGGCCTGCTTCTGTTTATCCATGTGGTTGTAGTAATACTGCTCCATTGTACTTCTCCTGGGGTTATTTCATACTATACTGCATCATTTCATAATGTAAGATACAGCCCTCGTAGATTTCTATCGGAAGAAGCGCCCTCGCAACCAGCTTCAGTTCCTCCTCCGGGCGGTCGATTCTCTGCAGATGTGCATAATCTCCATCAATCTGTTTCACTTCATAATCACATTTTATCATCGGTATTTTCCTTTCTCGTAATCTTGATTTTGTTACATTCTTAATTTCTTCCTGAATTCTCTCAAGGTATCCTTTTTCTGAAAGATAAACATCCCTGCTAAAGTCAGAAAACTGATACCTGTGCACAGCACAGACGGCAGCGTATAATGCACGATTCCGATCCAGATAAGGATTGCCGGTATGCATCCGATCATCGATGCCTGCAACAGATAATACAGGTATTCTTCTGTTTCCAGGTGGCTGACTCCGGCAATTACAGGGATCGAACCCAGAACTGTCAACGTCCCAAACGGAAAGACAAAGTCAATCGACCAGCCCTTCCATCCGGTAAAATGATCCCACAAAACACATAAAATAGTTATGATCAGAAGCTGCCAGGTCAGATTTTTCAGTATATTTCTTCGCTTGAAATATGCCACATTTACGACCAGCCATGCACAGGCACATCCTGCTGCCGCGAACCAGAACCAGTTCAGCATTTCCAACATAAGATAATTGATCATGCCACAGATCACTGCCACCGCAAGGCACAGAAACGTAAAAGTCTGCAAAATTTTTATTTCTTCTTTTTTATTCTGTTCACCGCATCCGGGGAAATCATTTTTCTCTTCTTTATATGGAATCTCCTCTTCACGAAGCATACGCATAAAGTTTTTCTGAATGCTGTCATCCGGTATCTTGGACGTAAATCCAAGCACCATCTGGTCCTCATAAGAACAGGAACAAAGCTGCAGGGAATTCGTACTTGCAAAGATTCCAAACCGATCGATATATGCTTTGTACTCCTCCGGAAATCTCAGGATTCCTATATTTGAATAAACCGCTGTTACGCTTCTGCTGCCCAGATTGGCACCTGCCATCATGAAATATTTCTTAATCTCCAACGGAACCGCACGCACCAGAGGATTCTTCTCCAGACGTACATAACCATTCATATCCATGGCAACTTTTTCTTTGTCCAGCTTATCTTTAAACTGATTTTTTACAGATTCCAGCACATCCTGAAATACCGTTTCATCCGCAAAGGTATACCCAACTTCAATCCATCCAAAGAAATTCCCCATGGACTGTGATGGAAAATAGTTACGAAGATTTACCGGAATCATCAGTGCAATTGGCCTCTTCTGACGGTTCTTCGGTATCTCCTCATGTATTGAACAGAGCAGCATCGCCGTGAGAAATACAGTAATCGACACACCATAGGAACGTGCCTTTGCCAGTGTTTCTTTTACCGGTATAACAATCTCTGTGATCTGCATATCTGCATGCAGCAGTTTCTCACCTTTCAACTTCACTGCTGCCGGTTTTTTTTCTTTATTTTTCGGAAGATCTGACGAATAATACTGTGAAAAGCTGTCCTCTTCCTGTGCTCCCGGAGTTGTTTCTTCCATAGGTTCAACCCTTGGAAGATCCGTAGATGGGTGCGCCAGGATCAGATAATTCTGTATCAGTTCACTTAAGAAATTCATTGCTCCTGTGCCATCTGTCAGGGCATGATATACCTCAAAATTGATTCGATTTTTATAGTAGCTCACCTGAAAAAGCAACGTCTTTTTGTCTGGTATATAAAGACTGCTGCAAGGCGGTCTTTTTTCTTCTTTTACGATGGCATGTATATCCCTTCTCTCCAAATAAAACCAGAACAGTCCCTTACGCAGAACCGCCTGGAACAATGGATATTTCTCCATCGTCTGATCCAGAGCCTGCTGCAGGATCTCGCTGTTTACTTCTTCTTTCAGCTGACAATAAAACCGAAATACCCTGGTGTCATTTTTGTCTGTGACAAGAGGAAATGCCAGTGCCGCGTTATCCAGTTTTCGCCATTTTGAATATCCTGTTTCCACGTTTTATTCGCTTCCTTTATTCAACTTTTGTTCAAAAAACGGTTCATGATCTCAAAACTTTCCTGTACATGCAAAAACCGAATCCCAAGTGCAAAATATCCATGAAGTGCATCCGGAATCCTATGTATTTCCACATAATTATTTGCTTCTTTCAGACGTTTTCCATACTCTTCGCCTTCATCTCGAAGTGGATCAAATTCCGCTGTAAGAATCAATGTTTCCGGCATATGTGAAAGGTCTTTTGCAAGAATCGGTGCAAAATATGGGTTCTGTCTGTCTTCAGTGCTGCTCTCATATAATTTAAGATAGTCTTCCATCTTAACTGCTGTCAGAAGGTAATCCTGTCCATTTTCTTGCACGGATTTATAAGGAGATCCTTCTGTATAGCAGTTGTTCAGTGCCGGATAGATCAGTATCTGCTTCTTCGGTATAAACTCTCCGGTATCCCGTGCTTTGAGACATACAGCCGCTGCCAGATTACCCCCGGCACTGTCGCCAATGATCGTGATCCTGTCCGGATCAGCTGGAAGGACCAGATGTCCCGTATAAAGTGCTTTTGCCGCTGCATAACAGTCTTCCAGCGGAACCGGGAAACGATATTCCGGTGCAAGGCGATACTCCACAGACATCACGATATGACCTGTAGACTGCGCCATTCTGCTGCACACACGGTCATAATTTTCTACACTCTCTGTCACCCAGCCACCACCATGAAAAAAGAGCAGAACAGGATACTTTTCTCCCTCTACCGGCTCTCCGCTCATCGCCTCTTCCGACGGAAAATAAAGTCGTATCGGAACTTCATGGTTTCCGTTATAAACCTTTGTATCTAATGTTTTAAAAAATATCCGCATCGCATCCAGCTTCTTGATATCTGCCAGTCTTCTGGATGCCTCCACTTCAATATTTCCATAAGATAGTGCGTGTAGAATTGTGCGCATTGTCTTTGAAATCAAATCTTTTCTCCTTGTCTGTATGAATTTTAATCCCGTCCTTTGAGTTTCTTCTTATTATTCAACACACTGTTATTATAGCAGAAATATCTATAGTACGAAATTGCAAAATAATTTTCTCTGATTTTTCATAAAAAAAACCAACGGCAAAACCGCTGGTTTTTTTATGAAAAATTAAAGAAAATTATTTATTTCTTCCGCAGCATTTTTTATATTTTTTACCACTTCCACACGGACATGGATCATTCGGGTAAATTTTCTTTTTCGGCTGCATATTTACTATATTGTTTGTCGGAAGATTTCCCATCGGAACAAAAGACTGCATTGCCGGTGCTACCGGTGTTGTCTTCTGCTCAGATACACGGTTGATCTCATTTGGCGTATATCCACGGAAATCAAGCATTCTTGTGTTATTGTTTACTTCCATCATAATTGGAGCAAAACGTTCCATCTGGCGATCAGAATCAAAAACAATATCACGTTTATTGAATTCTTCCATGATATCAGAAAGCATTCCGTCCATAGAAAACTCTTTGTATACAATGTAAAGAAGTTCTTCTGTCTTTTCTTCCTCAAGATGGAGTTCATCTCTCAGGAAGGACGATAATTTGCGATAAGAAACATCCTGAGAAGGATATCCATGTTTTGCATAATCCAGAATTTCATCTACTGTCGGAATATAGAAATCTCTTTCTCCCTGAAATTCTTCAATTCTCTCATAAAGATTATCCTGTAACACAGCTTTCCAGATCAGTTTATCTCCTTTTACGATACACATACCATCTTTTTCAGCAAGTTCGTTCAGAATATCCATAAATTCTTCATAGCTCACTCTGAAGCCATCACGTTTACGGTACATGCGATACACGATCTTAAGCGGCGCGATTGCATAAATCAGTCCCATCATACTTTCACAAGAACGCATCCAGCTGAGTTTGCGGCATTTTTCCTGTAATTCAGGGGTATTCACCTGTTTATAAACAGAAATTACCTCCTGCGGCACTTCTGCATGATTATCACTATAAGCTACGATATATCCTTTATTACTGAACCATTCCAGTTCTTTCCAGTCTTTATGAGTAGCCGGAAAACATTTTCTCTCAGTTGCACGATCAAATGCTTCAATTTCCCATTCATCTGCCTGAAGAAAAATCTCCTTCATGATTTCCGGATTCAAAACTTTTTCTGTAATGTTTTCTGCAAGTTCTTCTTTACTTAAACCATCAATTTCAATATCCAGCTCAATTGCACTGGCAATAAGATCTTCCTTATTATAAGAATTCAGGTAATCTCTGACTTTTGGATTTCTACTGAACGAATTTTCCTGCTGTTCAGGTTCCATCTTCTTTTCCATTTCGGCAACCTTTTTGGCAACTATATCAGCAATTCCAAGAGCACCATATTTCTTTTCCAGCTCTGTATTCTTCGTCTGCATATCTGCTGTCCAGAAATCATCTTCTGCACTTCTGGTTTCTTTAAGAATCTCAGGAGTTCCTGCTTTTTCTTTATCTGTTATTTTCTTTTCAATATCAGTACGATATTCCGGAAGCTCAATTCCTTTTACTCTGAAAGTAAACCATGCCTCTGTATCCAGAAGTTCTGCTATCTGTCTGCCTTTTGCTTCTGCATATTCATAGCTGCCTTTTGTAGCCTCTGTAGTCTGTGCCTCCAGGTTCTGCAGTCTGAGTTTTTTCTGGAAAAATTCAAATTCA